>Ga0070665_100006210_pt1 | contig 12222 bp, 12 predicted proteins | sample KBSS13metaG_FD_65862 | JGI IMG/M metagenome (GOLD analysis project Ga0070665, IMG submission 65862) | Switchgrass rhizosphere microbial communities from Kellogg Biological Station, Michigan, USA - KBS S1-3 metaG | ecosystem: Host-associated > Plants > Roots > Rhizosphere > Soil ...
GGCGGCCGCGCCGCCTCCGCCGGCCCCCGCCCCCGCCCCGGCGCCGGCCAAGGCTGCGCCTGCCGCTGAGCCCGTGCTCGCGCCGTCGGCGCAGCGGGTGGTCGCCGAGAACAAGCTGGACGCCGGCGCCATCGCCGGCACCGGCAAGGACGGCCGGATCACCAAGGGCGATGCGCTCGCCGCCCTCGACGCCCGCGCCAAGGCGCCGACCCCGGCGCCCGCCCCCACCGCGCCGCGTGAAATCCACGAGCGCGAGGAGCGGGTCCGCATGACCCGGCTGCGCCAGACGATCGCGCGCCGCCTGAAGGAAGCGCAGAACAACGCCGCCATGCTGACCACCTTCAACGAGGTGGACATGAGCGCGGTCATGGCGCTGCGCGGCCAGTACAAGGACGCCTTCGAAAAGACCCACGGGGTGAAGCTCGGCTTCATGAGCTTCTTCGTGAAGGCGGTGATCCACGCCCTGAAGCAGGTGCCGGACGTCAACGCCGAGATCGACGGCCAGGACCTGATCTACAAGAACCACTACGACATCGGCGTCGCGGTCGGCACCGAGAAGGGCCTCGTGGTCCCCGTCGTGCGCGACGCCGACGCCATGAGCCTGGCCGATGTCGAAAAGGCGATCGGCGCGCTGGGCAAGAAGGCCCGCGACGGCCAGCTGGCCATCGAGGACATGCAGGGCGGCACCTTCACGATCTCCAACGGCGGGGTCTACGGCTCGCTGATGTCGACGCCGATTCTGAACGCGCCGCAGTCGGGCATCCTCGGGATGCACAAGATCCAGGATCGGCCCATGGCGATCGGCGGCCAGGTGGTGATCCGGCCGATGATGTACCTGGCGCTGAGCTACGACCACCGGGTGGTCGATGGCCAAGGCGCGGTCACCTTCCTGGTCCACGTCAAGGAAGCCATCGAGGACCCGCAGCGCCTGCTGCTGGACATCTAACCGCTTCACAGTCCAGATTTCCGGCTTCAGCCCGGCAAGGGCTGGCCGCCGGGGGCTGGCGCCATGATGATCCTGCGCGTTCTGATCGCCATTGCGGTGGTGATCCAGGCGCTCTCCAGCTTCTTCCCTCTGCTCGGCAATGTCCTCTACAAATCCGGGCAGGTGCAGATCGCATCCGGCCCGGCCGCGCGCATGGCTCCGCTCTGGGCGGCGACGCCATGGTGGCAGCTCGCGGTCTGGACCGTGGGCATCCTGCTGTTGCTCGTCGTCGCCTGGCGAATGATCCGCAGCCGGCCGGCGCTCGCGCTCTACGTCGCGGCGATCGTGATCAGCATGGGTCTGAACTGGCTGATGCAGAACGGTGTGGTGTACCGCGAGGTGTTCCGCGACGCCCCCGCCGGGTTCGACTTCGCCCGACTGGCCGTCCTGGTGCTCGGCGGCGGCCTGATCTGGTGGGTCGAGCAGCAGCCGGCGAAGACTGCGCCGGCCGCCGGGGGCGGCTAGAACCCGCCCACTGGATACCGCGGGCGACTGCGCTTAGCTTGGCCTGATGGCCCTCGTGGAAGTCGCCAGATTCCTCGATCTCGCTGAAGCCCAGGTTGTCGCCTCGGCGTTACGCAGCGGCGGCATCTTCGTTTTCGAGCAGAACGTGGTGCTTGGTCGTTTGGACGTGAACCTCGTCTACGCCATGGGCGGGGTCCGCATCTGGGTGCCCGAGAATGAAGCGGCTGACGCCCGGCAGTTCATCGCGGAGAACCGAAGGCAACCATCGACCCTCGAACCCCTGCCGGTGGCCGAGGCCGCGACGCGGACCGTGGCCTCCGTGCTGTTGACCTTCCTGACCGGCTTCGTCGTTCCGCTGCGCCCTCGCAGGCCCGAGCGACTGGGGGATGGCCAGATCGTCGAAGACGCCTGAAAGCGCCGCCGCTCGGCTCGCATCGGCGGCAAAATCCCTATATCTGGGCCCCCAACTCCCCCAGCAGGCAAAGCTCCCCATGGCCCAGTACGACGTCATCATCATTGGAGGCGGTCCCGGCGGCTACAACGCCGCGATCCGCGCGGGCCAGCTCGGCCTGAAGGTCGCCTGCGTCGACAAAGGGATCGACGGCGGACCGACGCTGGGCGGCACCTGCCTGAACGTGGGATGCATGCCGTCCAAGGCCCTGCTGCACGCCTCCGAGCTGTTCGAGCTGGCGTCGAAGGACTTCGCCAAGTTGGGCATCGACGTCGTCCCGACCCTCAATCTTCCCCAGATGATGGCGCAGAAGGCCGAGTCGGTCGCCGCGCTCACCAAGGGCATCGAGTTCCTGTTCAAGAAGAACAAGGTCGATTGGCTGCGGGGCATGGGGGTGATCGCCGGTCCGGGCAAGGTCGAGGTCACCGGCGACGACGGCGCGAAGACCACGCACGAGGCCAAGAACATCGTCATCGCCACCGGCTCCGAGCCCTCGCCGCTGCCGGGCGTGACGGTGGATCAGAAGCGGATCGTCGACTCGACCGGCGCGCTGACCCTGCCGGAAGTGCCGAAGAGCCTGGTGGTGATCGGCGCCGGCATCATCGGCCTCGAGCTTGGGTCGGTTTGGCGCCGGCTCGGCGCCCAGGTGACGGTGGTGGAATTCCTCGACCGCATCACGCCCGGCATGGACGCCGAGATGGCCAAGACCTTCCAGCGCTCGCTGACCAAGCAGGGGATGACCTTCAAGCTGGGCTCCAAGGTCACCGGCGCCAAGGCGTCCAAGACCGGCGTCAGCCTGACCGTCGAGCCGGTGGCCGGCGGCGCGGCCGAGACGCTGGAAGCCGACTACGTGCTGCTGGCTATCGGCCGGCGGCCCTACACCCAGGGCCTTGGCCTGGAGAGCGTCGGCGTCGTTCCCGACAAGCGCGGCTTCATCGAAACCGACCACTGGAAGACCTCGGCGCCCGGCGTGTGGGCGATCGGCGACGTCACCCATGGGCCGATGCTGGCGCACAAGGCCGAGGACGAGGCTGTGGCCTGCATCGAAACCATCGCCGGCAAGGCGGGCCACGTGAACTACGGCATCATCCCGAGCGTCATCTACACCTATCCGGAAGTCGCCTGGGTCGGCCAGACCGAGGAGGAGCTGAAGGAAGCGGGCCGCGCCTACAAGTCGGGCAAGTTCCCCTTCACCGCCAACAGCCGGGCCAAGATCAACCACGAGACCGAGGGTTTCGTGAAGGTGCTCGCCGACGCGGCCACCGACGAAGTGCTGGGCGTGCACATGATCGGGCCTTCCGTCTCGGAGATGGTCGGCGAATACTGCGTGGCGATGGAGTTCAAGGCCGCTTCCGAGGACGTCGCGCGCACATGCCACCCACACCCGACCCGTTCCGAAGCGCTCCGCCAGTCGGCGATGGGCGTCGAGGGATGGACGATGCAGGCCTGAGGCCGACCCTGGCGGCCAGCGCCCTGCAGGTCCGGCGCGCGCGGCCCGACGAGATCGGGCGTTGCGCCGAGCTCTATGTGAAGGTGCTGCGCGAGACCTTCACCTGGCAGCCGCCCGATCGGCATCGCCAGGAGGACTTCTTCCGCGCCGCCCACGACGAAGAGATCTATGTGGCGGTCGTCGACGGGGCGATCCTCGGCCTCGCCGCCCTCTACCGGCCGCAGAGCTTCCTGCATTCGCTCTATGTCGACGTCCGCGGCCTTGGGGTAGGGGCGGCGCTCCTGGCCTATGTCGCGGCCCAGGCGGACGGGCCGCTGTCCCTGAAGGTGCAGGAGCCTAACGCGCGGGCGCGGGCGTTCTACGCCCGCCAAGGCTTCATCTGCGTCGAACACGGCCGTGACGACGACTCCGACGTGGCCTGGCTGCGGCTCGTGAGGGAAGTCTGAGATTTGCAGTTGGCGGCGACTTGCTGAAAGCTGCTCGCCGGAATTTCGGCCGGCGGGGCGGGCACTTGATCGACAACACTGGGTCGCCGGAATGGCCGCGAGTCTATCGACCTACCCTCGGATACCGCCTGCTCTCCCTGCTCGGTGCTCTCTTGATCCTGGGTTTCGGCGCGGCGGGCGTAGTTTGGGTAGCGGCGTATCCGGAGCCGTTCTGGAGTCCAGGCGGTCGGTTCTTCATCGGGCTGGCCAGCGCCGCAATGGCCATCGCCGGCCCGCTTGGCGCCGTCGCGACATTCCGCACCGCCACCTTGCTCTTTGCGGACCGAGTCGCCTCGCGCGGGTTTCGCACGCAGTTCCTGCGCCGCAGCGAGATCTCGGGTTTGCGCAGTGTGGACGGTCAGTACGGTGTCTCGACGCTGCGCCTTTTCACCGGCCAGCCCGGCGGCAAGTCGATGAGCATCGGCCTCTATCGGCCGGACGAGGCCTTCGTGAAGTGGTTCGAAGGCGTTCCGGACCTCGACCAGCAGGACTATGACGCAGCGGAGCGCGAGGCGCTCGCCGATCCGCGCCTGGGCGACACGGCGAAGGGGCGCAGCGCAAGGCTGCAGGGCGCCAAGGCGCAGGTCCGTTGGCTGAATGCTTTTGGCTGGGCGGTGATGGCGTGGACGTTCTTCTGGCCGCGCCCCTATGAGTTGGCGGTCCTGGCGGCAGCACTTTGTCCCCTCATCGGCGTCGTGATGGTCGTTGCGTCGCGAGGCGCGCTCACGCTGTTCGACGGCGGTCCCCGCGCCAGCGTGTCGGGTTTGCTTTGGACCGGGATGGCGCTGGGCCTCCGCGCGATGCTAGATATCGAGGTGATCGATTGGCAGATGTCGCTAGGCCTCTCGGTAGGGTTCGGGCTTGCGGTGGCGCTGGCGGCGGCCAGATGGATCGATCCGATAGCCTTGGCGCGCCCGCTGGTCGTCGCCGCTTTCGCGATCCCTGCGGCGCTCTACGGCTGGGGTGTTCTTGGCGAGGCGAATACCCTGCTCGACCGCTCCGAGGCGCAGGTCTTCAGGCTCGAGGTGCTCGGCAAGCGGATATCCAGTGGTAAGCATACCGAATATGAGCTCGACTTGCCGGCTTGGGGCCCGCTCCGCGAGCCGGGCGAGGTCGATGTCGGCCGGGCGCTCTATGACCAGGTGAAAGTCGGTGACACCGTCTGCGGCTACCTGCACCCGGGCATTTTGCGGATGCGCTGGTACGCCATCGGCCACTGTACAGAAACTTAACTTGGCCCGGCGCGGTTGGAGTGGCAGCTTCCGCCGTCCGAAGCGAATGGAGAGAGCGCTATGATCGCCATGCTCCTGGCCGCCCAGCTATCTGCTGTCGCCGCGCCCGCCGCGCCCGCCGCCGCCGCCCTGCCGAGGCCCGTCGTCATCGGCGAGAGCACCGAGCTTGTCCGCATGCACCGGTTCCGGCAGGCGAAGATCTGTTCCGCGGCCTCAAGGCTGCAGACGTCGTTCGCCACGCCGATGCTGCTCTATCGCGAGCAGGACCGGGCCAGAACCCACTTCAGCAAGCTGAAGGATCTGCCGCCGGCCGAGGCCTGCCTGGTCGGGGCTCCGACCCAGGAGGCGGCGAAATGATCCTCGCCGCCATCGCCGCTACGGCCGTGGCCACAGCCCTACCGCCCAAGACCGAGCGGACGCCAAACCTCTATCGTCCCGTCCCCGGGTGTACCGACATCGAGCGCAAGGTCTCGGAGGACCAGCGCGAGACGCTGAAGAAGCTCGGGCGACTGCCGAACGGCATCGCGCAATATGCCGTGGCGCGCAGCGTCCAGGGCTGCCCCGTCCCAGCTCCGGTTGGCTACCACCCGCGCGCGCTGCCCGGCGCGGCCGACGCGCCGGTTATGCGTGGGGATGCGCCTTCGAATATGCGCTGAGCAGGGCCGCCGCATTGACCTCGGTGTAGCGTTGCGTCGTCGAGAGCGAGGCGTGGCCCAGGAGCTCCTGGATCGAGCGTAGATCGGCGCCGGCGCCCAGCAGGTGGGTCGCGAAGGAATGGCGGAGCGCATGCGGCGTCGCGCTGGCGGGCAGACCGAGCCGGCCCCTGAGGTTCTGCACTGTCGCCTGCACGTGACGCGGGCTTAGTGGGCCGCCGCGCTTGGCCCGAAACAGCGGCTCGTCGGGCCCCAGGACGAAGGGCGCCTCGGCGACGTAGGCGTCGATCGCCTCGCGCACCGCGGGCAGCACCGGGACCAGCCGGGTCTTCGAGCCCTTGCCGGTGATCCTCAAGGATTCGGGCACGGGCGCGTCGGAGCGCTTCAAGGAGAGGGCCTCGGAGATCCGCAGGCCGCAGCCGTAGAGCAAGGTCAGCACCGCCTGGTCGCGGGCGACCTCCCAATCCTCCCGGTCGGGATCGAGGGCCGGTTCGGCGATCATGCCGACTGCCTGGTCTTCGGTCACCGGTCGCGGCGCGCCTGGCTTCACGCGCGGGCCGCGCACCAGGGCGATAGCGGGGTTGGGCGCGTCGAGCCGGCGGTCCAGGAAGCGGTGGAAGGTGCGGATCGCCGAGAGCGCCTGGCTGAGCGAGCGCGGCGAGAGCGGCTTGTCGCCCTGGCGCAGGTGGGCGAGCCAGGCGCGGACCTCGCCGGCGGTGACTTCGGACAGCGACCGCACGCTGATCGCCTCGCCGCGATGCTGTTCGAGGAAGGCGATGTAGCGACGGGCCGCGAAGCCGTAGGCCTCGAGCGTCCTGGGGGAAGAGCGCCGCTCGTTGGCTAGGTGCTCCAGCCACAGCGCCAGCGCCTCGCGCCCCGTCATCTGACCGGGCTCACAGGATGGGCCAGCGCTCGGCGGTGCGCTCGACCACGCGGGCGAGGAAGGCGACGAGTTCCGTGCCCATGTCTTCGGTGAAGCCCAGCTCGTCGGTGGATCCAAAGGCCAGCAGGGCTTGGCGCGACGGTTCCCAAAGGGCCATCCGCACCATCGCCATCGACTTGATCGCCTCGCCGCGATCGCCGAACAGACCAAGGGCGGTGGGCGCAAAACCCATCCGCGCCAGCCTCTGCTGACCGCCGAGGATCATGTCCACCTGGCCCTCGACCAGCATCCGCCAGCCGGCCGGCGGCTGATCGGCTTCCAGGGCGATGACGCCGGCGGCCAGGCCGAAGCGGTTCTGCGCGAGCTCGTCGACCCGGCGCGCCAGGTCCGAATGGTTGCGGCTGTCCAACAGATCGACGACGGCGCCATGGGTCTGGGCCTGGGCCGAGAAGTTGGCGCGGGCGGTTTCCTCGACTTGCTGGCGCTGGGTCGCCTCGCGCTGGTGAGCGGCGTGGACGCGGGCCATCACTGCGGGGCCAAAGTCGACCACATTGCCGGCCGCGACCTTGAGGCCGAGCTCGCCCAGCAGGCCGTCGTCTTCGCGCAGGAAATCCGGATTGTCCGAGAGGAAGCGCCGGACCGCGGCGGGCTCCAGACGAGACTCGAAGATGTCACCCTGGTTGCCGTCCATGCGTCGCCTCTGCCTAAACTTGGCGCTCTTCCGGACGGCGAACCGGTACCCACTTCGCCTGGAAACGCGCGCTACAAGATGGACTGACCGGTCTTGGCCCAGTCGCTCATGAACTGATCAAGGCCCCGTTCGGTTAACGGGTGCTTGAAGAGCGCGTTAAACACGTCGGGTGGGATGGTGGCGCAATCGGACCCCGCCAAGGCCGCGGCGGCGACGTGCGCGGGGCTGCGAATCGAGGCGGCGAGGATTTCGGTGTCGAAGTCGTAGTTGTCGTAGATCGCCCGGATTTCCATGATCAGGTCCATGCCGTCGGCGCCGTGGTCGTCGAGGCGGCCGATGAACGGGCTGATGTAGCTCGCGCCCGCCTTGGCGGCGAGCAGGGCCTGGCTGGCCGAGAAGCAGAGGGTGACGTTGGTGGCGATGCCCTCGTGGGCGAATTCGCGCACCGCGATCAGGCCGTCGCGGGTCAGCGGGACCTTCACCACGACGTTGGGCGCGATGGAGGCGAGCTTGCGGCCTTCGTCCAGCATGCCGACGGTGTCCATGGCGGCCACTTCGGCGCTCACCGGACCCTCGACGGCGTCGCAGATCTCGGCGATGACCTGCAGCATGGGACGGCCGGACTTGGCGATCAGGGTGGGGTTCGTGGTGACGCCATCCACCAGACCGGTCTGGGCGAGGTCCCGAAGGACGGCCACATCGGTGGTGTCGAGGAAAAGCTGCATCGTTGAGACCTTGATTGTGTGTGCGCCGCTTGTAGCCGCTGCCGAGCCTGGCGCAAAAGCTTCTCCATGAGCCGCATCGCGTCCGTATTGCTGCCTATGCCCCTGCCGGAGGCCTTCGACTACGCCGAGCCCGAAGGCATGGGGCTGGAGCTGGGCGACCAGGTGGCCGCGCCGCTGGGCCCGCGGCTGCTGCGCGGCGTGGTGGTGGGCCTGCGCGAGGCCGCCGGCGGCAACCGGCCGCTGAAGCCTGTGGAGGGGCGGCTGGAAGAACCGCGGCTGCCGGCCAACACCGTCGAATTCATCCAGTGGGCGGCCCGCTACGCCGTGGACGCGCCCGGCCAGCCGCTGGCGATCGCGCTCCGGGGCGCGCGGGCGCCGAAGGCTCGGCCGGTGCGGGTGACCGGGGTCACCGGCGTCGAACCGGCCCGCGCGACGCCTGCGCGGATGAAGGTGCTGGAGACGGCACGCACGCAGGCGCTGAGCCCGCCCGACCTGGCGCGGGCGGCGGGAGTCTCGTCCGGGGTCGTGAAGGCGTTGCTGGACGAAGGCGTCCTGGCCGTCCGGCTGGTGGAGAGTGAAGCCCGCTTCGACGATCCCGACCCAACGCGCCCCGGCGCCCGTCTGAACGCCAGCCAGGCCGCTGCCGCCGAGGCGCTGAAGTCGATGCTGGACGAGGGTGGGTTCAACGTCGCCCTGCTGGATGGCGTCACCGGTTCGGGCAAGACGGAGGTCTATCTGGAGGCCGCCGCCGTGGTTCTGGCCGCCGATCCCGCGGCCCAGGTGCTGATCCTCCTGCCGGAGATCGCGCTCACCCAGGCGGTGATCGCCCGGGTCACGTCGCGCTTCGGCGCCCAGCCCGGCGAGTGGCACTCCGACGTGGCGCCGCCGGCGCGCCGGCGGGTCTGGGAAGCGGTGGCCAACGGCCGCTGCCGGATCGTGGTCGGCGCGCGCTCGGCCCTCTTCCTGCCGTTCCCGAACCTGAAGCTGATCGTGGTCGACGAGGAGCACGACGCCTCCTTCAAGCAGGAGGAGGGATTCATCTACCACGCCCGAGATCTGGCGGTGGTGCGCGGCCGGATCGAGGGCGCCGGCGTAGTGCTCGCTTCGGCGACGCCGTCGCTGGAGACGCTGAGAAACGCCGAGGCCGGCCGCTACCGCTGGCTGCGGCTCTCGACGCGGCACGGCGTGGCGCAGCTGCCGGATATCGAGCTGATCGATCTTCGCGAAACTCCGCCCGAGCATGGGCGCTGGCTCTCGCCGCCGCTGGTCAAGGCCATGGGTGAGACGTTCGCGCGGGGCGAACAGACGCTCCTGTTCCTCAATCGCCGAGGCTATGCACCGCTGGTGCTATGCAAGGCCTGCGGGGAGCGGATGACCGCGCCGGACACTGACTCATGGCTGGTGGAGCATCGCTATTCCGGCCGCCTGGTCTGCCACCTGACCGGCTTTTCCATGCCCAAGCCCAAGGCCTGCCCGCACTGTGGCGCACACGACAGCCTGGTCTCCATCGGGCCAGGCGTGGAGCGGGTCGAAGAAGAGGCGCGGAGCTTGTTTCCGGACGCGCGGGTGGCGGTCTTCTCCTCCGACACGGTCTTCGACGCACGCGAAGCGCGGCGGATGATCGAGGCCATGGCCGACGGCCAGATCGATATCCTGGTGGCGACCCAGGCCGCCGCCAAGGGCCACAACTTCCCGAACCTGACGCTGGTGGGCGTGGTGGACGCCGACCTTGGGCTACGCGGCGGCGACCTGCGCGCCGCCGAACGGACCTACCAACTGCTGGCCCAGGCCACCGGCCGCGCCGGCCGCCGCGACCGGCCGGGCAAGGCGCTGCTGCAGACCTGGGCCCCCGAGCACGCGGTGATGCAGGCGCTGAAGGCCCAGGACCGCGACGCCTTCGTCGCCGCTGAAATGGGCGAGCGGGAACTGGCCGGTCTGCCGCCGTTCGGACGGCTGGCGGCGGTGATCGCGTCGGGGACCGATCCGGTCCAGCTCGACGCCTTCGTGCGCGCCATGGCGCAGGCGGCCCCCAATTCCGAAGGCGTGGAGGTCTATGGGCCGGCCGACGCGCCGCTGGGCCTGATCCGCGGGCGCCGAAGGAAGCGCTTCCTGGTCCGCGCCGACCGCAGCGTCGACCTATCCGCCTATATGGCGACCTGGCGCGCGCGGGTCCGCCCGCCCGCCTCGGTGCGCGTGGCGATCGACATCGACCCCTACAGCTTCCTCTAGAGCCGCAGCTTCTCGCCGGCGTGCTCGGCGGCGAGCGCGGCGCCTTCGTCGGGCTCCGAGCTGGCCTCCGCAGCCGGCGGTCCGTCGGGGCGGTCACGCAGCTTCACGGCCGGGATCATCAGCATCAGCACGAAACCCGCGGCCAGCACGATGAAGCTGAAGATCATCCCGTGCACGATGGCGACGGAGAAGCTCTCGCGGACCATGTGGTCCTGCGCCTGGGCGGTGGGGTCGATTGCGCGGGCGGCCTCGGCCTCGGGATGCAGGCTGCGCTGAAGGGCCATCCGCTGCAGGTCGGAGAGGTCCAGGTGGCGCACGACGGCGCCGGGGGTGGCGGGCGCATGGCGGGCGAGCTCCGAGGAAAGCCCCGCGGTCAGCAGGGCGCCGAACAGCGCCACGCCCATGGTCGAGCCGATCTGGCGCACGAACTGAGCCGAGCTGGTGGCGACCCCCAGCTGGTGGAACGCGACGGAGTTCTGCACCGCGACGTTGAACAGGCTCTGACCCGGTCCTAGCCCGACGCCCACCAGCAGCAGGCGCGCGGCAAGGTCGAGGGTTGAGGTGTCCGGCCCGATGAAGCAGAGCGACCCCACGCCTGCCAGCAGAGCCACGCCGCCCATGATCATGAACGGCTTGAACTTGCCGGTGCGGGTGACGAGCTGGCCGCTCAACGTGGAGGTCGCGATCATCCCGACCATCAGGGCCAGCATGGTGAGCCCGCTCCTGGTGGCCGGCACGCCCTGACCCACCTGCATGAACAGCGGCAGGAAGGCCGTCGTCCCCATGAACGCCATGGAATAGACGAACGACGCGGCGTTGGCGGTCGTGAAGGTGCGGTTGCCAAAGAGACCCAGCGGCAGGATCGGGTCGCGCACCCGCTGCTCGACGAAGACGAAGCCCACCAGCGAGGCGACCGCCACGGCGAAGAGGCCCAGCACCATGGCCGAGCCCCAGGGGTACTCGCGCCCACCCCAAGTCACCGCCAGCAGGAGCGGGACGAAGGCGGTGACGATCAGGCCCGCGCCCAGCCAATCGATGCGACCCTGGCCCCGGGGCGGCACGGTGGGCATCTTGATGAGGATCATCGCCACGGCGACCAGGGCGAAGGGCACGTTGACGTAGAAGACCCAACGCCATCCGGCGATCACGTGGCCGAACAGGGTGACCGTGCCGTGGTCGGTGAAGAAGCCGCCGATGACCGGCCCGAACACGCTGGCGACGCCGAAGATCGAGCCGAACAGGCCGGAGAACTTGGCGCGCTCCCGCGGCGGATAGAGCTCGGCGATGATCGCGAAGGCGGTGGTGAAGAGCGCGCCGCCGCCCAGGCCTTGCAGAGCGCGGAAGAAGATCAACTGGGTCATGCCGCCCCCCAGCACCGGCAGGTCGCCGAACTCGCCGGCCAGGCCCGCCAGCCACGAACCGGCCAGGAAGATGGCGATCCCCGCGAGCAGGATCGGCTTTCGTCCATAGAGGTCGCCGAGCTTTCCCCAGATCGGCACCGTCACCGTGGAGGACAGCAGATAGGCCGTGGTCGCCCAGGCGTAGAGGTGCAGGCCCGAAAGCTCGGCGACGATCCGCGGCATGGCCGTGCCGATCACCGTCTGGCTCATGGCCGAGAGCAGGAAAACGATGAGCACGCTGATCAGCGTCAGGCGACGATCCTCGTCGCTATAGGCGTGCGGCTCGTTCAACGGCGTTTCCCGGCGGCAAAATGACCGCCTGCTGACAATATTCTTGGCGCGGCTAGGACGGCCGCTTTGCGCCTAGTGCAGCGTCTTCTCGTCGTTCTGTCCAGCCGCGCGCTTTTTCCGACCGGCCCTGCGCGACGCCATGTTCAGGCCTTCCACGAGGCCGGAGAAGGCCATGGCGGCATAGATGTAGCCCTTCGGCACGTGGACCCCGAAGCCGTCGGCGATCAGCGTGGCGCCGATCATCAGCAGGAAGCCCAGCGCCAGCATCACCACGGTCGGGTT
>Ga0070665_100006211_pt1 | contig 12222 bp, 13 predicted proteins | sample KBSS13metaG_FD_65862 | JGI IMG/M metagenome (GOLD analysis project Ga0070665, IMG submission 65862) | Switchgrass rhizosphere microbial communities from Kellogg Biological Station, Michigan, USA - KBS S1-3 metaG | ecosystem: Host-associated > Plants > Roots > Rhizosphere > Soil ...
ACGCAGTCAGACCATGGTCCCGACGCGCGACAGGGGCGAAATCACCGCACGCGCCGTGCAGCTGCTGGGCAGAACCGAGGCCGGCGTCCGCCCCGTGCGCCTCCTCGGCGTCAGCGTGCACAACTTTGCAGAGCGGGAAGGGCTGCCGCTCTTCGAGAATCTGGCCGTCTAGTCATCCGGTCGTCTGGTCATTTGGACAATAGTGAAATTGGCAAAAAGTGACCGGCTGACCAAATCACCAAATGACTAGATGTATGATCGCAGGTATGTTGAAGGGGACGCGCGACGGGATCCTGAAGAAACTCCAGCCGGTGAGCATCCACGGCCAGATGTCGATGGACGTCTACTTCACCAGCGCCGAGGATCCCGACGGCCAGACCAGCGTCGCGCGCGTCGGGAGCGAAGCGGTCGCCGCCAACCTCGAGCCCGGCGACTCCATCAAGCTCGAATACCTTGTCGGCCAGGTCGTCAAGGTCTCGCGCATCATTCCCACCTCTTAATGCGCGAGTTCTTCGACGCGTACGCCAGGGCCGCAGACTCAGTCGATCTGGCGTTTTTCGAATCAGCCTACGCCGAGACGTTCATGTTCGCCGGCCCGGCCGGCGTCCAGGCGGTCAAGCGTGACGACTTTCTCAAGGTGCTGCCGAGGCGGAAAGCATTCTTCGCCTCGATCGGCCTGACCGACACGCAGGTGAGCCGTCTCGAGGAGACCACGCTCGACGAGCTGCACACGATGGTGCGCGTGCAGTGGGCCCTGCGGTTCGAGAAGGCGCCCCGCCCGCCAATCGTGGATCAGAGCTCGGCCACCTACGTCCTGCGGCGGAATGAACCGTCGGCGCAGATCGTCTTTCAGATCGATCATCAGGATCTGGCCAGACGCGCTCAGGAACTTGGGCTGATACCGGCGCAGGCGTGACGCCAGCGTTCCGCTGAAGGGACCCTAGGGTTTCTTCTCGACCCTCACGCTTCGCAGTTCGATCCTCGTCGTCGGCGTCTCGCCTTCCCTCGGCGACTTCTCGATCGCCTCGACGGCTTCCATCCCGCTGACCACGCGGCCGAACGCCGTGTACTGGCCGTCGAGCGCAGTCGAGGCGCCGGTACAAATAAAGAAAGACGTCGTCGCGCTGTCGGGCGCGTCGCCGCGCGCCATGGACACGATGCCCTTGACGTGCTTCGTGTCGTTGAACTCCGGCGCCATGTTGTGGACCAGCTTCTGCTGCGTTTCTGTCGGCGGGGCCGCGCGCGTGTTCATCGCGCCGGTCTGGATGACGAAGCCCGGCGCGACGCGATGAAACGCCATCCCGTTGTACACGCCCGCCTGCGCGAGCCTCAGGAACTGGCGAACGTGCTCGGGCGCCTTGTCCGGAAAGAACTCGATCGTGATGGGGCCAGCGCTCGTGTCGAGGACGGCGCGATAGCTCGCGAGGTCCTGCGCGGTGTCGTTGACGAACGGCTCCGGCGGCTTGTCGCGGATCGTGACGCGCGTGACCTCGATGCGCGCGGTGGCCACGCCTTTGTCGTCGACGGGCGTCTCGGAAATCTTCTGGACGACCTCGATTCCGTCCGACACGTGTCCGAACACCGTGTACTTGCCGTCGAGGCCCGGCTGATCGACCACGGCCACGAAGAACTGCTGGCCCGCGCTGTCGGCTTTGCCGGGGATGGTGACCGCGGCCACGGACCCACGCGTCATCTTCGCCGCGCGCGGCTCGTCCTTCACCGCGCTCAGCCCGCCGGTGCCGTACTGCGCGCGCCTGGCCGGATCCCTCGTCAGCGGATCGCCGCCCTGGATGATCCCGTATTTGATCATCTTGTGGAAGATCGTCCCCGTGTACCCGCCGTCACCGGCCGTCTTGACGAAGTACGCGGTCGTGGCCGGCGCCTGCTCCGGTGCGAGATCGATGATGAACGTGCCCGCGGTGGTCTCGACGACCGCCTGTTTCACGGGAGCCGGCGCCTGGAGAACGGCGAGCATCCAGGCGAGGAGGGTCGTCAGCAGCATCGGCACCCCTCAGGGCTGGATGATTCGCGCTGCGTGCCAGATGTAGTGGAAACCGGACACCAGCGTGATCGCCAGCGAGGCGTACACGCACAGGTCCACCATCGGCGAGTGGAAGCCCCGGTAGTTGTACAGCATGGCCATGACGGCCGTGACGATGTAGGTGCCGGTGGCGACCTTGCCGAACATCGACGGACGGAACGTCCGGCGCCCGATCGCCAGGTTCACGATCGCGACGGTCACGACGATCAGGACGTCGCGGCTGATGACGAGCGCCGTCAGCCAGATGGGCAGACGGTTCGTGAGGCCGAGCCCCGGCACCGTCAGCACGACGAAGGTGCTGACCAGCAGCAGCTTGTCCGCCATCGGATCGAGCCACGCGCCGAGACTGGTCTTCTGCCCCGCCCTCCGCGCGATGAGGCCGTCAGCCGCATCGCTGATCCCGGCCGTCGCGAACACGATCAGCGCCCAGCCCAGCTCGTGGTAGATGACGAGCGTGACGAAGGCCGGGATGAGCAGCATGCGCAGGAGCGTGATCTGGTTGGCCGTCGTGAACGGCCCCGGGTCGATCATCTCGGCCCCTCGGCGGCGGGCGCCTGGGACTGACCGCCCGAAGGCGGCGAAACGCTGGCCAGCTGTTCGACGCGCACGATGGCGGCGACTGCTTCGGCGCCGTTGACGATCTGGGTCGGGAAGAACGCGTTGTCGGCTCCTGTCCGCATCACGCCGGCCGAGACGGCCATCGACGCCGCCGGATAGGCGAGGTGTCCCGGCGACAGATCGGAGAACCGGACGCGAGCGGACTCCCACGCCCGGCCCTGCGCCGGGTTCGCCGCCGCGACGCGCGACAGCAGACGGCTCATCGCCAGCGCGAGATCCGTGCGGCGCACGACCGAGCGCGGCTGGAACGTGTGGTTGTCGTACGGATCGACGATCCCCGCGCGGGCGACGGCCGTGATCCAGGTGGACGCCCAGTGGTTGCGCGTATCGGTGATGACGATGGCGTCGCGCCGGCGGGCGGCCTGCACGAGCGGCGCGAGCCGGACACCGATGAGCGCGGCCAGATCGCCCCGGGTGATCTGCGCCGCGGTGTCGATCGCGCGATACTCGGCCGGCAACCGCGCCAGCTCGATCCGCGCGCGAACCCCATCGAGCTTGGCGTCCACCGCTTCACTCGGCTCGAGGAGCAGCGCGTCGGTGTACGCCTTCTCGGCGCCCTCGAGGTCGCCGGTCTCGGCGAGGAGATCGCCGACGCCGACGCTGGAGCCGGCATCGGTCGGGTCGAGCGCCAGCGCCTTGCGGAAGTCGCCGAGCGCCGCCTCCGCGTTGCCCTGACGGCGTTCGACGACCGCCAGCTCGCGGTACAGGAACGGGCTGTCGGGCGAGCTCGCGATCGCGCTCGCGTACGCGCGCGCCGCCTCGTCCAGCTTGCCGTCGGCCGCCGCCTGGCGCGCAGAGGCGAGGTCCTGGCCGAGGCCGCGGAACCGCAGCACTTCCACGCGGCGCTTGATGTCGACCAGGCTCGGATCGACGGCCGCGGCGGACTCGAACGCGAAGAGCGCGTCGCTCTCGCGGTTCAGCGCGAGGAACGCGAGGCCGCCGCCGACCAGCGCCGATACATCGCGGCCGTCCAGCGTCAGCGCCTTCTCGAAGTGCGGCAACGCGTCGCCGGCCTCCTTGCGGGCCAGCTCGAGGTAACCGAGCGAGGTCTCGGCCGGGTAGAACTGCGGCGCCACGGCCAGGGCCAGCTTGAACTCGCGCTCGGCGTTGCGGAGATCGCCGGCCTGCAGGAACTGCCACCCGCGCTGCTGGCTGGTGACGGCGGCGGGATTGGCCGCCAGCGAACGCGGCACGGGCGGCTGGATGAACTCGGGGAACTTCGCGGCTGACGGGGCCGGCAGCGGCGTCGTGGTTTTCGCGGCGCACGCGCCCACGACGATCGCCAGCGCGATCGCCGGGGCGCAACGAAGCATCCTGGGGACGCGAACGGACATGGGAGGAAATTCTACCTCTTAGCCGGAGCCCGGCACTAACCAGCGATCCGCCAGCCTGCGCGGCACGTCGGCGACGATTGACACGTGGCCGTCCCGGGTTTCGTGTTCGAGCACGCGGGCGTGGCGGTACAGCCGCGCCATCTGTTCCCGATCTGCCGGGTCATCGGGATCGAAGGTCAAGGTCATGCGGCTGACGTCGAGCGCGAGACGCGACGTCACGGTTTCGATCAGATCGTCGATCCCGTCGCGGGTGCGGGCCGAGATGCACAGGGCCGCGGGATCCCGGTCCTGCAGCCGCCGGCGTTCGTCGGCGGTCAGCGCGTCGCACTTGTTGTACACCTCGATCATCGGCACCTCGGTGGCGCCGACCTCTTCGAGCACCTGCCGCACGGCGTCCATGCGGCGATCGCTGTCGGCGGCCGACGCGTCGATGACGTGGAGGATCAGGTCCGCGTCGGCGACGGCCTCGAGCGTGGCACGGAAGGCGGCCACCAGCGCGTGCGGCAGCCGGTCGATGAATCCGACCGTGTCCGACACCAGCAGCGCGCGGTTGTCCGGCAGGCGTACCTGCCGGATGAGCGGATCCAGCGTCACGAACAGCGCGTCCGACGCCTCCGCGCCCGCGCGCGTCAGCACGTTGAAGAGCGTCGTCTTGCCGGCGTTGGTGTACCCGACCAGCGCCACCGTCGGCACCGACGCCTTGTGGCGCCGCTCGCGCAACTGCGCGCGGCGCACCCGCACCTGCTCGATGTCCTGGCTGACGGCGTGGATGCGGGTGCGAATCCGGCGGCGATCCGTTTCGAGCTTGGTTTCGCCGGGGCCCCTCGTGCCGATGCCGCCGCCCAGCCGCGACAGCGCCGTGCCGGATCCCGCGAGCCTCGGCAGCAGATACTGCAGCTGCGCCAGCTCGACCTGGAGCTTGCCTTCCCGGGTCCGCGCGCGGCGGGCGAAGATGTCGAGGATGAGCTGCGTGCGGTCGATGATCTTGCGGTCCACTTCGGCTTCGATCTGCCGGAGTTGCGCGGGCGTGAGCTCGTTGTCGAAGACGACGAAATCGGCGCGCGTTTCGGCGCACGACGCCGCCAGCGTCTTGATTTTCCCGGACCCGAGAAACGTGGACGGATCCGGCTTCGGCCGCTCCTGCAGAACGCGGAGCACGACCTCGGCGCCTGCCGCCTGCGCCAGTCCGGCCAGCTCCTCGAGCGAGCGCTCGGCGTCGAGGCGGCGCTTCGACCCGGCGACCAGGCCGACAAGCGCCGCGCGTTCACGCGGCGCTACACGAGGCCGAGGCATGCCTGCACTTCTTCCCACGGAATCGCGCCGGGGCGCACGAGCCGGATCACGTCCCCGCTCACATTGACGATGGTCGACGGCGGCCCGCCGGGCGTCAACCCCGCGTCGAGGATCAGCGCGACCCCCTGGCCCATGCTCCGCTCCACATCGTCCGGATCAGCCGACGCCGGCGCGCCGCTCGGGTTCGCACTGGTCGCCGTCAGCAGACACCCGCATGCCCGGCACAGATCGCGGGCCACCGCGTGCGCGGGTACGCGGACGCCGACGTGGGCGAGCCCGCCGGTGACGGCCTCCGGCATGGTCGAAGGCCTGGGCAGCAGCAGCGTGAGCGGGCCCGGCCAGTACGCAGCGGCGAGACGGCGGCCGTCGGGAGGCAGGGCGCCCAATTGCTCCTCGACCTGGGCGATGTCGGCGGCCACGAGCGGGAGCGCGCGCTCGGCGGCGCGGCCCTTGGCGGCGAACACGCGCTCGACGGCGGCCGTTGAAAACGGATCGGCGGCGAGACCGTACAGCGTGTCAGTGGGCATGGCGACGATGCCGCCGGCCTTGATGACGGCGGCGGCTTCCTGCAGCGATGCGGCGTCCGGCCGCTGGGCGTCGATGGCGACACGGCGCATCGCTCAGTCGACCCGGAAATAGACCTTGGCGTCTTTCCTGTTGCTGATGTGAATGGAGTCGATGAACCGGATCTGGTGCGGCGTGTTCTGCATGATGACCGAACTGGTGCGCGTGCCGTCGCCGAAGAACCGGACGCCGCGCATGATCGTGCCGTCGGTCACGCCCGTGGCGGCGAAGACGATCCGTTCGCCGGGCGCGAGATCCCTGGAGCGATAAATGCGCTTGAAGTCCGTGATCCCCATCGCGCGGCACCGCTCCTCGTGTTCCGGCTTGCTGACGACGAGCCGCGCGAAGATCTCCCCGTTCAGGCACCGCATGGCCGCCGCCGTCAGCACGCCCTCCGGCGCGCCGCCGGTTCCCATCACCGCGTGCACCCCGCTGCCGGCGACCGCGGCCGAGATGCCGGCCGACAGGTCGCCGTCTCCGATCAGCCGGATGCGGGCGCCGGTGGCGCGAATATCTTCGATGAGCTTCTCGTGGCGCGGCCTGTCGAGGACGACGACGACGAGATCCTCCATCTCCCGGCCGAGGCACTTCGCGATGGCGTTCATGTTGTCGGCGACCGATGCGTCGAGATGCACCGCGTGCTTCGAGCTCGGCCCGACGACGAGCTTTTCCATGTACAGGTCGGGCGCGTGCAGCAGGCCGCCGCGCTCTGAAGCAGCCAGCACGGCGATGGCGTTCGGCGCGCCCGTCGCGCACAGGTTGGTGCCTTCCAGCGGATCGACCGCGATGTCCACTTCGTCGAGGGCCACACGTCGGCCGCCCGTGTCCGGGGCGTTGATCTGACCGACCTTCTCGCCGATGTAGAGCATCGGCGCTTCGTCGCGTTCACCCTCGCCGATGACGATCGTGCCGTCAATCGGCACGCTGTCCATCACCTTGCGCATGGCTTCCACCGCCACCTGATCCGACTTGTGACGGTCGCCGAGGCCCATGGTGTGGGCGCACGCGATCGCGGCCTGTTCGACGACGCGGAGGAATTCAAGCGAGAGATCGGAGTTCATGGGCAATGGTCAGTATCAAGTGAACAGTGAACAGTGATCAGTGATCGGTGATCAGCGATCAGTGATCGGTTGTCTGTGGATGGCGGCCGTGCGCCGGCAGCTCGCAGCGTGCGGGCCGGTCGTCGCGGTACCCGAGCAAATAGTCGGCCTGCATGATCGCGTGGATCTCCCGCGTGCCCTCGTAGATGACGGCGCCCTTGCAGTTCCGGTAGAACCGCCCTACAGGATACTCGTCCGAGTAGCCGTTGGCACCGTGAACCTGTACGGCGTCTCCGGCGGCTCGCTCCGACGCGACCGTCGCGAACCACTTCGCCAGGCCGGTCTCGCGGGTGTTGCGCCGGCCCTCGTTCTTCAGAAACCCGGATCGGAGCCAGAGCAGCCGCGCGGCCTGATAGTCCGACTCCATCTTCGCAATCATCTCTTTCACGAGCTGATGCTGCGCGATCTCGACGCCGAAGGCCGTCCGCTCCTTCGCGTATCTCACGCTCGCATCCCGGCACGCGCGAATGAGGCCCGTGGCCCCGGCCGCGACAGTGTAGCGCCCCTGATCGAGCGCCGACATCGCGATCTTGAAGCCTTCGCCCGGGCGGCCCAGCATGTTCTCCTCGGGGACCTCGACCTCGTCCAGCTTGAAGAACCCCGTATTCCCGGCCAGGATGCCCCACTTCTCCTTCATCGGGCCGCTCGTGAATCCCTTGAACTGGCGTTCGACGATGAAGGCGCTGATGCCGGAGGGGTCGCGCTGCTGCTTCTTGCCGGCGTCGGTCCAGGCGAAGACCAGGAAGTGGTCTGCGACATCGGCCAGCGAAATCCAGGTCTTCTCGCCGGACAAGACGTAGCGGTCGCCTTTCCTGACGGCGGTCGTCTGGATCGCGCGAGCATCGCTGCCTGCGCCCGGTTCGGTCAGCGCGTACCCGGCAATCTTCCGCCCCTGGGCCTGTGGCACGAGGTATTTCTGTTTCTGGGCCTCGGTGCCCCAGGTGAGGAGCGACAGGCAGTTGAGTCCCGTGTGCACGGACAGGATGACGCGGAGCGACGTGTCCACGTACTCCAGTTCCTCGCTGGCCAGGCCGAGGCAGACGTAGTCGAGCCCCGCGCCGCCGTACTCCTGGGGCACGCACACGCCCAGGAGGCCAAGCTGCGACATGCCGCCGAGAATGCGATCCCTGTCGAACTGGTGATCCCGATCGAGCTGGCGGATCCGGGGGGCCACCTCCCGGGCGCCCCATTCGCGAACCGACTGTTCGACCAGGCGCTGTTCGTCCGTGAGGTCGAAACCGCTCATGCGGGCTTGCGGAACAGGATCTCCCGCAGGTTGTTCTGCAACAGGAACGAGTCGGACACGCGCAGCGTCGGAAACAGGCGGATGATGTCGCGATTGAGCAGGATCGTCTGCCGCGAGCGCGCGGCCGGGTAGTTGCGGTGCCGGAGGTTGCCTTCGTCCGCGATGACGTACTTCGTATAGCGCGGGTCGTTGGTCTGGGCGGTGGCGAAGAACCCGAGCAGCGCGCCGTCCGGCCGGAGCACGCGCGACAATTCTTCCGCCAGAATCTGGGCCGACGGCCTGTCGAGGTAATCGATCAGATCCCAGCACAGAATCCCGTCGACCGACGCGGACTCCTGCGGGAACCGTCGCCGCAGCGTCTCGGTGAAGCGTTCGGTGGTGCCGGCGCGCACATGGCGGTCGAGCTCGGCGAACAGATCCTCGATGAAGATCTTGCAGCCGACCTGTTCGCCGAAGAAGCTGATGTTCGCGCCGACGACGGGCCCCAGGTCGAGAAGCACCGGAGCCTCGCGGCCCGTGAAGCACGTCAGGAACTTGCGGAACGCCTTGGTCGAAAACAGAGGTTCGGCGTCCGACGCCGGTTGCACAGCCGGCGCATCCGATTGACTACGAGGTGCGAGGCGGTCCAGCAGGCCCACGAAGCGTCAATACCAGTGAAAGGTGACAGGCGTTCCGCGGCCGATGGCCTCGGCTACGCTCCGGCGCGCTGGGCCGGGGCCCCCGCGGCCGCCGCCGCAGGCTGGGCCACCGGGGTGACGGCAGCCGGCTTCGGCGCCGCCTGCGGTCCCTTGCGCTGCATGTCGACGCTGCCGCGGAAGTGCGCCCCCTCGGCGATCGCAACGCGCGGCGCGATGATGTCGCCGTCGACCGATCCCGCGTCCCGGATCTCGACCTTGTCGCTCGCCGTGACGTTGCCGGTGACCTCACCGAGGACGACGACCGACTTGGCGAACACCTGCGCTTTGATCCGGCCGTTCGGGCCAATCGTCAGGATGTGGTCGCGAAGCTGAATCGTGCCTTCGACGTGACCTTCGATGGTGAGATCCTCGCTGCCGTTCAGCTCGCCCTTGATGACCACTGACTTGCCGATATTCACGATGTCCTTCTCCATGTTATGGCCCGCCTCCTGACGAGGGGCACTGCCGGCCGGCGGTGCTGGGACAGCCGGTTGCGGCGCTGCCGCAGGCTGCCCGGCCGCGGGCCGGACCGATTCATCACGCTTCCACATGTGGCTCCTCCGCCAGACGGTCGCCACATTCTGGCAAACCCCTTCAGCGTTGTCTAGTCCTTTTGTTACCTATGTTTACGGCAGTGCTAGAATGAAAGATCCAGGTGCGCATCTACTTCGACTACAACGCGACGACGCCGATGGCTCCGGAAACGGCCGACGCGGTCGCCTCCGCGACGCGGGATCTGTTCGGCAACGCCTCGAGCGTACATTTCTTCGGACAGCAGGCCAAGTCCGCCGTGGACAACGCGCGGTCGGCGACGGCCGCCCTCATCGGCGCCGATCCGTCCGAGATCGTGTTCACGTCCGGCGGCACCGAGTCGGACAACTTCGCGATCCGCGGCGCCGCCGACGCGCTCGAGCCCGGCAAGCGGCGTCACCTCATCGCGAGCGGCATCGAACATGAGGCGGTGCTCAACACGCTGAAGGCGCTGACGCGGCGCGGATGGCGCACGACGCTGCTGCCGCTCGACGCATCGGGTATCGTGTCGCCCGATCGGCTGCGCGAGGTGCTGACCGACGACACCGCGCTCGTCTCGGTGATGCACGCCAACAACGAGATCGGGACGATTCAGCCGGTGGCTGAGCTGGCCGCCATTGCTCGCGAGCGTGGCGCGCTGATCCACACCGACGCGGTGCAGTCGGCCGGCAAGATCCCGGTGGACGTGCGCGCACTCGGCGTGGATCTGCTCTCGCTCTCCGCGCACAAGTTCAACGGCCCCAAAGGCGCCGGCGCGTTATGGATCAGGCGCGGCACGCGCCTGCTGCCGTATCAGACCGGCGGGAAGCACGAGCGCAACCGGCGCGCGGGCACGGAGAATGTGCCGGCGCTCGTCGGACTGGGCGTCGCGGCGACGCTGGCCGCCGCGAAGCTGAACCGCGAAGCCGAGCGCGTCGGCGCGCTGCGCGACCGGCTGGAAGAGGGCGTGCTGCGGTCGGTGCCGGGCACGGCCGTCAACGGCGAGCGGCGAAGCCGCGTGCCGAACACGACCAACATCAGCTTCGACCGCGTCGAAGCCGAGAGCCTGCTGATCGCCCTCGACCTCGAAGGCATCGCCGTCTCGACGGGCTCGGCGTGCTCGTCGGGCACGCTCGAGCCGTCGCATGTGTTGAAGGCGATGGGGCTGCCGGTCCACCGCACGCAGAACTCGCTGCGCTTCAGCCTCGGCCTGTTTTCGACAGAGGCGGAGGTCGACCGCGTCATCGAGGTCCTGCCGCGGCTGGTGGAAAAACTGCGCGGCCTGACCAGGAAGCCGGTGGCCGCTCACGGTTGATGAACGAAAGCTGAACCACAAAGCTCACGAAGATCACAAAGACTTCGTGCTCCCTTTGTGGCCTTTGTGATCTTTGTGGTTCCGTCTTACGAACAATGCGCATAGTGGTTGCCATGTCGGGCGGCGTGGATTCATCGGTGGCGGCGGGGCTGCTCGTCGAGCAGGGCCACGACGTCATCGGTCTGTCCATGCAGTTGTACGACGCGTCGGACAGCGACGGTGGCGAGCGTTCCTTCGGCAGCTGCTGCTCGATTGACGATCTGCACGACGCGCGGCGCGTGGCCGCCGCGATCAACATCCCCCACTACATCCTGAACTTCGAGCGGCAGTTCAACGAGCAGGTGGTGAGCAATTTCGTCAGCGAGTACGCGGCCGGCCGGACGCCGCTGCCATGCGCGCACTGCAACAGCGACCTGAAGTTCGCGACGCTGCTCGACCGCGCCCGCGGCCTCGGAGCCGACGCGGTCGCCACGGGCCATTACGCGCGCGTCGAGCGGACCGCGGCGGGCCGGTACGAGCTCAAGCGCGGCATCGACGCGTCCAAGGACCAGTCGTATTTCCTGTTCGCGCTGACGCAGGATCAGCTGGCGCGGGCCGTCTTCCCCGTCGGCGGTCGCGCCAAGGATGACGTCCGCGACTGGGCTCACCAGCGCGGCCTGCCGGTTGCGGCGAAGCCCGACAGCCAGGAGATCTGCTTCATCCCCGACCACGACTACGCCGCTTTCGTGACCCGCAACGCGCCGGCGACTGCCGGCGGGTCGATCCTGGACGAGTCGGGCCAGGTGCTGGGCCGGCACGGCGGCATCCACCGGTTCACCGTCGGCCAGCGCAAGGGCCTCGGCCTCTCGTCGTCACCCACCGGGAAGCCGATGTACGTGCTGTCGCTCAAGCCGCAGAACCAGGACGTCGTGGTGGGGCCGAAGGCGTCGCTCGAGCGGACACGCCTGACGGCGTCCGGCGTGAACTGGATCGACGCCACGTCCCCCGGCCCGCGCCGGGCGAGCGTTCAGATCCGTCATCGTCATCAGGCCGCGCCCGCGACCGTCCGTTCGACCGGCGACGGTCACGCCGAGGTCGTCTTCGACACGCCGCAGATCGCCGTCACCCCCGGCCAGGCCGCCGTCTTCTACGATGGAGATGTCGTGCTGGGCGGTGGTTGGATCGACAACTAGCGACCACGACGCCGCGACACAAATTCAACAACCACAAAGGCCACCAAGATCACGAAGAAGAGTTCCTTCTTTGTGGTCTTCGTGAGCTTTGTGGTTCGGATCTTCTGTGGTCTTGGCGGTTACGAAGTCGCCACCTGGCTTGATTCAACCTGATGGGAGGTGTGTTCGAGGTACCGCTCGGCGTCGAGGGCGGCCATGCAGCCGGATCCGGCCGCGGTGATCGCCTGGCGGTACACGTGATCCTGGACGTCGCCGCACGCAAACACGCCGGGCACGCTCGTCTTGGCGCCATGGTGCGTGATGAGGTAGCCGTTGACGTCCATCTCGAGTTGTCCCTTGAAGAGCGACGTGT
>Ga0070665_100006213_pt1 | contig 12219 bp, 5 predicted proteins | sample KBSS13metaG_FD_65862 | JGI IMG/M metagenome (GOLD analysis project Ga0070665, IMG submission 65862) | Switchgrass rhizosphere microbial communities from Kellogg Biological Station, Michigan, USA - KBS S1-3 metaG | ecosystem: Host-associated > Plants > Roots > Rhizosphere > Soil ...
CATCGGCCGCGTTGACTGTGGAAACACAAATCCCGTTAGGCGATATCCGTGGACGAATCGATCACCTCGCAGTCGATCTCAGCCGACATCGGCTGTACGTGGCGGAATTGGGCAACGACAGCGTTGGCGTCGTTGACCTCGAGGCCGGCAAGACGATCCGGACTCTGACGGGACTTCACGAGCCGCAGGGGATCGGCTATGTCTCTTCGACCGACACTCTGTATGTGGCGAACGGCGGTGACGGTTCCGTGTCGATGTTTCAGGGCACGGACCTGACGCTCGAGGGCAGGATTGCGTTGGGATCGGATGCCGACAATGTTCGCATCAGCCCGGATGGCTCGCGGGTTCTGGTTGGTTATGGCAACGGAGCACTCGCCATCATTGATTCCATGACTCGAGCCAAGGTGGGTGACATTCCTCTCAAAGGGCACCCTGAGAGTTTCCGACTCGATCCTGGAAGCTCCAGGATATTTGTAAACGTACCGGACGCTCAGCAAATCGCTGTCGTAGAACTTGAACGTAGACAGACGTTGGCGCAGTGGTCAACCGGAACTCTGAGATCCAACTACCCGCTGGCGCTCGACGGTGCGGGTCACGTCCTCGCCGTGTTCAGACACCCTGCACGGATCGGCGTGTTTGATGCTGATCGCGGATCATTGGTGAGCTCAGCCGGTACCTGTGGCGATTCGGACGACATTTTTATCGACTCGAGGCGCGCACGTGTTTATGTGATCTGCGGTGAGGGATTTGTGGATGCTTTCTCTCTGAACCAAGGGCAGTTGGGAAGAATCTCCCGTACATCGACCGCCGGAGGCGCTCGAACAGGTCTCTTCGTCCCGGAGACGGATCGACTCTACATCGCTGTGCGAAGCGGTTTCAGTCGTTCCGCTGCCATATGGGTGCTCAGGCCCAACTGAGCGTTACGCGTGGTCACTCGCAAAGAACAACAACACGGCAAGCAGGACAGCGGCGATCGTGACGAAAATTTGGAGCAGCAGCTTGCGTTGCGGATCAGTCATTCGATCTCAGCCCCACCCGAAGTTGGCTCGGGGTCTGTAAGTGCTTGAACCAACTTGGGAAAATGGTTCCGGCTGACGGGATCGAACCGCCGACCCCCTGATTACAAAGTCTACCTGAGATAACCGGGCATGACCATGACCAACCTACATTAACAACCTATATGGTTGGTGACTCTCGGAATGTTGTTTACTGTGTCGTTTAGCCCTTTTTCTGAGAGAAACTGTTGATACGAATCAGTTATCACGCCTCTCATGAGCAGTTCGCACCTCGCGAGTTGATGGGTTATGCGGTGCAGGCAGAGGATGCAGGGTGGGATGCCGTATTCTCATCCGATCACATTCAGCCGTGGTCGCCTGAACAAGGGCAGTCAGGCTTTGTGTGGGCGTGGATCGGCGCGGCTCTTCAGGCGACGCGGCGGGTCCAGTTTTCCTGCATTACTGTGCCCGGTGGCTGGCGCTATCCGCCCGCGGTCTCGGCGCAGGCGATTGCCACGCTGGGTGAGCTGTTCGGCCACCGCTTTCCTCACGTCGTGTTGGGAAGCGGGGAGGCGTTGAACGAATGTGTGGTCGGCGCAGGCTGGCCCTCCAAAGACCTGCGAGCGGCGCGCTTGGATGAAGCTGCCATGGTGATCCGACGGTTGCTTGCGGGAGAGCAGGTAACGCATTCGGGAGAGCTGAAGACGGAGAATGCGCGGTTGTGGTCACGGCCCAGCGTTGCACCGAAGCTATTCGGAGCGGCGCTGACTGCCGCGACTGCGGCAAGAGTGTCGACGTGGGCCGATGGGTTGGTGATGGCATCGCCTGATCTGGGCGCCATGAAGGAAATCGTGGCGGCTTTCAGGCGCGCGAGACCCCACGAGCCCATTCACGCAAAAATCGATCTGAGCTGGGCACCAACTGAGAGCGACGCACTCGATCAGGCGTACGAACAGTGGCGAATGCATTGCCTAGACCGCGATTCGCTGCACAACCTGCGTACACCGGAAGAATTCGAGCAGGCCGCGCGGGACGTCGAGCGCGATGAAATTCGGCGCGTTGTGCTCGTGTCATCCGACCTGGCACAACATGTGAGATGGCTGCGCGAGCGCATCGAAATGGGTATCACCTGCCTCGATCTGCACAATGTCGGAAGGAATCAGGAAGAATTTATTCGCGCGTTCGGAGCCGGCGTGCTGCCCGTCTTGCGTTCTTAAAGCCAGGAATCGGGAGCGTCAGCGTGGCGCGCGGCCTCCCGCTGGCGCCGTCGACTGCGTGGGCGGTCATCAATCGTGTGATCCCAAGCTCGTTATTCATTCGGCACCCAGTTCTCAATCGAGGCCGGCGCTGTGGTGGCATTGAACGAACTGCCGGTGCCCCACCAAGGAAGATCCTTGGTCCACGTATACCCCTTGCTCCACGTATAGCCTTTTGTCCACGTGTACCCCTTGGTCCACGTATATCCTTTCGTCCAGGTGTATCCATTGGTCCAAGTGTAACCTTTGGTCCAGGTATACCCCTTGGTCCAGGTATAACCCTTGGTCCAGGTATAACCATCACCGGAAACAGGCGCACCCCAGGTTGACCCCGACATGTCCATGACGTAGTAGTTACCATCCGCGTCTTGGTTCGCTGGGCCGCCGAAATGTTGAGTACCTGCCAGGTCCGCTGCAATATCCAGACCCTGGTTCGCGCATCCAGTGACAGTGCTGTTGATGGCATTCGAAGCATTGATCAATCCCGCGCCCTGCTGGAAAACGCTGTAGGCCAGCGTTCCGCTATTGGTAATCGCGGGGCTGGCCGATGCGAGCAGCCGACATTTCACAACGTCCGGCGTTAGAGTTGGATTGGCCTGTAACATCAATGCGACAACGCCCGTGGTCACGGCGGCCGATTGCGAGGTTCCAGACATTGTGAAGAGCGTTTCGTTCTTCTGCATCGAGCCTGGATCGATCTTGGCAAGATAGCTCTGATACCACATCGAGCCCACCATGTGGCCGCCCGGAGCGACGACTTCAGGCTTCACAAACCCTTCGAAGGTAGGTCCCGTGGATGAGAACGAAGCCAGCCGGTCATCGTTCGGATTGTAGGGCGTCCCATTATCGCTGAGGGCCCCGGTGGTGATCACATAGGGTACATTGCCGGGCACGCCGATCGTCATCGGGTCCGGACCTTCATTACCTGCAGATACAACCACGACAATGCCTGCCTTCCAGGCCGCCATGACCGCCTGGTTGAGGGGATCATCCCAGTAGTTAGATTGTGCCTGTGCGCCGAATGAGAGGTTCAACACACGGATCTTATACTTCTGCTGATTGGCAACGATCCAGTTGAGGCCCGTGATGACGTTTGAATAGCTCCCGACACCCTGCGCATCAAAAGCCCGGACGATGACGAGATTGGCGTCCGGTGCGATACCGAACGACGTACCGAACTTGGTCACCGCACCACCGGCTGCAATCGAGGCAACGTGTGTCCCGTGCCCGTACGGGTCGGAATTAACCTTGGCTCCGTTGGCAACGACGTCATAACTCGCGAGCGTCCGCCCCTGAAACCCGTCGCCGCCGCCCGCCCAAATTCCCGTATCGAGAATGGCGATAGTGATGCCTTTGCCGGTGATTCCGCGCGCCTGCACGACATCAGCCCCTACCAGAGACGGGTAGTTGGTAACGAACTGATTAGCCTTCCAGTTCAAGGCATGGCCGTCGGTGAATACGAGGGATGCCCAGTCAAACAGGTTGGTCGGTGGCGGAGGAGGCGGCGGGGGTGGTGGCGTGGCACCTCGGGTTCCCACGGCCCGATCCAGGAACACATGTGCATGCGGCATCTGCCGCAGTTGCGCCGCTTGCCTGTCGTTCAAGTCGGCGATGACACCGTGAATGATGGGCAATTCCGAGCGCACTGTCGCGCCTACGCTGATAACGTCCCTTTGCGCCTCTGGGCTCGATGCGGATTGAACAATATACGGATGCGTTGGCGCCCAGGTATTGGCCCGGGTTTCGGCGCTGATTCCGCCGTCCTGCGCTTGGGCGATCGATAGTGCCGAAGCGATCGCCACGATCACACCGGCATTTCTGGAGGCCTTTTTTTCTGTACTCACATCATCCCCCTGGCGGGCCATCACTCACAATTTGATGCCGCTCATTACAGACGCAGGCCGACTCCGGCAGGAGGACGTGAGTTCGAGGAGTGGCGTATCCAGTGTGACGCACCACTCATAATGCCCTGTCAAATCAATGGGTACTAGATCCATGTTAGTTAGGCTGCACCAAACGATACGCACCACCTAACATGTGTTGGTTGTGCGAGTGAGGAGGCCTATTTTTCTTGCGCCGCAACAGGACTTCAGCAACAGCAGCGCGGATTGCATCAACGTAGCCGGCGCGGGACTCGTGCATCGTTGATCCATGTTTTCCGGCGCCAAACGGTTCGTTCAACAGTCTGCGCTCGTGGTCGCGGGGGTCTTCGGCATTGCGCACGCCGTGCCGGCGATTGATGCGCCGCCGTTGATATTGGAACATCTCACCACCGCGGATGGCCTGCCTCAGGGCACCGTGTTGAATACCCTTCAGGATTCGCAGGGATTCATCTGGCTAGGCACGGAAGACGGATTGGTGCGCTACGATGGGCACGATCTCGTCCGCTACGCTTACTCGCGCAATGCTCCGAGCGGGCTGCCCGGTAACTTCATCTATCAGACTGCTGAAGACCCGCGACACGATTTGTGGATCGCTATGAAGGATTCCGGTGTCGCGCGCTGGCAGCGCACCAGCGACACCTTCAAAACCTATCGACACGTAGCCGGCGATGCGAGCTCGCTGGCAAGCGATGGCGTGAGATCGCTGGTCGTCGATGGGCGAGGCCGCGTGTGGATCGGAACCAGCAACGCGGGCGTCGATGTACTGGAGACTGCCTCAGGGGCTCTTCGGCATCTGCGGCACACAGCGAATGAATCCGCATCCCTCGCTGACGACAGGGTACTCACTCTTACCGTGGATCGCGCCGGCGACGTGTGGGTCGGCACGGAGAATGGCCTCGATCGGTGGAACGAGGCGAACCATGGATTTGTTCACTATCGACACGATCCATCCGACCCGCTGACTTTGAGCGGAAATCAGATCTCTCGCATCCTGGAGGGGGCCGACGGCACCCTCTGGATCGGGACTTTTGACGGCGGCCTGGATCACATGGACCGATCGGGCCGCCTCATTCGGGCGTTCCGTCACGATTCCGCCAACGCCGCCGCCTCCCTCGCGAGCGATGACGTCCGCACCGTTCTGGAGGATCAGGCAGGACACTTATGGGTTGGGACGGCCGAGGGCCTGGATTTATTGGAACGGCAAACCAACGAGTTTCATCACTATCGCCAGGATCCCATGGACGGCGAGTCGCTGCGCGACTCCTACATCATGTCTCTCTACCAGGACACCGCTGGATTGGTTTGGATCGGAACCCGTTCAGGCGGAGTCAGTCGCTGGAACCCCCGTAGCTGGGAGTTAGGTGGCCACCGGCCGCACTGGCTGGACGGCAAACTGGTTACCGCGTTCGCAGACGCCGAGCCCGGCAAAGTCTGGGTGAGCTCGTTGGGCGGTGGGCTCGTCCTCTTCGACACAGTGACCGGCAAAGCAACCGATATCGACTCCATCCTGGGTCGCGCAGACGCGATCGGCGACAAGAGAGTCATGGCATTGCGGCGCGATCGCGACGGCAATCTCTGGATCGGCACCATGACGCACGGGCTGTTGGAGCTCACGGCAGGCAAGTCTCTCATTCGAATTCCGGTCCAGGTCGGTGAGGCGCACAGCACCAGTTCCTCCGGGATCATGACGATTTTCCAGTCTCACGATGGTGCCATTTGGGTGGGCACGCACGGCGGTGGTGCCAACATCGTCAACCCGAGGACACGTCTCGTAAAGCAATTGCCACATGACGAGTCGCAAGCGGGTGCCGTCAGCTTCGCCAATGTCAGTGCGTTTGCCGAAGACTCACACGGGCATATGTGGATCGGAACGGATGGCGGCGGGCTCGATCTCGCCAAGACGGATGGCTCTGTCATTCGAGCGTTCCGTCACGATCACCGCGACAGGCGCAGCCTTCCTGCAAACACCGTATGGTCCCTCGAAGTCGACGCCAAGGACCGCGTCTGGATCGGTACCGACGGTGGAGGACTGGCACAGGTTGTAGGTCGGACAGATGACCCTGATTCCATACATTTCCAGGTCATGTCGCGCGAGGAGGGCCTGCCCAGCGACACGGTATACGGTGTGCTGGCGGATGCGACCGACAACATCTGGCTCAGCAGCAACGCGGGGCTGCTGCGGTTCAATCCCGATACCGGAGCACTCAAGACCTATCACCGGCAGCATGGCCTGCAGGGCGAGGAATATGATTCCGGAGCTTACTTGCGCCTCGCGGACGGGCGGATTTGCTTCGGCGGGCCCGGCGGCTTCAATATCATCGATCCTGCACAAATAACCCAGGCGCATGGATCTCCACGCGTTATTCTGACCGGATTGTCGGTGATGGGCGTTCCGCAACCGACTGTGAAGCCGACCTGGCTCCTCGAGCAACTCTCGCTCGACTTCCGGGCCAACATTGTCACGTTGGATTTCGGAGTATTGGACTTCACTTCGCCCAAACGCAATCGCATCGCTTACCGTATGGCGGGTCTGACGGAAAGTTGGATCGATGTCGGCACACAGCAGCGTATCACACTCACAAATCTGGATGCAGGCAAGCACACGCTCGAAGTACGAGCGGCCAATGCCGACTCAATCTGGAGCGAAGAGCCTCTGCGCATCCAGCTCCAACGCGATCCAGCCCCTTGGCGCTCCAACTGGGCCTACGCTGCCTATCTGTTAGCGGCCTGTGCACTCGTTGCCTACCGAGTGCGATTGCAACGCGAGAAGTTTCGGCGCGTGGTGCGGCAACAGCAAAGGCTCGAGTCTGAGGTTGCGCTGCGAACTCGCGAGCTGAGCGAAAGCAATTCGCAGTTGGCGGAAGCGGTCCAAGCCAAGAGCCGGTTCATGGATCGGATGAGCCATGAACTGCGGACTCCCATGAACGGAGTACTCGGGATGACGGAGTTGCTGGGCCGGACAAAGCTTTCCGACGACCAGGCAACCATCACTCAGACCATCCGCTCCTCCGGACGAGTACTGTTGCAAATTGTGGATGACCTGCTGGATCTGTCCAAAATCAACGCAGGCAAGATCACTCTCGAAGAGTTGCCGGTGAGCCTGCTCGAACTCATGGAGGAGTCAGCCAGCCTCTTTGCAGGCTCGGTGGCGGAAAAGCGAGTGGAGATCATCGTCTGCCCACCCTCTGCGGATCGCGACGACCTCGTAGGTGACCCGCTTCGATTGCGTCAGATTCTGATGAATCTGATCGGCAACGCAGTCAAATTCACCGCACGAGGCGAGATTGTGATCCGTGCAGACTTCGAGCAGGAGACCGTCGGTACGGTTGTCATGCACTTGTCGGTAAGCGACACAGGCATCGGCATGGATGCCCAAACAATGGGCAAGATCTTCACGCCATTCACTCAGGCAGATGAATCCACCTCTCGCAGGTTCGGCGGCAGCGGGCTCGGGCTCACGATCTGCCGAGAGCTCGCACAGTTGATGGGGGGCACGATCACGGTGCAGAGCGAAGTCGATCGAGGATCCACCTTCGCGGTACGAGTACCGTTGAAGGTTGGATCTAACTCCGCCTCAGCTACTACGCCCGGGCCTCGTCGATTGGTACGAGTCTTCACGCATCAGAGCTCACTTGAAGAATGCCTATCTCGACACGTCGCAGCCCTGGGACACGATCGCACGAATGATCGCACTATCGGCGCGGCTGACGAGATTCACATCGTCGACTCCCCTTACCTGCAGACCTACGAACGGGACCGACGTCTCGGCGTGTTTTCAACCGATGCAAGGCTCATCGTTACACTCACAGAGTCGGAATTGGAATCGAAATCCTGCGGGCCCATTTCCGGACTGCACGCAGTGGCGCTGAAGCCCATTCGCCGCCGCACCCTCCAGCATGCGATCGACCTCGTGACCGGCGCGGACCCTTCATCCACCAAAGAATCCTCGCTTTTGACGACCGAGACGGCAGTGTTAGGAGCACACGTTCTGCTCGTCGAAGACGACCGTGTCAATGCTGCGGTCGCGCAAGGCTATCTCAGCGCATTGGGTTGCACCTGTGTGTGGGTAAACAGCGGCGCAGATGCCATCGCCCGCGTCGCAATCGAAGCTTTCGATCTAATCCTGATGGACCTCAGCATGCCGAAGTTGGATGGGTTCGGTACGTGCTCTGTCATTCGCTCGCACCAACGAGATGGGCGGAGGGTGCCGATCGTGGCGTTGACCGCTCACAGTTCCACTGATTATCGCCAGACAGTCCTACAAGCCGATATGGACGATATTCTGACCAAACCGTGCACCCTGGAACAATGCGAGGCGATGCTGCGTCGATGGATTGACGTGTCTCGGCTCCAGCCGGCGAGGCCGAAACTTGCAGCGGGTGGATGGATTGAGATTGATCAGGTCGCAGTCGCCAGGCTGAAGAAGCTGCGCGGCAGTGCTCAACCTGATCTGTTTTTGAGACTGGTCGACATGTTCGAATCGGGGTCACACGAGGAGATGGCGCTTTTGCAGACTGCATTGCAGTCAGCCGACTTCGGCGCTGCCGCCGCCTCGTGTCACAAGTTCGCTTCCAGCGCAGCAAACGTCGGCGCCTCGGCTTTCTCGCGTGGCATCCGCGAGTTGGAGCTACTGTGCAAACAAAGTGATGTGACACGATCTCACGAATTATACGGGCGTTTGCGAGCGGCCCTGCCGATCCTGCTCGAAGAGTTACGGCGTGAATCACTTCCGGTGAGCGCATGAGCTCTGCGGCCTCACCCAGATCGGTCGCGATCATTGCCGACGATGAGAATCTAGGAAGACTTTTGCTGTCTGAAGCAGCTAGTGAGTGTCAGTTGCTCCCGCGGGTTTACGCTGACGGACACGAAGCGCTGCAGGCTGCGCTCTCCATGGACGTCTCAATCGTATTGTTGGATGTCGACATGCCCGGCATGGATGGCTATTGCGTTTGCCGACGACTGCGGGCCGATCCCCGATTCGAGCACACGCCTATCGTCATGGTAACCGGACATGAAGACGCGGCGGCAATCGCCCTCGCCTTCGAGGTCGGAGCCACAGACTTCATTTCAAAGCCGATCAACTGGGCATTGCTACCCAAGCGCCTCGATTACATTCTCCGCAATGCTGCTGGCGCACGCGCACTTGCTGAAAGGGTCATCCAAGTGCGCACATTGGTGGAAGCACTTCCGGACACGTTATGGGTGGTCGACGCAAACGGGATGATCCGCTGGAGCCCGACAGAACTCTCAGATGCACCAGCCTGTGCCCTGCCGAGCCATCTGTCGGGAGCTCTGGATATGATCCGCGCCACGGCCTCAGATGGCATGCAGCGCAAGATGGAACTGCGCGAGATCGACGCCTCCGGTCAGCCGCGCTCTTTTGAGGTCCGGTTTGCCCGGCAGCAGGGCGGCGATGTGGTCATCGTTCGCCAAGACACCAGTGAACGCACCGCAGCAGCAGCTCACATAGAGCGCTTGGCGTACCTCGATACTCTGACCGAGTTACCCAATCGTCAGAAGTGCATCGAAACGGCCGAACTCATGTTTGCGGATGCGCGTGCTGGCGGAGAATCCGTGGGTGTGGTCTATCTGGATCTCAACAGTTTCAAGCGGGTGAACGACAGCTTCGGACACGCCGCCGGGGATGAGGTCCTGCGGGTGGTCGCAGGCAATCTCAAAAGAACGCTCGAGCCCTTCCAAACGATTTATCCGAATCTGTGCCTGGCCCGCTTTGGCGGGGATGAATTCGTGCTCGTAATACGCGATGCAGCGGCCCGCTCCGTCGGAATACAGCTGGCTCAGGCGTGTTTCAAAGCGTTCGATCAACCGATTCTGTACAAAGGTTTGGAGTTTTATTCCAGTCCGAGCGTTGGGCTCGCTGTCTATCCCGATGACGGCACAGATGTGGCTACCGTGTTCAAACACGCCGACACGGCAATGTATCAGGCGAAACACGGCTCATCGGGCACTGTCTCCGTCTACACGGCCCAGATGAGCAGTCGATTGCGAGATTGGCTCGATCTCGAAGCGCGTTTGCGACGTGCGGTCGCCGATGGGCTGTTGCAACTGAATTTCCAGCCGAAGTTCAGTCTGACGGGCAATCGCATTGCTGGTGTCGAGGCACTGCTGCGCTGGTGCGACACGGACCATGGAGAAGTCCCACCCGCGCGGTTTGTTGAAATTGCGGAGGACAGTGGGCTGATCATCGATATCGGCTCCTGGGTGATCAGAGCGGCTTGCCGTTACTTGCGCGGGTGGCTGGACAAGGGTTGGAGTATTCCGATCGCGGTCAATGTCTCAGCAAAGGAATTACTGTACGGTGATCCGGTCAAGGTCATCGAAACGGAAGCCGCAGCCGCCGGCGTGCCCACCTCTTTGATCGAAGTTGAGATAACCGAATCCCTGATTGTCAAGGACTCGGGGCAGGTCCGAAAAACTCTGCAGCGGTTGCGCGAGCTCGGTTGTCGACTGGCACTCGATGATTTCGGAACCGGGTACTCCTCTCTGTCCTACATTACCCGATTCCCTCCAGATCGAATCAAGATCGACAAGTCGTTCATTCAGAATGTGGATCGTTCCCAGGCAGACGCCGCCGTCGCGAGCGCGATCCTCTCCCTGGGTAAGAATCTGAATCTGGTGGTGACTGCGGAAGGCGTGGAACGGAGCGGACAGCTCGAGTGGTTGCGATCACGAGGTTGCGACGAAGTACAGGGGTTTCTGCTCTCCCGGGCTGTGTCTGCCGCAGAGCTGGAGCAACGATGGTTGCGCACACAGCCAGACTCTGTATCGGCGTTCCAAAGCATTGCTGGTTGAGCCCGGGGTGCGACGATTGGGCGTTCGGCACCAAAGGCACAGTTAGGTTCCTGGAGCGCGAGCCCTCGCGATTCGCATTTTTGTGTCGTCTGGTGAAAACCGAAGCTTCGTGCTCGAGATCGCGGGTACCGGTGAGGCTGGGCCGCGTCATCCCAACCTCGTGTTGAGTCAAATGTGCACAGATGCGCTGACGGCAACCCAGCGCCTGAGTCACATGAAAGACGAGTTTCTCGCCACGCTGTCCCACGAGTTACGCACGCCGTTGCATGCCATACAAGGTTGGACCGGATTGTTGCGCGAACGCCGGGCACGACCGGAGGACTACGAGCGCGGGCTCGAAACGCGCGAGCGGAATGTTCGACTGCAAGTTCAGATCGTCAATGACCTTTTCGATATGAGCCGAATCATATCCGGCAAAATCCATCTCGAGGTTCAACCGGTTTACCTGCACGAGATTGTGAACAATGCAATGGAGGCTGTGCGCCAATCCGCAGACGCGAAATCGATCCGGATCCAGCCGATACTGGATTCAAGAATAGGTCTCGTACGCGCGGATACCTGCGCGTCCCTCCTCGAACTCTGCGGTCATCATGTTGAGACCGCCTATAACGCTGAACACGCGATTGGTCTGGGCGGGAGATTTCCGGCCGCATGCGATGCTGCTCGATATCGGTCTGCCCGATCTCTGCTGTGTTCTCGGGAGCAGACCCGACGCTTGCGGATTTCGGGCGGTTTCTGCTCTGGTCAGTGTTGGGGAATCTCTCGGAGGCGCGACATTTGTCGCGTTGTTGAAGTTCGGGCACGTGAGGGCGAGTTGATTGGCCGCCGGCGGCAAGCGCATCGCGCCCTGCCCGGCCTGCCTCGTCGGAGGTGCAGGTCAGCGGCGACCTGCCCCGGGCATGCTAGGTCCGCCTGGTGCACGAGCGATGAAAAATGTTCTTTTGTAGCTAAAGTTTGTAGCTAAGAAAATCTAGAAGTTGGTATGCGGCTTCTAAGTCACTGAAATTAGCGGGGAAAATGGTGCCGGCTGACGGGATCGAACCGCCGACCCCCTGATTACAAATCAGGTGCACTACCAGCTGTGCTAAGCCGGCACACAGAAGCTGCGGAGTATAGACTATCGGGCGAGGGACGGGGTAGCGGGCTTTCTGGGGGCCTAGGCGGATGAGGATCCTCGGGCTGGCGGTGGCCATTGGGCTCACATCGGGCGCGCTCGCGCAGGAGTCGGCGGCGCCCGAAACGGTGACTGTCGAGGCGCAGCGACAGCGCGAG
>Ga0070665_100006214_pt1 | contig 12218 bp, 5 predicted proteins | sample KBSS13metaG_FD_65862 | JGI IMG/M metagenome (GOLD analysis project Ga0070665, IMG submission 65862) | Switchgrass rhizosphere microbial communities from Kellogg Biological Station, Michigan, USA - KBS S1-3 metaG | ecosystem: Host-associated > Plants > Roots > Rhizosphere > Soil ...
TAGTCGCTCCAGTCGACGCGATAGAGACCGCCGGTGCGGGTGTAGCCGCCGGCCGACCGCCGGTCGAGTTCGGCGAAGGCGCGCGTCCGCCGGTAGGCGGGGTTCGAGGTCAGGAGCGATTTCAGCTGACCGGGAATCGTGCTCTCCGTCTGCATCGCGTCGAGGCCGCCGCCGATCGTGAAGGACGGTGCCGGCCGGAATGACGTCGTGACGCCGACGGTGGTGGCCCGATACGCGTAGGCCAGTTGCCTGCCCTCGGTCGAGGCGGAGCCGACGCCGTAGAAGGCGACATCCGGTGCATCAATCCAGTCCGCGCCAACCTGCACGCGAACGCGGCTGTCAAAGATCAGCGGCAGACTGAGGTTGGCATTCGCGGCCCGATAGTTTTTCACCGACCACGCCGCATGCGCGTCGAGGGCGCCGGTGTCGCCGAACCGGGCGCGGACGCCGGGGCCCGCGGCGAAGCCGCCGCCGTCCATCGTGCTGCCGATGAACGGGTAGACGTTGGATCCGAAGACGCGGCCCTGCAGCTGCTCGAAAGTCTGTACCCGCTGCTCCAGAACGGTCGGCTCGTAGGGATGGAGCCGCGTGGCCTTGTCGGCCTTGTCTGCGGCGAGCTCCGCTTCGCGGGTCGACTGCGCCGAAGCCGGCACCGGGATCGCGACGAGCAGCACGAGTGCGGCGGCAGCGCCAATCGGGCGGAGCGGCAGCGCGGGGCGGCGGACGGCCGGCGCCGGCCTCACGATGGTCAGAGCGAGGCCGATCCACACCACGGCGAGCACGGTGTTCACGATCGCGAACTGCTGAACGCCGAGGTGCAGGACGCCGGATCCCAGATAGACCGCCATCGCCGACAACACGTCGCCGCCGCGCACGAAGAAGGTGTCGATCGCCTGCTTCGCCTTGTACTTCTCGTCGCGGCTGGTCGGCAGCCAGAGCATTTGGCGTGCGGTGTTCATGATCGAGTAGTCCGTCGCGTTTTCCGCCGTCTTGATCCAGCGAACGACAGAGAAGCTGACCCCGGCCGACATCACGGCGTAGCCGCCGAACGCGATCAGCGGCAGTGCGAGCAGCGCGCCCGCGAGCCCGGCGTACTTCACCAGCCGCGAGGCCACGACGGCCTGGAGCGCGAAGGCGGTGACGTTCACCCAGAACTGGTAGTCACCGCTGAACGCACCGATGTACGCCTGCTTGTTGAACCCCGGGTAGGCGGCGGCCAGTTCGCCGACGCGCAGGGTGAGCAGCCGCGCCACCAGATACTCGCCGGTGGTGTTCACCAGGTTCAGCAGCACGATCAGGCCGGCGATCAGCAGCAGGTAGCGATTGCCGAGCACCAGCCGGAACCCGCCCGCGGCCGACTCCAGGGCGCGGGGCGCCGGCGCGCGGCGCTCCTCCCGGGCGTTGATCCAGACGTAGAGCAGCGCAGTCATCGCCAGCAGCACCGCGGCGATCTGGAGAATGACCTGGGGCGCGAACGCGGCGTGGAAGAGCCGGGCGGCGATGAACGAGCCGATCGGCGCGCCGGCGGTCATGCCGATGACGACGATGGGAAAGAGCCGGGCGCCCGCGTCCTTGCTGTAGAGGTCGTTGGCGAACGACCAGAACTGCGCGATCAGCGAGACGTTGAAGATGCCGACCCAGATGAAGAACGCGACGCCGACGTAGGGTAGCCGCGCCGTCACTGCGAGCGTGAACAGCTCGAGGCCGGCAATGAAGAACAGCGTCACCCCAATCAGCAGCTTCGCCCGGCTGACCCGCGCGGCGAAGGCGCTGTAGAGGGGGACGAAGCCAATCAGCACGAGCGCCTGTCCCGCCGCGGCGTAGGAGCGGACCTCGGCGCCGCCGCCCAGCAGAATCAGCGGCTCGCGCACGGTCTTGACGACCGAGTAGCAGACCAGCAGCAGGAAGATGTTCAGCAGCATCAGCAGGGCCGTCGCACCCTCACCGGGGCGGACGTCGGTGACCAGGGAAAGCGCGCGGTCGAGGCGCGAAGACGCCGGGCGAGTGAGCGGGGAAGAAGTCCGGACCATGTGAATTGTCTCCTGTGTTCGATGTCTGGCTGGTAACGCGACATCGCGCGGAGAAACCCGCAATCGCCGGCTTCAGCCGGCGACGACGGCCAGGCTCGGGGGGACGGTCACCGGCAGGTGGGACGGTGAGACGAAGCGGGCGGGACGGCGCGCCACTAGAGGGAGGACGCCGGCGCGCAGGTGCGGCGGCAGCGTACCCTCGAGATACTCCAGCGCCGTGCCGCGCAGGCGGCGATCGTTGGACTGCAGGCCTCGATAGGCGATCTGCAGCGGCTCGCGCGGCAGCACCAGCGACAGCAGTGAGAAGACGTGCGACAGGCGCTGATCCGCCGGATCCTGTCCGAGCTTCACCTCGGCCTGGACCGCCGCGTAGACCGCCTCGCTGTCGACGCGCACGATCGGGTTCTTCTCGATGATCGCGGCGAGCGAGCGCGCGGCCTGCGAGCGGACGTCGAAGCGCGAATCCTCGAGCGTCAGGATCAGAGTGTCAGCGGCCCGCTGCGAGACGCACACCGAGAGGACGCGGGCGAGGCCGCGCCGTACCGCCGGTTCCTGCCCCGGATCGAGCAGCGCGTCCGACAGTTGGCCAATCCGCTCCTCGGCGACCTTGCGCAGCGCGAAGAACGCATAGTCCGCCACCGGCTCGCACGCGAGCAGGGGGATCGCGTGCGGAACCAGCACCGCGCTCAAGCCGTCTTCACGCGAGAGGACCTCCACGATCCGATCCCGGTGGCGGGAGCGGAGGCGCAGGATGTCGACCAGGTCCGGTTCCAGCGTGCCCGGCGCCGTCAACGGCGAGCCGGTGCGGACATCGCCCGCCGCCCGGTCGGCGTCGTGTCGAATCCGGCGCAATACCAGCCGGGTCGCGTCGTCCGCGGTAGGCGACACGTCGATGCCGTCGCCCTGGTTGACGAGGCTGCGTTCGAGCAGGCGGATGTACCAGCGATTCAGCCGGCTGGCGATGACGATGGCGGCCGCCGACGCGGCGATCGCGAGCCCGAGAATGGTGGACGACGAAGAGAGCGGCGTGAGTAGCACGGCGAGCCGCACCAGCCCGCCGCCGACCGCATCGCCCAATCGATCGAAGGCCACATCGACCACCGACTTGGCGGCGCGCTTTTCCGCCGCCGGGATCGGCGTATAAAACAATTCGTACGAGGAGCGAAACCAGGAACCGCGGAAGATCGACTCGCCGGCGCGGGTGACGATCACGCCCCCGAAACTCGGCGCCAGCAGCGAGGTGACGCTGCCGGCGAGGAGCGCGATGGACGGCGTGCTCATCGGCAGCCCCAGACCGAACCGCTCGAGCATCGCCCGGCTCAGGAGGGTCTGGAGGAGGAGCGTAACGAAGCTGGTTGCGGCATAATAAAGTGAGAAAAAACGCAGCAGATGATCCCCGGGGCCCAGCGTTTCGTAGGCCCTGGCTTTGAAGAGATACTCGACAAGGGCAGCGCCCGTGGTTCCGAGCAGCACCAGCGCGGCCAGATGGCGCAGGTGCGGCGAGTCGGCGACCACCTGAAATCCCGAGCGCACGGTGCTGGTCCCCTCGGCCTCGAGCGCCGTCGGTACCGGTTCGAGCTGTAGCGCGAGCCGGCGCACGAGCCAGGCGCTGACGAACTGCAGTGCGGCAAGGACGAGGAGCATCGTCGCGACGCCCCAGGCCGCGACGTGCGCGGAAATCAGCGCACCAAGCAGGCCGCCGACGGTGCCGGCACCCGCGATTCGCCCGAACAGGCGTTTTGCGGTGCGGGGATCGAACCGTTCGGTCGCGATGAGCCAGAAGCCGGACGCGAGCAGCGGTCCGGCTCCGGAGACGTGCAAGTACACGACGATGGCCGTGGCCGATGGAGCGTACGCCCGGATGAGCCATTCGCAGACGAACAGGAGCCCGCTGCCGGCAAAAGCGGCCGGCACGAGGATTTGCGGCGCGATTTTGGCCGCCCAGCGGGTGTGGGCCGCCACGAGCACGATCGAGCAGACCGAAGTCGCGATCAACATCGCCGGAAGTGCGCTAAAGTCAAGTGAAGTCAGGAACAATGCGTCGCGGGTCGCTTTGCCGCCGACAAACTGGGCCGTAACTGCCGCGGCGCAGGCCATGGCGGTCAGAATCGATCGGGTGGTGGTGGACATGTTTCAGTTCTGTTACGCGACAAATCCCGTGAAACCCCGCAACCTGGAGGGTTAACCCAGGCCAGATGTCGTCACTGCACGAACGAGCCAAAGCGGCACTTCTGGCGGCGCTCACGCCGCCGCCACCGGGGAACGCGGCAGGCGAGGCATCGCCACCCCCGACCGTGCCGACCGCCCATGTGTCCGACGACGGGACACCGCTGATCCCGGGGGCCCTGTTTGCTGGGCGTTACCGGATGGTGGCCTCGCTCGGCCGTGGCGTCGCCGGCGAGGTCTGGCACGCCGACGATCTCGTCGTGGGCACCCCAGTGGCGCTCAAGGTGATCGATCTGACGATCGCCGAAAGCCGGGCCAGGATTCTGGAAGAGGTCAGGCTCGCGCGCCGGATCACCCATCCGGCGGTCTGCCGGGTGTTCGACGTCGGCGAAACAGAACACCGGGTGTTCTATTCGATGGAGCTGGTGGACGGCGAGGACGCGGCGACGCTGTTGCGGCACGCAGGCCATCTACCCGCCGAGAAAGTGGCCGACATCGGCCGGCAGCTGTGCGAAGGCCTCGCGGCCGCGCACGCGCAGGGCGCGGTGCATCGCGCCCTCAAGCCGGCCAACATCCTCATCGACGACAAGGGCCTGGTTCGAATCACGGACTTCGGCATCGTCGCGCCGGCCTTCGGACCAGATGCGTCCGCCACCAGCAGAGGGTATCTGGCGCCGGAACAGCTGACGCCAGGCGCACCCGTCTCGGCGCGAACCGATCTGTTTGCCGTCGGCCTCATCCTCTACGAGCTGCTGGTGGGCCGGCCGCCGTTTGCCGGAATCCTCGATCGCCGCCCTCTTGTCCGCCCGAGCGCGCTGGTCCCGGATGTGGAGCCATGGCTCGAACGCGTGATCATGACCGCGCTCTCCGCCGATCCGGCGCGCCGACCGGCGTCTGCTGCGGTCATGGCGGAGCTGCTGATGGGCGGCGAGGTGCCGCGCCGTACCGGTCATCGCCTTTGGCCCTGGATCGGCGGCGCCGCGATCGCCGCGGTGGTCGCCGGCCTCGCTGCCATCTCGCCGCTGTGGTCGCGGCCGCCGGCACGGCCGCTGACCGATCAGGATCGTCTCGTCGTCGCCGACTTCCTCAATACGACCGGCGACGCGGTCTTCGACGGCTCGCTCAAGGTGGCGTTGGCGGTTGCGCTGGAGCAGTCCCCGTTCTTGAAAGTGTTCGCGGATGCGCGGGTGCGCGAGACGCTGCGCCTGATGCAGCTCGACGTGAACACCCGCGTCACTCGGACGATCGCCCGCGAGATCGCGCAGCGCGAACAGCTGAAGGCGTTGGTGGCCGGATCGATCGCGAGCCTCGGGACCAACTACGTGGTCGCGCTCGAAGCGATCAACGCCGCGAGCGGCGACGTCATGGCGCGGGAGCAGATTGAGGTGCCGCGCAAGGAAGATGTCCTGACCGGTCTCGGGAAGGCCGCGAAGAACCTGCGGACCAAGCTCGGCGAATCGCTCGCGTCGGTGCAGCGGTTCGACGTCGCCCTGCCACGCGCCACGACCGGGTCGCTGGAGGCGCTTCACGCCTATTCGCTGGCGATCGGCCAGGGGCGCGAGGTCGCGCGCCTCGAGGTGATTCCGCACCTCGAGCGCGCGATCGCGCTCGATCCCGATTTCGCGATGGCGTACGCCCGGCTGTCGGGCATCTACGCCAACAACGGCCGCTCCGCGGAAGCGCCGGCATTCGCGCGCAAGGCGTTCGAGCTTCGCGATCGTGTCAGCGAGCGCGAGCGGTTCTTCATCTCCTGGCGCTACTACCTCGACGCGGAGCAGGCGTGGGACAAGGCGCTCGACGTGGCGCACTCGTGGACCGCGACCTACCCGCGCGAGGCATACGCTTTCAACAGCCTCGGCCTGGCGTCGGCGGCCTTCGGGCAGCACGACGACGCGGTGCGCGCCTTCCAGGAGGCAATCCGCCTCGATTCGAGGTTCGTGCCGCCGCACGGCAACCTCGCCGGATCGCTGATCGCGTCCGGCCGGTTCGACGAAGCGAAGGCGGTCCTGCGCGCCGCGGCCGCGCAGGGCGTGAGTTTCATCACGATGCGGCGGATGTGGCACTCGGTGGCGGTGATCGACGACGATCGCACGGCCCAGGCCCGCGAACTCGATCAGGTTCGACGGGTTGATAGCGGCTTCTGGGCGGCGCTGTGGGAAGCGCGGGCGTCGGCGTTCGCCGGACGGGTAGCGGCGGCGCACCAGCTCTATCAGATCGGCATCCAGACGGCGACGCGCGACGGCATGCACGAGATGGCGGGGCAGTCGGCCGCCGAAGACGCCGAGACCCACGCGATCGCCGGCCAGTGCGCCGACGCGCGGCGCGAGGTCGCCGGCGCACTGACCTCGAGCCGCGACAACTTCACCCTGGAGCGGGCGAGCCGGGTGCTCGCGTTGTGTGGACTCGCCGAGGAGTCACAGCGGCTGACCACGGAACTCGCCACGCGCTACGCTGGTGCGAGCCTGACGACGCTCATCCAGCGTCCGGTGACGGCAGCGGCGCAGGCGGTGCAGCGCGGGCAGGCGCAGCGCGCGATCGCGGTGCTCGATCCAGTGGCGCCGTACGATCGGGCGCCGGCGTCGGAATTCTGGCCGGCCTATCTGCGAGGTCAAGCGTTTCTCCAGCTGAAAGATGCGCAGTCGGCGGGCGCGCAGTTTCAGCACATCCTCGATCGCCGCGGCCAGGCGCCGCTCTCGCCGCTGTATGCGCTGGCGCAGGTTGGGCGGGCCCGCGCCCATGTGCTCGCCGGCGAACTCGAGGCGGCGCGGCGCGCCTACCAACGCTTTTTCTCGCTCTGGGAGGGCGCGGACCCGGCGCTCGAGCATCTTCAGGCGGCTCGCCGCGAGTATGCGAGGCTGCCGCATTAGCCGGCCCGGCTGATTGCCCATGTCCGTACACGCTCGCGCCAAGGACATCTTTCTCGACGCGGTGGAGCACAGCGCCCCGGATCGACGGGCGTTCGTCGAACAGGCGTGCGGCGGCGACGCGGCGCTGCTCGCCGAGGTCGAGTCGCTGCTGAAATTTCACGACGAAGAGAGTACCAACGAAGCGGAGCCGGTGCCCGCGGGCGCCGGGTTCGCGCCCGGTACCGTCATCGCCGGCCGCTACCGGATGATTGCCCGCATCGGCCAGGGCGGGATGGGCGATGTCTGGCGCGCCGACGATCTCGTGCTCGATACCGCGGTCGCGCTGAAAATGATTCTCGCCGCCGGCCCCGACGCGCGCGATCGTCTGATCAACGAAGTCCGGCTGGCGCGACAGATCACCCACCCGGCGGTCTGCCGCGTGTTCGATGTCGGCGAGGCCGACGGTCTGGTCTTTTTCACGATGGAGCTGGTGCGCGGCGAGGATCTCGCCGCGCTGCTGCGGCGCGTCGGCCGGCTGCCCGCCGCCAAAGTGATCGACATCGCCCGGCAGCTGTGCGCCGGTCTTGCGGCCGCGCACGCGAGAGGCGTCCTGCATCGCGACCTCAAGCCGGCCAACGTCCTGATCGACGGAGACGGCCGCGTCCGGATCACCGATTTCGGCATCGCGATCACCAAGGCGAGTGCCAGTGGGCACGCGCTCACCGGAACCCCGGCCTACATGGCCCCCGAGCAGCGCGCGCCGGGGATGCCGGTGTCCGAGCGCACCGACGTCTATTCGCTCGGGCTGGTGCTCTACGAGCTGCTGGTCGGCCACGAGGCATATAAGCGTTGGTCGACGCAGGATGAGCCGTTGCGGCCAACGGCGATCGTGACCCATGTCGATCCCGCGCTCGAACGTGTGGTGATGCAGGCGCTGGCGCGCGAACCTCGCGACCGCTGGGCGTCCGTCGAGGAGATGGCCGCGGCGCTGCCGCGGCCGGTCCCCTCGCCCCTGCTTGCTCCGGCCGTTCCGCCCGGATCCTTCAGCGTTCGTCAGCGGCCGTTCTGGCTCGCCGGCCTGGGTCTCGCCGCGCTGGTCGCGATCCTCGTGTACGCCTCGGCATTCGTGCGCACGCCGAGCGCCAGAACCTTGACCGGGCAGGACGTCGTGCTGCTGACCGACTTCGAGAACGCGACCGGCGAGACCGTGTTCGACGGCGCGCTCAACGTCGCGCTGGCGGTCGCGCTGGAACAGTCGCCCTTCCTCAAAGTCTTTCCGGAAGAGCAGGCACGCCAGACCCTGCGGCTGATGAAACGACCGGCCGACGAGCGGATCACCCGCACGGTGGGGCGTGATATCGCCCAGCGCGAGCGGCTGAAGGCGCTGCTCGCGGGCTCGATCGCGAGCCTGGGCCGCAGCTACGTCCTGACGCTCGAAGCGATCAACGCCGAGACCGGCGACGTCATGGCGCGTGAACAGGTGCAGGCGCCGACCAAAGAGCAGGTGCTGGCCGCGATGGGGACCGCCTCGGCGAGCCTGCGCCGCACGCTCGGCGAATCTCTGGCGTCGGTGCAGAAGTTCGACGTGCCGCTGCCGCGCGCGACCACGACCTCGCTTGACGCGCTGAATGCCTACTCGCTCGCGCTCTACAACGGCCGGGAGGTGCCCCGGCTCGAGGCGATTCCCCATTTGAGGCGCGCGATCGAGCTCGACCCGACCTTCGCTATGGCGTACGCGCTGCTGTCGGAGGTCTACGCCAACACCGGACAGTCCGCGTTCGCTCCGGAGTTCGCCCGCAAGGCCTTCGAGCTGCGCGACAAGGTCAGCGATCGCGAGCAGTTCTTCATCTCGTGGCGCTACTATCGCGACGCGCTGCAGGCGTGGGACAAGGCGCTGGACGTGGCACGCACCTGGACGGCCACCTACCCGCGCGAAGCCTTCGCGTTCAACAGCCTTGGCAACGCCCTCATCCGCTTCGGCCAGTTCGATCCCGCCGTGCCGGCGCTGCGCGAGGCGATCAAGCTGGACCCGCAGTTCATCCCGGCCTACTCCAACCTGGCAGCGTCGCTGCTGGCGCTCAACCGCCTGCCGGAGGCGCGGGCGATTCTCCAGCAGGCGGCCGCCCGGCATCTCGAGTTCGGCGGTGCGCGGCGAATGTCCTTCCTGATGGCGTTCGTCGAAGGGGACGGCGCGACGATGGAGCGCGAGCTGGCCGCGTCGCTCGGCGTGCGCGCGACCAACGCGGCGTTCGGCTGGCAGGCGCACGCACTGGCGTTCGGCGGCCACATCAACGAGGCGCACGAGCAGTACCGTCGCGGGATCGATCGCGCCGCGGCGGGAAACTTCAAGGAGGTCGCGGCACAGCTGTCGATCGAAGACGCCGAGATGCACGCCACGGTCGGGCAATGCGACAAGGCGAGGGCGGAGATTCCCGCCGGCCTCGCACTCAGCCGCGACACCGCCGCGCTCGACCGCGCCGGCCGGGCGCTGGCGCTCTGCGGCGGGTCGGACGCGTTGACGCTGTCGGCCGAGGTCGCGAAACGGCTGCCCGAGGCGATCCTGATCACACGCGTCTCGGCGCCGGTCACGGCGGCGATGCTGGCGCTCGCTCACGGCGAGGCGAAGCAGGCGCTCGAGTTGCTCGAGCCCGTTCGGATCTATGACCGCGCACCCGCCGCGGAACTGTGGCCGGTCTACCTGCGAGGTCAGGCATACTTGCAGTCAAAGAACGGCGCCGCGGCGCGCCGGGAGTTCCAGACCATTCTCGATAATCGCGGCCAGCTGCCGGTGTCGCTGCTGTATCCCCTTGCGCATCTCGGCGCTGCACGTGCGGCAGCGCTGATGGGCGATCCTGAGACGGCACGCCGGTCGTACGACAGCATGCTCGAGATCTGGAAGAATGCAGACCCGAACCTGATGCCCCTCGACGAGGCGCGGCGCGAACAGGCGGCTCCCCGCCGGATGGGTGAGTCATGACGGCCAAACCGCCGGATCCGCCCCGCGACCTGTTTCCGGAGATCTACCGCGAGCTGCATCGGGTGGCCGGTGGTTACCTGCGCCGCGAGCGGCGGAACCACACCCTGCAGCCCACCGCGCTGGTGAACGAGGCCTGGATCCGGATCCAGAAGGAGAAGGGTCACGAATTGCAGGGGCGCACGCACGGCCTGGCGATCGCCGCGCAGGCGATGCGACGGCTGCTCATCGATCACGGCCGGCACCAGAAGCGCGACAAGCGCGGCGGCGGCGCCCAGCCGGTGGAGCTGAACGATCTGATCAACGCCGCCGCAGCCGGGCCGGTGCCGGTCGAGGATCTGTTGACCCTCGAGGCGGCCCTGGCCCGGCTCGAAGCGATTGATCCACGGGCGGCCGAAATCGTCACGCTCCGGTTCTTCTCCGGCATGTCGAGCCGTGAAGTCTCCGAACACCTCGGCCTCTCGCTGCGCACGGTCGAAGGCGACTGGGCGCACGCGCGCGCCTGGCTCAAGCGCGAATTGTCCGGAGAGCAGCAGCCGCCCGCGGATGAATGATCGGCGTGCGCGCCGGCCTTACGAGCCGCTGCGCGCGACCTGCGGCGCTGCCGGAGGCAGCGGCACCGCCACGCGGTTGTGCACGGGCGGGATGCTTCGCAGGTAGGCGTAGACCGCTTTCAGATCCGCATCGGTCATCTCACCGTAGTTGAACCACGGCATCGGCGGCAGGATCTCCCGCGACACCCCCATGTGCTTCCCGGTGCGCAGCGTCTTCATGAACATGTCCTCGGTCCAGATCCCGATGCCGGTGTTCTGATCCGGCGTCAGGTTCGCCGCGAAGCTCACGCCCCACGGACCCGAGAAGGCGGTGCCGCTCGCCGCGGCGGTCATCATCCACTTGTCCGAGACCGGTGCGGTGCCGGCGGTGATCGGAAAGGAGTCCGGGTGCCCGGAGAGCATCCGGGACATGTCCGGTTCCGGCCCTTTGGCGCCCATTTTCAAGGGTGTGTGGCAGTCATTGCAGCCGCCAACGGTCACCAGGTATTTGCCCCGTTCGAGGCGGGCGTGCTGGGTGGTTGCGCCGCTGCATGCGGCCGTGACGAGCGTGGCTACGAGTGCGCTGGCCGCTGCGGTTCCAAAGACGATGTTCCGGGTCATGACGGTTCTCCGGCAGCCGAGCCGCGATGGTTCGGAGTGAACCCGTCGGAGGCTGCTGACGGTTAACGCGTCATGTGCGGGAAAACCCCGCAAGGGGTCAAGATCACCCCTACAAGACAGCGGTTATCAGCGTCACGCTGAGAGCGCGATCACGTATCCGCGGATTGCGCGGATTTCGCGGATTTCCCACCAGGAAGTAGCCATGGAGCCAGAGGCTACCGAGATCCGGGGCGCACGCTGCAGACGCCCATGCGTCGCACGTCGGCCGGTAAACCGGCCGACCACGCGCCGCCGCCGAAGGCGGCGTGCGACGCGTTTAGCTCAGTGTCTCGGTGTCCCTGTGGTTGCCTTTCAGGACAGGTGCGCTCGCGGCCTGAGCCCCACGACACGGTCATAGCATCTGCTTCGAGATCTTCCGTCGCCACTCCCGCATATCGTCTCCGCGCAGTTCCCGTAGCGCGTAGGTCACGACGTCCTTCATGACCCGTTTGCGCCAGGTCAGGTCGAAGTCGGTGTTGTCCATCGGCTTGGCCGGTTTCGCGGCGGCGTCGGCGGCGTGGCCGATCACCTCGTCGGTCAGTCGCAGGCCGATGAGCGCGGTCGCTGCGGCGGCGGCATCAATGGGGCGCGACGCGACCGCGCCGAGAATGATCCGCGCGGCCTCCACCGTGCCGTCCGCAGCGAACCTGGCGGCGGCGGCCACCGACAGGACCGGGAAGTCGAACGAGCCGCGGCGTCGCAGCTTCCAGTAGACGCTGCGCCAGCCGTCCGTCGACGGGATGTGCACGGCGGTCAGGATCTCGTCGGGACGCCGCGTCAGATAGTGGATACCGTCGTTCTGGTAGAGATCGGCCGCGGCGACCTGTCGCGTCGCGTTGGCCGACACCAGCGTCACCCGCGCGCCGAGCGCCAGCAGCGCAGGCGCCGTGTCGGTCGACGAGACGGCGAGGCACTTCGGGCTGCCGGTCGCGACCCAGCACGTCTCGCCGTCCTTCTTCATGCAGAAGTCGATCGCCTTCCGCCACTCGTAGTTCTGGTCGTAGTAGTT
>Ga0070665_100006217_pt1 | contig 12217 bp, 10 predicted proteins | sample KBSS13metaG_FD_65862 | JGI IMG/M metagenome (GOLD analysis project Ga0070665, IMG submission 65862) | Switchgrass rhizosphere microbial communities from Kellogg Biological Station, Michigan, USA - KBS S1-3 metaG | ecosystem: Host-associated > Plants > Roots > Rhizosphere > Soil ...
CTGCCGCACGCGGAAGCGGTGGCCCGTCAGCACCTGCGCCGGATCCGCTGGGACACCTATCTGGGGATGGGTTTTTCCAACCTGATCGCCTTCTTCATCATCCTGGGCACGGCGGCGACGCTGCACGCGCATGGGATCACGCATATTGAGACGGCGTCCCAGGCCGCAGAGGCGTTACGCCCGATTGGAGGCCCCGCGACCTTTGCGGTGTTCAGCCTCGGCATCATCGGCACCGGCATGTTGGCCGTACCCGTGCTTGCCGGGTCGGCGGCCTACGCCGTCGCGGAGAGCTTCGAGTGGAGCTCCGGTCTGGACTCCAAGGTGCACGAGGCGTGGGAGTTCTACGGGATCGTTGCCGTCGCCACCATCGGCGGCGTGATCCTCAACTTCACGCACCTCGACCCGATCAGGGCCCTGGTCTGGAGTGCGGAGATCAACGGCGTGATCGCGATTCCCATCATGGCCATCATGATGTGCCTCGCCACCCGCGAGAACATCATGGGTCAGTTCGTCATCCGCCCGCGGCTGCAGCGGCTGGGTTGGACGGCGACGGGAGTCATGGCGGTGAGCGTGTTCGCGATGTTCGCGACAGCCTGAGAACCCGGCGCGGTGCGCTCTCCAGATGAGCACACCGCGCCGTATCGAGGCGATCTTCCGCTAGAACTTCCAGACGTCGTTCAGGTCGCCGAAGGCCGGTGTGGGAGTGGCGCTGTCGTAACCCGTACCGCCGAAGAGCCATAGACTACCGTCAGTGCCAAGCCAACCCGCCGCAGCGGAGCGAGCGCCGGGGAAGTGTCCAGAAGCGGTGACGCCCGGATTTCCATAGACACCACCCTGATTGCCCGTCTGGGCACCTCCGACCCAGGTCCACTGCCCGGTTGTCGGATCCAAGCTCCACAGGTCGTTGAGCGAAACAGCGGTGCCTGTCGGTGGTCCCACATCCAATCCGGCGCCGCCAAACATCCAGAAATGCCCCTGGGCGTCGGCCCATGCTGTGGCGCCGCCACGCGCGCCCGGCTGGTTGCCGGCAGCCGCAATGCCCAGGGTCCCATAGGTCCCAAGGGAATTCGGCGTGCTCGAGCCAGTCACCCAAGTCCACTTGCCGTCGGCGGGGTTGTAGGTCCACACGTCGTTGAGGGCGTTGGCCGCTCCACCGACAAGGTTGCCACCTCCGAAGAGCCACAGCTTGCCCGTACTCGCTTCGAGCCAGCTCACCGCACCGAAGCGTGTCGGCGGCGAGTTGGCGACATCACCGAGACCCTGGCTGCCATAGTGGCCGGCGTCGTTCATGGCATTGCTGCCACTCACCCACGTCCACTCTTTGTTGGTCGTATCGAATGACCACAGATCGCTGAACGTGTCGTTTACGTTAGGAATCGTGGCGGTGTCGACATAGAGGCCGCCGAGCATCCAAAAGTGCCCGGAGCCGTCGACCCAGCTGACGGCGTTGCCTCGGGCGTGAGGGCGGTTGGCCGGATCCGGAATTCCCTGCGTGCCATACATGCTGCTGACGTCCGTCGCGGTCTGGGTATTCGGACCCGCGACCCATGTCCACAGCTTGCTCGCGGTATCGAACTTCCAAACATCGTTGAAGAAGACATTCGACGCAGTTGCTCCACCGAACATCCACAGATTTCCGGTGCTGTCAGCCCAAGTGGTCGCACCGTGCCGTGCGGGGGGTTGGTTGCCCGATACCGGCACTCCCTTCGAGCCGTAGCTGCCGGGATCGTCGGCTTGGTTCGAACCGGTCCAGTAGGTCCAGGTGCTGCTGACCGGATCGTACGACCACATGTCATTGAGCTCGCCGGTAGCGCCGGTCGAATCGACGCCATTGCCCCCAAACAACCAGAATTTTCCGGAGCTATCCCTCCAGGTCGCCTGGTTGTCACGACTGCCGGGCAGGTTGTTGGCATCAGGCACGCCTGGCGCGCCGTAAACGCCCGGCGCGAAGGTAACAACGTTGCTGCCCTTCTCCCAGGTCCACAGTCGCGCGGTGCAGCTCACCTGTACGCCGCTGAAATCATTACCCGGCATCGTCCCGGAGCCGTGCGTGACCGTGCAAGTCAGGCCCGGAGGCTGGCTGACTATCGTGACGTTGTAGGAGCTGCCGATGGCCAAGCCGGTGGGCATCGAGAATTGCGCGGCATTGGCCGCAACGCTGAGCCGATCCGTCCCGTTGGCGAGAATGAGACCCGTCGAGGTCAAACCGCTGATGGGGCCACCCAGGGTGTACAACCTGTCCGCGCACGTGACAGACACGCTGGTCACGTCGCCGGCGGGCATCGTGCCAGTCGCACCACTCACCGAGCACAGGCCATTGGTGGGCTGAGTCGCCACCGACACCGTGTAGTGGCTCATAAAGGCCAGCTTCGTCGGCATCGTAAAGCCTATTGCACCCATCGGCACCGGCAACGAATCGGTCCCGTCGGACAACACCAGGCCCGAGTACGCCAGGCCACTGACAGAGCCGCCGAGGAAATAGGACAGATTCGAGCAGACAATCTGTACGCTGGTGACGTCTGCGGCCGGCACGTTTCCCGACCCCGCGCTGACCGAGCAGGTCAAACCCGCGGGCTGACTCGTCACGCTGACCGAGTACGTGCTGCCAAAAGCCAGCGAGGTAGCGAAAGTAAACGTGGCGGCGTTGGCCGGCACATTCAAAGGGTCGCCACTGTTATTGGCCAACACCAGCCCCGCGACGGTCAGTCCCGAAACGGTACCGCCGATCGTGAAGAGCTGATTCGAGCAGGAGACCGCGATGTTGGTAACATCGGCCGCCCCCATCGTACCGGTGCCGTTCTGCACGGAGCAGGTCAGGCCCTGCGGCTGCGCCACCACCTGCACCTGGTAACTGCTGGTAAACGCCACGGCCTTGGACATAGTGAACGAGGTGGCATTGGCAGCGACCGTCAGTTGGTCCGTGCCATTGCCGAGTATGAGACCGGCGGTCGTCAAGCCAGTGATGCTACCGCCGAGCGTGTATGCCTTGTCCGAGCAAGTCACCACGACGTTGCTTACGTTCGCGGTGCCGATATTCCCCGCCCCGTTGGCTACGCTACAGGTCAGCCCATTCGGAGTGGTCTGCACATTCACGGCGTAGGCCGTGCCCGTTGTCAGAGAGGTTGGGAAAGTGAAGGTGCTGGTGCCGGAGTTGACTGTCACACTCTGACCGTTGCTGGTCAGCACCAGGCCATTGGCCACCAGTCCGCTGATCGTGCCGCCGAGAGTATAAGTAGCCGGCGGCGGAGGTGGGTTATCGCCCCCTCCGTTCGTCGTTACGGACTGTCCACCGCAAGCTGCCAATCCCAAGGCACTCGCCAGGATCGCGATCCATCTGACATAAATCACTGCAGAATCCCCTTTTAGATTTCTTCGCGCGCGACCCTAGTCCGCCACGGTCGTGCCGTCGTTCGAGTGCGTCGCAGTATGGGAATCTTGTGCGCCCGCGAAGCGCGACAAAGGTCTCAGCGCTGACGCGCCAAGTGCAGAACAGAGTCGAGTTGTGCATCCGCCGCAGCTACCGCGCGAGCTTGCGGAAATTCATTCTTCACGAGATTACTTAAGGTATGACCGGGAGGCGCCTCGATAAAGAGGCGCACACCCAACTCGTAAAGCAATGTAACGGACTCGTGCCAACGGACCGTTCGTGAGACATTGAGAATCAGGTCTTCAGCAACATCAGCACCACGTGACAAGGCACGTGCTCGGACATTGCTGACGTAAGGCACGCGCGATTGTTCGAGGCGAACCTCGCGCATCGCCTCTCTCAAACACAAGGACACTTCATCCAGCAACGGTCCGTGAGACGGGACACTCACGCACAGCCTCCGTGCGCGAGCGCCAAGCTGAGATGCCGCCTCGCCTGCCGCACTCAGCGCTGCATCGCTCCCAGCGACAATGATCTCCGCCGGAGCGTTGACGCTCGCCAGGTAAAGCGGAGTATCGGGGCGCGCTATCCCGGCAACCAGTGTTCGAACGGCGGCCTCCCGCAAGCCAAGAATCGCCAGCATTCCATACCCGCCCTGTCCGTAAGCTAGCTCCATCGTCTCAGCCCGTAGTCGCACGAGCCGTAGCGCAGCGCCGAAATCAAGGGCGCTACTGGCAACAGCCGCGGTGAACGCACCGACCGAAAGACCCGCGACGGCATCGGGAAAGGCTCCTTCAGCGGCAAGAACGCGCGCGTAGGCAACACCGGCGATGAGTACGCCTAGCTGCACCGACACGGTCGAATTCAAAGCGGCGGCGCTATCCAACTCGCTGAGATCGAGCTGCAAGACCTCCTGCGCCTCGTGTAACGTCGCGCTCGCCGCCTCGTGTTCGGGTAACGCATGCAGGAAGTTCGGCGTTTGTGAGCCTTGGCCGGGAAAGAGTAAGGCGGAACGTAGCGTCATAGCCGGGCCAGACAAGGACCCGCGGTCGTTCTCAACACGAACGCGCCGCCTTCATCATGGGCACGCACGTACTCCGACAACACGACCGCGCCCTGAGACGTCTCGAGCAGGGCGTCCACGCGGACAGGCAATTCGGCAAGAGCCCCCCATAACGCTCGAGCACCTGGTGCGAACGACTCGAGTCGATCGACCTCGATGACCAGGTCGAGGTCGCTGCTCGCGGTGGCCGTCGCGACTCCGGAGGCGAGCTCAAACCCGACACTGCCACCCGGCCCCCACACCGCCCCGAACCCATGCTCGTCCAGAACGCCTTCGACCTCATCGAGCACCGCAACGGCAGGGATCGACGACCGGTGCGCGCGATCGACGCTACTCCAGGCCTTGCGACGAACCAACTCCTGAGGGGTGACGTATTCGAAAACGTCCTCAACGCAGACCCATGTCGCGAATCGCTGCTCACGCAACCTACCGCGCACCCCAACTGGAACCTGCCCCTCCCGGGGAAGCGTACGCCGCACGACCACCCATGGCGCCCGCCCCAACGATTCCTCAACCCATGCGGGTAGCGCCTCTCCCCGGAGGTCTTGCGCAACACGGACACGCAGCAAAGTGTGGATTTTCAGCTCAGGTGCCATTCCACTGCTCGGCGAGCCGCCGCCGCACCTCGATTGACGCGGCGCGGGTATGTCGGGCGGCATCTCCAAGAAGCCGGCGGAAGAGCTCCGGCCCTCCCTTGCGGGTGTCGGCCACAGCATCAACGAGCTCCCGGCGGACACGCTCGACATCGACCACCGAAGGCGCATCAGGACGGATGCCGGAAATCAACCGATGCACCAGCCCAAGGGAAGCAAAGGCCTTCACGTTATAGGCCATGGGTGGAATGCGCTCGCCCAATTGCTCCAACTCTTCCACGGAGCGCCGCGTGACACGCGCGGCGGCCTGTTTCCCCATCGCGTGGATCAGCACCTCCGGCGAATCCAGTGCGAGAATGCGATTGGCCTGATATCCGTGGGCGAGAAACGCGCCAGACATGGCTTTGCCTACCAACAGCGCGATCACGGGGTGCCCCGCCAAACGAGCACTCGCGTACGCATCAGCGGCAGCGGCGCAAGCGAGATGAATGCCGAGCATCTCCTCGCGTCGACCGTACGCCTGGCTACTCACATCAACTATCGCGATGATGGGTCGAGCAACGTGCCCCTCATCGACACGCATGGTATTTCTGACCTCACGCGCCAGCGCCCAGCCCTCATCCAGCCCCACTTCACCATGACGTGCGCGTGGGAAGCGGTTAGCCTGATCAGGCACCACCGCCAGAAAGCGCGCAACATCTCTCCCGAGATGCGCGTTGGCCGCGAGCACAGTCCGCGGCCCATGCTCCAGGCTCCCGGTGCTGCTGGTGAGCAACTCGAACCAGGTGCGCCCCCGCGATGAGATACTCATGTTTGGCGCTCCCGAGGCCATAGACGACGCAACTCCTGTGGGCTCGGTGGTTGCGCTGGATCGATGCGCGCCAGGCGCATCGAGAAACGTTGAACATCCGCGCTGCGCGGTACCAGGGGAACGCGACCGTGGGCCGCCTTTCTGACTTCCGCTACGATCGCATCCACGTCATCCTCAACGAGTCGGTCCGCCAACCCGGTGGCATGACGTTGCTCGCCGCCGATGAGGCTCCAGATCGTCGCCCGATCGGAGGCATCCAACTCGGCAACGCCCGCTTCCTGCTCGATGACCTCCGGACCATTCATTCCCAGGCGCGCCTGGCGCGTCACAATGAGATGACTGCACAGGGCCGCCGCCAGCGACATCCCGCCGAAGCAGCCGACCATGCCGGCAACGACACCGATCACGGGCACGTGCCGCCGCAAAGCGACGATGGCCGAGTGGATTTCAGCAATGACCGCGAGCCCGAGGTTGGCCTCCTGCAGGCGTACACCCCCGGTTTCGAGCAGCAACACCGGCACTACCGGCAAAGCCCGCTCGCAGTCCCGCAATGCCAATTCGAGCGCGCCGGCGATCTTCGAGCCGGATACCTCGCCCAGGCTGCCACCCAGGTACGCGCCTTCGATAGCGGCCACCACGGCTTCGTGACCGTCGATCTGACCGCGCGCGATCACGACTCCGTCGTCAGCCTGTTGGACGATGTCCTGCAGGGGTAACCAGGGCGATTTCAAACGGTCGAAGGGCCCCAGGAGCTCACGGAATGTGCCTTCGTCCAGGATCGCACGCGCCCGGTCCCGTGCCAGCAGCTCTATGAAGCTGCGCCGCGCCAGAAACCCTTCGGGCGTATTCTTGGGAGCCGCGACACTCATGTCAGTACAGCCTCCGCGGCCTGCTCCAGCCGCAACATGACCAGGCCGGGCGTCGCACCGAAGTCATTGATCTCGATGCTCACCGCCGCCTCGAAATGACTGAAGAACCGGTCGAGCACCGTCTTCCAGACCGGGGCGAAGCCGGCGACGCTCGTGTTCACGACGACGTTGGAGTGCGATTGCTTCGAGGGCTCGAGCAACACCTCCAGGTCGCCTGAAGCGACGACTCCAACATGCACCCGCGTGGTGACGACGGCGTTGGCCGGATAAGTGAAAGCTAGCTTTTCCATTGGTCACTGCCATCGAGAAATAAACAGGCCGCGAGCAAGTCCGCGCAGCCGCCGGGAGAGGCCCAGCGCGCCAGTAATGCAGCATCCAGGGCAAGCAAGGCACGCCAGCCCGCAACCGTGGAAGTACTACCGGTATCAATTACGGCCCGTGCCCCACTTTGTGCTGCCTCGAGCGCACCCGGACCGCCACGGTGGAGCAGGCACGTATCAGGAAGATGGGCCATGATCGCCATGAGAGCATCCAACTGCGCGTGCGTCTCGGAAATTCCTCGCTGCCGAGCGCGGTGTAGCGCCGGCAGCCCGATCTTTGTGACATGCGGAAAGCCATCCCGGGCCTCGCCCCGAGCGCCCGGGACGCCATACTTTTCACAAACACGCGAACCGTTGCTGGGCTCCGTGGCGGGTGCAAACCGATCGGGCAGACGCGCGATGGCGGCGGCAACGCCAGTGACTTCGCTCACGGCAGCACTTTCACCGCACATCTGCCGCGCAGCGACCAACAGCCCGAGAACCCAGATCGCGCCGCGATGGGCATTGCTACCTCCGGTGGCCGCCAGCATCTGCCGCTCGGCTTCGCGCCCGATCTGCGCCAACTCCTCCCGCAACAACTGGACAGGAGTTCGGCCCGCCGCACACTCGGCCATCTGCCGAAAGCCCTCGCGCAACGAGGCGGCAGAGCACAGGAGCCGCGCCAGATCGAGGTCCCGATGCGCGCCAGCGCCGCGACGGTCAACCAGGGCTGGTTTCGGAGTCAACAGCGCTTCCGCGATCAGCGCATCAGCTGCACGGCCGGCGAGGTCGATCGCACGGTCCGCCGCCCCGGTGCTGCGTTCGGCCACCCGGGCGGCAAGGTCAGGCAGGGCTGTCGCGGCGGCCAGCACTGCCTACCAGCTCCGAAACCGCGCCGGCGGCGAATAAAGTCCGCCCGACCACGCCACCAGGTCATCGATGCTCCGCGCCGCCAGCAGCGAGCGGCTCGCCTGCAGGCGCCGCACACCCACATCCTCCGGGTAAGCCACGATACCGCGGGCCCGCAAATCGGCGCTCCGCGCCGGGTCGGCCCGCATCCCGATAGGCGTCGCGCCGGCGATGGCCGCCAGCGCGGCGCGGCGCTCTTCCTGGCCGGTTGCCTTGTAGAGGTAGGCGATGCCCTCTTCACTCACGACGTGACTGACATCGTCGCCATAGATCATGACGGGCGCGATCGGCATCCCGCTCTTCTTGCCCACTTCCACGGCATCCAGTGTGTCGACCAGGGTGGGCGTCCCGCCTTTCTTGAAGGTCTCGACCATCTGCACCACGAGCTTGTGCCCACGGACCACCGGCGCTGCGGCATTGATCAGGCTGAGCCAGGGGGGGCTGCTGTGACGCCGCCCCTTGGGATCGTGCCCCATGTTGGGAGCGCCGCCAAAACCCGCGAGCCGCCCCAGGGTCACCGTCGAGGAGTTGGCGTCCGGATCCATCTGCAGGGTCGAGCCGATGAACAGATCGACACCATACTGCCCGGCGAGCTGACACAGCACGCGGTTGGAGCGCAGGCTGCCATCGTGGCCGACGAAGAAAATATCGGAGCGGGCCCGAACATACTCCTCCATGCCGACCTCGCCCCCGAAGCAGTGCACGCTCTCCACCCAGCCGCTCTCAATAGCGGGAATCAGCGTGGGATGGGGATTCAGGGCCCAGTTGCGGCAGATCTTGCCCTTGAGCCCGAGGCTGGCCCCGAAGGTGGGCAACAACAGCTCGATGGCCGCCGTATCGAACCCGATACCGTGATTCAACGACGTTACCGCATGCCGCTCGTAGATACCGCGGATGACCATCATGCCCATCAACACCTGCAACTCGGTGATGTGGCGCGGGTCGCGGGTAAACAGCGGCTCGAGCGCAAAGGGTTTGTCCGCCTCCACAACAAAATCCACCCAGGAACCCGGAATATCGACCCGCGGCAATTCATCCACGATCTCGTTGACCTGCGCGAGCACGATCCCCTGGCGAAAGGCGGCGGCTTCGACGATGGTTGGCGTGTCTTCGGTATTGGCACCCGTATACAAATTACCCGCGCGATCCGCCTTCTCAGCGCAGACCAGGGCGACGTTTGGAGTCAGGTCCACGAACATCCGCGCGTAGAGCTCGACGTAGGTGTAGATCGCGCCGACCTGCACCTTGCCGTCCTCGAGCAACTGCGCAAGACGCAGGCTCTGCGGCCCGGCAAAGGAAAAATCCAGGCGGCGCGCGATGCCGAGCTCGAACAAATTGAGATGCTCGGGACGGCTCAGGGTCGAGATCAGGAGATGGATATCGTGGACCCGCGCCGGATCGACCTTGGCGAGCGAGCGGGAGAGAAAGTCGGCCTGTTTCTGATTGTTGCCTTCGAGTGCGACGCGGTCGCCCGGTTGGAGGAGCGTTTCGAGCACCTGGACGATGGCCGCCGGGTCGAGGATCTTGCCCCGGGCGTGCGCCGCGACGGCCGCGAGCTTACTCGCCTTGGCTTCACGACGGGTGTTCCAGCTACGCATGAGGCTCACGCTGCAGATAGTCCCAGAGCAACGCGCCCGTGGATGACAAGTGCCCCGTCAGAATGGCAACCGCACGATCGAGATCGCCCTGCCGACACGCCGTGTAGATCTGCTGGTGCTCGTCGTCGGACTTGTGTTTGTGGAAAGGCATTGCCAACTTCAAACGCAAGTAACGCTCGCCGCGCATGTGCAGGGAGTCGATCAATGCGAGCAGGTGCGGGCGCTGCGCAGGTCGATACAGCGCAAGATGGAACTCGCGATTGCGCTGCACGTAGCGCGCACGCTGCTTTTCCTTTAACGCGGCTTGAAGCGCCGTCTCGACTTCCTGCCAGCTCTCACTCGTATGACAGGGGAACGCGAGCTCCAGGGCCGTACGTTCCAGTGAGGCGCGGATCTCATAAATCTCCCGGGCCTCGCTTGCGCTCATTCCGGCAACCCGCGCGCCGCGATTGGGCAGGAATTCGATCCAACCCTCGCTCGCCAGGCTACGTAATGCTTCGCGCAGTGGAATACGGCTGACCTGGAAGTGGCTGGCGAGTTGCTCCTGGCGCAGCGGCTCACCCGCGGTGAGTTGCCCCTGGATGATGGCGTCGCGCAAGGTGTCCGCGATGAGTTGCGCCGAGCCGCGGCGCTCCGCCAGCGGGTTATCGAATTGATAGCTGCGCATCGTCAGTATATTGTATACAAAAATAGCTGCGGCGCGAGAAGACGCAATGACCGGCACCGAGATCGAGCTAGGAGCCGCGCGCGCAGCCCGGACGCCACTGACTCCGGGGCAACTGCGCGGTTTCCTGGCTGCATGGAGCGGCTGGACGTTGGATGGCATGGACGCCTTCATCTATGCCCTCGTTCTCAGTCCCGCGCTCACGGAGTTGCTGCCGAAGTCCGGCCTGAGTGGCGCCCCAGCCGACGTGGCGTTCGCCGGCTCGGTGCTGTTCGCTTTGTTTCTCGTGGGTTGGGGATTGGCATTCCTTTGGGGACCGGTTGCCGACCGATTCGGACGCACCCGCACGCTGGCCGCTTCGGTACTGGTTTATGCGGTATTCACCGGCGCAGCCGCCCTTGCCCAGAACGTGTGGGAGCTCGCCGTGTTCCGGCTGCTCGCCGGAATCGGCATCGGCGGCGAATGGGCGCTGGCGGGAACCTACATCGCCGAGGCCTGGCCGGAAGACCGGCGCAAGATGGGCGCGGGCTACCTGCAGACCGGCTACTACGCCGGTTTTTTCCTGGCGGCCGCACTCAACTACACCGTCGGCGCGGAGTTTGGCTGGCGCGCGATGTTCCTCTGCGGGCTCGCGCCGGTGGCACTCTCGCTCTATATCGTGCTCGAGGTGAAAGAGCCGGAGCGTTGGGAGCAAGCCGCAGCCGGAGCGGAGCGCATCAAGCCGCTCCGCGCGATTTTCTCGGGGACCAATCGTCGGCGCACCATCGTCAATGCGGCGCTTCTCACGGTGTCAATTGTCGGCCTCTGGGCGGGCGCGGTTTACGAGCCCACGGCCATCATCACCCTGGCAAAGCAGTCGGGAATGGACGCGCCGCACGCGGCGCGGATGGCCTCGATCGGCACCGGCCTGCTGTCGATCGGAACCATCATCGGCTGCCTGCTCGCGCCGGTACTGTCAGAGACTATGGGGCGCCGCGGCGCCCTCGCCATCTTCTTTCTCGGCATGGCCGCGAGCGTGTGGTTGAGTTTCGGTTGGGCGTTCTACCTTCCGCACGGGCTCACGATGTTCATCGCGGTGCTGTTTGTGCTCGGCTTGTTCGGCGGCAACTTTGCGGTCTACAGCCTGTGGCTGCCGGAGCAATATGGCACCGCCGTGCGCGCTACGGCGTTCGCCTTCACGACGTCGTTCGGGCGGCTGATCGGTGCCGGCGTCAACTTCCTGCTCGGCTGGGCGATCCAGCAGCACGGCTCGCTGGGGTTGCCGGTCGCGTGGACGGCGGTGGCCTTCATTCTGGGCCTGGCCATCCTGCCCCTGGCGGTCGAGACCCGCGGACAGAGTTTGCCGCCGTAGGGGCCGATGTTAGGCTAGCAGGCTGCTCGACCGAGCATCGCCGTAGCGAGGGCGACCGCCCGGCACGCACTACCTGACCGCACTACCAAGGATCTTCATCATGACGTCTCTTTTGCGCACGCCTGCACTCCCGCGCGGGCTCGCGGCGGCCGCCCTGGTTTGTTTGATTGCGGCCTGCACAACCCAGTCCGCGGCAACCTCCCATGACATTCCCGCCACGCAAAAACAATATCGGCTGGTCCGCGACGGGGCGCACGGCTACAACATGGAGTTGACCGATGCAACCGTCCGGTTGCCCGGGGAACACGAGGTTCTGATCCGCGTTCGCGCCACATCCCTGAATCGCCGCGACGTGTTTGTCATGAAGGGACAGTATCCGGTCGGCTCGCGCGACAGCCTGGTCCCCTTGTCGGATGGCGCGGGTGAAATTGTCGCCGTCGGGCATGCCGTTACGCGCTTCCGGGTGGGCGACCGCGTCGCCGGTACATTCTTCCAGAACTGGCTGAAGGGACGCCCACCGGCGAACGTCGCCTCGGGAGCCCTCGGAGGGGGCGTGGACGGCATGCTGACGCAGTACGCCACCCTGAATGAGCAAGGTGTCGTCCATTTGCCCAAGAACCTCTCTTTCGAAGAGGGAGCCACACTGCCGTGTGTCGGAGTGACCGCGTGGAACGGTTTGTTCACCCGCGGGCG
>Ga0070665_100006218_pt1 | contig 12217 bp, 10 predicted proteins | sample KBSS13metaG_FD_65862 | JGI IMG/M metagenome (GOLD analysis project Ga0070665, IMG submission 65862) | Switchgrass rhizosphere microbial communities from Kellogg Biological Station, Michigan, USA - KBS S1-3 metaG | ecosystem: Host-associated > Plants > Roots > Rhizosphere > Soil ...
GACGTTTGCAGTATCGAGACCGCCTTTGCGCTGGTTCTTGTTTCGTTTGCCATGGAAGCTATTCCTCCTTGCCTGTCTCAGCGCCTGGAGCCGGTGCGGTAGTTCCCGCTTCGGCGCCAATACGTTGCAACGCCTCGTCGTTCGTCAGGATTTCCTTCAAAATTGATTCCAATTTGTCGTTGCCGATCAGGCTCGACCTGAGGTTGTGAAGGGAATTCCGCAGTTCCAGCAATTTCCGAAGGGCGGGTACTTGTTTTGCTACGGCCGCAGGCTCAAAATCATTCATGGAATTGAAGCGCAGCTCCAGCCCCAGGCGCGTATCGTCTTCGCTCAGCTTGTTGTCCACCTTAAAGGCAAGGCGCGGATTGAGCTTCCCCAGGACCTGATCGAAATTGTCCTTGTCGATGCTCACGAAATTCCGGTCCTTTATGGCAGGCAGGGGCTGGTCCGGCTGGCCCGTCAAGTCCGCCATCACTCCGACGACGAAGGGGATATCACGCTTCTCGATCGCGTCTCCCGTCTCCACATCGTAGGTAATGTGCACGCGGGGCGGCCGTACACGACTCAATTTTTTCTGCAAACCATCTTTAGGCATGACGTCCCTTGAACTCCTTATCGCAAGCTAAGCTATCGATTCAACGCCGTCAACGCACCCGGCAGTGCTAACGAATATATCATGAAAGGCTTAGCTACAGAATTGAAATCATTGCTCCGTTCTACGTAGATCCTTCGATGTCGCTCGGTATATCTGATTCCCGGGAATTCTCGTCGTCCGCGTGGTCCGATTGGACTCAGGTATCCCCTTGAATTGCCCACTTAGTTCCCAGCCACCGCTCTATCAGGGCAGTGGAGTGTTTCAAAGAACTTCGGATTCAAAAGGTCTACGCCTCCAGGAAACTCGACGAGTTCTACTTTCACCGGTGGATTGAGGCGCTGCGCTACCGCACCGCCGCGGCCCCGAATCTCGCTCCACTGCACAAAGCGCATTCCATACGGGCGTTCATCGGCATTTTGGAACAACCGGAATACCCCCCAGATGCCATCAAATCGCCCGAATCCGCTGGAAAATGCTCCCGCTTCGATGGTGCCTTCCGCGCCTGCCCGCGCACCGGCGGGTGCCGGCCAGAAGAAAGTCTTTTGCAGCGGATTGGCGGACGTGAACTCTTCGCCATCGAGCAACACTCGGATCGTAACCGATTGCCCGGGACTCGGGCGGAGAACGTATCGCAATCGCGGTTGCATCATGCCGTTTTCTGAAAACATCACACTGGTAAGCGATTGAGCGCGATTCAGAAAAGCAACCAGCTCCGGCGTAACTTTGAGACCCTGGGCGGCAGGATTCGGCTGCCACTCCTGGCCGTTACGAACGACCACATCGGAAGCAGACTTCTGAACATATTTCCACACCAGTCCTTCGCTCGGCGCAAACCCCTTAGCAATATCGACCAGCGCCGCATCGTTTTGACTCTGGGAAGCAAAGGGATATTTGCCCAGGATGGGTGACATTTCGGAACAAAACTGCTTCAATGCCCCATTCTTGCCGCTTACCGTATCGGTGACGTTATTCGATGGAATCACGGATGCAGCGAACCGGATTGGTTGCTCGAGGAGCAGCGAAACTTGGCGGCTGAGACCCTCGTTGCCAACATCAGTGAACTTGTCCGAGAGCCCCAGGTGCGCAGCCGTCGCCTGCTGGAGCGCGGTGCGAGCCTGCGGAATTGCTGCGAGTCTTTCCTGCGTGGATGCTCGCGCGAGCGCTTCCAAACTCTGTTGTAGCCCTCGCATTCCTTGCACATAAGCACCATCGTTGTCATTTACCAAGCGGTCTAACTCCGGCGGAGTCGTGAAAGCTACTGGCTGAAATAGCCGCGCGACATCGGCGGACGTCATCAGCAAGGAGTCGTCTGCGACATATTGTTTGATACGAGCAGCGACGTCGGTCCCATTCTTCTTGGCTTGCACCAGGTTGCCTAAGCCGACCTTGTCCGCCCCCTTTTCCCACCAACTCGGCTCGCCCGGTTTCGCGGGAGTAAAATTCGTATTCACTGCCGCCATTTTGATAATGCCCAGCAGCGGCGACCTAGGCCCGTCTAGAATATTCAAGCGACGCGCGGCATCATCGGTGCCCGCGAACCGAATCACGTTGAAAGAACCAAGAAATTGGCGCCATTCATCGGCGTATTGGCGGAAGTATAGGGACTTGAGCCGGTCCTTGACCTGCACGTCGGCGATTTGCCGGACCGATGCAGCCGTATCCCCCATGACACATTTCTCCCCCCCGCTGCCGAAGTCGCCTTTATCAAGGCGGTCCGAGAATACCGCCAGTCCTTGTTTAGTGAAGGCACCCGGGAATTCGGCGGGACCTGTGAGAACGTTGCGGTAATCCTCCGCAAAATCAGCGACCTTGAGCGGCTTGATCTGCTGGTTCAATTCACTGACCAACGCTCGCAGCTGTTGCTCCAATCCCGACGAACGACGCAGGTATCCGCGCGCCTTAGTCTCGGCGGCATTATCTTCCGGCAAGGCCACGGGCAAGGCATTTTCAGCACCTAGTTGCGAGGCATAGTAATCAAGCTGCAAGCGCAGCAGGGCTACTTGATCGTCGGCGAGATTAGGATGGGCCGCCGGTATCGAGTCCTTGAGAACTCTCGAAACTAAGGGCACGTCGGCGGGACAACCAAGCGCGGTAATTGTGCGGTGCGTCTTTAGCAAGTCGTAGACGACACCGGTTCCATCCGGAGTCTCCCCCTCGCCGGCGCGAAGCAGCCGCGTCGCCGTCGACTGATTGATGCGATCCAGGCTTAGTTCCTTTAGTCTCTGAAAATAAGCGCGGCGTGCGATCGGTCTAAGGCGGTTGCCGCTGTAAAGCCCCCAGTGGAGACTCCAAGGATTGTTTGCATCCAATTCCTCAAGCTGGAGGCGAAGCCGATCTAAGGCCCTAAGGTTGGCCAAATCCAGCGCTCGGGAACCTCGCTGTGCTGTCCTGGCAGCGTCCAAAACGGATGATTCCAGTTGCCAGTTGCCAATCCAGGAATACGTCCAGATCAAAACCATCACCGCGCAAATACCGGCTGCCGCTGCGACGATGAGACGTCCTTGGGATTCCAAGCTCGAAGGCCGCATCGTAACTCTCGGAGCTGGCGTATCCAGCGGCAAAACTTTGCCGAGTAGATCGCGAACAAACATCCACTGGTCTACGAGTGGGCCAGTGCGGCCAGCGGCTGCCATCTTTTGTAATGCGAGAGTTTGGTCTGTCCGCAGAATCTGCGTCGCGGCCATTCCGCCGGCACCGGGGCTACCCGCCAGTTTTGAGTAAATTCCCGTGGCGCCGGCGTCGCCCAGCATCGACGCCTCCACTTTGCGCACGCCGCTGAAGAAGAATCCGCGCAAACGTGGATTGGCTCGCAACGGATCCGGCCGGAATGCGTCGACGAGAAACTGCACAAGAGGAGTTCGAATTCTTTTGAACTCCCTTGGGAACTCGTAGATGGCCGGCTTCTTGGAAGCGTCGGATTCTTGCGCCAACGCCGCGAATCGCCGGTAGTTCAACCGCACCGACAGTGAATTGAAGTCGCCGACCAGTCGCTTGGTCTCGGCTTCCGACCAAACCCGATCGACCGTCCCTGCGGCATCACTGCTCGCCAGTACGCCAAACACCTGCCCCACTTCGCCCGGGCCCAGGCGGGCAAAATAATCGGCGTAGTGAGGTACCGCGTCCATCTTCGTAAAAAGAACGTAGACCGGCAGTTCCGTCCCGAAAACTCCCGCGACAGCGGCCAATCTCTCATTGGTCTGCTGGGCGGCGCGATCAAGTTTGGAAAGCTCCGGTATCCCCGTGAATTGGCGCGCGTCGATTACCAGTAGCACCCCTCGCATATCGACTGGCCGCGCGCCGGAACCCAACTTACCCAGAAAGCCTCCTGCCGCGCCGGCCGAATGGAGGCGGCCCAAAAATTCGGCTAATCGCGCGGGCTCGCTGGCAAAGACCCGGCCGCTTACTTCCAGATAAACTGCGTTCTGGTACATCCAAAAGTTGGCAACTCTGGTGGGGCTCACGGAATTGCCGTCGGCCACCGCCTGCCCGGCCAGTAATGTAGGTTCACCTCCGCCATGCCGGGTAATCGCAGTTTTGCCCCCGCCCTCGGGGCCCACGATTAGATAGAGCGGCAAATCCAGGACCCGCGCTGGCTTTGCTCCCGCTTGCGAGGGCGCTTCGGCTAGCCGCCGGTCGGCTTCACGCAGCAACGCGAGTAATTCCGCGTCATCTTCGTGAACGTGCTTTGCCGCCACCGGCTTTGGCGCGGATGCGGGCGTTTTCGCGCGTCGAGTCCGATACCAGTCAAGCACCCGCTCCACAATGAGCCAAACCAGAAGGCCCGCGACTCCAATCACAGTCCATAGCAGCCCCCGGTTCAGAATCTTTCCGGTATCGCCCAGGAAAAGATACAGGACGATCAGCCAGACGAGGAGGATGTAGAGAAACAGTATGAACAGCAACCGGCGGATCACGATTGAACTCCTGCCGTCCTGATCGAATGGGGACTATAGCGGATTGATTCCAGGCCTTCGGTTCGCCATGCGAGGCTCACGTAATAAAGGAAGAAAAGCAAGATAGTGGCGGCAATGATTCCGCCCGCCCACCAACGCCATGCCCCGACGTTTTTGGCAACGGTCACGGGCCCTTTCGCGAAATCCATAGGCGGAGATAAGCTGTAATCGCTACCGCGGATGGTTTCTACGCGGTGTCGAATCCGGTCCATGATCCGGTAGGCCTCGCCGCGTAGTGGCGGCGCAAACCGTCCTTCAAATCCTAGGAGGAGGCACAGCAGATATACTTCCATCACGTCGGCCAAACGAGCCGAATCCGGCCTGCGTTCGATCTCGAGCAACCTTTCAAAAAAGACATCGCCTGCCACGGCTTGGCCGAACAGTTCAGTATTGAGCGGCCGCTTCCTCCAATCGTCCGCCCCCGGCTCCCTAGAGGAGAGGATGGTTTCATCGAGGAACGCAACCACCGCGAATTCAGCTTCCTTGATTTCAGCGGACCGGTATCCAGCTACCCCGGCTTCGCGTTCCACCTCAGTGAGGGCCGCCTTAATACGCTTTCGAAAAACTTCCATTTCGGTCAGCGGCTGCCTGCCTGATTGAATGCGAACAACGCTCGTCAATATATTTTGGTAAAGCAGGGCGAGCGAGTCGGCCTTGAGGACTGCGGGGCGAGTTTCCGTGGGCAGCATCTTATTAAGGTTCACTCCGAGAAACTAATAGATTCTAGGCTATCTTTTCTACTGAGACCGCGCAAGCAAAATCATTGCCCCAGACACGAGTTACTCGTATAGGGTCTGCGCCACTAGATTCCCTTCGATGGCAGGAGGAATTCGGAGCCTCGGTCACTGTCCAAGCATGCGCTACAAGCACAACTCGCCTGTCCTAAGAACGGGGACCGTTAACGGGAGCTGTACCGGTTTGCTGAAGATGCCTCGGGCTGACTGGCGCGCGCTTGCGTCGGTTGCAGGGAAGGATTTGAACCTTAGAACTTTTGTGTTATGCGCAGAGTATGCGATGGTAACCTATTGTAACCTCAGGCACGAGTGGCACTCAAAGTAAGCCTAAGGAACAGTTGGAGGGGTAAAGGGGTGGGTATCGACGAGTTTGAGCTCATCATTCGGATCGAAATCCTTAGAGCGCTTAAGTAAGCCGACGCAACTACCTACCACTTCCTCAATTCCCGGTGCAAGAGTTCGAACTAGTCTCGCAAGCGAGCGACTGCACTTTTTACGCGCAAGCCGATTACAAAGGTTATGAGCTTCTTCGAGCGGTCACTAGTCGGAAGACAAATCGACGGTGTGTATGTCGATTCCGAGGTCACTTACATTATGCTTAACGACGGCACTCACGTCACGGGGGTTCAATTCCCTCCCCCGGCTCAGCTTTTTTCAGGCCGTTCTCGCGCTCCGGGAGACAAAGGCTGGAACGTGTGATAAAACACCAGTACTTTCTCAAACGCCGTAGCCATTCAGCGAACAAGCTATTGAACGCTCAATGCCGACCGGGCACTAATGACGAAGCGGTGAAGAAATGCTCCAGGAACTTGTGCTTTTCGTTAGTGGGCTTCGGCTTCCCCTGCTCGAGCAAGGTCGCGGCGAATTCAGCCGTGGCTTTACCGATAGGCGATGATTGGGCGACCACGGTTCCTTCGGCAGCTGCCTGATTGATTCCTTGATAGTCGTTGGGGAATACGCGATCCACCGCTCGGCCAAGAAGATCTTCCACCTGCTGGGTATTGAAGAGCGCCTTCTTGTGTGCCCGGTTCAAGATGATAGATACACGGTCGGCGAGATCGCATTCCCGGAGGAAAGCCAACTTCTCGCGGGTCAGACCGTTGTAAGTAGACCCTGTTTTTTGGGCCACGAATCCCGCATAATTGTTTCGCCCGATCCAAAACTATGCGTTGAACAGTACTTTAACGGATACTATTTTCTTCGAGGAAGAGGTGAAGTCATATTGACTGCCAAGCGGTTCGAACGGAGGAAAACACGCTGAACACTCCTTGCTCCAACCCTCTCTATACCGCTTCCTGATCGGCGTGATCGCATGGCGGCGAGCTGCAGATGCATTTAGCGCCCTCGTACCCACCGGACGCCAGATCATCGGCGGTCAGATACCGGTATTGCGGACAGGTCTCCGCCAGTATTTTTGGCCCCGGCCTTGCGCCCAGCGAATCTGCTCGATCGCTTCGCGGCGAAACGTGAACGATGATGCAGCGGAACGCCGCGCTGACGCAGAATGGCCTCAGCTTTCTCAGATCCTCCGTCGAGGCCTGCCCGTTTGGTTAACGGCGCCTCGGAGCCTGCTGATTTTGGCGATTCTGCGCCGCCGGGTATTTTTCCAGTCTGCAATACTGGTTGCGGGAGTTTAAATGAATCGTACTTTTCTCATCGCCTTCTGTCTTCTTTGCGCCGGGTGCGCTGCTAGTTTTGCGCAAACCCAGTCGGACGCCGAAAAACTTGCGGCCGCGCTGAAAGGTGACACTGCGGGCGCCGCGGCCGAAAACCGGCAGTGCAAAATATTTACGAAAGCTGAGGCCGGTCAGTATATCGGCCAAGCTGTGGACCACGCGGAAAATGCGGCAATGGGTACCGGATGCCAGTGGACGACCACCGGCAAGGAAGGATCCGTACTCGTCCAAGTTGTTCCGGCTCGATATCATGAGAAGCCGTCTGGCGCAGCAGGTTACAAAAAGTTACCAGGTGTTGGAACGGAGTCGTTCGTTGTTCCGGAAATGGGCGGCTGGCACGCGGGCGCTCTTAATGGAGCGCGTGCTGTTCACGTGATGACTAGGGGTAAGGGCGCGAGTGAGGCTAAGGCCGTTGAGCTTCTGAAGGAAGCATTGAAGCGCGATAGTGCTATGCCGGCGAAGTAAGTGCCGCAAACGCGGGGAGGACTGGCTGCTGCAGCGCTCGGCGACTGCAGCCGAGGTATTCCCTCCAGCCAGAAGACGCGCGGTGGACAGCCGGTGGAAATCAGGACAGCGATTTTCCCCTTGGTGAGTTCGCTGAAACGATTAAAAATTTTGTATTCAGCCAAGGCATCTAGCGCGGCGGTCGGTTCGTCGAGAATTAGAATGCCCGCATCTCGGATATACGCGCGCGCGCCTTCCTTCGAATCGTTTACACCCTGCTTTTGAGGGTGGTCTTGATTTGGTTTCATGTTCTGCGGAAACGAAGTCCGAAGAGGGCGCCAGGCCGCTAATTCTCCCAGCGGTAGCGGTTGCGGCCCTTCAGCGCCATCGAGAGCTACAGGCCGAAGAGAGAGCCGCGGCGGGCGACGAATGGCAGGAAAGTGGGCTCGTGTTCACTTCCACGATTGGAACGCCGCTCGACGCGCGCGCGGTGATTCGCCGGCATCACGCCATCCTGAAGGCGGCCGGAATTCCGCGTCTTCGCTTTCATGATCTGAGGCATAGCGCCGCGACGCTCCTGCTTGCTCAGGGCGTCTCCCCGAGGTATATTTCGCAGATGCTCGGGCACACGCAGGTGGCGTTCACCATGCAGACCTACGCCCACGTGATCAAAGAGGCGCAGCAGCAGTCAGCCGACAAGATGGATGCCATCTTAAACCCGGTGGCTCCTCAAGTGGCTCCTCCGAGGTTTCAGTCACCGTGAATTGAGGGGTAAACCTTTTCGAATGATGGTGCGCCCGGCACGACTCGAACGTGCGACCTTCTGGTTCGTAGCCAGACGCTCTATCCAACTGAGCTACGGGCGCTTTTACGGTGGGACATTGTGATTTTAGCATGATCCACGCAGTTCAGGTTTTTTGAAGCAAGTCGGCATGAATTCTGCCATCGCGATCCAACCGCAGCCGCTGACCGCGCCACACCACTGAATCCCCGAACAGCGCAACGACCCACACCGCGAATCCGAATAGATCGCGTACCGGGACCAGCCACCACAAGAACAATACATCGCGGCTGCGTAGCACGCCCCATCCGGATGCCAAAGCCATCACCAGTCGGATCACCAATAGCGCTATGCCCAAATCCCAGCGCCCAATCGTCATGGCAACCGCGGCCCATAGCGTCGCGTTGGTTATCGGAAGGCCCAGATACCCGCCGAAGCGCGACACGCGTATCGTCCGCGCCCAGCGCACCTGATGCTGCCAAACCTGCCGCCATCCGCCGCCGAGATGCGTCTCCACCACCACATCGCTCAGCACGCACTTCAACCCCAGCGCATGAATGCGGTGGCCCACTTGGTAGTCGTCGGCCAAGTAATCCGCGACGGCGGCGAAACCACCAATGCGGCCTAGATCCTCGCGCCGAAACGCCAGCGTGGACCCCATGGCGAATTCGTCCACCCCCAGTAGGCGCGCGACCAGCGCCGACGGCGCGAAATCGGTTGCCACTCCCAGCCCTTCGAAACGTGCGGCGAAACTGTCGCCAACCGGCCGGTAGAGGCAAGTCACTAAGCCTACGCGCGGATCGGCTAAAGGGGCTGTGACTCGCGCGAGGTAATCCGGATCCACGCGGATATCGGCGTCGTTGACCACCAGCACCGGATTGCTCGCGGCTGCGGCTAAATCCATCAGCACCCCGACTTTTGCGTTGGCGGTGCGAGTGTCGCTATTGACTACGCGAACACGGGAGAATTCGCGCAGAACCGGTAACGCAGGATCGTTCGGTTGGCTCACGCCGCAGAGGAACTCGTAGTCGCCTTGCAGCCCGGTGTGCGAAAGAATTGCCTCGCGAAAACCGGAATCGACGCCATGCACTGGCTTCAACACGGACACCGGCCCCATGGACTTCGATGAAGCGTTGGGCCGTCCACGAAACAGGCAGGCCAGGATGGCTAGGATCTGGTAAGCGGCAGCGATCGCGGCTAGTGCAAGCAATATCACTCGGCGATTATATAGGGGATGCCGAAAGAGCTGCTCCGCTTACCGTATTGCTTGGCCGCGCGCCCCTCAGACGCGATCTTGATTCGAGGTAGACGCAGAAGTCGCCGCAGCCGCCTGGCTCAGGGCGTTGGCCTTGTGATCCGCTACATACTGCTTGCGCTTGGTGCGCAGGCTCATATACTCCCGGGCTTCTTTATACAGGCGCTTGCGCTCGGGACCGTCGAAGATGGCTTTGCGTACAATCCGCCAGGCAGCTTTAGGACGGAAGTAGTATTCGTCGTAGAAGCGCTCCACCCACTCCATCATTTCGCCTTCATCGAGGATGCCGGGGTAGATCACTTGCGGCAACTGATGGCCGCCCGAGTCCGACATTCCGATATTGATCAGCGCATTTTCCTTAGCGAAGCCGTAGAACTCGGTGCCGGGGTAAGCGTGTGCGATTGAAACCTGGATGGTTTCGGCGTCGATGCGTTTTGCAAAATCAATGGTATTGCGCAGTGTGTCGCGAGTCTCGCCAGGCAGCCCCACGATAAAATCAGCGTGGATGATGAGGCCCAGTTTGTGGCAATTCTCGGTGAAGCGGAGCGCCATATCGGTGGTGGCGCCCTTCTTGATGTTGCGTAGAATCTGCTCGTCGCCGCTCTCATAACCAACAATCAGCAGGCGGCAGCCAGCTTCCTTCATGGCCTTGAGCGTTTCATAGTCAGTCGTTACGCGCGAGGTGCAGGACCAGGTAAACTTCAGTTTCTTCAGTTCCGCGCACAACTCGATGGTGCGAGCCTTGCGGTAATTGAAGGTGTCATCGTCGAAGAAGATTTCCTTGAGGCCGGGGAAGTTCTCCAGCACGTAGCGGCATTCGTTGGCAATGTCCTGAACCGAACGCAGTCTCCAACGATGCCCTGAATGCGTTTGCGGCCACAAGCAGAACGTACACTGCGCCGGACATCCGCGCGATGTGTAGAACGACAAGTACGGGTTCAGCAGAAATGGAACGTTATACTTGCGGAAATCCAGATCGCGCTTATAGGTCTTGGTCACCCACGGCAGCTCATCTAGGTTTTCGATGTAGGGAGCTTCGGGATTGTGAACATTGACGCCGTTAGCGCGGTAGCTCACGCCTGGTAGTTCCGCGAGTGGCGTCCCCTTGGCGTAATTTGCGATCTGATAATCGAACTCACGGCGAACGATGAAGTCGATGGCCTTGGTGGAATCCAAAACCTTGTCCGGTTCCATGGTTACCGGTGGCCCGACGAAGACGACCTCCAGCTTGGAATTCGAGTCCTTCATCATCTCCGCGATCTTCACGTCGACGTGAAATCCGGGCGAAGAAGTGAAGAGGACCAGTAACTCGAAGTCCTTGGCCATTGCCACTGTTTGCTCAATGGAAACGCCATGCGGCGGAGCGTCCAGAACCTTGCTGTTTTCGAGCATCCCTGCGGGATAACACAGCCACACCGGATACCAGTAAGATTCGATCTCGCGCGTGGAAGGCCAGCGTGAACTGGCTCCTCCGTCAAAACCCTGAAACGACGGGGGGTTCAGGAACAGCGTTTTCTTCGGCAATGCTGACGATCTCCTTATAACTCGGGCGCGACGGCCGTTCCGGGGGTCTCGATATCTTGGAGCGCGCCGACTGGTTGCGGCGCTGGTGGGTGCTGCACAGGAACTGCTGGAGTATCCGAATCTGAACTGGCGTCCGACGTGGCTTCGCCATCGGCGCTCTCACGGCTGAAGTTGCTGAAGTTGATCTCTAACTCAGCTCGCCCCACGATGCGAGTATCCACAGTGCTCTGAATGTGACTCGGGAAAGCAATACCATCCCGGATCTCGTAATCACGCACGAAAGCAATCTTTTTGAGGAAGACCGACGGCGTCTTGACAAACTGGCCAACCTCGCGCACAGGCATTCCGCTGGCAGCATCGATCCAAATCTGCCCCTTAAAAAGCCCCACCGCCTTTTTCTTGGGAGTTACTTCCAGGATCTGCGTGATCACACCCCGTTGTACCAGGCGTCCCATATATCGGAATTTGTAGTTGGCTGGCGTGATGGCGATCGTACCGTTCTCACGCGCGGAGCTCTCCGCGGCCAGATAACGCGTAATCACTTCTTGCTTAACTGTGTTGTCGCCAGAAAAGCCCAAGGCCTTGTAGGTGATCTGTCCCAAAAGGGATATCTTTCGCAGGGCCCGCAATTTGCCGTGTTTTTCAAGTTTAGGCAACTGAGCGTCAATGTTTACTTCCATCTGAAGCCCGCGCAGGCTCTCCTGCTGGACGTGGGTTGCATCCACGTATTTATCGACAATCGCCAGATTTGCGTCCGCTTCCGACTCAGTGGCCGCCGCGTACACGCGGGGACTTGAAAGTGCCCCGATGCACAAGCCAAGCCCGAGAGTAGCGGTAAGGAAGCGCAATGAAATAGTCCTAGTACGGCGCTGACGTGGCACGCGGTCACCCCATTGTATCAGGATTCGTTCGACTTCCATTTGACGATTACAGTCTGGTTAAGGATTCAGGCTGGTGGCTAGCGCCCAATTAAAGACATCGGCGGAAGACGAAGGATGCCATAACATGCTGTCAAACCAGAGCTTATGGCCGTCCGACCGAACCGTGACCAGCCCGTCCTGGTCAGTCCGAAGGATAGCGGTATGGCGCTGGGCAAGTCGTGCCAATACAATGGGATGCGGGTGGCCGAAGGAGTTTTCGAAGCCCGCGGAAATAACGGCGATGGAAGGCCCGACGGCGTCCAGAAAAGCGGGCGATGTGGAGGTCTTCGAGCCATGATGGCCCACTTTGAGCACGTCGGCGTGCAAGGCACGCC
>Ga0070665_100006219_pt1 | contig 12217 bp, 11 predicted proteins | sample KBSS13metaG_FD_65862 | JGI IMG/M metagenome (GOLD analysis project Ga0070665, IMG submission 65862) | Switchgrass rhizosphere microbial communities from Kellogg Biological Station, Michigan, USA - KBS S1-3 metaG | ecosystem: Host-associated > Plants > Roots > Rhizosphere > Soil ...
ACCAGCTTGGGCCTCAGCGGTACAAGCCTCAACGGAACCGGCACCTCGCTTGGCAGTAACGCATTGAACATCACTTCCGGACAGTCGTTCGTCAAGGGCACGGCCGGCAGCAACGATCAACAATTTCAGTTCCAGGTCATCAATTCGAGTGGTGCCGCTGTTCAGGTAACTGCAACCGTCGCCGCTTCTACCAATGGTTCCAGCTTGGACCAGGTGATGAGCAGCTTGAACGGCCAGCTGAATCAGTATGGAATTACAGCAGGAACCGACGCCAATGGCGCGCTGCAGTTTACCGGCTCGACAGCCTTCACTGTGAAAGATATGGGCCTGCAGGGCTCTGGTGGTTCGAACGCGCTTACCGACTACGGGAGCAACGGCGCTGTCGCCGGTGCGAAGGAAGGTGCGAACGGATCTAACTATTCCTACGATGCCTCCAACTTCCAGGCGCTGAGTGCTGCGGGTCATACGGATGACTTGACCTTCACCACCGGCTCTGGTGCCACCATTTCGGTAAATCTGACGGGTGCAGCCGGTAGCGGTGACACACTTGACAACGCCATCAGCTCCATCAACGCCAAGACTGCCTCTTATGGCATCTATGCGGTGAAGGATGCTGCCGGAACCGGCATCTCTTTCCAGAGTCAAAGCAGCTTCTCGATCGGTGATAACAACAGCACGGCGAACGAAGGCGTGTTCAACAACTCGACCACCGGTGCGGTTGCTTCCTCCTTCACCTCAAATGCCCCTGCCACCAGCGGCGACGGAACGAGCGCCATTGCCGCCATCAACGGAGCAATTCAGGCCCTCGGCCTGGTACAAGGTTCCATCGGTGCGGGTGAAAACAAACTGCAGTACGCCATCAGCTTGGCTCAGTCGCAGATCTCGAACTTCTCGGCTGCCGAAAGCCAAATTCGTGACGCCGATGTTGCGACCGATGCCTCGAACTTGACCAAGTCTCAGGTGCTGGTGCAGACCTCGATTGCTGCCATGGCGCAGGCAAATTCCGAACCGCAGTCCGTTCTGAAACTTCTTCAGGGCTAACCTCCAACAGCCCTCTCAAACGTCGCGCGCGGCCGGCTTACCAGCTAGCCCGCGCGGCTCTCTTTTGCCATGTCCTCTACCAGCTCAACTACGGGATTTAACGGCAGCAGCACATATGCTGCTCAGCTGCAGCAGATCATCACGCATTCAGTTGCCGTCGCCTCGCTGCCCATGGCGCAACTCCAGACCACTCAGGCAGCGCTCAACGGCAGACAGAATGAGCTCCAGAACATCGCGAGCACTTTCAGCAGCATGCAAGCCGCGGTCAATGCGCTCGGTTCTTCTACCGGCGTGGGTGCCTTCTCGGCGACGGTAAGCGACACAAGTATTGCGACTGCAGCTATCTCCTCCGGCGTGATGGCCGGCACCTACTCGCTGAACATCAGCAGCGTTGGGTCGCAGACGAATGCGGTGAGCCAGGATAGTTTGCGCACCGTAACCGATCCTTCCACCAGTAATGTCGATGACGCCAAGACATACACGCTGACACTCAACGACAAGACATTTCAAATCTCAAACCCGTCCGGCACATTGACAGGCTTGGCGCAAGCCATTAACAGTAGCAGCGCCAACGTGCAGGCCAGTGTTGTGAATGTCGGCGGCTCGTCGTCACCGGATTACCGGCTGTCCATTCAAAGCCTCGACTACGCGCCGGATTCCATGCAGTTGAATGACGGCTCAACCGACCTCCTCACAACGCTGTCAACCGGTTCAAACGTTGCCTACCAGATCAACGGCCACCCCAGCACGCCCATCAGTTCAACCTCGCGCAGTGTGATCGTCTCACCAGGTCTCTCCGTTCAGATTGCGCAGACCGGGACAACACAGGTAACCGTGGCCCAAAGCGCGTCGACTTTGGCAAATGCGCTGTCTTCCTTTGCGACATCTTACAACTCCATCGTTTCCGAGCTGTCCAAAAATCGAGGACAAAATGGTGGCGCCCTATCCGGGGACGCCATCATCTATCAGCTGCAGAGTACGCTTCAGAATCTGGCCAACTATTCCGGCAGTAGTGGATCACTGAACTCTCTGGCTGATATCGGCTTGTCCTTCGATGAAACCGGTAATTTGACGTTTGATCAATCCACCTTCAACAAGGCGGCGTCCACCGCGCCAAGCGACTTGCTGAATTTCATTGGAACGCCCACATCGGGCGGATTCCTGCAGAAGGCGAGCAGCACGCTTAGCTCAATCATGGATTCATCGACGGGTGTGATCGCCAGCGCTTCGCAGAACATCGCTTCGTCGCTGACGAGTATCTCGTCCAAGATCAGCGACGAACAAGCGCAAGTAACGCAGCTGCAGCAGAAGCTTACGCTGCAGATGGCGAACGTCGATAGCACCATCTCGGCTCTTCAGCAGCAGCTCAGTGAAGTGACCGATCTCTTCGACCAAATGCAGACCAATCAGAGGGCGTTAAGTGGCTGACAACGAACTCGCCGAACGTTTAAGACACGCCATCGAAACCGGCAGCTTCGAGCGTGCTACCAGTCTCGCCCAGTCTTATGGCGATCTTATAAAGACTCGGCTGCGCGCCGCGAAAACACCGGCCGAGCGGGAAGCAATCGCCAGTGAGGCAAGCGCTTTCCTGCAAGATCGCTTGCATCTGGCGCGCGTGATGCGCTCACATATTGCCACTGAGATCGATGCCGCGGTGCGTCTGGCCTCTTACAGCAACACACATCACAGCGAGAATACCTGGCGGCTTGATGGATAGAATGTCACGACCTTGACAGGGCCGTGTCGATCCGTCAAAATGTCGCCGCTCGCGCCATCGCACAGACGGTAAATACAAGCTCAAACGCGTGGCTTTGAAATTGCTCGGGCATCTCCACAGTTTCCATGCTCGATGCAACTTCCCGACAACTGGAAAGCTATCTGACGTTCGTCAGTGAACGACAGCGTCTGGTAGCTTCCAACATTGCGAATGCCGACACGCCCGGCTATAAGACGAAAGACCTCGACTTCGACGCAGCTCTTCAGAACTCGCTTGCACCGGCCGAGCCTCAAGAAGTCTCCGGGCTCATCACCAAGAACGACGGCAACAATGTAGACATTGATCGAGAGGCTCGCCTTCTCGCTGAGAACACTCTCCGCTTCAACATTGCGTCCAATCTGCTTCACTCCAAGATAAAGGTCATGCGCATGGCTATTGAAGGAAACTCGACAGCATCATGAGCCTCTTTGCGGCACTCTCCGTAAGCGCTTCCGGCTTGGCTGCCGAACGACAGCGTGCACAGGTTCTGGTTGAGAACATCGCAAACTCAGATACCACGCGGACCACGGACGGAGGTCCTTACCGCCGTAAGGACGTGGTGTTCGAAAGCCAGCAAGTCTCTTCTCCCTTTTCCTCTTTCATGGAAACAAGTGCCGCGGCAGACGCAAACGGCGTCGCCGTCAGCGAGATCATTCAGGACACGAGCGACCCCGACCGCCGCTATTTACCGGGCCATCCGGATGCCGACAAAGACGGATACGTCTCGTTCCCGAAAGTCAATCCTGCTGAGGACATGGTCGATCTCCTGGGGGCTTCCCGGTCATATCAAGCAAACATCGCGGCAATCTCGGCGGTAAAAGACATGATCATGCGGTCCATTGATCTCTTCCGTTAGAGGTGCTTTCCAATGTCTGCCCCTATCGCTCCAATCACGCCACCGTCGCCGGCCGACATAACGGGAGTCATCAACGCGAAGGGAAACGCGAATGGCCCCTCCTTTTCCGATACCTTGTCCGCCGCTATTCAGAACGTGGAGGATGCGGGTGCAAACGCGGATGCCGCCGCCAAGGCTTTCCTGTCCGGCAATGGTGGCGAGCTTCACTCCACCATCTTGGCCGCTCAGAATGCAGAGCTCGAGTTTGACATGCTGATGCAGGCGCGCAATAAAGTCGTCTCCGCATACGAAGAAATTATGCGCATGCAGATCTGAACGGCGTCTCTCACGCGATGAATCAGCTTATTAAGATCTTCAAGGCGCTTACCCTTGCACAACGCATCGGCATAGCTGCCGCTGTGATTGCGTTGATCGCTGGTCTCGTAAGCTTTGTGAAATGGCGCCATGAGAGTGATTTTCGGCCTCTATTCACTGGCATGCCGGCTGAGGATGCTGCCGCCATCGTTCAAAAGCTTAAAGAATCTGGAACCGAGCATCGCCTCGCGGAAAACGGTTCCTCTGTGCTTGTCCCGGCTGCAAAGCTCGACGAGCTGCGATTGGAAATGGCGGCGGCTGGGCTCCCACGCACAGGGCGTATCGGCTTTGAGTTGTTTGACAAGGCCAATCTCGGTGTTACCGACTTCACCGAGCACGTCAACTATCGGCGGGCTCTTGAGGGTGAATTGGAACGCACCATACGTTCCCTGAACGAGGTCGAGCAAGCCCGGATTCACATCACGTTTCCAAAGGAATCGGTCTTCCTCGATTCTCGGGAGCCCGCCAAGGCGAGTGTCTTGCTCAGCTTGCATGCTGGCGCTCGACTGCACGAATCGAACGTTGTCGCCATTACCAATCTGGTAGCCAGTTCCGTAGAGGGCTTGGGTCCTGAGTTTGTTTCGGTCGTCGATATGCGCGGCAACCTTCTGAGCCGGCCCAAGAAATCTTCACCGGCCGATCCTTCCGACAGTGATGACACGGCGCTCGAATACAAGCACGCGTTGGAAAGAGACTTATCCACCAAGGTCGTATCCACCCTGACGCCGCTGCTGGGAGAAGATCACTTTCGCGTCGGCATTTCAGCCGATTGCGACTTCAGCACAAGCGAACTGACGGATGAAACTTACGATCCTACTCGTTCCGTAATGACCAACTCGCAAAAGTCGGAAGACCTGGCGAGTAAGCCGGATTCCGCCGGAGTTCCCGGAACTTCCTCAAACCTGCCGCGGCCCACATCTAGACCCACTTCCGCTGGTTCCAGCGTTTCCCGCCGTACGGAAAACATCGCTTATGAAACATCGCGTAGCGTGCGTCAGGTGAAGATCCCGCGCGGCGTCTTAAAGCGCCTCTCTGCTTCCATCCTGCTCGACCAGGAAACGCATTGGGAAGGCAAAGGCGCCAACGCAAAACGTGTCCTCAGCCCTGTGACACCGGAAAAAATCAAAGCAATCCACGATCTTGTGGCCGGCGTCATTGGTTTCTCTGCGCCGCGTGGCGATCAACTCGTGATTCAAAGCTTGGCGTTTGAGCAGAATCTGCAAGATGAAATCCCCGCTCCTACTGCGGTAAAGCCGCTCGGCCAAACGGATGAGATTCATCGGCTCCTCAAGAATCCAACGATTCTCATCAGTGCCGGCGTCACCATACTTCTTGTCGTTGGCCTTTTGCTCTTCTTGCTGACGAGAAAGAAGCAGCCCGAAATCATTCACAAGGCCGCGAATCCTGCTCTTGCTGAGGCCGAGAAGAACGATACAAAGGAACTGCCTGCCCAAACCCACAAGGCTCTTCCGCAATCGGAGGAGACTTTGAAGATTGCCGATGCCGCCGCGCAAATGGAATCACTTCGTCAAGCTGTCCGAACCAGCGTCGAGCGGGATCCCGCTATGGCGGCGGGAGTACTTCGAAATTGGATAGCGGAAGCCGATAGCTAGTCTGGTCTCTCATGGCGCGCAGAATCGATGAAGAGTCAAACCCGGTTCAGCTTATGCAGTGGCCGTCTGTCGGTGGGCCGCGCCCACAGCCACCGGTTTCTGGCACCGCTCCACAGGCACCGCAACGTCCTCGTCCGGAGATCTCAATCGAGAGGGAACGTTTAGCCGAACTGGAAACGACGCGCCAGGCCGAGCTCGTGCAATGCCGGCAAGCTGCTCTGGACGAAGGAATGCGCAAAGGCCGTGAAGCAGCCGCCTCCGAAATAAAGGCAGCCAGCGATCGCTTGGCGGCTACACTGCGTGATCTGCTTACCTTGAAAAAGCGCATCCGGAGCGAAGCGGAGTCCGATGTCGTCAAACTTTCCTTGGCCATTGCGCGCCGAATTCTCCATCGCGAATTGACGGCCGATCCGGAATCGATTCAGGGGATCGTACATGCCGGATTGCAAAAGTTGCAGAATCGAGAGATTTCGCGCATTCGAATTCCTCCGGCATCGCTCGATTCTGTGCGTAGCGCGTTGGAACGAGCAGGCTTGATCCCTGCAGTCACCATCGTCGCTGATCCCAAAATGCATGGGGGTGAATTGATTTTTGAGACTGCGCTGGGTGAGCTCGATGCCTCCGTTGAAACACAACTACAGGAGATCGAACGCGGCTTCGTGGACCGTTTGGGATTGTAGATGGCATCGCTGACGTCATCTTTGGAAGAACGGCTTGACCTGTCGCGCTTCGCTTCGGATCTACTCAATTATGATCTGTTGCGTTGGCGAGGTACCGTCACCGAAGTGACGGGCTTGTTGATCGAATCGCAAGGCCCCGCATCGGCCGTGGGCAGTTTCTGTGAAATCCGCACGCATCAAGGCCGGACGATCCGGACACAAGTGGCAGGCTTCAAGAATGGCCGCATTCTCTCCATTCCCCTGGAAGACATCGAAGGCGTTGAACCTGGCGCTCCCATCTACGCGCGTGTAGCGGATGCGCAGGTTCGGGTCGGTCCCGACATACTCGGCCGGGTGCTCGATGGTTTTGGTCGCCCCATGGACGGTGGGCCGCCTCTCTCCTCCAACGAGAGCTATGGTCTGTTCAAAGAACCGCCCGGCCCGATGGATCGCGCGCTCATTAGTCAGCCGCTCGCGACAGGCATCCGCGCCATTGACAGCATGCTCACCTGCGGCTACGGCCAGAGGATCGGAATCTTTGGCGGAAGCGGAGTGGGGAAAAGTACTCTTCTGGGCGCGATGTCAAAACAGAATTCCGCTGATGTCACGATCATCGCTCTGATCGGTGAACGCAATCGCGAGGTGCGCCAATTTATAGAACATGAGCTTGGTCCCGAAGGGCTGGCCCGTTCGGTTGTAATCTGTGCCACGTCCGATCGCCCGGCTCCCCTCCGCGTGCGCGCCTGCTTCGTCGCAGTGGCGGTTGCCGAGTACTTTCGTGATCGCGGAAAGAACGTGCTTCTCGTGATGGACTCCGTCACGCGCCTTGCCATGGCGCAACGGGAAATCGGTCTGGCCGCCGGTGAACCGCCCAGCCAGAAGGGTTACACTCCCTCCGTCTTCGCGCTGATGCCCAAAATCTTCGAGCGGGCCGGCGCATTCAAGCAAGGCACTATTACTGGTTTCTTTACCGTCCTGGTCGAAGGCGATGATCAAAATGAACCGATCGCCGACGCAGTGCGCGGTATCCTGGACGGCCACATCGTGCTCTCGCGCGAGCTCGGCGCCGCCGGCCACTATCCCGCTATTGACATCCTGTCTTCCGTATCCCGTGTAGCATCGCTCGTCGCCAAGGCTCCTCATATCAGGGCGGCGCAAAAATTGCGCGAAGCCCTCGCTTCGTACCGCAATGCAGAAGATCTGATTCAACTCGGCGCCTACGTCTCCGGCTCAAACCCCAAGCTCGATGCCAGCATACGATCGCGCGATCAGATCATTTCTTTCCTTCGGCAGGATGCGCAAGAAAAGGCGCCGTTTGATCGTACCGTACATAACCTAACCGAACTCGCTTCCGCTCTGTAGCTTGTTCAACCCTTCTGGATTGCATGACAAAATTTAAGTTCCGCCTGGAAGCAGCGTTAAAAATTCGACATCTGCGTGTGCAGGCAGAGAAGGCGCGATTACAGGAACTAACTACGCAGCAGCAGCGTCTTGAGAAGTCACTGGTCGATTTGCGCAATGAACGTAGTGAAGCTTCCACTTTCATCCAACGTGTCGATGCGCCCGTCGCGCAAGACTTGCGCGCGCTTGCCACATTCAATATCGGCTTGGAAGCGCGCACTCGCCACGTGATCAATGCAATCGATGTCTTGACTACGCGTATCTTGGAGCAGAAGAAGCAGCTCATGAACGCAGAGCGTGATGAACGCTGCCTTACTAAACTCAGAGAAAAGCGCCTAGCGGAATGGAAATTAAATGCAGAGCGCGAAATAGAAGCAACTGCGCAAGAACTTTGGCTCATCTCTCACACTAAACGAGGTGAGAATTCGGGAGTTGGGTAACTCGGGGCATGTTTGATCGTGAAACGCTGACATGGAAACGCTCTCTCATCGGCTGTAGTCTTCCGATGCTCGAGATATACGACATCATTGAGCTCGTCGCGCCAAAGCGCTGTACGGTCTTAATAAGTGGTGAGACAGGAACGGGAAAAGAAGTTATCGCCAAAGCGATACATGCAGCCAGCGAACGCTCTGCCTTTCCTATCGTCTGTGTAAACTGCACCGCACTTCCCGCAAACCTCATCGAGACCGAACTCTTCGGACATGCAAAAGGGGCGTTCACGGGTGCACAGTCGAGCCGCATGGGCCGCTTTGAGCAAGCCCATCGTGGCTCGATCTTTCTGGATGAAATCGGCGATCTTCCTCTTGAAGCGCAAGCCAAGTTACTCCGTGTCTTACAAGAGCGGGAATTCGAACGCGTCGGCAGTTCTGAAACGGTACGCGTCGATGTACGCATCATCGCTGCGTCTAATGTTGACCTGGAGCTCGCCGTCCGCGAGCGCCGGTTCCGCGAAGATCTTTTTTATCGCTTGAATGTCGTGCCGATCCATATGCCGCCGCTGCGTGAACGGCGAAGTGATATTCCTTTGCTGCTGGAGCACTTCCTCAGGCACATCGCCGAGACGGAAAACGCTCCCTTGAAGCAAGCCAGTAGCGCAGCTCTTGAGTATTTACAGACCTTGGATTGGCCGGGCAACGTTCGTCAGTTGGAGCACACGGCGCAAATGGCGGCAGCGCTAACCGGTAACCGTACCGTTTTGGAACCGGAGGATTTTCGTCCTCGCCACCGGTCACTTGCTGCGCCTGCCGGTTCGGAGGCCTTGCCTCTCGTACGAGTCCCTAAAGAAGGTCTTCACTTTGACGCCGTCGTCACAGCGCTTGAGCGTTCACTGCTGCATCAGGCGCTCGCTTTGACCAATGGAAACAAGTCCCACGCCGCCGACCTGCTCCATATTAAGCGCACCACTCTGCTCGCTAAATTAAAAACATTAGAAGAGCTTTCCCTGGCAGTCGCCTGCTGAGTTTCCTCCCCCCAAGGCTTCTTGCTCCTTCCGCCCCCGCTTTCCCGCCCCGGAAACGATACAGTGATGATGTGAGCAGCAAAACACGGCAGGACGTCTCTCATGGCTAGACCGGTCATTCTCACCATCGACGATGACCACGATGTTTTGTTATCTATCGAACGCGATCTCCGTCATCGGTATAGCGAAAAGTATCGTATTCTGCGGGCCGATTCAGGCAAGGCTGCGCTCGACCTTCTCGGTCGTTTGCTGCAGCGCAATGAGGCAGTCGCGCTGCTGTTGGTCGACCATCGTATGCCGGAAATGAACGGCCTGGAGACCATCACCAAGGCCATGAAGCTTTTTCCGGATGCGAAGCGTGTTCTCCTGACGGCCTACGCCGATACTGAAGCGGCTATCAAGGCGATCAATGAGGTTCACCTCAATCACTATCTCCTGAAGCCTTGGCACCCACCCGAAGCCAATCTCTATCCAATCATCGACGATCTCTTGGACGATTGGTTTGCCGGCTACCGTCCCGCCTTTGACGGCGTTCGTGTCCTTGGCACGCGCTGGTCGGCCAAGTCTTACGAGATGCGTGATTTCCTGGCCCGGAATCAACTTCCGTACGAGTGGCTCGACGCGGACGCCGCGAATCGGGTGCCCGAGGTGGGCCGCTTGCTCGAAACGTTCAAGAATGAGACCCCTCGCCTGCCTGTGGTGATCTTTCCCAATGGCGAGCATCTGGAGCAGCCCGCTCCGCAGGATGTTGCAGAGCGCCTCGGCCTTCGTACGCGCGCTGGTCTGGAGTTTTATGATGTGGCGATCGTGGGCGGTGGACCAGCCGGACTGGCCGCGTCTGTTTATGGTGCCTCAGAAGGTCTCAAGACGGTAATGATCGAGCGTGAGGCGCCAGGTGGGCAGGCGGGCCTCAGTTCGCGCATCGAGAACTACCTTGGCTTTCCTTCCGGCCTCTCCGGCTCTATTTTCGCCAGACGCGCAGTCGATCAGGCCAAACGCTTTGGCGTGGAGATCGTATCGCCCCAAGAGGCCAGTTCGTTCCGGGTAGAGGGACCCTATCGGTATGTCCGCCTCAGCGATGGCACCGAACTCTCGTGCCATGCGCTGGTACTCGCAATGGGCGTGCAGTGGCGGAAGCTCGGCATCCCTGGCGAAGATCGCTTGCAAGGCGCGGGCGTGTACTACGGCGCCGCGTCTACTGAAGCAGTCGCGTGTCAGGGTGAGGATGTCTACCTGGTCGGGGGCGCAAACTCCGCCGGACAAGCCGCCATGTTTTTCTCAACTCTGGCGCGTCGCGTGATCATGCTTGTTCGCGGCCCTTCGTTAGCCGCCACAATGTCCCAGTACTTGATTACCCAGATAGAGGCGACTGAAAACATTCACGTAGAATTTCAGTCGCGCGTTTTGGAAGTGCACGGTGAAGACCACCTCACCGACATCACCATTGGCTGTGACACGTCAGGAGAGAAGCGGCGGGTCCCGGCCAGTGCTCTTTTCATCTTCATTGGCGCTGAGCCGCGCACATCTTGGCTTGACGGCCTTGTGGAACGCGACGACCGGGGCTTCTTGCTCACTGGCCGCGACCTGCTGCGCGATGGCAAGCCGCCACGCGGTTGGGCGCTCGATCGTGACCCTGGCCTTCTGGAGACCAACGTGCCCGGAGTCTTCGCCGTCGGTGATGTCCGCCATGGCTCAATCAAGCGCGTCGCCTCGGGCGTCGGCGAAGGCTCTATCGCCATTCAATTCGTACACCAATACCTGAGCAAGATTTAAATGGAACTCGAGCAGGAAAACGCGGCACCTCCCACCAACGAAACCAAGTTTGGATCGGGCCCTCCGCCCTCTGTTGAAGAACTTCGTACCGTCGCTCTGCTTTCCGATCTTCCCGAAGACGGCCTGTCTTGGATGGCTTCGCAGATGTCCGCCATCGAGCTTGCGATGAACGAGATAGCGGTGCGCGAAGGAGCGCCGGCAGACCACCTTTTCGTCATTCTTACCGGTGAAGTGCGGGGCGAGCGCAACGATGGCCGGGTGTTTGTCGCCGGTGCTGGCAGCGTCACAGGCTTGCTGCCGTTCTCTCGTCTCACTCACTTCCCCGCAAGCATTCGCGCTTCCCTTCCGGCCAGGATTGCCACTCTGCATCGCAAGCACTTCACCGAACTCGCCGAGCGTTTGCCGATACTGCAGGGGCGGCTGGTCAATTTGTTGACCGACCGTGTTCGCGATACAGCCGCGGCGGAGCAGCAGCGCGAGAAGATGACGGCGCTCGGTAAGTTGTCGGCTGGCCTGGCGCACGAACTGAACAATCCAGCATCGGCAGCGCGCCGCGCGGCGGACAGTCTGCGGACCACTCTTCTCTCTCTACACGCTGCTGCGCTGAAGTTGGATCGTGACGGTCTGCCGCTTGAGTCTCGTGTCTTCTTAACTCAACTTGAAGCCGAATGGACAAAGAATGCTGGCCCCCAGAGTGCGCTTGACTCGCTGGAGCGCAGCGATCGCGAAGAGGAACTGTCCGAGTGGCTGACGACCCATAACATCTCAGCCGCTTGGAATCTCGCTACTGCCTTGGTTGATGTCGGTTGCACACGCGAAACACTCGAACGTGTCGCCCAACACATCCCCGGGAAATTCCTCAATGAAGTCTTGATCAAACTGACTGCTGTTTTCACCATCAGCCGCCTCGCCGACGAAATAGAAAGCAGTACAGGACGTATATCCGAGTTGGTGCGCGCTATCAAAGAGTACTCCTATATGGACCAGATGCCGCAGCAGGAAATCGATGTGCATCAAGGTCTGGAGAACACGTTACTCATGCTGCGCCACCAACTGAAGAAGGGGGTGGAAATTGTCCGTGAGTATGACCGCACTCTGCCGAAGATCTCTGCCTATGGGAGCGAACTGAACCAGGTTTGGACCAACCTGATCATCAATGCCTCTGACGCCATGCATGGTTCGGGAAAGCTCATCATTCGGACAACGAAAGATGACACCTGTCTGCGCGTCGAGATCATCGACAACGGTCCCGGCATTCCGCCCGAAATCCGCAACCGTATCTTCGAGCCCTTCTTCACCACGAAG
>Ga0070665_100006220_pt1 | contig 12216 bp, 9 predicted proteins | sample KBSS13metaG_FD_65862 | JGI IMG/M metagenome (GOLD analysis project Ga0070665, IMG submission 65862) | Switchgrass rhizosphere microbial communities from Kellogg Biological Station, Michigan, USA - KBS S1-3 metaG | ecosystem: Host-associated > Plants > Roots > Rhizosphere > Soil ...
GAGCGTTGGCGGCGTTCGTCGTATCGGCGTCCGGCATTACGACCATATGGTTTTTGGCGCCGCCAAGCGCCTGTACGCGCTTGCCATGCTCGGAGGCGGTTCGATAGATGTATTCGGCGACCGGTGTCGAGCCGACGAAGCTCACGGCCGCGACGCGTGGATCGGTCAGCAGCGTGTCGACGGCCTCGCGATCCCCGTTCAAGACGTTCAGCACGCCTGGCGGCAACCCTGCCTCCCGCAGCAGCTCGGCGAGCAGCATCGGACAGCTCGGGTCCTTTTCGGACGGCTTAAGCACGAACGTATTACCGCACGCGATCGCGAGCGGGAACATCCACATCGGCACCATCGCCGGAAAGTTGAACGGCGTGATGCCCGCGCACACGCCCACCGGTTGGCGCAGCGAGTAGCTGTCCACATCTGTGCCCACGGCCTCGCTGTATTCCCCCTTGAGCAGATGCGGGATCCCCGTTGCGAACTCCACCACCTCGAGGCCGCGCGTGATCGATCCTTCGGCGTCGGCGAGAGTCTTGCCGTGCTCCTGCGTCACAACCTTGGCCAAGTCCTTCTTGTGCCGCTCCAGAAGATCGCGAAAGCGCATGAGAATGCGAGCGCGCCGGAGAGCGGGCGCGGCGCGCCATCCAGGCAGCGCTCCCTCGGCGGCCTGCACCGCGGCGTCCACGTCGGCGGCATTGGCGAACGGCACGTGGCGGATCACCTCGCCGGTGGCGGGATTCGTCACCTCGCCGTAGCGGGTGGTGGTCGGCGCGACGGCGCGGCCGCCGATCCACAGTGGCAGGCGCTCGAGCGTAGTCAAGTCCATGCGTTTCCTCCTCTTGGCAGCGCGATCCCGGCCCGCGCGCGATCATTGGCCGGCGCGGAATTCGTCGAGCCTGGCAATGTAGCGCGCCACCATGTCGACTTCCAGATTGACCCGGGCACCCCGGGCGAGTTTCCTGAGGTTCGTCACGGCAAGTGTATGCGGGATCAGGTTGACTGAAAATTGCACCCCGTTCACCTCGTTCACCGTCAGGCTCACGCCGTGCACGGCAACCGATCCCTTGGCGGCGATGAATCGCGCAATCCCCAGCGGCGCATCGATCGCCAGACGCCAACTGCCCGAGGCATCGGCACCGACGCGCGCGAAGTCCGCGACCAGCCCGGTGCCGTCCACGTGGCCCGCCACAAGGTGCCCGCCCAGCCGATCGGACAGGCGAAGCGACTTTTCCAGATTGACCTCGCCCTCGACGTCCAGCCCATGCGAGCAACGCAACGTCTCGGCGGACACGTCGAACTCGAGCATCCCGGCGCCTTGCGCAACAACGGTCAGGCAGCAGCCGTTCACCGCCACGCTGTCGCCGATTGCGATGTCCGACCGGTCGAGCGCGCCGGCGTCGACCGCGATGCGGAGCCCATCGCTCTTGCGCGTCGCGCGTGCGACTCGACCCACCGCCTGCACGATGCCGGTGAACACTACGTCCGCCCTTTGCGCACGACGCGAGCCATCATGCGCACGTCCCGCCCGATCCTTTCGAAGGAGTGCCACGCCATCGCCACCCGACCGTCGAGCGACGTCAGCGGTGTCGCCCGCTCGAACATACCGCTCGCCGGATCCCCGAGAACGCTGGGTGCCAGATAGATCAGGATCTCGTCGACCACACCGGCGTCGACGAGCGCGCCGTTGAGACGTCCGCCGGCTTCCACATGGAGCTCGTTGATGCCGCGGCTTGCGAGCGTTCGCATCAGCGCGCCCAGATCCACGCGACCGCTCTTGTCCGGCAACGCAACGGTTTCGGCCGCGGCCGGCCATGCCGGGTTGTGCGATCCCGCAGTGACCATGAGCACCTGCCCGACCGCGAATGCGCGCGCGCCGACCGGCGTTTCGGCGTTGCGATCCACGATCACGCGCAGCGGCTGCCGGGACGTCGGCACCGATCGCACCGTGAGCTCCGGATCGTCGCGCCGTATCGTGCCGATACCGGTCAGGACGGCGCAGGCGCGTGCACGCCAGGCGTGGCCGTCGGCACGTGCTTCGGGTCCGGTGATCCACTGGCTCTTGCCGTTCGCAAGCGCCGTGCGACCGTCGAGACTGGCGGCGATCTTGGTCCGCACCCAGGGCAGGCCTCGCGTCATGCGGGACACGAAGCCGATGTTGAGCTCGCGTGCCTCGTTCTCGAGCAGGCCGATGTCGACCTGGATGCCGGCCTGCCGCAGACGAATCGCGCCGTGAGCCGCGACCGGATTGGGATCGGCCATCGCGGCCACGACCCGTGCGAGTCCCGTGGCGAGGATGGCGTCGACGCACGGCGGCGTGCGGCCCCGGTGGTTGCAAGGCTCGAGGGTGACGTACATGGTGGCGCCGCGCACGTCGTGCCCGGCCCGGCGTGCGTCCTCGATGGCGAGGGATTCGGCGTGCGCTTCTCCGGCGCGCAGATGAAAACCCTCACCGACAACCTTGCCGTCCCGGACGATCACGCACCCGACTCGAGGATTGGGCGTTGTCGTGTACATCCCACGCTCGGCAAGCGCCAACGCGCGCCGCATGTGGGCAAGGTCCTCCGCCCCGTGCGGCAATTCGGCCGCCATGTCGCTCGCGTTCGAGGCGTGGGCGCTGGCATGCATCTCGCGCGGCGTCGAGGATGTGGGCCGATTCTTCATCTGGCAAACACGCGACCGCTCAGCGACGCGCGCGCTTCACGCCGGGCGTGGGTGATTCCACTTCCTTCAGCGCATCGCGAAAGTCGGAGACATCCTGGAACGACCGGTAGACGGAGGCAAAGCGGATGTAGGCCACCTTGTCGAGCTTGTAGAGCTCCTGCATCACCATCTCGCCCACCTGACGCGATGGAATCTCCCGCTCGCCCAGCGAGAGCACGCGCTGGACGATGCGATCGATCGCCGCGTCGACATATTCGGTGGGGACCGGCCGCTTGTGCAGCGCGCGCTGAAAGCCCACCCGGATGCGCGCCGCGTCGAAGTCGGCGCGGTTGCCGTTGGTCTTCACGACTTGCGGCAATCGCAGTTCAACCGTTTCGTACGTCGTGAACCGTTTCTGGCAGCCGGTGCATTTGCGGCGCCGACGAATCGAGTCGCCGGGCTCGGACACCCGCGAATCGATCACCTGTGTCTCGTCGCTGCCGCAAAACGGGCACTTCATGGGGCTGACCGGGCTGCCGGAACAGCCACAGGCGTCGCCCGCGCATGCGACGGCGACCAATGCCGAGGACCGGAGATGCGGGCCGAGCGCGTATCGGGACCGATCAGCGCGCCCGCGTCAATCACCGATAGACGGGGAAGCGCCGCGTCAGCGCGCCTACCGCGCTCCGTGCACGGGTGAGCGATGCAGTGTCTTCCGGCGCATCCAGAATATCGGCGATCAGGTGGCCGAGATCCTCGCATTCGATTTCGCCGAAGCCTCGGGTCGTGATCGCCGGACTGCCGATACGGATACCCGAGGTCACGAATGGCTTTTCCGGATCGTTCGGGATGGCGTTCTTGTTGACGGTGATGTGCGCCCGCGAAAGCGCGGCCTCGGCGTCCTTGCCAGTGATCCGCTTGGCGCGGAGATCGACCAGGAACATGTGCGAATCCGTGCCGCCGGAGACGACCCGCAGGCCACGCTCCTGCATCACTTTCGCCATCACCCTTGCGTTCTCGAGCACCCGTTCCTGATAGATCCGGAAATCGCGGGTCATCGCCTCGCCGAGCGCGACGGCCTTCGCCGCAATGACGTGCATCAGCGGGCCGCCCTGAAGGCCGGGAAACACCGCGGAATTGACCGCCTTCTCATGCTCGCTTTTGGACAGGATCATGCCGCCCCGAGGCCCGCGAAGCGTCTTGTGCGTGGTCGTCGTGGTGTAGTCGGCAATTCCAACGGGTGTCGGATAGACGCCCGCCGCGATCAGGCCCGCATAGTGCGCCATGTCCACCATCAGGCGCGCACCCACGCTGTCGGCAATGGCGCGAAAGCGCTTCCAGTCGATCACGCGGGAATACGCGGATGCCCCCGCGATGATGAGCTTGGGCTTATGCTCGTGAGCGAGCTTCTCGGCCGCGGCGTAGTCGATCAGTTCCGTGTGCGCATCGAGGCCGTAGGCGGCCACCTTGAACCACTTCCCGGAGAAGTTGACCGGCGATCCATGCGTGAGATGCCCGCCATGAGGCAGGCTCATGCCGAGGATCGTGTCGCCCGGATTGAGCGCCGCGAAAAAAACCGCCTGGTTGGCCTGCGCCCCCGAATGCGGCTGCACGTTGACCGCGTCGGCGTGGAACAGCTTTTTCGCACGGTCGATGGCAAGCTGCTCGACGATGTCCACGTACTCGCAGCCGCCGTAGTAGCGCTTGCCCGGATAGCCTTCAGCGTACTTGTTGGTGAGCTGCGAGCCCTGAGCCGCCAGCACTGCCTGGCTTGCGTAGTTCTCCGACGCGATCAGCTCGATGTGGTCCTCCTGCCGCTGGTGCTCGGAGGAGATTGCGGACCACACTTCGGGGTCGCCCTGGGCGATCGATGTCGAGCGGCTGAGCATGGACGACAGCGCCTGCGCTAAAAGCACATTCTAGCATTTGCGGTGGTTGCGACCGGACACACGGAAAAGCGTCCCGGCAGGGCACACCGGCGGGTGAAGTCCGGGTAATATTCGCACGCGCAGGCGGACCGCCCGTCCCATGGGGACCGGGCCAAGACATCGCCTGACGACCCGCTACGGGGGAGAGCCTATTTGAACGCACTTCTCGCACTCTCGCGCGCGATCGACGGCGTGACCGAGCGCATCGGCCGCACCGTCTACTGGCTGGTGCTCGCCGTGGTGCTGATCAGCGCCGCCAACGCGACGATCCGCAAGGCGTTCAACTACAGCAGCAACGCCTATCTCGAGATCCAGTGGTACCTGTTCTCGGTGATCTTCCTGGTGGGCGCGGGCTATGTCCTGCTCCACAACGCACACGTCCGCATCGACATCATTTCCGGCCGCCTGTCCGCGCGGGCGCAGAACTGGATCGATGTCTTCGGGATTGTCTTCTTTCTCTTCCCGATGGCATTCGTGATCATGAAGCTGTCGTGGCCGCTCTTCATGGACGCGTATACGCGCAATGAAGTCTCCACGAACGCCGGCGGCCTCGTCGTCTGGCCGGCGCGGCTTCTGGTGCCGATCGGATTTTTCCTGCTGATCGTGCAGGGCATCTCGGAGCTCATCAAGCGCATCGGGTTCCTGATGGGCCGTGCCCCGAACGCGCTCGCGAAGGCGCACGGCAAGACCGCCGAGGAGGAGCTCGCCGAGGAAATCGCGCTGCAGCGGGCGCGCGACGAGCAAGGGAGCCGGCCATGACCGCCTGGCTCATCGCGAACATCGCGCCGCTGATGTTCGTCACGCTGGTCATCACGCTCCTGATCGGGTTTCCGGTGGCGTTCTCGCTCGCCGCCGTCGGCATCTTCTGGGCGATCGTCGGCATCGAGCTCGGCCTGCTGCAGCCGACGCTGATCCAGGCGCTGCCCGATCGCGTCTGGGGGGTGATGTCCAACGACACGCTGCTCTGCGTGCCGTTTTTCACGTTCATGGGCCTGATCCTCGAGCGCAGCGGCATGGCCGAGGATCTGCTCGACACGATTGGCCAGTTGTTCGGGCCGCTCCGCGGCGGCCTGGCCTATGCCGTGATTTTTGTTGGCGCGCTGCTCGCGGCAACTACGGGCGTCGTCGCGGCCAGCGTGATCTCGATGGGGCTGATCTCGCTCCCGATCATGCTTCGGTACGGCTACGACCGCCGGCTCGCGGCCGGCGTCATCGCGGCATCGGGCACGCTCGCGCAGATCATCCCGCCGTCGCTCGTGCTGATCATCATGGCCGATCAGCTCGGCAAGTCCGTGGGCGACATGTACGCCGGCGCATTCATTCCCGGCATCATTCTCGCCTTCCTCTATGCGGCCTACACGATGGGGGTGACGATATTCAAGCCGCAGTGGGCACCCGCGCTGCCGCTGGAAGCCCGGTCGCTGCGCGAGCCCAACGGCAAGAGCGGCATCGTCTCGGTCGGCGTGCTGGTGGCGTTGTCGGCGGCTGCGGCGGTCGCGTACGGCAAGATCTATCTCAAGGACTCGCCGCTCGACGAGACGATCGTGATCTCGACCTGCGTAGGCACGGCCGTCGCATTCGTCGCCGCCGTGATCAACAAGGTCCTCAAGCTGGGATTGCTCTCGCGAATCGCCGAGCGGGCGACATTCGTGATGATTCCGCCGCTGGCCCTGATCTTTCTCGTGCTCGGAACAATCTTCCTGGGCGTCGCCACGCCCACCGAAGGCGGCGCGATGGGCGCGACGGGTGCGCTGATCATGGCGCTTGCCCGCGGTCGTCTGACCTGGAAGCTCCTGCGCCAGGCCATGGACACCACCGCCAAGCTGTCGACGTTCGTCGTCTTCATCCTGATCGGCGCGCGCGTCTTCAGCCTCACGTTCTACGGCGTCAACGGCCACGTGTGGGTCGAGCACCTGCTCACGAGCCTGCCGGGCGGCCAGTTGGGCTTCCTCATCGTCGTCAACATCCTGATCTTCGTCCTGGCGTTCTTCCTCGATTTCTTCGAGCTCTCGTTCATCGTCGTGCCGCTGATCGGACCCGTGGCGGAAAAACTGGGCATCGACCTGATCTGGTTCGGCGTCCTGCTCGGCGTGAACATGCAGACGTCGTTCATGCACCCGCCCTTCGGGTTCGCCCTGTTCTATCTGCGTAGCGTCGCACCCGCGAAGCAGTACCTGGACAAGCTCACGAACAAGCTCACCGATCCGGTCACGACCGGCCAGATCTACTGGGGCGCAGTGCCGTTCGTGCTGATACAGATCGTCATGATCGGCCTCGTCATCCTGTTCCCGCAGATGGTCATGGTCTATAAATCGACCGACTCGACCGTCGACCCGAGCAAGGTGCAGATCCAGCTGCCGCCGAGCGAATCGGGCGCGCCGGCGGGCGGGTCGCAGCCCGGCCAGCCTGAAACGACGCAGCAGATGGAGGAAGACGACAAGCGCGGAAACGAGGATGCGCAGTCGCTCGAGGATGCCTTCAAGAGCACGCCCGCGCCGGCACCGGGGGTACCTCCACCGCCGAAGTGACGCCGCCAGCAGACGGAATCTGCCGGCTCTCTCGAAGCCATGCGTCACCTTTGCCGCATATGAAAAAGCCCCGCATCGCGGGGCTTTTTCCTTGGTGGCGCGCAGCGCCGCGTCGACCGAATGCCGCTCGACCGTCCGACTTTACTTCTTGGCGGGCGCCTGCTGGCTGGCCGTGGCCATGAACTGGTCGAAATTGCCTTCGGCCACGCGGAACCAGAGGATCTCCTCGTCGCGGAACTTCTTCCACGGCTCGTAGACCTTCTTGAAGTTCGCGTTCTTCTCGGATGTCTCGTCGAAGACTTCGATGGCCGCCTTGTACGACGCCTGCATGATCTCGCGCGGGAAAGGCTTCAGCTGCACGCCGGCCGCAACGAGCTTGCGCAGCGCCGGGGGATTGAGCGCATCGTACTTAGCGACCATGGTTACGTTCGCCTCGTAGCATGCCGCCTCGACCATCGACTGATACTCCTTCGGCAGCTTCTCCCATGCGCCGATGTTGACGAACAGGTCGAGCTCGGGACCGCCCTCCCACCAGCCGGGGTAGTAGTAGTACTTCGCGACCTTGTACAGGCCGAGCTTCTCGTCGTCGTAAGGGCCTACCCATTCGGCCGCATCGATCGTTCCTTTTTCGAGCGCAGGGTAGATGTCGCCACCGGGGATCTGCTGCGGCACGACCCCTAGCTTCTGCAGAACGGCACCCGCGAACCCTCCAACGCGAAACTTCAGGCCCTTCAGGTCGGCGACAGTCTTGATCTCTTTCCGAAAGAAGCCGCCCATCTGTGCGCCGGTGTTGCCGGCCGGGAAATTGATGATGTTGTACGACTTGAAGAATTCGCGCATGAGCGGCAATCCGCCGCCGTAGTACATCCACGCGTTCTGCATGCGATCGTTCATCCCGAACGGCACAGCGCAGGCGAAGGCGAACGTCGGATCCTTGCCGAAGAAATAATACGGCGCGGTATGGCAGCACTCGACGGTCGCGTTCTGCACCGCATCCACCACGCCGAACGCGGGGACGATTTCGCCCGCGCCGAAGGTCTGGATCTGGAACTTGCCGCCGCTGCTTGCTGCGACGCGCTCGGAAATCGTTACTGCCCCACCGAAGATCGTGTCAAGGCTCTTGGGAAAGCTCGAGGCGAGTCGCCATTTGACTTCGGGGGCGCCCTGCGCGAACACGGGCGCGGACCCGGCGGCCAGGATGCCCGCGAGTCCGGTGTGCTTGATGAACGACCGACGTTCCATTCAATGCTCCTCTCTAAGATACGGCTTTGATCGCCGTCGAATAGTGTCCGCGGCGATATCCTTTTGGATTTTTTGCGCCGCGCCGAAACCGAAACGCTTCTTGAAGGCGCCTCCCGGCCGGTCCGCTGCGGATTCTAGCGGATAACGCGCCGGGGCACTGCGCTCGTCCGTCAGGCGGAGAGCTTGCGTACCGCGTTGAAGAGCGCCCAGGTCCAGCCCGCCTGGCGCTCGAGCGTCTGGCTGAATCGAATCAAATAGCGGCCGTTGCCGGTGTCCAGCTCCACCATTCCACCCGCCGGGAATTTGTCATCCGGCCCGATGAGGCTGCGCTGCGAGCCCTGCCGGTTGGCGGAATGGGCCGGCAGGTAGATGCCGAAAAACGGCCGGTCGTCCTCTCCGCGGGTGGAGTCGGAAGGCGTGATCCAGCTTCGCATCATCACGCGCACGAGGCGCTTGGCGATGATCTCGACGCCGACGGTGACCTCGTCCACCTGCTGGCGCTGCATCCGCCGCACGACCGCGAGCATCCAGTGCTCGCCTTCCTTGATCGCCACGAGCTCGCCCAGTCGCGTTGGGGCGTCCTTGACCGACACCATGAAGCGGCAGCCGGTCTCGCTGCGGTCGACGATCTTCCAGGGCGCGCCTCGCACACGGCGCGCGATCGACTCCGGATTGACGCCGGGATTCATGACCTGCGTCACTTCGTCGAAGCTGGCCGTCACGCCCGGCACGCGCGCGGCGTCGGGCAACCGCTCGATCTCGGCAACCGCACGGGTCAGCGCCTGCAGGCCCACCACGACACGCACCTCGCCGTCCGCGGAGTGGCGCGCGGCCCGAGGCGCCTGCGCGATCGCGTCGGGCCCGAACAGCGCAGCGAGACGCATCAGCAAAAGCCGCTGCTCGCGCGGCGGCAGGTCGCCGGGCTGCGGCACGTCCTCGTCCTGCTCCGGCAGCCAACGCATCCGCTCGACCACGCGGGAATAGATCGGACCGGCGTCCAGATAGAGGTTGCGCCCTCCGCTCACCGGCTTGTCGCGCCGCCGCAAGCCCTGCGCGCCGGTCAGATCGACATAGAAGCCGGTGCCGTCGACGGCGGACGGAACGAGCGTCAGCGACGGCGTCCAGTCCTCGAGCTGCTTGGCCGCCCATTCGACCTGGTCCGGCGTGAAGTTGCCGGAGTCGAGCCGCATCAGGAGCAGCGAATTCAGATAGACCTGCTCGAGCGACACGCCGGGCTTGGCGAACGCGCCGGCGCCGAACACCAGTTGCTCGCGCTGCCAGTTTCGCAGCCGGCCGAACTCGTAGAGCTCGTGAAAGTCGCGCCACTGCGCGGGAATCCAGTGGCTATAGCGGAAGAGCCTGAACTTGCCGTCGAGACCCTTGTAGTGGACGAGGCGCACGAGCACCCACGGCAGGATCGCGCGCCAGCGCTTGTTCTCCGAGCGCGGGAATCCCGCCATCAATGCGGCGTGATAGGCGGCGACGAATGCCTTGACCAGGTCGAACACCGAGTGCCACAGCCGTGATTCCACGGCCGAGCTCTTCTGGTAGTTCGTGACGTAGAGATGCGTGAGCTGCGCAATGATCGGCTCGAGGCGCGCGTCGATCTTGAGCAGCGCCTCGACCTGCGGCGCGCCGACTTCCTTGCGCGCGCCGGGAAATTTCGCAACGAGCTCGAGCGCTTCCTTCTGGATCTCGATCGGATCGCCGGTGGGCAGCTGCGCCAGCCAGCGATCGGTATAAGCGGCGTTTCGCAGCGGATCCGCCAGAGAGCGGACCCAAGTGATGACGGTGTCGACGAACATTACGCCCGCGGGTCGCGTCGCTTGTTCCATCAGCGCCCGGCGACGGTCATCCGGGAGATCAGGATCGAGCCGGTGTGCCGCGAACCGCGGGTATCGACGTCGCGTCCCACCGCAACGATATTGCGGAACATGTCCTTGAGGTTGCCGGCGATCGTGATTTCCTCGACCGGATAAGCGATCGCGCCATCTTCGATCCAGAATCCCGCCGCGCCACGCGAATAGTCGCCGGTGACGCTGTTGACGCCTTGGCCAAGCTGCTCCGTGATGAGGAGGCCACGGCCCATCCGCTTCATCAGGGCCTCGAGGTCGTCGGCACCCGGGGTGACGATCAGGTTGTGCGCGCCGCCGGCATTGCCCGTCGTCGCGAGCCCAAGCTTCCTCGCGGAGTAGCTGCCGAGGAAATAGCCGCGCACCACGCCGTTGGCGACAACCTGGCGAGGCTTGGTCGCGACGCCTTCGTTGTCGAACGGCGCGCTGCCGCGCCCGCGGAGAAGATGCGGCTCCTCGCGAATCGAAATGAGATTCGCAAAGACCTCTTTGCCCATCGAATCGAGGAGGAACGACGACTTGCGGTAGAGGCTGCTGCCGGAGACCGCGCTCACGAAGCACCCGATCAGGTCGCCCGCTTCGGGCGCCTCGAAGATGACCGGGCACTCGGTGGTCGCCATCTGGCGTGACTTGAGCCTGCGTGCCGTGCGGGTCCCGGCGATGCGCCCAACCTCCTCGGCCGATTGCAGGTCGTCCGGCGCGCGCGCGGCGGTGTACCAGAAATCGCGCTGCATCGCGTCGTCCTCGTCGCCCACGACCGCGCAGTCGATGTGATGCCGCGAGCTCTTGTAGCCGCCTTGGAAGCCGAGTGAATTGGCGTACACGAACTCGGACTCACCGCGCGAGACCGAGGCGCCGTCGCTGTTCACGATGCGCGAGTCGACCGCGAGGGCGGCGGCCTCCGCGGCGCGGCCAAGATCGATCGCCTGGTCGACCGAAAGCGCCCACGGGTGGTACAGGTCCAGATCGGGAATGTCCTTCGCGAGCCGGCCCGGGTCGGCAAGACCGGCGAACGGGTCCTCGGCGGTGAAACGCGCGATCGCGATGGCCTTTTCGACGGTCGCCCGCAACGAGTCGTCGGCGAAATCGGCCGTGCTGGCGTGACCGCGGCGCTGACCGATATAGACCGTGACGGCGATGCCCTTGTCGCGGTTGTATGAAATGGTCTCGACTTCACCCTTGCGCACGGTGACGCTTTGCCCGACCGCCTGCGAGACCTCGGTCTCAGCCGCCGTGGCGCCGTTCCTTTGCGCCGTGTCGAGGACACTCTGCGCCACGCGCTCGAGCGTCGCGGTGGTCACGGGGAAATGGGCATCGCCGCCACTCCCCCCTGAGCGATGCGAACTGCTGCCCGAACGGGCAATACTTAATGACGAAGTCATCGATGGCCCTGGCCTTTCGAAATCCACTCCACATGGGGCGTGAACGCCCCGCCTTAAGGCAGCAAGGTGCATCCGTCGGCTATGATAGCAAAGCGAATGTTCCGCGCCGGATTACTGCCCCTGTCCCTGCCGAACCGACGATGCTTCCCGCCGAAAAGACACAAGAACCCGGGTCTGCGCCCGCCGGCTCTCCCTCCAAGTCCTCGCGCAAGCGCGCGATGCACGACCTGCAGGAGCTGGGCGAGGCCCTGATCGTGCTGGATCCCGCGCGCCTCGCCGCACTCGCGCTGCCCGAGCGGCTGACCGACGCGATCGTCCTGGCACGCACCATTACTCAACATGAGGGCCGGCGCCGGCAACTGCAATATATCGGCCGCCTGATGCGCGACATCGACCCGGCACCGCTTCGCGCGGCGCTCGCGGAGTGGGAGCGCGGCCCCGGCATCGACCGTGCGCGGTTCGCCGCCGCCGAGCGCTGGCGCGATCGCGTGATGCTGGAGCCCGAGGGTGTCGCCGCGTTCGCGGCTGCGCACCCGGACACCGATCAGGCCGCCCTCGCGACGCTTGTCGCGGACGCACGCGCCGAGCGCACGCGAGGCTCGCCGCCGCACAAGTACCGGGCGCTGTTCCGCCTGCTCAAGAAGCGTAT
>Ga0070665_100006221_pt1 | contig 12216 bp, 6 predicted proteins | sample KBSS13metaG_FD_65862 | JGI IMG/M metagenome (GOLD analysis project Ga0070665, IMG submission 65862) | Switchgrass rhizosphere microbial communities from Kellogg Biological Station, Michigan, USA - KBS S1-3 metaG | ecosystem: Host-associated > Plants > Roots > Rhizosphere > Soil ...
CGGGATGCTCGCCGTTCCGGCGCCGGCCCCACTTTCGTCCACCGAGATCGGGGTCGTCCGAAAACTAGAGGACGCGATCGCGACGGTGATTCGCGGCAAGCCGGAGGCGATCCGCGCGGCCGTGATCTCGCTGCTCGCGCGCGGCCACCTCCTGATCGAGGACATTCCAGGCGTCGGCAAGACCACGCTCGCCCGCGCGCTCGCCGCGGCGCTCGGCGGCACGTTCCGCCGCATCCAGTTCACGAGCGACCTGCTTCCGTCCGACATCGTCGGCGTCTCGGTCTACGACCAGCAGGGCAAGGTCTTCGAGCTCAAGCGCGGCCCGATCTTCGCGAACGTCGTACTCGCCGACGAGATCAACCGCACCACGCCGCGCACGCAGTCGGCGCTGCTCGAAGCGATGAGCGAGGGCCAGGTCTCGATCGACGATCAGACTCACGAGCTGCCGCGGCCGTTCATGGTGATCGCGACGCAGAACCCGGCCGAGCACTACGGCACGTATCCGCTGCCCGAGTCGCAGATGGACCGCTTCCTGCTGCGGATCTCGCTCGGCTATCCGCAGGCCTCCGTCGAGCGCGCGCTCTTGCGCGATCGCAACGGCGGCGATCCCGTGAGCCAGCTCGCGCCGGTCGTCGACCTCGCGCGCGTGGCCACGCTGCAAGACGGCGTCGAGACGATTCGCGTCGACGACGCGCTCGTCGATTACGCGATGCACATCGTCGAGGACACGCGCCGCCACCCCGCGATCGCCGTGGGCGTGTCGACGCGCGGCGTGCTCGCCTGGTACCGCGCCGCGCAAGCCGCCGCGCTGGCCGCCGGCCGCGAGTTCGTGATCCCCGACGATCTCAAAGGGCTCGCCGTGCCGTGCCTCGCGCACCGCCTCGTGCTCGCGCACAGCCACGACTCGCTCGGTCGCGCGCGTGCCGACGGCGAGCGCGTGATCGCCGAGATCGTCGGGCGCGTCCCGGTTCCGACCTGATGCGGATCCGCTGGTGGCGGCCGCCCCGCCGGCTGTCGTTCACGCGCGAGGGCCGCATCGCGGTGTTCCTGTCGATCGGCGTCGGCTTTGCCGCGATCAACACCGGCAACAACCTGCTCTACCTGCTGCTGGGCTGGATCCTCAGCTTCATCATCGCGTCGGGCATCTTGTCGGAAGCGACGCTGAAAGGCCTCGTCGTCACGCGACGGCCACCACCTCGGATCTACGCGAGCGAGCCGTTCCTGATGGAGGTCGTGATCGCAAACGACAAGCCCAAGCGCGCGTCGTACTCGATCGAGGTCGAAGACCTTCAGGGCAAGCGGCCGATCGACAAGCGCTGTTACTTCCTGAAGATCCCCGAGGCGAAGCAGCAGCGCACGTCGTATCGCCATACGTTTGTCCGCCGCGGCCTGTACACGTTGACCGGCTATCGGCTCGCCACCAAGTTTCCGTTCGCGCTGTTCCGCAAGTCGCGCGACGTCGACGCGCCGCTCGAGGTCCTGGTCTATCCCGCGCGCGTGACCGTCGCGCGCCCGCCGCCGCGCGCCGCGAACCAGGGCGACGCGATCGCGGATCGGCTCGGCCGCCGCGGCGAGTTCCACGGCCTGCGCGAGCGCCGCGCCGGCGACGATCGGCGCGACATCCACTGGAAGTCGTCGGCGCGCACCGGGCGCTTGCTCGTGCGCGAGTACGAAGACGAGCTCGCGCGCCGGCTCGTGATCGTCGTCGACAACGCGCTTCCCGACGAGGTCCGCGATGCGGTCACCGCGAACGCCGACGACGAGCCCGGCGCCCTGCCCGGCCCGTGGTCGCAGGGCTTCGGCGCGATGACGCCCGCGTTCGACGCGCAGGTCGCTGCCCTCGAGCGCGCGATCAGCACCGCCGCGAGCCTGGCCTCGGCGTATCTCGGCGCGGGCTGGACCGTCGAGCTCGTCGCGCGCGGCACGCGCGTCCCACCCGGCACCGGCAAGCTGCACGAAGGTGCGATCGGCAAGGCGCTCGCGCTCCTGCCGTACGTCTCGCAAGACGTCGCGTTCGCGCCGCTGCCGCCGCGGGTCGAGAGCGTGCTGGTCGCGCCGCGCGGCGTGCCGGCGCAGAACCGCCCGTCGGCGGGCACGGTGATCGAGGCCTGATGCGCTTCGCGGCGGCGCATAAAGCGGCGACGTACCTGCTCGTCGCGTTCGCGTATCTCGCGATGATCGCCGGCGGCGGCGTCGCACCGCTGATCTCGCTCGCCGGCGTGCTCGGCCTCGTCGGCTCGTGGTGGTGGGAGCCGCCGCTGATCCGGTTCGAGCGCTGGACGTGGGTGTGGACGGTCTCCTCGCTGTTCGCGCTGGTCTACAGCGTGCTGAGCTCGATCGTCACCGGCGACTTCCTCGGCGTCGGCGCGCAGTTCCTGGTGTGGCTCGTCGTCGCGAAGTCGTACAACCGGCGCGCCGCGCGCGACTGGCAGCAGATCTATCTGCTGTCGTTCCTCATGCTCGTCGCCGGCTCGGTGCTGAACCCCGATCTGACGTACGGCCTGTGCTTCCTCGGCTACGTGATCTCGGCGACGTGGGCGCTCACGTTGTTTCACCTGCGCCGCGAGATGGAAGACAACCTGCTCGTCAAGCACGCGGCCGACCGCGCGTCGGAGCGCGTCGAGGTCCGCCGCATCCTCGACAGCAAGCGCATCGTCGGCGGCCGATTCTTCGCCGGCACCGGCGCGCTGTCGCTCGGCGTGTTCCTGATCTCGGCGGTCGTGTTCCTCGCGCTGCCGCGCGTCGGCTTCGGGTTCTTCCTCAAGAACAAGAACAGCCTCGCGATGCGCGGCTTCGCCAACACCGTGAAGCTCGGCGGCCACGGCGTGCTCAAGAGCGATCCGACCGTGGTGATGCGCGTCGAGATCGCGCCGACGATCGGCAGCCGCAACGCGCCCGAGATCCACTGGCGCGGCGTCGCGTTCGATTCGTATCGCGACGGCACGTGGCGGGCGTCGCGCGAGGCGCCGAACACGCTCGACATCGTCGACGCGCCGCGGCCCGGCACCGAGCGCCACACGCTGAGCTGGATCTGGGCGCGGCCGTCGGAAGGCGACGCCGTCGAGCGCGTCGGTACGCGCCAGGACATCTGGCTCGAGCCGCTCGACTCCGACGTGATGTTCGGCGCGTCGATCCCGCGCGTGTTCGAGCGTGCCGGCCAGCTGCGCCGCCCCGGGCGCACGACGATGCAAAACGACGAGCTCCGGCTCGAGCACAGCGGCACGATCCACTACACGGTGTGGTCGCAGCTCGAGGCGCCCGCGCCCGAGGCGTTGCGCAAGGCGAGCGGCCCGTTGCCGCCGGGCTACCAGGTCTATCTCCAGATTCCAGGCGATCAGCTGAGCCCGCGCACGATCGCGCTCGCGCACGACATCACCGACCGCTACAGCAACGCCTACGACAAGGCGATCGCGATCAAGCAATGGCTCGACGAGAACCTGTCGTACACGCTCGAGCTCGTCGAGCCGCACCGCGGTCAGGAGCCGCTCGACTTCTTCCTGTTCGATCGCAAGAAGGGCCACTGCGAATACTTCGCGTCGGCGTTCGCGATCCTCGCGCGCGCGGTCGGCATCCCCACGCGCGAGGTCGACGGCTTCCTGGGCGGCGAATGGAACGAGTATCAGGGCTACGTCGCGGTGCGCGCCGGCGATGCCCACGCGTGGGACGAAGTCTTCTTCCCGGGCGCGGGTTGGGTCACGTTCGATCCGACGCCGCCCGATCGCAACGACCCGCTCGGTCGCGGCGGCGCTGGATGGCGCGCGCGGATGGCGCGCCTCATGGACACGCTGCGGTTCCAGTGGACCAAGTGGGTCATCGAGTACGACCTGGTCGCGCAGCTCTCGCTGTTCCGGGACTTCGCGTCGGTGCTCAAGCAAGGCGCGATCGCGCTGCGCGACGTGCTGATCCACCTGGTGCGGCTCTGGCCAGTCCTCGCCGGGCTCGGCGCGGTCGTCGTCGCGTTCGTGATCCTGCGACGGCGCCGGGCGCTCGCCCTCGCCGGGACGGCGGCCGGTCCACCGCGCGAGCGGACCGGCGTCGGCCGGGTCTACGACGCGGTCAGCCGGCGGCTTGCCAAGGCCGGGTTCGCGCGTGCGCCCGCGCAGACGCCGCGCGAGCTCGTCGACCGGCTGCCGACGACGATCGCCGGCGACGTGCGCGAGCTCACCGAGCTGTATTACTCGGCGGAATGGGGTGGGAAAGTCGACTCCGCCGCCGAGCGTCGGGCCGCCGAGCTTGCCGACGCGATCCGCGCAGCGTTGGACTCGGCCGCGACCGCATGACGTGGCGCACGTCTCGTGCGTGCCAGATTGGCAGCTTTCGTCGAAGTTGAAGCGCTGATCTGCCCGTGATATCAGCGGTTAACGACGAGCGCACGGGCCTCGTCCTTGCAGAAAGTGACCGCGCTTATGAAGCGATTGCTCGTCTTGGCCCTGCTGTGCTTCGGGACGACGGCAGCTCGCGCACAATCGGCTGTTTCGTCGCTGCCCGACGGATCGACGCTCGACTTCACGCTCCTGTACCTGCACGAGGGCAACAGCGCGACGCTCGTCCAGCCGAAGCAGCTGCCGAACTCGCTGTGGAACTACTTCAACTACGCGCACTGCGTGTGCTCGGAACCGAACGCTGCGCGGATCTCGCCGTTCTTCGAGACGACGTTCGCGTACTTGGTCCAGCTGCAGAACGTGACGAACGGTTCGGAGCTCCAGCCGCTCGTCGGGCAGGTGTGGGTCGGCGCCGGGTGCGGCCAAGACGACATCCCCACGCGCAATCAGCAATGCCACCAGGTGATGAGCGCGACGATTCCATCGATCGGCGGCATCCAGGCGACCAACGGCACGAAGCCAGAGATCTCGATCCAGGAGCTCATGCAGCCGGAGACCAACTGTCCGGGCATGGGGTTCTGCCTCGCGCCGTGCGAGAAGCGCACGCTCGCGGCGAACGAGTGGATCGCCGTCGATACCATGCAGAGCGGCGTGCTCGACTACTGGGTCAACCAGGAGATCGACACCGACGCGCAGCCGCCACCGACGCCGACGACGATCACCGCAACGGGGTCCGAGAACGGCATCAATCTGACCTGGACCACGCCGGCCGGTAACATCTCCGACATCGCGTTTTACCAGGCGCTGTGCGCCGACGACCAAGGCAACCCCGCGCTGGCCAGTCCGCCGGCCCCGAAGTACTCCACGCCGCGCACCCTGTGCGGTGCCGCCGAAGATGCGACGACGGTGCCGTGCAACTTCCTCGATCCGTCTAGCCCTAACACCTGCTCGGCCACCGCGACCTCCGCGCCGACCGACGCCGGCGTGCCCGATGCGTCCGGCACCGGCAGCGCCGCCGTCGTGCCGCAGGCCCCCGACGACGCGGGAACCGGCACGACGCCCGACGCGAGCGAAGGCATCAACCAGACCGCGCTCGCGCAGCTGCCGCCGGCGTTCATCTGCGGCGAGGTCGACGACGCGACCGCGACGAGCATGCAGATCTCGGGGCTCCAGAACAACGTCAACTACACGGTGCTCCTGCTCGCGATCGACAAGTACGGCAACGCGGCGGGCGTGATCATGAACAAGCTCCTCACGCCCAAGCCGGTCACCGACTTCTGGGAAGACCTCCACGACAAGGGCAGCCAGGTCCAGGGCGGGTTCTGCCTGATCGCCGAGACGTTCGGCGACGACAACCCGCTCACCAACGTGCTGCGCAGCTTCCGCGATCACACGCTCGGCGACACCGTGCTCGGCCGCGCCGTGATCGACGCGTACTACGCGACGCTCGGCAAGCTCGGCGCGCTCGTCCACGGCCACTGGATGCTGCGCATCCTGAGCGGCATCCTGCTCGCGCCGCTCGTCGTGTTCGCACTGCTCTGGCATCTCCTCACGCTGCCCGGCCTCGTGATCATCGCGCTCGGCCTGGCGCTGCACCGCCGGATGGTCAAGTCGCGCGCGCTCGCGAAGGTCGTCGCCGCTTCGGCACTCGGATGCGTCATGCTCGCCGCGCCGGCACGCGCACACGCGCAGTCGCCGTACTGGGAGAACCAGACGACGGGGACCAACGACGATGGCAACCTCGGGTTCGGCGACGAGCTCGGTCAGCCCAAGTGGCACGTCGGCATCAAGCTCGGCCCGTACACGCCGCAGATCGACGCGCAGTCGACAACGCGCAACTCCGCCGGTCAGGGCCCGTATCAGGCGATGTTCGGCGGCTCCACGCTCATGCCGATGGTCGACATCGACCGCTTCCTGTGGAGCGGGTTTGGTCAGCTCGGCGTCGGCGTGAGCCTCGGCTACATGGGCAAGAGCGCCAACGCGTTCGTGATCCCGAGCGATCCGAGCGATCCGAACCGGCCGCGCTCGCCCGGCGATACGACCGCGTTCCGCATGATCCCGCTCCAGGTCACGGCGATCTACCGGCTCAGCGTCTTCGACGACAACTACGGGATCCCGATCGTCCCGTACGTCCGCGGCGGGCTCGGCTACTACGTGTGGTGGTCGACGATCGACGGCCACCTGTCGACCGATTCGATGGTGTCGGGCTCGTCGATCGGTGCGAGCGCAGGCCTCATCGGCACGTTCGGCATCTCGATCCGCGCCGAGCGCATCGATGCCGCCGCGGCGCGCTCGATGCACGAGAGCGGCATCTCGCACGCCGGCTTCTACGCCGAGGTCAGCGCCGGCTGGGTCGACGGGTTCGGCAGGGCGACGAAGCTCGACGTCGGCGACACCACGTGGTTCGCCGGGGCCGAGCTCGAATTTTGATGCGATAATCGCGGGCGTGCGTTGGGCGCTCGTGATCGCGTTGGCCGCCTGCGGGCGCGTCGGGTTCGATCCGATCGCCGGCAGCAATGGCGCGCCAACCGACGGTGCTTCGTCGGGCACTCGTGACGCGAAGCTCGGCGACGGCGGCGGTAGCTCGGCGACGATGATCGACGCGCAGCCATTTGCGTGTGCGAACGCGCTGCCGATCACGCCGGGCATGCCGAGGACGACCAGCACGTGCGTCGGCGGCGATCACATCGACGGCTGCGGACCGGCGAACACGCAAGAGGTCGTGTTCAGGCTCGACGTGCCGGCGAGCTCGAGCTACCAGATCGCGGCGTACGACACCGGCACGATGAACATCTCGAACTCGACGGCGCAGCTGGACTCGACGTGCACGAAGCTCTCCGGCGGGTGCATCGGTCTGGCGGGCGAGGCGTTCACGCAGGGCCAGGTCGTGTACTTCATCGTCGAGGCAGCAGCCGGCGGCTGCGCCACGATCGACTTCTCGGTCATCGCGAACTGATCACGGCGACGCGAGCAGCTTCGCCGCGAGATCCGGGCGCGCGGCGAGCCGTGCGACCGCGAGGTCGAGCCCAGCGTCGGCGATGCGCGGCTCCTGGAGCGCGCGCTCGACGGCGACGTAGTTCTTGTTGAGCCGCTTGTCCTCGCGCGCGAGCTTGCGCTTGAGCTTGCGCTCCTCGGCGCGCTGCTCGGCTTCGTACGCCTCCATGTCGGCCTCGGTCGGCGCCTGGATCATCACGGCCTCTTCCTGCGTGAAGCCCGACGTCAGGATCCAGTCGACGATCGGCCCGCTCGTGACATCGGCGAGCTTGACGAAGTTCTCGTCCTTGGCGATCGAGTCGACGAGATCGTCGTTGCCCGAGTCGTGGACGAGCGTCGCGATCGCGCACAGGTGTCCGTCGGGATCTTTCCAGACGTTGCGCATGTCGGCCGCATATAGGTTGTGCGGGTACACGCGCTTCTGTCGGTACTCCTCGAACCGCTTGAGGTTCGTCGCGCGCTGCTTCACGAGTGCGGCGCGCAGCGCGGTGGTGTCGGGCCCGGTGGGAGAATCCTCGGCGAGCGCAGGCCCGGCGGACGCGAGGACAGCGAAGACGATGACGGCGGCGGTACGCATGTCGACGCGAACGCACGTCACGAAGGGGATATTTCGCCGACCGGTGGAGACCGGTCGGAACTGGAGAATTCAGAGTCCTCGATCAATCGCAGAAGCTCGTCGAGCTTCACGGGTTTGACGATGTGCGTGTCGAAGCCCGCTTCCATCGCGGCGCTGCGATCCTTGGGCTGCCCATACCCCGTGACGGCGACGAGCGTCGCGTGCGTATGTTGTGGATCGCGGCGGATCCGGCGCGCGACCTCGAAGCCGTCGATGCCCGGCAAGCCGACGTCGATGATCGCGGCATGCGGGCGGAATCCATCGACAAGCGCGAGCGCGGCGAGCCCGTCGGCGGCGGCGCGGCACTCCCAGCCCGCACGTGCGAGCATGTGGCACATTAGATCGCGCGCGTCCTCGTTGTCCTCGACGACGAGCACGCGCCGGCCGCCGGCGCCGCGCGGCTTGGTGCGCTTCGCGACCTCGTGCGGCGGCTCGCCGAGTGCGAGTGGCAGACGCACCACGAACGTGGCACCTTTGCCTTCGCCTTCGCTCGCGGCCTCGATCGTGCCGTCGTGCAACTCGACGAGCGCGCGCGCGAGCGTGAGCCCGACGCCGATACCGCCCTGCGCGCGATCGAGCGTCCGGTACGACTGCACGAACAGCTCGAACACCGCGTCGAGCATGCCGGGCGCGATGCCCATGCCGTCGTCGCGCACGCGCACGACCGCTTGCCCCTGCTCGCGCGACACGCGCACCGAGATGTGGCCGCGCTCGGGCGTGTACTTCGTCGCGTTGGTCAAGAGATTTACGTAGACCTGCTGGAGGCGCGCGGGATCGCCATCGACGGGTAGCGCGCAGCGCTCGATCTCGATCGCCAGCTCGTGCCGGCGCGCGGCGATCGCCGGTCGAGCTGCCGCGATCGCTTCCTCGACGATCTCGCGCAGCTCGATGCGCTGGCGGCGGAGCTCGATCTTGTTGTGCGTCACGCGGCTCGCGTCGAGCAGGTCGTCGAGCAAGCGCGCCATCTGCTGGGTCTGGCGATCGAGGATGTCGACCAACCGGGGGCGGCCGATCGCGTCGCCATCGCTCTTGAGGAGCTCGATCGCGCTCACGACGGCAGCGAGCGGGTTGCGCAGCTCGTGCGACAGCATCGCGAGGAACTCGTCGCGCCGCCGGATCGCCTGCTGGATGTCTTGCTCGGCGCGCTTCTGGGCGCTGACGTCGCGCGCCACGCCGATCATGCCGATCACGTGCTGGCCTTCATCGAGCATCGGCATGCGCGTCGCGACGTACCAGTCGACCTCGCCGTCGCTGCGGCGCCGGCTCTCGACCTCGTAGTGCTTCGCGAGGCCGGTTTGCAGCACCTCGTCGTCGGCCCGATGGATCTCCACCGCGATCTCGCCTGCCGGCAGCTCGCTCGGCAGCTTGCCGAGCGCGCGTCCCGGATCGTCGAGCTGGAGCCGCTGGGCCGCGGGCGGGTTGACGCGGATGAACCGGCCGTTCGTGTCGCGGAAGTAGATCGCGTCGGGCGTCGACGCGAGCAAGCTGTCGAGCAGGAACCGCTCGTGGAACAGCGCGTCCTCGGCGGCCTTGAGGCTCGTGACGTCGACGAACGTGACGACCGCGCCCGCGGTGCCGCCCTTGGCGCGGTACGGCAGGATGCGCATGAACAGCGGGTGGCCGGTGCGATCGCAGACCTCGCGCTCGATGCGCTCGCCGGTGTCGACGACGCGGCGCAACAAGCTGGCCAAGTCGGGCACGTCGAGCGTGGTCGTGAACGACTCGATCGAGCGGCCGACGTCCTGCGGCAGGAGGTTGAACGCGTCGGCCACCTGCGGCGTGAACTTGCGGATCCGCAGCTTGCCGTCGAGGAAGATCGTGCCGATGTCCGTGCTCGCCAGCAGGTTGTCCATGTCGTTGGTCAGCTCGGTGAGCTCGGCGATCTTGCTCTGGTACTCGGCGTTGACCGTGTAGAGCTCCTCGTTGACGCTCTGGAGCTCCTCGTTCGTGCTCTGGAGCTCCTCGTTCGAGGACATCAGCTCCTCGTTCGAGGCCTGGAGCTCTTCGTTGCCCATCTCGAGCTGCTCGATCGCGGCTTGTAAATTTTCCTTCGTGTACGCGAGCTCGGTCTGCAGGTCGCCGACCTGCTCGCGGCGCATGTCGTCGAGGCCGATCTCGGTCTGCGTGAGTGGCTCGCGCGTCTGGGCGGCGTCGACGGGCTCGAACGACACCAGCACGTGCGGCGCGCTCGGCGACTTCGGCACGATCCGGCGCAGCGAGACGTGAAACTGCGTATCGTCGTCGCCGGGCAAGGCGCGGACGTGACGGAACACGATCGCGTGATCCGACAACAGTGCGCGGCGCAACCCGCCGACGAACACGCGCGCCAGCTCGTCGCCGACCTGCGAGGCCACGTCGCTCGACGGCCGGCCGTCGCGCGGCTTCAGGAACTTGCTGGCGCCGGCGAACGCGTGCACGAGCTCGCAGCGCTCGTTGATCAGCAGGCTCGGCGGCATGACCTCGTCGAGCAGCGCGTCGTACGCGGCGACCAGGTGTGCCGAGCCGGTCGCGAGCGGTGCCGCCGGCGGCCGCGGCTGGCGCGAGCGCGGCTGGAGCCGCGGATCGATCGGGATGCGCACGTCGCTGTACTTGCGATAGATCCGCCAGGCGCGATCGACCACCGCGAAGTCCTTCGCGAGCGCGCCCGGGCTCTCGCTGGGCCCCAGGAACATGATGCCGCCGCGGTCGAGCGCGAAGTGGAACTGCGCGAGCACCTTCTGCTGCACGGTCGGCTGCAAGTAGATGAGCATGTTGCGGCACGAGATCAGATCGACGCGCGTGAACGGCGCGTCCTTGATCACGTTGTGCTGCGCGAACACGATCGACTGGCGCAGCTCGGGCACGAGCTGATAGCCGCCGCCCACGCGTGCGAAGTAACGCTCGCGCCGCGCCGGCGACAGGTTGCGCAGCGCGTCTTCGGAATAGAACGCGCGCGATGCCAGCTCGAGCGAGCCGCGGTGCACGTCGGTCGCGAAGATCTTGAAGGGGCGGTCAGGCCGATCCGCGGTGAGCTCGTGGAGCAGCATCGCGATCGAGTACGCCTCCTCGCCGGTCGCGCAGCCCGCGACCCACACGCGCAGCGGCTTGTCGTGCGTGACTTCGTCGAGCAACTCCGGAAACACCTGCCCCTGAAGCACGGCGAACGCCTCGTCGTTGCGGAAGAACCGCGTCACGCCGATCAGGAGGTCGCGATACAGCACGTCGAGCTCGTTGCGATCGCCGCGCAGCCTCGTGACGTACTGCTCGATGTCCTCGGTGCGCGCGAGCCGGAGCCGGCGCTCGATGCGGCGCGTGATCGTGCTCGGCTTGTAGTGCGTGAAGTCCAGGCCGAAGTCGCGCTCGAGCATGCGATAGACGTCGGCGAACGCCTCCGCCTGTGCGCTGCCCGGCGGCGGCACGACGACCGGCGGCTTGCCACCGCGAGCGATGTGCTGCTCGATCACGTGCGGCATGTGCTGCGGATCGAGCACCCAATCCGCGGCGCCGGTCTCGCGCGCGGTGCGCGGCATACCGTCGAATTGCGCGCTGTCGACGTCCTGCACGATCACCAGCCCGCCGGCTTCGTGGACGTCGCAGACGCCGCGCGAGCCATCGCTGCCGCTGCCGCTCAGCACGACCGCGATCGCGCGCGTCTCGCAGTCTTGCCCGAGCGACCGAAAGAACACGTCGATCGGCAGCGACAGCTCCTGTGCGCGGTCGCGCTCGCTGAGGAGCAAGCGCCCGCCGGAGATGATCATCTCCTTCTTGGGCGGGATCAGATACACGTGGCCCGGCTCGACCTGCATGCCGTCCTCGACCAGGTGGATCGGCAGACGCGTGTGACGGCCGAGCAGCTCGTCCATGAGGCTCTTGAAGTCCGGCGACAGGTGCTGGACAACGACCAGAGCCATGGTCGTGTCTGCCGGCACGTTGTCGAAGAAGTGCTGGAGCGCTTCCAGACCGCCGGCCGATGCGCCGATACCTACGACGTACGGTGGTTCACTCATGGTGGATTTACGCAGTCACCACCAGCACTGCAAGCAAAAGGCCCGCTGGATTTTTCCAGCGAGCCTTACCCATCAGCGTCCACCGTAGCCGTCGCGTCACAGCGCGCGCAGGAGCACGCGCAGCCGCGCGTGTGCGCTCACGCTGCGATCACTGTGGCTTGATCTGCTCGCACACGAACGCCGCGCACTTCGACGCCTCGGGGCTGACCGAAGTGTCGTTCCAGCACACGACTTTCGAGGACCCGACCGTGCGCAGGTACAGCACGTCGTAGTCGGTGCCGGACTTCTTGTCCTTCGG
>Ga0070665_100006226_pt1 | contig 12209 bp, 7 predicted proteins | sample KBSS13metaG_FD_65862 | JGI IMG/M metagenome (GOLD analysis project Ga0070665, IMG submission 65862) | Switchgrass rhizosphere microbial communities from Kellogg Biological Station, Michigan, USA - KBS S1-3 metaG | ecosystem: Host-associated > Plants > Roots > Rhizosphere > Soil ...
GCCCGGCCGCCAGGAAAGGCGGCAACTCCGTTACAACATCACCGCCGAGCGCACGGCTGCACAGATGATGATAGTCGTTGGTGGACAGAATCGCTGCGGGCTCGATGACATGCCTGCCCAATTGCCAGCGAACCGAACATCGACGCGCGACGCCCACACAGCACACGGGAACCGGTGAAGCGCGTCGGGCTCGACCGGCACGCCGAAGCGCTCCACCAACTTTGGGCTGGCGACCAGAATGTTGCGGACGGACATCACCTGCCGCGCAACCATGCCTTCGTGAACGATCGCGCCGACACGAAGGGAAATATCGATGCCGTCCTCGATGAGGTCCAGACGGCGGTCGGTCGAGCATTGTCCGTCCCAATCGCGACACGTTGTATTCCTTCGCGATCGTAGATCTCGATGCCGGGCCGGTGACGATCACACTTCCGGACGCCGGCAAGCGTTTCATGGCGATGCAGATCGTCGATGAAGATAAATAACGGTAGTGGGGCCGGAACGCACACACTGACAAAAGACAAGGTTCATACACGCTACGCCATCGCCGTCGTTCGTTTCCTCGTCGATTTCTCGAACCCGGAAGATGTCGGCCGAGCTCATATCTTGCAGGATGCGCTGACATTGAGCCAGGAGCATTCCGGCACGTTCGAAATCCCCAATTGGGATGGCACAGCCTCAGCGAGTTGCAATCGGCGCTCCAACAGCTCGGGAGGACAGTTGCCGATACTCGGCACATGTTCGGCGCCAGCGCAAAGGAGGTCGATCCAGTCAGGCACCTGATTGGAAGTGCCCTGTTGTGGGGCGGTCACCGCGAAGAGAGGACCTGACGGATCAGTCGCCATCCAGTTCGGCGGATGCGACGGCAAAAACCCGAACTGTTTGCCGATTACGGCCGGGTGGAATTACACGGTTCGCCTGTTCCGTCCGCGCGCAGAAATCATCAACGGCACATGGTAGTTCCCGCTGGCGCAAACCGATTAAGTCAATTCGAAAAACTGTGGCGGGAAGGGTGAACGCCTATTTGCGCCCCTAACCTCCTGAATTCGCATGGAATAGCGTCGATCTGCCTCGGCGCATACCCCCCGATCCACACCCCGCGCGCGATCGAACCCGATCCGGAGGAGCCAAGCGATCGCGGGCGGCACGCGAGTCTCGGAGGTACGCCGAGGGTTGTCCCTAGCGGATTCGCGTCGACTGGTCTGCGGGATGAGGGTTGGTCTGATCGCTGGCGGCGACATGTATTAACCATGCAGGGCGATCGAGGATACCGCGCAGTAACTGCGACCTGCGTTGCAGCCGCAGTTTGTTCAGAAGGTTGTGCACGTGATGCTTTATGGTTGCCACGCTGAGATTGAGCTCCGAGGCGATCTCTTTGTTTGCAAGCCCGCGTCCAATGAGTCGGGCAACCTCCACCTCGCGTTGCGTAAGTGCGGTGAAGTCGAGGGATCTGTGGGGCGCTTCGGAACCCGCCGCAGGCTTGTTATCGCAGAGCGCGCGAAAGATCCCGTTCACGATCGTAGCCGGGCAACACAGTCGCCCGCTCGCGGCGTCGGAAATCGCCAAGCGTAGCGCATCGAGAGTCGCGTCCCGAGCCACGTAGCCGGTGAAGCCCGCGCGCCCACATCGTACGATTTCATCGCATTGCTCGCGCAAGCCGACTGCGATCAGTTTCAAGCGCGGAAAATCCCTCGCCAGCTGTATCACTTTGTAGGCGTCGAATCCCAAAGTAATATCAATCAGCGCCGCATCCGCGTGTGCCAGTGCCAGGGAACCGCGTAACTCGGCTAAGTCATACACAACACCGGCGAGCACGATTCCGTCGCGTCCATGTAGGCAGGCCCCCAGGCTCTCACCGAGCAGCCTGATTGGAGTAACGATGACGACATCCATAAACCACGTCCCTGAGGTGCGACTCAGGCCCACTCCGTTCTGAGCAGGCATCAGGAATAGGTGTTCGACAGGCGCTCGATCAGGCTGAAATTCTTGATGTCGCTGCAGCGCCCAAATCGGTCCTGCAACTTAATATCTGTCGTGACCGGGAAAGTTATACCACCCCGGTGCAATTCGCCATCGTGCATTGCGGCGCAACTAATTAAATGCCTTATTTTCCGCCTCGCTCACGGCTTCCGCCGCGTTCTTGGCGTGCGCCATGACCTCCACCAGTTGGTCACCGTAGATTTCGACCACCTGAATAGCCGTCAGAATCGCGCGACGGACCATCACCGGGTCGAGGAACGTGCCGGTGAAATCGAAACCGGTCGCGAAACGCACGTAACCGTGGTCCAGGTCCAAATCGAAGTGGCCTGAACACAGGCCCCAGTTGGCGCGCGCAACGAAGCGGCACACTTCGTCCCTCCGCTCGAGCGGTACGTCCGCACCGACATGAAAGTGACATACGAACCGGTCCGGGCCGCTCGTCAGGAACAGTACGGCGTCCGCGACCGGAAGGTGCGAGCCGCCGAAGTCGACGTAGAAACCGCGCGACGACTCGTCGGGCTCCGAGCCCCAGCCGATTTCGTCGAGCACCGCACGCAGGGTTTCGAAGGGCGTCGCGGATGGGCTCGGTGGGAGTTCGGTGTTCATAGCTCTTTCGGGTCTGTGATGACGAGCTCGTAGCCCTTCAAACCCCAATCCCTGGCCACCCCCTTGGTGTGATACTTGATTTCAGCGTCCAGATCCTTCTTCTCCCACGCCGGGTTCTTGTCGTCGAGCGCGCGGCCGATGGCGCTGTTCTCTTTGCTATCGCCGAGGAACAGGTTGCCGACATGGTTGAAGAACTTCTTGTGTCTTTCAATAGCAGCGCTCTGACACTTCGCGGCCGTGAGAGGATTGACCTCGACCTTCGCTGCATTGATTCCACCCTTCAGCAGCTCCTTCGCCTTAGCGAGCTTCGAAGTTCTGAGGACGGTCTCGTAATGCTCGGCCATGTCCTGCGACGAAACGATGTGGCGGCGCGCAAAGCCCTTCTTCACGGTGGTCTTGTCCGCGGCGACGTTCTGCCGGTGCGCTCCGGGATACTTCTCCTTCAGCGCTTGCAGCGTCGTGATCGTGAATGATGGCCGTGGAATCTTGGGGTCGAACTCGCCGACTTCGCCCGGCTTCGGCTTGCGCGTCGGAGGCGTCTTCAGCTTCGGATTGATCTCACCTTCGACATGCAACGTCTCGAACGCATCCTCGTCCTTGTCGACGACAACCTCGAGCGACGTGAGGCGGTACTTCTGCTTGATCGGTGCCAGCGCCTTCTTCAGTTGCGCATCGTCGAGCTTCTCGTCCTTCTGTAGTACTTGTGCCTCACCGAGGGCCTTGTTCAGGTCCGCGCTCTTCTGCGCGTCGGTACGCTCGTCCGGCTTGTCCTTCTTGAAGAGCCCCGCGAACGCCTTCTTGACCCAATCGATGCCTTTCTTGATGAGCTTGCGGACGGAATCCCAGACGAAGTTGCCGGCCTTCTCGAGGAACTCGCGCACTTTCTTCGACAGACCGCCCAGGCCCGCGATACCCGCGAGCAGCGCCAGGACGATCGGGATCGCGCGCGCGAGTGCGCCTTCGATCCACTTGGATGCCGCAGCCGTCGCACCCTTGGAAATCGCATCGACCGAATCGATTACCGCGGCGATGAACTCCGCGATCTGCTTGATGCGTTCGACGACCACCTGGATCGTGTTGTAGATCGCGAGAATCGCCTGCACGAATGCGCCGACCGGGTTGAAGAGCGACAGCAGCTTTACCACGGCCTGCTTGACGATCGTCGTGACGATCCAGTCCTGAATGGCGTCGATCGCCATCTGCTTGAGGTTCGAGAGGTCCTCCTTGATCTTGGCCCAGAGGCCCGCGATGCCGCCTTCCCAGAAGGCTCTCACGTACTCGACGAGCTTCTCGATGACCGCCACCGCCGTCGGCCCGAGCAGCTTCACGGCTTCGGCGCGCAGCCGTGCCATCGTGAGACCAAGCACATTCATCACGAGCTGCAGGATCGAGGTGATCGAGGGCAAACCGTCCGGGATCTCGATGCCGGCATCGGTGAGCGCGCCGAACAGCCATTTCAGGAAGCCGGTCTTCAGGTGGGTCCAGATGTTGTCGACGAAGCCCTGGATGCCCCCCTTGATCGCCGTGATCAGGTGGCGAATGAAGGTGATCGGGTTCTTGATGATGCGGCGGAAGGCCCCGATCGCCTTCTTGATGTAGGGGATGACCGCCGGGGCGACCACCTCGAAGATGATCTCGAGCAGCGTCCAGAGCGCATTCCCGGCCCACTTGAAAAATTGCCCTGCGAAGTCGCCGAACACGCCGACGAGCTTCGCGAATGCGCGCGGCACCAGAATGAGATCGGCGATCTCGAGCGTCTGAACAGCCCGGACGAAAAGCCCCGGAATCTGCCGCACAAATCCCATGAGCCCATTGACCGCGCCCTGGAACCAGGCCCAGCAGCGCGCGATCGCGTTCGCCTTCTTGATGTTCTCCCAGATCTCCTCTTCGCCGATGAATTTCATGAAGCCGCCGATCAGCGTCTCGGCGTTGCGCGGCACGGGCTGGCCAGTAACCGGATCCTCGCCCAGCACGGCCTTCAGCAGGTCGTAGCCGCGCGTCCCTTCCGCGAGCTTCGCAAGCGGCAGCAGGATGGCTTCGCGGATGAACTTGAGCACGCCGCTCGCCATTTCCTTGACACGATTGATGAGGCGGCCGATCGGTTCGGTGAAGATGCGCTTGGCGCGCTCCCACACACCGCCGAGGTCGAAGATGTCGCGCCAGCTCAGGGTGTCGAGGAATTCGCTCAGGGCCTGCTTTAGCGCCGCGCCTGTCACGTTCAATGCCGCGATCTGCTCCGTGACCCAGGTGCCGACACGATCGAAGATGCCGTGCGCTTCGAGCGCCTGGCTCACGAGCACGCCACCCGGGAAGAACTCGATCATCGCGCGCAGAATGTTCGCGGCGCTGCGCTCGACCCTCGACATGTTGATCGGGTTCAGCCCGATGATCACCGTGAGCAGGCGGAAGCCCGGGATCAGGTTGGCCTTGTCCGCGAAATAGTTGAGCGCGTCGCTGACGCCAAGACGTTGCACACGCGTCGGCGATTGCTGGCGAACCGGCACGGCAGGCGCACGTTGCGGCGCAGCGCCCTGTTGAATCGTGTGCGTCAGCTCATGCGCGATGAGCTCACGGCCTTCCTGAGTCTCTGGCTTGAATTTGCCTTGACCGAAGTAGATTTGCCCGCCGGTAGTGAATGCGTGCGCTTGCGCCTGCCGATTGAGATCCGCAGCCTTCGCATCAGCATGCACGCGAACCTGACTGAAGTCCGCGCCGAAGCGCGGCTCCATGAAGTTGCGGACTTCGGGTGGGAGCGGGGCGCCGCCGCCTCCAGGAGTGCCGCCGCCTCCAGTTGAAGTTGCGACCTGCGGCTTCGGCGCGGGCGTTGCAGCGGGGGGAGCCGCTGCGCGCTGCAATCCTCGTGTGGACCCTCGGCCGATGCGATCCGCGTGGCTTGTACTTGGGGATGACATGTGCACGATGCGCTTCGCCGTTGCACTTGCTTCTCGCTCTGCGGGTTCGCTCGAAACGGAGACGCCGCGAAAGAACTGCGCATTCGATAGCAGCGATTGTGTGCCGTGGTGGCCGAGGCGCTTCTGCAGCGATCCGGCCGCAGAGCTCCGTGCTTCGATCGTGGTCGCGACAGGTGGGCGCGGCACAGGCGTGCGGCGCTCCGGCGCAGCCGTTTGGTGACCCGCGATGCGATTCGACGCCACGCTGGCGCAGCTCGCTGTGTCCGATCAGGGGCTCGGATGCCCGTAAGCGATGGGGTCGCGCATCAGCACCGGACGAATGAAGCGCCGGCGGCTGTGATCGACTGTCGCGCCCGTCACTTCATCGGCCTGGATGTACACCTTCAGAGTGGCGAGCACGATCCAGTCGCAGCAACAGGCGCATCCACATTCCCCCTTGTAGTGGTCCTCGTAGCACTTCAGACCGTAGCTGTCGACGGGCGTTACTGAACGTACCGATGGTGCGGGGTTCGGCGCGTTCGGATTGTTCTGAATGCTCTGAGAGGTATCTTCCTGTTGCTTCTCCTCGTCGGTCAGTTCAGCGCATCCGCACGAGCAGTCCGGGCAGTCTTCCGCGATGCGCAGCTCATATCCCTCGCGGATGCGCGTGCAAACGGAACCGCTCTGCTCGTCCTCAGGTGCACACGTGACATCGCGCGGTCCGCAGCAACTCTCGTGATGGCGAATGGCGATGCAGAGATTGGGCGGAATTTTCGGGCCGCAGGTGGGATCGAGCGTAATCACCGTCGGCTCGGGCATCTGGATCAGCGCGCCGGTGCAATCGAGCGCCGCTCCCTTGCCAACGGTGATCTTCAACTTCCCGCAGTCGATCTCCCATTTCACGACGAAGCCGCAGATCACACCGCATCCGAAGAACGCGCTGAACAGCGCCTGCGTCAGGCGACGCATCGAGTCGACGGCGAGCGTCAGGTCCTCGTCCTCGAGCAGCAGCCCGGGACTGAACTTCGGTCGCTGGAGCGAAGCCGATCCGGTAACGATGCCGGGAATCTTTTTCAGAGTGCTCATTGCGAAATCCTCGTCCTGTGTCCTCAAGCGTTACTGAGGCTTCTGTGCCACGCGAAACACCGTGAATAGCGTGCCGCCCGGTGTACCGTCGCCGCTGCGCTCGCCGTTGGCGATGAGACCGTCCGCATCGACCGCCTGCCCGTTGCAGCCACGAAGCAGGTCACCGAACACGCGCAGCTCGACAGTCGTTGGGCCGTCGCGGAACTTGCCCCATTTGTTGACAAATTCGTCCTTCAACCAGTCGGCATCGAACACGAGCGAGACTTCGCGCGTCGTGTCGACCGGATCGGCTTTAACCGGCTTCGCGGGAAATTGCACTGCAGTGATCGGTGCGCGGAACGGCTGGCGCCAGCCGGAGTCTTCAACGGGGAAGATGGCCGTGAACGCGAAGCAGTCGGGTGTAACGCTGCTCTTCTCCACAGGACCGTCGAAGCGAACGGTAAACCCGGCTTTCGGGTCCGTGCTCGGGTCGGCGCTCATTCGATCGGAAAACTCCTTCCAGGTCGCCGGTGTTTCATTCCGATGCCAGGGACCCCAACTGATCCAGTTGATGTGCGTGAGATCGCAGCCGCGTATCAGGTCGTAGAGCAGGTCGTTGCGCTTCACCAGGCGACGTGGCCCGCACGCGTCCTCAATGTTTTGAAATACCAACTCCTTGCAGTTGGGGTCGTTGTCCTTCAGCCGCTCGGAGATCGTGAGGCACGCCAGGTCGACGCGCGCCGCGAGGTACACTTGATAGCCCTGCCACTTGCACGGGCTTGGCGCGCTCTGTGGAAACTCCGTTTTAGCGAGCCATTCGCACAGGCATGAGTGCGGCCCACGCGCGCCGTCCATGCACGCGTCCTTGCAGTTGCATGCGGATTCCTGACACCCGGGCTCGCCACAAGGGCAAGTGCCTTCGAGCGGGCGCACACTGAAGACGACTGTCTCGCATACGTAGTTGTAATCCTTGTCGTCGCAGCCGCAGCCGGAAGAGAGTCTCACCTCGTCGAGCGGGCGTTCGGCATAGTGAACGGCGAGAACCCACTTGCTACCGGCCCTGAGCTTCGGATCCTTGTCCTCACAATACGACTCGTCTTTCTTGCTCAGGACCAGAACGTCCTTCAGTCCGAGCTGCAGGGGTCCGGGCAGATACAACTCGTAGCCCCACTCGGCGAGCGCAAGACCCGCGCCTACACCCAGGCGCGTCGCCGGGAGTGCTTCGCGGTCGAGCTTGTAGCCATACACGAGTCCCCAACCGAAGACCGCGCGATTCAGCAGCCGCCGGCGTTCGATTCCGTACGCCTGCTCCACCGCGAACGCTTCCTTGCTCATCAGCTTGCCGCGGAAGAAATGGTTGCGCTTGCCGAAGGTGCACTCGGCTTCGCTGGTCTCGCATTCGCACTTGTCGTGTTTCTGTTCCGGCATAACCGGTCCCTCTGTGTTTCGCCTATCGCAATTCGAATCCAATTCGACCTGTCGTTCCGCCGAGCGTGGTGCGGCCGAGACGCGCGTCATCGCCCAGGCGACCCGTCCCGAAACCATCGAGCACGAAGTCATCGACGCGGACGCTGGTGCCAATGGTGGACGTGCCGCGCCAACGGATGACCACTCTCAATCCCGCCGGCACGTACTGCTCTAGCAGGGCTTCCAGCACGTCTCGCATCGCGCGTTGCGCCGGAGTTGCGACGATCTCGAGGCGCAGCGTCGGGGTGAGAACCTGCAATGGATCACGATCCGTCGGCTTGCAGAGCAGATGCGTGCGACCGAGCACGGCCTTGCCGCCGAGTGTCGCGAGTCCGCGTTGTTTCCCCGCAAGCAGCGCGGGTAGTCGAGTGCCGCGGCAGGCACCGCTGCTCAGACGAGCGGGCTCGAAGTCCGCGTTAGTGTCGACGATACGCGCTTGCGCGTCTCCGAACAGACACGTGAGTAACAACTCGAGGCCTGCGCGCGTGCCGCGGCGAGCAAGCAATAGAGCGGCCCCGCTGAGCAATCGGCGCTTTGTTAGTTCCGGGAGCGAGTCATCCCACGGCAAATCCAGCCAGCTCGCGACATAGTCGAGCCACTTCACGGGAGCGCTCCGCGGATCGAGCATCCGCGCAACACTGCGAATCCGTTCGTCGAGGCTGTGGAAGGTCGTCTCCATGACTCCGACAAGACGCCGCAACCCCGCGCCAGGGTCGTTGTCACCTTGGAACATGGCGGGCAGCTGCTCCATCAACGATACATCCGGGTACAGAACTCGCAGCTCGCACACCCGCGGACTCTCGCTCCCAGGCGCTGCAATCAGGCGGACGCGGAGCCAGAGCCAGCGGCCTTTGGCATTCACGAGCGGTATCGCAAGGAGCGCTGACGGATTCTCGTTCGAGCCGGAGAACACGAGTCGTGCTGCATCCGCATCGAGGTTGTTCCACACGAGCTCGATCCGATCGCGCGGAGCGCGCATGGCGTCCGCGGCCAAAACGGTGAGCGCGCCCTGAACCCGATCGTCATCGGTGGACGCGAATTCGACGACGACACTCGTGCCCTTCGGAACCTCCGCGTCGATCTCGGCGCGCAGCCAGCCGCGCGCCACATCGCCTTCAGGAGAGAGCAAGGCGGGTGTGAGGATGAGTCCTTCGGCGTGGCCGCCGATCGATCCGCCGCGCTCGAATCGCAAGAGCGCCGTTTCGGTTGCGACCCACACGTTGCGCCGATCCATGGCGACGCGCTGTGCGCAGCAGTCAGACTGCAACGGTATGAACGCAGGTCCGCTCGTAGGACTGCCGTTGTCGTCGACGATGTAGAGACGGCTCTTGCCGTCCAATGCGTCGTCGAGCTTCCCGAATATGGCTACATCGTCCCAGAAGTTGCTGGCGATCGACTCAATTACGAGGCACGGCTCGATTGTATCCGATCGCGCGCCCACACAGTCGCCCGCGCCATCAGCACGCAGCCAATGCAACGAGCGGCCATCCTCAGCGAGCAGCAACAGGCGCTCTGATCTCTTCAAGTACAGTAGTGCGCGGAAGCGGGCGCGGCATTTGTCGAGCGGAATCTCTGCGACGATTTCGCCCTGACAATCGATATGAACGGCCTTCTCAACACCGATGCTCACGAGCACCCAGAGCCCCTGGCGGAAGTCGCTCGCGACGTCGCGAATGCGCCCACCGTCAAAGGGCAGGTTGATCGAGCGCTGCAGGTCGAACGTTTCGCGACGGTGCCGATAGAGCGTCGTTCCAGCGGGATCGAATGCCCATAGCGACTCGCGATCGACTACCAGGCGCGGGCTCCGCGCAATGTCGCCTGCCGGACGCAGACTGCAATCCTCATTTGCGCAAGGTTCGCGCCAATGCAACGCGCCGTCGCATGTCGTCCAAATGACGACGCCGTGCGGGCTGGCCGCGACGGTGCATGCGCCCTGTGGCTCCGGAATGGATTCCGCGGGTATCGGCCCGAGCGGGGCGGCGAGCTCCAGCACACGTTCGCGCCGACCATGCAATGCATAGGTGAGGCACGAGGACCATTGGTCGGGCGTCGCGAAGCGGTACGTTTTGGCGCGTCCACTCATGCAGCAGCTCCGCGCGGCGGTCGCTCAACGGCTATTGCATCCTCAGCGAGCTGCAGCCGTGGCAATCCGGTGCCCGCGATCTTCAACTCGTCGTAGCTGCCGCGCTTGCTCGGGGTGCTCAGCGTGGCATCCACAATGCGCGCGACACCAGGGACACGTCGCAGCCAACTCTTGATATCCAACAATCTGACATCGCGACCGAACGGCCATGGCGTGTCGCCCGTCGTCGCGAAGCGCTTGATCAGTTCCGCGCGCGCCTCGGCGGCGACGGTCTTTGGATCGTGACGCAGCAGGGTGGCGAGCTTCGCGTTCACGTGAACGTCGACATAGCGCGGCGCGACGACGCGTAGGCCCTGGCCAAGCGTCAATCGCGGAGCGAGCCGGCGTCGCAGCTCCTCAAGCCACTGAGATGTCTCTCCGGCGACGCCAGTGACAACGAGCGTGCGATTGCCGCGAGGTATCGCAGCGCCGGCCTGGATAAGTTGCCCTGTGATTTCCACCGCTCGCGCCACGCCGAGATCGGATTGCGCGCGCGCCGCCTCTTCGAGGTCGCCTGCAGTTACGAGCGGGCGCTGAGTTTGCAGGCGTCCGCGCGCTTCGGCGCGCAGATCATCGAGGTTCAATGCATCCGCGCCGCCGGTCAGCGCGTCGAGATTCGTGCCGTACACGCCGGCGATGCCCTGCACGGTCCAGCCGCGATCGGCGGGCGAGTTGCCGCGTGCGCCTTCAGAAACTTCGTAGCTCGCGCGGAGAGCCGCGCCGGCCGGAGGCATCCGACCGTTGATGCCATTGCCAAACTGGACCGCCGGAGCTTCGTAGTCAGCCGTGAAACACGCATCGCGCGCTGTGTTCGTGAACTCCTCGACCAAACGCCACTTGGTGAAGCGCGAGCGCTCTTCGACTTCCACCTGGACGTCTGCGAAGCCCGGGCCAAAGCAGATGCCCGCATTGCCGAGAACGACACGCTGATTCGGCAGACCCGTGCCTGGCAGCTCGAGATCCTCATCGATGGGCTGCAGCTGACGTACGGGCAGCACGTTCGGTGAGATACGGTCGATGACAGGCGCGCGCAGCAGTCCGCCCCGGCCTGGTGAAATGGTGAGCACGAATTGCGGCGTGGTCTGTTCCGGTACCGATTCAAGCCGCAGCAACAACACACCGGTCTGCAGGAAACCGCGTGTGGTATCGGCAGCGCTGGTGAGCGGCACGCCATCGTTCGCATCGCCGAGCGTCGCACGCAGCCGTGACTTTTCATTCGTGTCCGGGGGAGCATCACCCATCGGTGGAGTTGTGCTTAATGTCGTGGCCACACGAACCCCGAGCGAGAGCAGCGCTGATTTCGCGAGCGAGGACGGCGGAAGCAGCGGTCCTTCGAAAGTCAGAACGAGACGATCGCCCGGGCTCGCTTCCACTCCGAAGGGCGTGAAGGCGACCCCGTCCTCTTCGTTCGCAGCGGTCCAGTCCCGCATCTCGCCATTGGCGGACACCGTCTGGACGCGACGCAGCTGTGCGCCTGTCAGACTGATGTCATGAGTCAAACGAAACTCGGGCGTCTGCTCGCCTTCCGGTGTGATCGAAGTGTCGCGCGCGATGAGTACACGCCCCACACCTAGTGGACTCGGCGGTTGGTCCGGCGGAAGAGCCGTCGGCCAGATGAGGCCGGAAGCCGGAGTCGGCCCGCGCATCGGCACGCCGAGCAGTGCGCCGTATGCGCGTCGCTCGTCGCGGCGCATGCGCCCCATCGAATAGATCTGCGCCTCAGCGTTCCACGCCATCAGCTCTATGAGCATGATGCCGGGGTCGTGCAGATTGTGATCTGTCCACTCCGGCGCTTCCGTCGGAATGAGCGCGCGCGCCGTGTCGACGAGATCGTCGAACTTTGCATCGAGATGCAGCAGGAGGTCACTCATACCGCTGACTCCTGCACAGCCTGCTCGAACTCCAGCTCGATGCCGTCCGGTGCAAGACAGACGAGCTGCTTGGGACCGATTGGCTCGGGCACCGATGTCTCACTGCCATCCGGGGCTACTTGGCTGAACTCAATCGATGCGACACCGGCGAGGTTGTCGAGACCATCGAGCTGAGCCGCGAGATCGAAATCCATCGGCCGCTCCCCG
>Ga0070665_100006227_pt1 | contig 12207 bp, 12 predicted proteins | sample KBSS13metaG_FD_65862 | JGI IMG/M metagenome (GOLD analysis project Ga0070665, IMG submission 65862) | Switchgrass rhizosphere microbial communities from Kellogg Biological Station, Michigan, USA - KBS S1-3 metaG | ecosystem: Host-associated > Plants > Roots > Rhizosphere > Soil ...
ACGACATCGCCGTCGGCCATGACGTAGTCCTTGCCCTCCATGCGGACCTTGCCCGCGGCCTTGGCGGCGGCCATGGAGCCTGCGGCGACGAGGTCGTCGTAGGAGACGATCTCGGCCTTGATGAAGCCCCGCTCGAAGTCGGTGTGGATCACGCCTGCGGCCTGGGGGGCGGTGTCGCCCTTGTGGATCGTCCAGGCGCGGGCCTCCTTGGGGCCCGCGGTGAGGTAGGTCTGCAGGCCGAGGGTGCGGAAGCCCGCGCGGGCCAGCGAGTAGAGGCCGGGCTCGGGCTGGCCGATGGACTCCAGGAGCTCGCGGGCGGACTCCTCGTCCAGCTCCAGCAGCTCGGACTCGACCTTGGCGTCGAGGAAGACGGCCTCGGCGGGGGCGACCAGGTCGGTCAGCTCCTTGCGCTTGGCGTCGTCGGTGAGCACGCCCTCGTCCGCGTTGAAGACGTAGAGGAAGGGCTTGGTGGTGAGCAGGGTCAGCTCGCGCAGCGGCTCCGGGTCCACGCCCGCGGCGAACAGGGTCTTGCCGCCGTTCAGGATCTCGACGGCCTCCTCCGCGGCCTGCAGGACCACGCGGCGGTCCTTCTGCATCCGCGCCTCCTTGGTCAGGCGCGGCACGGCCTTCTCGAGGGTCTGCAGGTCGGCGAGGATCAGCTCCGTCGAGATGGTCTCGATGTCCGACGCCGGGTCGACCCGCCCGTCGACGTGCACCACGTCGTCGTCGGTGAAGACCCGGACGACCTGGCAGATCGCGTCCGACTCGCGGATGTTGGCGAGGAACTTGTTGCCCAGGCCCGCGCCCTCGGAGGCGCCCTTCACGATCCCGGCGATGTCGACGAACGACACCACGGCGGGCACGACCTTGGCCGACGAGTGGATCTTCGCCAGCTCGTCCAGCCGCGGGTCCGGCAGCGGCACCACACCCACGTTGGGCTCGATGGTGGCGAACGGGTAGTTCGCGGCGAGCACGTCGTTGCGCGTCAGGGCGTTGAACAAGGTCGACTTGCCGACGTTGGGCAGACCGACGATGCCGAGGGTGAGGGACACGGGGGTCCAGGGTAGAGGGGGACGGCGGCCTGCGGGGCCGGTGGGTGGGCGGAGCCGGCTGCGGGAGAGGGGTCCCATCCGCGCCTCGTGCGCTGGTCACGCACCGGCCGGGAGACGACGACGCGCCGGTTCCGGACCCCTCTCCGGAACCGGCGCGCGTCTTCTCCCCACCGACGCGGTGCCCGTCGACGCTCCCCAGCTCGACGGGCCGTCCCCGGCCACTCCCCCGACCGGGATCCCGCTCCACCGGTCGCTCCCCAGCTCCGGTGGTCGTTCCCCGCCTTGCGGCGGGCCGTGCTCCCGGTCGCTCCCCAGCTCCGGGTCCCCCGCCGTCGAGCGGGTGGTCTGTGGTCAGCCCGCCATCGCCATCCGCGACGTCGGGCGCTCCGCGAGGTAGCGGCGCAGCGTGGTCAGCGCGCGGTGCTGGGTGACCCGCACCGAGCCCGGCGTGGAGCCGAGCAGCGCGGCGGTCTCGATCGCCGAGCGGCCCTCGATCAGGCGCAGCCGCAACACGTCCCGGTGCCGCTCCGGCAGGCGCCCGAGCAGGCGCTGCACCATCGCGGACTGCTCGGCGCGCACGGTGAGGTCGTCCGGAGCGTCGCCGACGTGCACCCGGTCCGGGACGGTGTCGGTCAGGTCGATGCGCGAGATCCGGCTCCGCCGCACGGTGTCGATGATCTTGTTGCGGGCGATCGTGAAGGCGAAGGCGAGCAGCGGACCGCCGTCGTGGTCGAACGTCGGCAGGGCCCGGAGCAGGGCGATCAGCGTGTCCTGGGCCATGTCCTCGGCGGAGGTCGCGTCCCCGGCGCCCGTCGCGAGCCGGGAGCGGCAGTAGCGCAGCACCGGCGGGCGCAGCGCCGTCATCAGCTCCTCGCACGCGACCCGGTCCCCGGTCGCGGCGGCGCGGCCGAGCCGGTCGATCCGCGCGAGGTCGTCCGCGGCGGCGGTACGCGACGTGGGGGGCATGGTCTCTGGGTCCTTCCGAGGTGCGCCGGCCGTTCCGGCGTCAAGGAGAAGAGTGCTGCCTGGCCCGCCGCGGATACATCAGGGGAACCACCGAGATCGTCGAGTGCTGTCCCGTCGCCCGGGGTGGTGCTACCCCTACCCCCGTTCGCCACCCGATCGGGTCCCACTACGACGAACGGGCTAACGCATGCCGCTCCTTCCCGCGATCACCCCGATGTACGGCCTGCGACGACGGGAGGAACGACATGCGGATCGACCAGGTGGCGAGGGTCGCGGTGGCCGGGATCGTGCTCGGCGCGGTGTCGACGACGTCGGTCGCCGCGGTGTCCCTGACCTCCGCTCCGGCGAACCCCGTCCCCACCCCGACGTTCGCCGCGTCGGACCCCGAGGACGAGCCTCCGATGGACGGCCCGCACGTCCCCGAGAACCCGGCCCCGGTCGACGGCGCCACCATCGTCGCGGCCGCGGTCGGTCCCGCGCTGGAGGCCACCCGGGCGGTCCCCGTGCCCCCGCCCGCCCGGACCGTCGCCGCGGCCGTGCCGCGCGCCGTCCACCAGGCGGCGCCGGTGGTCGTCCCCGCTGTCGGCCCGGTCGCCCCGGTCGCCTCCGTGGTCGAGGGGCCGGTCGTCCGGGAGGTCCCGCTGCCGCGCGGCGTCCGGGCGCAGGTCCGCCGGGCGTGCGCGATGGACCTGCTCGACGACGAGATGTGCGGGTGGCTCGCTCAGGGCAGGTCGTCGAGCCGGTAGCCCCTGCCGCGGACGCCCGCGGGGGGCGGACGGTGGTGTCCGATTCCCGCGAGAGCCGGGCCTGCGGTCGTGGCACAGTCGGTCCCGTGCTGGACACCGAACGCTGCTACCGCGCCGTCGCCTCGCGTGACCCGAGGTTCGACGGCGTCTTCATCACGGCCGTCCGGACCACCGGCATCTACTGCAGGCCCTCCTGTCCCGCCACCACCCCCAAGATCCGCAACATGGAGTTCTACGCGACCGCGGCGGCCGCACAGCAACACGGCTACCGCGCCTGCCGACGCTGCCTGCCCGACGCCGTCCCCGGCTCGCCGGACTGGAACACCCGGTCCGACCTGGCCGCCCGGGCCATGCGGCTGATCGCCGACGGCGTCGTGGAGCGCAGCGGGGTCGTGGGCCTCGCCGCGCGGCTCGGCTACTCCGAACGCCACCTGACCCGGATCATCACCGCCGAGCTGGGTGCAGGCCCGCTCGCGCTGGCCAGGGCGCACCGCGCGCACACGGCCCGGCTGCTGATCGAGACCACCCCGATGGCCATGGCGGACATCGCGTTCGCCGCGGGCTTCGCGAGCGTCCGGCAGTTCAACGACACCGTCCGCGAGGTCTACGCGGTCACCCCGAGCGTGCTGCGCCGGGAGAGCGCGCGGCGCGGCCCGACACCCACGGCGGGGACGATCTCGCTGCGGCTGCCGCACCGCGAGCCGTTCGACGCCGCGGGGTTGCTCGCGCACTTCGCGGGCCGGGCACTCGCGGGCGTCGAGTCCGTCGACGGCGGTGTGTACCGGCGGACGCTGCGGCTCCCGCACGGCCCCGCGGCCGTGACCCTCCACCTGGGCGATCCGCAGCCGGGGTTCGTGCGGGCGGACCTGCGGCTCGCCGAGCCGCGGGACCTCGGGCCCGCGGTGGCCCGGCTGCGCAGGCTGCTCGACCTCGACGCCGATCCCGTCGCCGTCGACGAGCTGCTCGCCCGCGATCCCGTCCTCGCCCCGCTGGTCGCGACCACGCCGGGCATCCGGCTGCCGGGGGCCGCCGACGGGCTCGAGATCGCCACGAAGGCGCTGCTGGGACAACAGGTCTCGGTCAGCGCCGCCCGGACCACCGGGGCCCGGCTCGTCGCCGAGCTGGGTGAGGAGCTACCGACGGCGGTCGCGGGCGACGGGCCCGCGCTGCTCTTCCCGACCCCTTCGGCCCTGGCCGGGGCGGCGATCCCCGGCCCCGCCCGTCGGGCCGCTGCGGTGACCGGGCTGGCGGCGGCGGTCGCGGACGGCTCGCTCGTCCTCGACGCAGGCCGCGATCCCGCCGGTCTGCGGGCCGACCTGGAGGCCCTGCCCGGGGTCGGCCCGTGGACGGCCGGGTACGTCGCGATGCGGCTGCTCGGCGACCCCGACGAACCCCTGCTGTCCGACCTCGCGGTCCGCCGCGGCGCCGCGGCGCTGGGCCTGCCCACCGACCCCGCCGCGCTCGCCCACCACGCCGAGCACTGGCGCCCCTGGCGGTCCTACGCCGCCACCCATCTCTGGAGGCAGTCATGATCAAGTACGAGACCCTCGACACGCCCGACGGCCCGTTCACCGTCGTCGTCTCGGACGGGGCGGTGCTGGCCTCGGGCTGGACCGCGTCGCTCGACGACCTGCTCCCGTTGGTGCACACGAGCATCCGCCCCACCGACGTGACCGCGGGCGACACGGGCGCGGCCGCCGAGGCGGTCGGTGCGTACTACGGCGGGGAGCTCGGCGCGCCGGACTCGGTGCCCGTCCGGCAGCGGTCCGGCGAGTTCCTGGAGCACGCCTGGGAGATCCTGCGCGGCATCCCGGCAGGCGGCCCGGTGACCTACTCCGAGTACGCCGCGAAGGCCGGTCGTCCCACGGCGATCCGGGCGGCGGCGAGCGCGTGCGCCCGCAACGCGGCGGCCCTGTTCGTCCCCTGCCACCGGGTCCTCCGCCTGGACGGAACCCTGGGCGGCTTCCGCTGGGGCCTGGACGTGAAGCGCTCGCTGCTGACCCGCGAGTCCTGATCGCCGAGATGAACCTCGGTGTCGTCGAGACCATGATCGAACGACACCGAGGTTCATCTCGGCGGTGGGTGCCGGGAATTGTCGGAGGGCCCGTGCACAGTGGGCACCGTGGATCTCGCCGACGCCGTACCGCTCCTGCTGGCCGGGCTGCTGCTCGGGCTGGCGATCGGGGCCGGGCTGACCTGGCTGCTCGTCGGGGCCCGGCACCGGGTCGCGGTCGCCGAGGCGGCGCGGGCCACCGCCACCGCCACGGCGGGTGCGCGGGCCGAGGCGGCCGCCGCCCGCGCCGAGCGCACCGGGCTGCTGGAGCGCATCGAGGAACTCCACGAGGACCTGCAGACCGCCACCGAGCGGCTGCGCCGGGCGGAGTCGGACGTCGCGGCCACCCGCGCCGCCCTGCAGACCGAGCGCGAGGGTGCCCTGGACCGCGAGCGGATGCTGGCGGCGCGAGACGCCGAGCTGCGCGAGAGCTTCCGGGCGCTGTCCGCGGAGGCCTTGTCCCGCAACAACGAACAGTTCGTCACCCTGGCCGAGGGGCGGATCCGCGAGGCCGCCGCGGCGCTGCACGCCAAGGCCGAGACGGACGAGACCGCGCGGTCCACCGCGATCGGCAAGCTCCTGGACCCGATGGCCGCCGCGCTGCAGCGGGTGGAGGGGCAGCTGCGCACCGTGGAGCGGGAGCGCGAGTCCGCCTACGCGGGGCTCGTCGAGCAGGTCAAGGCGATGGCCCAGAACTCCGACCGGCTGCGGAACGAGACCCGCCAGCTCGTCACCGCGCTGCGGGCGCCGCAGGTCCGCGGGCGCTGGGGCGAGCTGCAGCTGGAGCGGATCGTGCAGCTCGCGGGGATGGTCGAGCACTGCGACTTCTCCACCCAGGTCGTGGGCACCGGCGAGCAGGGCGGGGTGCGACCGGACATGGTCGTGCACCTCGCCGGGGGCAAGCAGGTGGTCGTGGACGCGAAGGTCCCGTTCGCGGCGTACCTGGAGGCCGTCGAGACGGACGACCCGACCGTCCACACCCAGCGGCTCGCGGCGCACGCCCGCCAGCTGCGGACCCATGTGGACCAGTTGTCCGCCAAGGCCTACTGGCAGTCGTTCGAGCCCACGCCGGAGTTCGTGGTGCTGTTCGTGCCGGGCGATCCGTTCCTGGAGGCGGCACTGCGCGCGGACCCGGCGCTGCTGGAGCACGCCTTCGGGCAGAACATCGTGATCGCCACGCCCACCACGCTGATCGCGCTGCTGCGCACCGTCGCGTACGGCTGGCGCCAGGAGTCGTTGGCGCGCAACGCCGCGCAGGTGCACCAGCTGGGCCGGGAGCTACACGGGCGGCTCGCCACCATGGGCACGCACGTCGCCAAGCTGGGCCGCAGCCTCGACGGCGCCGTGGACAGCTACAACCGCACGGTGTCCTCGTTGGAGGCCCGGGTGCTCGTCACCGCGCGGCGGCTCACCGAGCTCAAGGTCACCGACGAGGAGCTGGAGAGCCCGGAGCCGGTCGAACGCACCCCGCGGGCGGTGTCGGCCCCGGAGCTGGTCGCCTCCGCGGGCGAGTCGCTGATCGCGCTGCACGAGCTGATCCCCGACGGGACACGGACCCGTGACACAGCGGACGACACAGCCGACGACACGGTGGACGACACGGCCGACGACGACCCCGGACGGGCTACCGTGACCGGATGACGACCCGCAGCCCCGCCGACCGGGGCACGTCCTCCGGATGGCCGGTCCCCGAGCGCTCCGCGGTGGCCACCGTCCTCGGCATCCCGCCGCTCGCCGCGCTCGCGCTGGCGTTCGTGCTCACCGGGCTGGGCGTGTTCATCGACGTGCTGCGGATCGGCACGGTCGGCGTGGTCTTCGGCATCGCGTACGTGCTGGGCTGCGTCCTCGCCGTCACGTGGGTGCGGCGGCGGAACCTGTTCGGCCCCATGGTGCAGCCGCCCCTGCTGGCGGCCGTGCTGATCCCGGTGATCGTGCTGCTCGTCGGGCAGCCCGGTCCGGGGCTCACCGAGACCGTGCTGATGGTCGGGGCACCGCTGGTCAACAGCTTCCCCACCATGGCCGTGGCCACCGGGCTCACCCTGCTGATCGGGCTGGTGCGGCTGATCGTGCAGCGCACCGGACCGGACGACGCGGTGGCCCGGCTCGGCAGGCTCGGCGTCAAGGGCCGCGCCGCGGACGAGGACGACGGGCCGGACGAGCCCGTCAGCGCGCGACGCGGCTCGGGCGCAGCTCGCGGGGCAGGGAGAAGACCAGGGTCTCCTCGGCGGTCGTGACCTCCTCGACGGAGTCCCAGCCGCGCTCGGACAGGTAGTCCAGCACGCCGCGGACCAGGACCTCCGGGACGGAGGCCCCACTCGTCACGCCGACGGTGCGCACGCCCTCCAGCCAGGTCTCGTCGATCTCCCGGGCGTAGTCGATCAGGTGCGAGGCGCCCGCGCCCGCGTTCAGCGCGACCTCGACCAGCCGCACCGAGTTCGACGAGTTCGGCGAGCCCACCACCAGCACGAGATCGCACTGCGGGGCCATCGCCTTGACCGCGACCTGGCGGTTCTGCGTGGCGTAGCAGATGTCGTCGCTCGGCGGGTTCTGCAGCGTGGGGACCTGCTCGCGCAGGGCGTGCACCGTCTCCATCGTCTCGTCGACCGAGAGCGTGGTCTGCGACAGCCAGACGACCTTCGACGGATCCCGCACGGTGACGTTCGCCGCGTCCGCGGCACTCTGCACGAGCTGGACGTTCGCGGGGGCCTCTCCGGACGTGCCCTCGACCTCCTCGTGGCCGGCGTGCCCGACCAGCAGGATGTCGAAGTCCTCGCGGGCGAACCGCTTGACCTCCTGGTGCACCTTGGTGACCAGCGGACACGTCGCGTCGATCGTGGTGAGCGACCGGGCCTTCGCCTCGTCCCGCACCGCGGGGGACACCCCGTGCGCCGAGAACACCACGATCGCGCCCTCGGGCACCTCGTCCGTCTCGTCGACGAAGACCGCGCCGCGCTCACCCAGCGTCTCGACCACGTGCTTGTTGTGGACGATCTGCTTGCGCACGTAGACGGGGGCGCCGTGCTGCTCGAGCGCCTGCTCGACGGCCTCGACCGCCCGATCGACCCCGGCGCAGTAACCACGCGGCTTCGCGACCAGGACCCGCTTGCCGGTACCACTCATGACCCCCAGCGTACGGATCCGAGCCTGCGTCGGCCGTCCGACGTGAGTGAACCGACCCGCCCGGGGTGCGCGCAGAGCGATCGACGGGGGAGGATGGGTCCATGAGCCCGCTACCGATGCCGGTGCGGATCGCCGCCGGCCTGGCCGCGACCGCCGTCGAGCAGGTGCGTGAGCTGCCGCGCCTGGTCGTCGAGTTCCCGGTGACCGCCGTCAGCCAGGCCCTGCAGGCCTCCATGCGCGTGCAGCAGAAGGTGACCGAGCTCGCCATCAAGGGCGACCGGGCGCTCGGCTCGCTGAGCCAGGCGGAGGAGTCCCCCGCCTGGGCGACGTTCGACGACGAGGTGGACGAGCCTCTCACCAACGGGCGCGCCGCGGTCACCCCGATCAAGCCGAGCGTGCTGTCCGAGCCGGTCGTGCAGTCGGAGTCCGCCGTGCACCCCGAGCCGGAGGTGCACCCGGAGCCGGACGAGGCGGGCGCCGCCGCGGGCATCGAGGCGGTGGCCGAGCAGACCCTCGGCGCCGAGGCGGACACCCCGCCCGCCGTGCTCCCCGGCTACCCGGGCATGAACCTGCACCAGCTGCGCGGCAAGCTCCGCACGCTCGACCTCCCCGGGCTGCAGGCGCTGCTGATCTGGGAGACCTCCCACGAGAACCGCCCGCCGTTCGTCACGATGCTGTCCAACCGGATCACGAACGTCCAGGAAGGGTGAGCGAGCTGGCGAGCGAACCATCGGCGCAGCGCCTGCGCGAAGCGCCGAGCTCGCGCAGCGAGCGAGAGCGGTGAGTTCTCCTTCCACGGAGGAGGCACCCTGGCCGGTCCGGACGGTCGCCCGCAAGATCTCCGAATGGATCGACCGGCTGGGCGCGGTGTGGGTCGAGGGGCAGCTCGCGCAGGTGACCGCGCGCGCCGGGACGGGGACGGCGTTCCTGACCCTGCGCGATCCCGTCGCGAACGTGTCCTTGCAGCTCACGGCGCCGATGGGGCTGGTGTCCGAGCAGCGTGAGGTGGTCGCCGAGGGCAACCGGGTGATCGTCCACGGCAAGCCGTCCTTCTTCCCGGGCCGCGGCACGCTGTCGATCAGGGTCGACCGGATCCGGGCCGTCGGGCTCGGTGAGCTGCTGGCGCGGATCGAGCGGCTCCGCAGGCTGCTCGCCGCCGAGGGCCTGTTCGACCGAGCGCGCAAGCGTCGGCTGCCGTTCCTGCCGCAGCGGATCGGGCTGATCACCGGTCGGGCGTCCGCCGCCGAGCACGACGTCGTCTCGAACGCCCAGGCCCGCTGGCCTGCGGTGGAGTTCCGGATCGAGAACACCGCCACGCAGGGCGGGCTCGCGGTGGCGCAGATCGTCGAGGCCCTGGAGATCCTGGACCGGGACCCGGCCGTCGACGTGATCGTGCTGGCCCGCGGCGGCGGGAGCGTCGAGGACCTGCTGCCGTTCTCGGACGAGACGCTGTGCCGGGCCGTCGCCGCCTGTCGCACGCCCGTCGTGTCCGCGATCGGGCACGAGCCGGACACCCCGCTGGTCGACCACGTCGCCGACCTGCGCTGCTCCACCCCCACCGAGGCAGGCCGTCGGCTGGTCCCCGACCTCGCCGAGGAGACCGCCCGGATCGCGGGCCTGCGGGACCGCGGGCGCCGGGCGCTGCACGGCTGGGTGGACCGGGAACAGCGCCTGATCGACTCGCTGCGGGCCCGCCCGGTGCTGGCGGACCCGTTGCGGGACATGGCCCGGCGCCACGAGGAGCTGGAGCGGCTGCGCGCGGCGACGCACGCCGCCGTCGACCGGCGGATCGAGCGGGAGGTCCGCGAGATCGGGCACCTGCGCGCCCGGCTGACCGCGCTCGGCCCGGCCGCGACGCTGGCCCGCGGCTACGCGATCGTGCAGCGGGTGACCTCGGACGACGTCCTGCCGGTGCTCCGGTCGGTCGCCCAGGTCGGCGCGGGTGACGCGCTGCGGATCAGGGTGGGCGACGGCGTCGTGCACGCCGCGGTGCAGGATGACCCCGATGCCTGACACACCCGTCGGAGAGCTCGGCTACGAGCAGGCCCGAGACGAGCTGGTCGAGGTCGTGCGCGCCCTCGAGACCGGCGGCCTCGGGCTGGACGAGTCCGTCGCGCTCTGGGAGCGCGGCGAGGCCCTGGCGAAGCGGTGCGAGGAGGCCCTGGCGGGAGCCCGCGAGCGCGTCGAGAAGGCCCTGTCCGAGGCCGAGGAGTAGCCGCGGCTAGGCCGTGTCTACGGCCTAGTTCTGCTCCCCGCCCGCGGGCAGGAGGGTGCCCGCGACGACGGCCTCGGCGAGGGTGCGGAACTCGGTCTCGTCCCCGCTGCCGGTGACGAGCAGCCGGACGCCCTCCGCGCTCGTCGCGACGCGGAAGGGCTCGGCCCGTTCGGTGGAGCCCTGGTAGACGACCCACTGCAGGCCCGCCGCGGACACCACCCCGGTGCCGGTGAGCGGGCCGCCCGCCTCCGTCGCGATCAGGTTCTCCTCGGTGGCGTCGCTCTGCACCAGCCGCAGGTAGCGGCCCTCCGGGCTGAGGTAGCCGACGCGCACCGCCGCCCCGCCGCCCTCGACGGGCCCGCGGTCGGTGGAGTTGGCGCGCCAGCCCGCGGGGAGGGCCGGGGTGCGGAGCGGGTAGGTCGAGACCCGGGCGAACTCGGCGAGCTGGGCGGGGGCGTCGACCGTCGGGCCTGCGGAGGCGTCCACCGAGGGGCCGCCCGGGGAGAAGCTGCAGGACCGAACCCCGCCCGTGACCACGGCGATGATCAGCAGGATCACCACCGCACCGAGCATGTCCCGGACGCGCAGGGAGCCGCGGGAGGGCTTGCTCGGCGGCCGCGGGGACGACGGGTCGGTGCTCACGCCTCCATGGTGCTCCACCCATGGCGTCCGTCGCTCTCCGCCCCGAACGGGCGATCCGTCTGCGAGGATCGAGACCAACGCTGCGCTTGCGCACCCCTGCGGCCGGGCCGCACCGTCACCCCCGGTGGTCCGCGCGAACAGGTACACCCGAGCCAAGGAGGCCCGATGACCGTCCCCAAGCCCGAGAGACGTCGCGAAGCACCGGACCGCAACCTCGCGATGGAGTTGGTCCGGGTCACCGAGGCCGCCGCGATGGCGGCCGGACGTTGGGTCGGCCGGGGCGACAAGAACGGCGGGGACGGCGCGGCGGTCGACGCGATGCGCCAGCTCATCGGCTCCGTCTCGATGCGCGGCGTGGTGGTGATCGGCGAGGGCGAGAAGGACGAGGCGCCCATGCTGTTCAACGGCGAGCAGGTCGGCAACGGCGAGGGCCCGTGGTGCGACGTCGCCGTCGACCCGATCGACGGCACCACGCTGATGGCCAAGGGCATGCCGAACGCGCTGGCCGTGCTCGCGGTCGCCGAGCGGGACGCGATGTTCGACCCCTCCGCCGTCTTCTACATGGAGAAGATCGCGGTCGGCCCGGACGCCGCGGGGGCGATCGACATCACCAAGCCCGTGGGGGACAACATCCGCGCGGTCGCCAAGGCGAAGGCGATCGAGGTCCGGGACGTCACGGTCACGGTCCTGGACCGGCCGCGGCACGAGCAGCTGATCGCGGACGTCCGGGCCACCGGCGCCCGCATCCGGTTCATCTCCGACGGGGACGTCGCGGGGGCGATCGCCGCCGCGCGGCCGACCACCGGCGTGGACATGCTCGTGGGCATCGGCGGCACGCCGGAGGGCATCATCGCCGCGGCCGCGCTCAAGTGCATGGGCGGGGAGATCCAGGGCAGGCTCTGGCCGCAGGACGACGAGGAGCGCGCCAAGGCGATCTCCGCGGGCCACGACCTGGACCGCGTGCTGACCACCGACGAGCTCGTGACCGGGGAGAACGTGTTCTTCTGCGCCACCGGCGTCACCGACGGGGACCTGCTGCGCGGCGTGCACTACCGCGCGGGCGGCTGCACCACCCAGTCGATCGTGATGCGCTCGAAGTCCGGCACGGTCCGGCTGATCGACGGCTACCACCGCCTCACCAAGCTGCGCGAGTACGCCTCCGTGGACTTCGACCCCCTCGAGACCGAGGTCGACGGGCCGCCCCTCCCCTGATCCCCCGCTCCCCGGACGAACGGCACCCTCGGGCGAGGGTGCCGTTCGTGCATTCGTGTACTGGTGCGCGGTGCACCGGCTGCCGGATGATCGTCCTCTGCGGGGACGGGGTGGAGCGCGTGCGCGGTTCGCGGTTCGTGGTGGTGGCGGCGTCGGTCGCCGTGATCGCGCTGATCTGGGCCGGGGTGGCGGTGGCCTCGT
>Ga0070665_100006228_pt1 | contig 12207 bp, 16 predicted proteins | sample KBSS13metaG_FD_65862 | JGI IMG/M metagenome (GOLD analysis project Ga0070665, IMG submission 65862) | Switchgrass rhizosphere microbial communities from Kellogg Biological Station, Michigan, USA - KBS S1-3 metaG | ecosystem: Host-associated > Plants > Roots > Rhizosphere > Soil ...
CTCTGAGGTCTCGGGCTAGGCCGCTGCGGCCGCGCCCTCCTCGAGGATGTCGCGTGTCCGGCTCGGGTCGACCTTCACGCCCGGCCCCATGGTGGAGGTCAGGGTGATGGAGCGGATGTAGCGCCCCTTGGCGGCCGACGGCTTCGCGCGGATGATCTCTTCGATGACGGCCGCGTAGTTCTCCAGCAGCCGACGCTCGTCGAAGTCCTTCTTGCCGATGACCAGGTGGACGATCGCGGTGCGGTCGGTGCGGTACTCGACCTTGCCGGCCTTCGCCTCCTCGACCGCCTTGGCGACGTCCATGGTCACGGTGCCGACGCGCGGGTTGGGCATCTTGCCCTGCGGGCCGAGGATGCGGCCCAGCCGCCCCACGACCGGCATGAGGTCCGGTGTCGCGATCGCGATGTCGAAGTCGGTGAAGCCGTCCTGCACGCGCTGGGCGAGGTCGTCCGCGCCGACGACGTCGGCCCCGGCCTCCTCGGCCTCGCGCGCCTTGTCGCCCTGCGCGAAGACGGCGACGGTGACGTCCTTGCCGAGGCCGTTCGGCAGCGCGATGGTCCCGCGCAGCTGCTCGTCGGCGTGGCGGACGTTCAGGCCCGTGCGGATGTGGACCTCGACCGACTCCGGGAACTTCGGCCCGGGGAGCGACTTGACGAGGGCGACCGCGTCGGCGGGCGCGTACTCGCGCTCGCGATCGACCTTGGCGAGGGCCTCGCGGTAGGTCTTGCCGTGCTGAGCCATCAGGCCACGACCTCCACGCCCATCGAGCGGGCGGTGCCGGCGATGATCGGGATCGCCTCGTCGACGGTGTGGGCGTTCAGATCCTGCAGCTTCTTCTCGGCGATCGCGCGGAGCTGGTCGCGCGTGATCTTCCCGACCTTGTCCCGGTTGGGCTCGGAGGAGCCCTTCTCGATCCCGATCGCCTGGCGGATGAGCACCGCGGCGGGCGGGGTCTTCGTCACGAACGTGAACGAGCGGTCCTCGTACACGGTGATGACGACCGGGATGGTCGTGCCGTTGTCGCTCGCCGTCTGGGCGTTGAACGCCTTGACGAACTCCATGATGTTGATCCCGTGCTGGCCCAGCGCCGGGCCGACCGGCGGAGCCGGGCTTGCCTGGCCGCCAGGAGCCTGCAGGCGGATCGTTGTCAGAACCTTCTTGGCCATCGTCCTCTAGACCTTCTTCACCTGGTCGAAGCCGACCTCGACCGGGGTCTCACGGCCGAAGATCGACACTAGTACCTTCAGCCGCGCGGCATCCTCGTTGATCTCCGAGATCTCGCCCGAGAAGTCGGAGAGCGGGCCGGAGATCACCTTCACCGACTCGCCGATCGAGAACTTCGCGCGGGTCCGCTCGCGGACGGCGACCTCGCGATGCAGGAGGCGGTCGACCTCACCCTGCGTGAGCGGCACCGGCTCGTTGGACGCGCCGACGAACCCGGTCACGCCGGGGGTGCCCTTCACGAGCCCCCAGGAATCCTCGTTGAGGTCCATGTTGACGAGCACGTAGCCCGGCATCGTGCGCTTCTCGACCGTCACCTTCTGGTTGTCCTTCATCTCGGACACCGTCTCGGTGGGAACGACGACCTGACGCACGTTGCGCTTCTGGCCCAGGGACACGACCCGGTGTTCCAGGTTCTGCTTGACCTTGTTCTCGTGCCCTGAGTAGGTGTTGACGACGTACCAGCGGAACATTCTTTTTCCGTTTCAGATGATGAGGTCCACGAGGCGCTGCGCGAGCGCGTCGATGACACCGAGGAAAGCGCCGGCGACGACCACGAAGCCCAGCACGACTGCGGTGGCCTGCCCGACCTGACGCCGGTCCGGCCACTGCACGCGCTTGAGCTCGGCCCAGGACGCGCGAAGGAAGTTGAGAAAACGAGGGCCCCCGCGGCCCGTGGTGGGTGAGCCGGCGGAGGCGGGAGCGGCCACCTCGCGACGGCTCTCGTCGAGCGCCTCGGCCTCGAGGAGCCCGTCGTCGTCGTCCAGCGGCTCGCCGTCCGCGCCCGCGACGATGCTCGCCTCGACCTCGTCGACCTCGCCTGAGGCGTGGTCGAGCGAGCCGGGCTGATCGGCACGGTGCAGCCGCTCGTTCGGCTCGGGTGCGCCGTTGCCCTCGTCGGGGCGTTGGCGACCCTTGCGCTCAGCGGCACGTCTGCGGTTGCGAGCCACGGCGGGACCTCAGACGCCTACCGGGTCTCCCGGTGGGGCGTGTGCGACCGGCACCACTTGCAGTACTTGCGCAGCGTGATGCGATCGGGGTTGTTCCGCTTGGACTTGTTGGTCTGGTAGTTGCGACGCTTGCACTCCTCGCAGGCGAGGGTGACCGCGATGCGCACATCTCCGCGGGCCATTCGAGGACTCCGGTCGGCGGGCAGCAGGGGACAGCCTGCGCACGGCAGGCATTGAGGTGAGGATAGCGCGGGTTCGCCATCGCCCATGCCGCAGGGCCGTGCAGGGTGGGTCGCGTCAAGCTACCCTCTGCCGAGATGCTGCACCGGACGTACGAGGGGCAGGACTGCTCGATCGCTCGGACCCTCGAGGTCGTCGGCGAGCGCTGGACGCTGCTCATCATGCGCGACGCGTTCCTCGGCGTCCGCCGGTTCGACGACATCCAGCGCGATCTCGGCATCGCGCGCAACGTGCTGCGCGACCGTCTCTCCCGCCTCGTCGACGAGGGTCTGCTGGAGCGACGGCCCTACCAGGAGCGCCCGCCCCGCAGCGAATACCGGCTGACCCAGAAGGGCCGGGACCTGTGGCCCGTCCTGCACGCGCTGCTGCGCTACGGCGACCGCTGGTACGCGCCGGACGGCCCGCCGCGCCGGATCGTCCACGGCGAGTGCGGCGGCGAGGCCGACGACCGCCGGATGTGCACGAGGTGCGGCGAGCCGCTGGAGCTGCCCGACGTGCACGCGGTCCCGCCGGCCGCCTGATCGACGCGGCCCGGCGTAGGCTCTCGCTCCGTGCACTCGCGCGCCGCCGTCCAGTCCCTGCACACCTTCGCCGGGCTGCTCGGCGAGGTCGACACGCCCACCCCCACGTCGGCCTTCTGGGACCGGCTCTGCGCCGCGACGTGCAGGCTCGCCCGCGTCGACCGTGCGCTCGTGTTCGTCTACGACGACGCCCGCCAGGACGTCCGCGCCGTGGGCAGCCACGGCATGCCGGTCGAGCTGTTCGGCAGCGTGCACGTCGGCATGGCGCCGGTCGCCCAGCGCGCGTTGGAGACCGACACGGTCCTCGTCGTCCAGGCGCACCGCGGCGACCCGGGGCTCCCGCGCGAGTACGTGGACCTGCTCGAGCTGCGGACGGTCCTCTGCACCCCGATGTCGGCCGGCGGCTACTGGTACGGCGTGCTGCTCACCGACCGCGGGACCGAGGAGTTCGAGCCCGACGCCGACCAGCTCGAGCTGCACTGGACGGTCGGCAAGACCGCCGCGCTCGCCGTCGCCGCACGGGCGGCCACGCGCCAGGGCGAACGCGCCCGCGCGCTGACCGACCGCATCGACCTCGCGCGCGACGTCCACGACGGCGTCATCCAGCGCCTGTTCGGCGTGTCGCTCGCCCTGTCCGCCGCGGGCGACATGCCCGCGGAGGTCCGCGAGCGCTGCCACAGCGAGGTCCAGGCCGCGCTCGCAGAGCTGCGCGAGGCGATCCAGCGCCCGCTCGGGCGCAGCACGCCCGCGATGCGGACCACGCTGCGCGAGCTCCTCGACGACCTGTCGGGACAACGCGAGGTCGTCCTCGACGAGGGCGCCGACGTCGAGGTGCCGGCCGAGCTCGAGCCGCTGGCGCAGTCCGTCGTCGCGGAGGCCGTGCGCAACGCCCGCAAGCACGCCGCGCCGACGCGGATCGGCGTGCGGCTGCGCCAGGGCGACGGCGCGCTCGTCGTCGAGGTGTCCAACGACGGCGTCACCCCCGGGGCCGCCGCCGACCGCGACGGTGGTATGGGCCTTCGCCTGGCCGGCTTCGAGGCCCTGCAGCACCGCGGCGTCCTGGAGTTCGGGGAGCGCGGCGAGGGCGAGTGGCAGGTGCGGCTGACGGTCCCCGTGCCATGACGGTCGAGCAGGGCATCCGGATCCTCGTGGTCGACGACCACGACGTCGTGGGCTGGGGCCTGCGGCTGACGCTGGGCGAGCTGCCATGGGTCGCGGAGTGCACCGTCGCCCACAACCCCGAGGAGGCGCTCGCCGCCGCACGCCACTCCGCCCCGGACGTCGCGCTCGTCGACCTCATGCTCGGCGGCGCGTCGGGGGCGGACGTCGCGGAGCGCCTGCGCGGCATGCACGCGCGCACGCGCGTGCTGCTGCTCTCCGGCGCGGGCAACATCTCGGTCGCCGCTGCCCGTGCCGTCGGCGCCTCGGGGTTCGTGCCGAAGTCCTGGTCGGCGGGCGACATCGCCCGCGCGGTGCGGACCGTCGCGCTCGGCGGCGAGGTCTTCGAGGCCGACGTCTCCGAGCCGGGCGTGACGCTGAGCGACCGCGAGCGCGAGGTGCTCGCCGGCGTGGCCGCGGGTCAGACGAACCGCGAGATCGCCGCGGAGCTCTTCCTCTCGCCCCACACGATCAAGGAGCACACGAGCACGCTGTATCGCAAGCTCGAGGTGCGAAACAGGGCCGAGGCGGTCCAGCGGGCGCAGCGGCTCGGACTGCTCTAGGCGCGCCCACGCCCCCCAATCGGGGGGAAAGGGTGCAACCACTTGCCACCGGTGGGGCTACTCATGCTCTGCATGGCTCTCTCGGGCAGCGAAGTCCCCCTCCGGACGGCAGCGGCGATCGGCATCGCGCTTCCGGACAACATCGTCGCGAACGCGGAGATCGCGGAGCGTCTGGGTGTCGATGACACCTGGATCGAGACGCGTACCGGCATCCGCGAGCGCCGTCACGCCCTGCCCGGCGAGCGGCTGACCGACCTCGCCATCCGCGCGGGCCAGGACGCACTCGACCGCGCGCCCGAGATCCCGTTGGAGGAGATCGACCTCGTCCTCGTCGCGACGACGACCGCCGACGAGGTCATGCCCAACGCCGCGCCGCTCGTCGCCGACGCGCTCGGCCTGCACCACGCCCAGGCGTTCGACGTCGGCGCGGCCTGCACCGGCTTCGTCGCCGCGCTCAGCCTCGCCGCCGGCATGCTCGACAGCGGCCGCGCGCGCCACGCGCTCGTCATCGGCGCCGACCTCATGAGCCGCGTGCTCGACCTCGACGACCGCCGGACGGCCGGCCTCTTCGGCGACGGCGCCGGCGCGCTGCTCATGGGCGGGAGCCTCGGCCCGCGCTTCGGCGACTTCGCATTCGGCGTCGACGCCGCTGGTGCAGGTCACATCTGCGTCCCGCGCGGCGGCAACATGGCCATGGCCGGCCAGGAGACGTTTCGCGCCGCCGTCAAGCGCCTCACCGAGGCCATTCCCGCCGCCGCGATGCGCGCGGGCTACACGCTCGACGAGATCGACCTCGTCGTCGTCCACCAGGCGAACCGGCGCATCCTGCGCAGCGTCGGCGAGCGCCTCGACCTGGACGCCGACCGCGTGGTCGACTGCATCGAGCTCTTCGGCAACACCTCCGCCGCGACCATCCCGCTCGCCCTCTGGGCGGCGGAGCGCGACGGCCAGCTGGTCCCCGGGTCCCGCATCGTCGTCGCCGCGTTCGGCGCGGGCTTCCAGTGGGGTGCCGGCGTCGTGGAGTGGACGGGCGCGTGAGCGCGAAATACCCCCGTGCGCACGAGGGCGTCGCCCTCGTCACTGGTGGCTCGCGCGGAATCGGTGCCGCCATCGCCAAGACGCTCGCCGCGGACGGCTGGCCGGTCGCCATCGGCTACCGCAGCGGAGTCGATCAGGCACAGGCCGTGCAGGCCGAGATCGAGAGCGCCGGCGGCGTCGCGACCACCCTCCAGGCGGACATCTCCCAGGCCGGTGCGGGCGACGCGCTGCTCGCCGACGCGCAGGAGGCGCTGGGCAACCCGGTGCTCGTCCTCGTCAACAACGCGGGCGTCCGCCGCGACGGCCTCTCGCCCCAGATCACCGACGACGACTGGGACACCGTCGTCGCCACGAACCTCACGGGCGCCTTCCGGCTCACCCGCCGGGCCGTGCGGACCATGATCCGCGCCCGCTTCGGCCGCATCGTGAACATCGCCTCGATCGTCGGCATCAAGGCGAACCCCGGCCAGTCCAACTACGCCGCCGCGAAGGCCGGCCTCATCGGCATGACGCACACCGTCGCGGCCGAGGTCGCGCGCCGCGGTGTGACCGTCAACGCGGTCGCCCCCGGCTTCATCCAGACGGACATGACCGAGGAGCTCACGGAGGACTGGCTCAAGCTGATCCCCGCCCGACGGCTCGGCACGCCCGAGGACGTCGCCGCCGCCGTCCGCTTCCTCGCCTCCGAGGACGCGGCCTACGTCACCGGCACCACGCTGACCGTCGACGGCGGCCTCACCGCCTAGCCCGAGGACCACGGACCATGTCCACAGCCACCCGCGACGCCGTGTCCCGCAAGATCGTCGAGACCCTCGCCTCCTTCGGTCCCGCGATCGACGACCTGAGGCCGGAGGCGACGCTCGAGGAGCTCGACATCGACTCGCTCGACATCGCCGAGCTCGCCCAGGTCGTCGAGGACGAGTACGGCGTGGAGATCTCCGGCGACGACGCCGCAGGGGTCACCACGGTCGGCGACACGATCGACCTCGTCCTGGCGAAGCTGCCATGACCCGCCGTCGCGTCGTCATCACCGGCGTCGGCGCCGTCACCCCGCTGGGCGGCGCGCGCGACCTCGTGCAGCGCTGGGTCGCCGGCGAGTCCGGGATCCGCGACGGCGAGGGCGCCTGCCTGGAGTTCGAGCCGACCGACACCATGACGCCGAAGGAGGCGCGCCGGGCCGACCGGTTCACCCAGCTCGGCATCGCGGCGTCCGACGCGGCCCTGCAGGACGCAGGCTGGGCCGACGGGCTGCCCTACGACCCCGACCGCATCGGCTGCGTCATCGGCACCGGCATCGGCGGCCTGGCGACGATCGAGGAGCAGCACGACACGCTGCGCGATCGCGGGCCGAACCGGGTGTCGCCGCTCACCGTCCCGCTCATGATGGGCAACGCGCTGCCCGGCCAGGTCTCCATGCGCCACGGGCTGCTGGGGCCGACGTTCGGCGTCGTCTCCGCCTGCGCCGCCGGCGCGAACTCGATCGGCACCGCCATGCGCCTCATCCAGTACGGGGACGCGGACGCGGTCGTCACCGGAGGTGGCGAGGCGGCGCTCACGCCGCTCTCGCGCGCGGCCTTCGGCTCGCTCGACGCGCTGTCGGAGTCCGGCATCTCGCGACCCTTCGACCGCCGCCGCGACGGCTTCGTCATGGGCGAGGGCGCGGGCGTCCTCGTGCTCGAGGACCGCGAGCGCGCCGAGGCGCGCGGCGCAGAGATCCTCGGCGAGCTGCTCGGCTACGGCGCGACCGCCGACGCCCACCACCTCACCGCGCCCGAGCCGCAGGGCCGGGGCGCGACGAAGGCGATCCAGCAGGCGCTCCTCGATGCTGAGCTGCTGCCCGAGGACGTCGACTACGTCAACGCGCACGGCACCTCGACGCCGCTGAACGACCGCGCCGAGACCTTCGCGATCAAGGCGGCGCTCGGCGAGCACGCCGCGAACGTCCCGGTCTCCTCGACGAAGTCGGCGATCGGGCACCTGCTCGGCGCCGCCGGCGCCGTGGAGGCCATCGTCACCGTCCTCGCGCTCCGCGAGAGCGTCGCGCCGCCGACGCTCGGACTCGAGGAGCCCGAGGAGGACCTCGACCTCGACTACGTGCCGGGTGCGGCGCGCGAGCTCGTCTCACGTGGGTCCAACGGCCATGCAGGCCGCCTGGTCGCACTGTCGAACGCCTTCGGATTCGGAGGCCACAACGCCGTGCTGTGCCTGGGGGTTCGGACATGACCGTGCAGTTGCTCGACCAGCGTCCCGAGGTCCTCACGCCGCGTGAGCGCCTGGAGGCCCTGTGCGATCCGGGGAGCTTCGAGGCGATCCGTTCCTCCGCCATCTCCCACCGGATGGGCCCCAAGGCCCGCCAGGGCGACGGCGTCATCGGCGGCGCCGGCCGCATCGGCGGCCGCCCGGTCTTCTGCTACGCCCAGGACCCCGCCTTCGCCGGCGGCTCGCTGGGCGAGGAACACGCCGACACGATCGTGCGCGTGCTGCGGCTCGCCGAGCAGGCCAACGCCCCGGTCGTCGCGTTCATCGAGTCCGCCGGCGCGCGCCTGCAGGAGGGCCTCGCAGCCCTCTCGGGCTACGCGCGGGTCTTCGCGGCGAACGTCGCGCTCTCCGGCCGCGTGCCGCAGATCTCGATCATCAACGGCGTCTCGGCCGGCGGCGGCTCCTACTCCCCCGCGCTCACGGACTTCGTGATCATGACCGGCCGCGCGCGGATGTTCCTCACCGGCCCCGGTGTCGTCCGCGACGTGCTCGGCGAGGACGTCGACGCCGAGAGCCTCGGCGGCCCGCGCGTGCACGAGCGCAACGGCGTCGCGCAGTTCGTCGTCCCCGACGACCTCGCCGCCGCCGCGCTCGCCCGTGAGCTGCTCGAGTACCTGCCGCAGTCGCTGCACGACACGCCGGCGATGTCGTATCCGGCACCCCCGGCGCCCGGGGATCCGGGCGACGTCGTCCCCGCCGAGTCGCGCCGCGTCTACGACGTCCGCGACGTCATCGCCCGGCTCGCCGACAACGGCGCCTACCTCGAGTACGGGCCGCGCTGGGCACGCAACATGGTCTGCGCGTTCGGTCGCATCGACGGCCGCCCGGTCGGCTTCGTCTGCAACCAGCCCCGGCACCTCGGCGGCGTCATCGACGCGGACGCCGCGACGAAGGCCGCCCGCTTCATCCGCACGTGCAACGCCTACGGGCTGGCGCTGGTCGTGCTCGTCGACACCCCCGGCTACATGCCGGGCACCGCACAGGAGCGCGCCGGCGTCATCCGCCACGGCGCGAAGCTCGTGTACGCGTTCGCCGAGGCCACCGTGCCGCGGGTGACGGTCACGCTGCGCAAGAGCTTCGGCGGCGCGCACATCGCGATGAACTCCCGCGACCTCGGCGCGAACCTCACATTCGCCTGGCCCGGCGCGCAGCTCGGCGTCATGGGCGCCAAGCAGGCCGTCGGCGTGCTGCACCGCCGCGCGATCGAGGCCGCGGAGGATCCGGAGGCCGAGCGCGACGCGCTCGCCGAGGGCTACACCGACCAGCACCTCGACGCCGCCAACGCGGTCGCCGAGGGCTTCGTGGACGAGCTCATCGAGCCGGGCGAGACGCGCGCGCGGCTCGCATGGGCGCTGTCGATGTTCTCGGATGATGGCCGGCGGCGCGAGCGCGTCGCCAACATCCCGCTCTGACGGGTCCCTCACTCGAACGCAGGTTCCTGGCGCTCACGGCGCTGCGGTGGCTGCCGCTCGGCGTGCTGCTGCCGCTGCTCGTGCTCGTGCCCCAGGCGCGCGGGCTCAGCCTGCCCCAGATCGGCGTGCTCATGGCGGTGCACGGCGTCGTCGCGACGGTCCTGGAGGTGCCGAGCGGCGCCGTAGCGGACGCCGTCGGCCGGCGTCGCACGCTGCTCGTCGGGGCGGCGCTGCTCACCCTGTCGCTCACGGCGTTCGCCTTCGCGCGCGACCTCGCGGCGTTCTGCGCGGCCGAGGCGCTGCTCGCCGCGGGCCGGGCGGCCATCTCGGGCTCGCTGGAGGCGTGGTTCGTCGACGGGACGCGCACGCTGGATCCCGAGGCGCCGCTGCGGCGCCCGCTGAGCCGCGCGAGCGCGGCCAGCGCCCTCGGCCTCGCGGCGGGGGCGCTGATCGGCGGCGCGGTGCCGCAGATCGACCTCGGGCTCCCGGCGACCGGGGACGACCCGCTGCTGCTCTACTCGCCTGCGATCCTCCTCGGGGCGGGCCTGGCCGTGGTCTACCTCATGAGCGTCGCGGCGCTCGTGCGCGGCCCCGGCTCGGGCGCGGCGGGCGGCTCGACCGAGCGCGGCCTCCTGGCGATGCGAGCGGTCGCGGTGGCGGCGGCCGGATCGGTCCGGGCGTCGATTCCGGTGCGGCTCCTGCTCCTCGCCGGGCTCGGGCTCGGTGTCGCGCTCACCACCGTGGAGACGCTCTGGCAGCCCCGCCTGAGCGACCTGCTGGGCGGCGCGGCCGGCAACACGACGCTCTTCGGCGTCCTCGTCGCCGCGTCGATGCTCTGCGTCGCGCTCGGCGCCTCGCTCGCGCCGCGGCTGTCGATGCGCCTGGGGGGCGAGGCGCGCACGCTGTACATCGTCGCCGCGCTGACGGGCACCGCCGCGCTGGCGGGGCTCGCGCTCGCGGCGGGCGCGCCGGCCTTCGCGGTCGCGTTCGTCGCGTTCTACGGCGTGCTCGGCGTCATCGAGCCGCTGCACCTCGAGCTCCTCCACGAGGAGGTGCCCAGCGGCGCGCGGGCGACGATGCTCTCCGTCGAGTCCCTTGCCGAGCAGCTCGGAGGGGTGACGAGCAGCCTCACGCTGACGCGTCTGGCTGCCGGGGCGGGCATCCCGGCAGCGTTCTGGGTCGCGTCGGGCGTGATGGGGGCCGTGGCCCTGGTCGCCCGCGCGCTGCCTAGAACGCGATGATGGCGACGCTGGAGTTGTGGATGCCGCTCGAGCCGGTGACGCGGCCGAACTCGCCGCAGGTGTAGAAGCCGCCGGCGGGAGCGCCGCCGAGCGCCGCCGAGATCTCGTCGACTTCCTGGCCGACGCGATCCCCCAGCAGCCCGACACGCGTGCAGCAGGAGAACACGACCGCGATCTCGGGCGGGCCGTCGAGCGCGGCCATCGCGTTCTCGGCCGCCTCGCGGGCACCGGCGAGCAGGCTCTCGTCGTCGCTGCACATGACCTGGACCACCGACTGCTCGGAGACGCCCGTCGTGAGGACGAGGCCGCCGTCGGGCGTGGTCAGGTGGATCTGACGCAGGTCGTAGCCGCCGCTCGCATTGGGCAGCCCGATGGGACGCTCCATCGCCCGCTCGCCGAACGACTCGGCGTCCAGCAGCGCCGCGCCGCGCTCGGACATGTACGCGCGCAGCGCGGGGAGCCCGTCGAGCTCGGAGATGACGGCGCCCTCGGCGCGCGTCACGAGCATCGGCTTGGAGAACGGGCGCCAGCCGTGGCCGACGCCGACGCCGATCGGTCGCGTCGAGGTGACCCACACGCACACGATCCCGTTCGTGAGCGCGCGTCCCTCGCCGAACGTGGTCGTCGCGGCGAAGGCGAGATCGTCGCCTGCGGCGCCGCCCACGAGCGGCACGACGGCGCTCGTCACCTCGTACGCGCCACGGGCGACTTCGCGCTGGTCGGGCGTCAGGCCGTCGCACAGCAGCAGAAGCGCGGAGTCGTGGCGCTCCTCGCCCGCGCGGTCGCGGGCGGTCTCGGCCGCATCGCGCGTGGTCGCCGCGAGGTCGGCGTCGTCGCGCTCGACGTGACAGACCCCGAAGGCCAGCTCACCGGCGACGAGGTGCGTGGCGACGCAGCCGGTGGGGACCTGCGCGTCCTGCGTGAACGCGCCGACGGTGGTGCACCCGACGACGGACGCCGGTGCCGCAGCCTCGATGGCCGCGGCGTGCAGCGCGTCGAGGTCGTAGGAGGCGCTGGGGAAGATCAGGACGAGGTCGCCCGCCGCCGGGATGCGCTCGCCGAGCGCCGAGCGCACCGACTCGCGGCCGGCCTCGGTGGCGTCGTCGGAGGTGCTGTGACCGTGGCCGCCCAGGGCCGAGTGCGGAGCGGTGGTCGGGTGCGAAGCCGTCATGCCCACCGGATCGACGCGGCCGGGCCTGTGTTCCAGCAGGACGTCCCCTCTCTGGACGTTCGGCCTCGACATGCGGTCCATGAGCGCTGGACGTGGAGAGGAAATGTGGCTGCAAGCCCTCAACTTCTGGGCGCAGCTGCCGTACCTTCGCAAAGACCCCGCAGATCAAGGACGATCCCAAATGGCCACCATTCGCATCCCGCTCATCGCAAAATCCCCCGCCGCTCTCGAGCAGCAGGTCTCCGCCCAGCTGGAGACCCTGCCCCCCGGCTGCACGCCCACGATCGATCGTGGCGTCATCTGGGACCGTCGCACCGGCGCGTCGTCGGTCGCGGTCATCTACCACGAGAGCTGAGCACGAGGGCGAGCGCGACACCCGCGCTCGCCGTCCACGCCACCGCGCGCAGCGCGTTGAGCCGCACGAGGCGGCCGA
>Ga0070665_100006231_pt1 | contig 12205 bp, 10 predicted proteins | sample KBSS13metaG_FD_65862 | JGI IMG/M metagenome (GOLD analysis project Ga0070665, IMG submission 65862) | Switchgrass rhizosphere microbial communities from Kellogg Biological Station, Michigan, USA - KBS S1-3 metaG | ecosystem: Host-associated > Plants > Roots > Rhizosphere > Soil ...
CCGATGTCGTCGTGCAGCTCGCGAGCGATGCGCTGACGCTCGGTCTCCTGGGCGCCGATCAGGCGCCGGGACAGCTTCTGGAGCTGTTCGCGGGAACGCAGGAGCTCCTGCTCGCCGTCCTCGGCGGGCTCCGGCGGCGCGCCGCGGCGGGCGGTTCGTCCCGCCGCGCGATCCGACTCCTTCGTGACCGCCTTCCGGCGTCGGCCGCCGAGATCCTCCACATCACCCACGCGCCGATTTGACCACAAGGGAAACACCGATTTGCGCGGCGAAAAGGGCCGGGCGTCTTAAAAAAGAAAAGGCCCCGGCTTTCGCCGGGGCCCCGAAGAACTCTTTCGAGTTTCGTTTATCAGTACATTCCGCCCATGCCGCCCGGCATCCCGCCGCCGGCCGACGGCTTCTCCTTCTCCTTGATCTCGGAGACGAGGGCCTCGGTCGTCAGCATCAGTCCCGCGACGGACGCGGCGTTCTGAAGCGCGTTCTTGGTGACCTTGGTCGGGTCGATGATGCCCGCGCGGAGCATGTCCTCGACCTTCTCGGAGGCGGCGTTGTAACCGAAGTTGCCGCCCTTGGCGCGGAGCTCGTTGATGACCACGGAGCCCTCGGCGCCGGCGTTGTTGACGATCTGACGGGTCGGCTCCTCGAGAGCGCGGATGACGATCCGGGCGCCGATCTGCTCGTCGCCGACGAGCTCCTTGGCGCGCTTCTCGACCGCGTCGATCGAGCGAAGGAGCGCCACGCCGCCGCCGGGGACGATCCCCTCCTCGACGGCCGCCTTGGTCGCGTGCATCGCGTCCTCGACGCGCGCCTTCTTTTCCTTCATCTCGGTCTCGGTCGCGGCTCCGACCTTGATGACGGCCACGCCGCCGACGAGCTTCGCCAGCCGCTCCTGCAGCTTCTCGCGGTCGTAGTCGGAGGTCGTCTCCTCGATCTGCGAGCGGATCTGCTTGACGCGGCCCTGGATGGTCTCCTGCTTCTTCTTGGAGCGGTCATCCACGACGATCGTCGTGTTGTCCTTGTCGACCGTGACCTTCTTGGCGTCTCCCAGGTCCTCCCACTTGACGTTCTCGAGCTTGATGCCGAGGTCCTCGGAGATGAGCTTGCCGCCGGTCAGGATCGCGATGTCCTCGAGCATGGACTTGCGGCGGTCGCCGAAGCCCGGCGCCTTCACGGAGCAGACCTGCAGCGTGCCGCGCAGCTTGTTGACGACGAGAGTCGCGAGCGCCTCACCCTCGACCTCCTCGGCGATGATCAGGAGGGGCTTGCCTTGCTTGGCGATCTGCTCGAGGATCGGGAGCAGATCCTTCATGTTGGAGATCTTCTTCTCGAACAGGAGGACCTTGACGTTCTCCAGGACGCACTCCATCCGCTCGGCGTCGGTGATGAAGTACGGCGAGAGATAGCCGCGGTCGAACTGCATGCCCTCGACGACCTCGAGGGTCGTCTCCAGGCCCTTCGCCTCCTCGACCGTGATCACGCCGTCCTTGCCGACCTTGTCCATCGCCTCGGCGATGATCTTGCCGATCTCGGAGTCGTTGTTCGCGGAGATGGTGCCGACGTGGGCGATGTCCTTGCCCTCGACCGGCTTCGACATCTTGTCGAGGTACTCGACGGCGGCCCGGACGGCCGCGTCGATGCCGCGCTTGAGCTCCATCGGGTTGCCGCCCGCCGTGACGTTCTTGATGCCCTCGCGGTAGATCGCCTGGGCGAGAACCGTCGCGGTCGTGGTGCCGTCGCCGGCGACGTCGGAGGTCTTCGAGGCGACCTCGCGGACCATCTGCGCGCCCATGTTCTCGAGCGGGTCCTGCAGCTCGATCTCCTTCGCCACGGTCACGCCGTCCTTGGTGACCGTCGGGGAACCGAACTTCTTCTCGATGACGACGTTGCGGCCCTTCGGGCCGAGGGTGACCTTGACGGCATCCGCGAGCTTGTTGACGCCGTGGAGCACGCGCTGGCGCGCCTCCTCACCGTAGATAATCGTTTTCGCTGCCATTGCTTCTGACTCCTTAGTTTTCCGGTTTTACTTCTCGACGACGGCGAGGACTTCGTCCTCGCGGAGGATCAGGTGCTCCACGTCGTCGATCTTGATCTCGGTCCCGGCGTACTTGCCGATGAGGATGCGGTCGCCCTTCTTGACGTCGAGGGGGAACTGCTTGCCTTCCTCGTTGACCTTGCCCTTGCCGACGGCGACGACTTCCGCCTCCATCGGCTTCTCCTTCGCGGTGTCGGGGATGATGATTCCCCCCCGCTTCTTCTCGCCCTCCTCGAGCCGCTTGACCAGGATCCGATCGTAGAGTGGCCGAATCTTCATGAAAGTTCCTCCTTGAACTGCTTTCTTGGTGATCGGGAGCTTCTTCCGAACCTCCCGAGCGGAGGGGGATATTAGCACTCCTCCATGATGAGTGCTAGCAAGATGCCTGGCGCTCGACGCCTGGCCTTATAACTCCTTGACCAGAAGAGACTTGTCGCCACGTCGGCCGGCTTCCGTATAGAGTGGCTGGAGTGCTCGGAATCGCGATCTGGTCCCTCGCCGTCTACGCGGCCGGCGCGTCCGCGCTGCTCGCCGCGGCGCACCGGTGGGTGCAACCGATGCGCATCCGCGTCGCCATTCTCCTGGCGGCGGCGCCTCTTCTCTTCACCGGACGCGCCACCGTGACCGACGGTGTCTACGCGCCGCTCGACATCCTCGCCTTCTACGAGCCCATCGCCGCGCATCACGGCGTCGGCGCGGCCCCCGCCCGCACGCCGCTGCTCTCCGACGTCGTGTGCTCGTCGATCCCGTGGCACGCGGCGGTGCGCGACGCCCTCCTGCACGGACGACTCCCGCTGTGGAACCCGTTCCTCCTCGGCGGCGAGCCGCTGCTCGCGGTGCAGCAGGCGGCGCCGCTCCACCCCGCGACCTGGCTCGGACTCCTGCTCCCGTTGCCCGAGGCGTGGACGCTCCAGATGAGCCTGCGGCTGCTCATCGCGCTCCTCTCCGCGTATCTCCTGATGCGCGAGCTCGGCTGCTCCGAGATCCCGTCGTTCGCCGGCGCGGCCGCGTGGGCGTTCTCGGACTTCCTCGTCTTCTGGCTCGGCTACTCCGTGACGAACGCGATCGGACCGTTTCCGCTCCTGGCCCTCGGCCTCCTTCGCCTCGCCCGCGACGCAGACCGCCGCGCCGCGGCGCTGACCGCCGCCGCGCTCGTCCTGATCGTCCTCGGCGGCCACCCCGAGATGCTCCTCTTCTCGGTCGCCGCGGGCGGAGTGTGGTTTCTCTTCCGGCTGCGCGGATCGGCGCCGCCGACGCGCCGCCGCGCCGTCGCTCTGTCGCTCGTCGCCGGCGCCTTCGCGCTGGGGCTGACCGCGATCCAGCTCGTGCCGCTCCTCGAGGCTCTGCCGCAGACGTGGGAGCACGCGTTCCGGGAGGCCTACTACGCACGGCTGACGAAGTCCGTCGACCTCGTCGCCAGCGCACGGCGGGCCACGGTCCTGGTGCTGCCCTTCGCGTACGGGGTATCCGGCCACGGCGCGCTGGCGGACGGGTTCGGAACTCCCGGCGCGTACGCCGGTTCCATTCTCTTTCCCCTCGCGTGCGCGGGCCTCTTCGTGCGGCGCGCGCCGCGCGGAGCGCTCGTCGCGATCGGGCTCCTCGGAGCGGCGCTGTGGTCGCGCCTCGCCCTCGTGACGGACGCGATCGCCCGTCTCCCCTTCTTTCGGATCGGTGTGCTCGACTACATGGTCTTCGCGTCGGTCTTCGCACTCGCCGTCCTCGCGGCGTTCGGAGCCGAGGGGCTGTGCCGCGGCGAGGGACGGGGCGCCTTCCTGTGGGGCGCCGCGCTGACGCTGGCGGCGGCCGTCGCGCTCTACCTCCACCGCCGGCCCGGGATGCGCGCGCTCGGAATGGCGGACGGGTACGTTCACGGGCGGCTCGCGTGGGAGCTCGTTCCGCTCGCGGCCGCGACGGCGCTCGTCGCGCTCGCCGCCGCCCGGCCGCGCATCGGCGGCGTCGCCGCGGCGGCCGGGTGTCTCGCTCTGCTGCTCGTGTCTCGCGTCGGCGAGGCCGGCGCGGTCTACCCGACGGCGCCCGCCGCCGCGTTCTACCCGGACGTCCCCGTCCTCGACGCGATTCCGCGCGGCAAAACCGACCGCATCGTCGGGCTGGGACCGATGCTCCTGCCCAACGCGGCCAGCGTCTACGGGCTCGAGGACGTGCGCGGCTACGAGTCCATGACGCTGCTCCCGCTGGTCCAGACGTACCCGCTGTGGAGCCGCCCGCTCGGAGCCTGGTTCAACATCGTCGAGGACCTGAGCCGCCCGTTCCTGTCCTTCCTCAACGTCCGGTGGGCGATCGCGCCGCACGACACGCCGCCTCCGCCGGGATGGACGGCGCGGAAGCGCACGCCCGCCGGCGATCTGCTCGAGAACTCCCGCGTCCTCCCCCGCGCCTTCGTGCCGATGCTCCTGCGGTCGGTCCCGGGGCACGCGGATCGGCTGAAGGCGCTCGACTCGATCGACGACTACTCGCGGCGCGGCGTCCTCTCGGAACCGGCGGCGACCGGCGAGTGGATCTCGAACGGCGGCGCCCGCGTGGCGATCGAACGATACGAGCCGCAGGCGATGACGCTCTCCGTCGAGGCGCACGAGACCGCCGTCGTGGCGACATCGGTTCCGGCCTGGAAGGGATGGCGGGTCCTCCTCGACGGGCAGCGGGTGGAGCCGCTCACCTACAACCACGCCTTCCTGGGGTTCCGCGTGCCGGCCGGCCGCCACCGCGTGCAGCTGCGGTATCTTCCCGCGAGTTTCATAGCCGGCATGATCCTGAGCCTTTCGACCCTGACGCTCGCGGCTTTTTTGCTGACCCGGCGGGCGCGCCCGCGGGCCGGGCTGCCTTCGTGACGGACTGGTCCGGCCGGCAGGTCCTCGTCACGGGAGGGCTCGGCTTCATCGGCTCCAACCTCGCGCGCCGCCTCGTCGAGGAGGGCGCCCGCGTCACGCTCTGCGACGCGATGATCGAGGGATACGGCGGCAACGAGGCGAACGTCCGGGAGATCCGCGACCGCGTCGTGATCGACCGCTCCGACGTCCGCGACGCGGACGCGATGGACCGGCTCGTCGAGGGCTGCGACGTCGTCTACCACCTCGCCGCCCAGGTCTCGCACGTGATGTCGCTCTCGAACCCGTACCCGGACATCGACATCAACATCAAGGGTACGGCGGTGGTCCTCGAGGCGTGCCGGAGGAAGAACCCGGCGGCGATCGTGGTGCGGTCGGGGACTCGAGGACAGTACGGTCCCGCCGTCCGCCTGCCGGTCTCGGAGGAGACGCCGTCCGACCCGCGCGGCATCTACGAGATCTCGCAGCTCTCCTCGGAGATGATCTGCCGGACGTATACGCGCATCCACGGCGTCCGCACGGTGCCGCTGCGACTGACCAACGTCTACGGCCCCAGGGCGCAGATGCGCCACTCCCAGTTCGGCGTCGTGAACTGGTTCGTCCGGCTCGCCCTGGAGGGCCGGCCGATCCCGATCTTCGGCACCGGCCGGATACTGCGCGACTTCCTCTACGTGGACGACTGCGTCGACGCGCTCGTCGCCGCGGCGCGGGAGCCGTCGGTCGTCGGCGAGATCCTGAACGTGGGACACGACCGGCCGTCGACCTTCCTCGAGGTCGCGGAGATCCTGCGGGACCTCGTCCCCGGAGCGTCGATCGAATTCACCGACTTCACGCCGGAGCGGCGGGCCCAGGAGCCGGGCGACTTCGTCTCGGACATCACGAAGATCCGGCGCCTCATCGGGTGGGAGCCGCGGGTCGGACTCCGCGAGGGCCTCGCTCGGACCGTGGAGTTCTACCGCGAGCGGCGCGCCGACTACTTCTGAGTCGCGTCGGATAAGCTAGCGGCAGCCGATGATCTCGATCCATCCGACGGCGCTCGTCGCCAGCCGTGCGATCGGCGACGGCACCCGAATCTGGGCGTTCGTGAACATCCTCGCGGGCGCCCGGATCGGCCGTGACGGCAACATCTGCGACCGCTGCTTCATCGAGAACGACGTGGTCCTCGGCGACCGCGTCACCGTCAAGTGCGGCGTCTCGCTGTACGACGGGCTCACGGCCGAGAACGACGTCTTCATCGGCCCCGACGTCGTCTTCGCGAACGACCCGCGTCCCCGGAGCGGCCAGCGGCTGGCCGCGTATCCGCGGACGCTGCTCCGCGAGGGCGCCAGCCTCGGCGCCGCGGCGATCGTCCTTCCCGGAGTCACCGTCGGCCGCTTCGCGATGATCGGGGCCGGCGCCCTCCTGACGCGCGACGTTCCCGACTTCGCGCTCGCCTACGGCAATCCCGCGAGGGTTCACGGCCACGTCTGCCGCTGCGGCCGGACCCTGCGCGTCGAGGACGGCCAGGCGGGCTGCGAGTGCGGAAAGCGCTACGTGCGCGGCCCGGCCGGGGAGATCGGCGAGGCGGCATGAGTCCGGGCGGCGGGACGGCGTCGCGGGTCGCATTCGGCTCGCTGGCCGAGACCGATCGCGGGCGGAGGGACGAGATCGAGGCGGCGATCGGGCGCGTGCTCGACTCGGGCCGGTTCATCCTCGGCGACGAGGTGGCTCGCTTCGAGGAGTCGTTCGCGGCGTTCGTCGGCGCGCCGCACGCCGTCGGCTGCGCGAACGGCACGGACGCCATCGCGCTCGCGCTCCGCGCCGCGGGCGCCCGGCCGGGCGACGCTGCGATCCTGCCCGCGAACGCGTGCGTGCCCGTCATCGCCGCCGTCCGCCAGGCGGGCGTCGTGCCGCGGCTCGCGGACGTGGACGGGGCGACGCTGACCCTCGACCCGTCCGGTGTCGAGCGCGCGCGGACGCCCGAGACCCGCTTCGTCGTCGCGGTCCACCTCTACGGCGGCGTCGCCGACCTGGACGGCCTCGCGGACGTCGCGCGCGCGGCGGACATGACGATGATCGAGGACTGCGCGCAGAGCCACGGCGCCGAGTGGCGGGGCCGGAAGACCGGCACGTTCGGCGCGGCGGCGGCGTTCTCGTTCTACCCGACCAAGAACCTCGGCGCCTGCGGAGACGGCGGCGCGGTCGTGACCGCGGACCCCGAGATCGCCGCGCGTCTCCGGCAGCTGCGCCAGTACGGCTGGACCCGGCGCGACTTCGCGGCGAGCGAGGGCTGGAACTCCCGGCTCGACGAGCTGCAGGCGGCGATCCTCGCGGCGAAGCTTCCCCGGCTCGAGGAGGAGAACGCGCGGCGGCGCGCGATCGCGGACCGGTACGACGCGGCGCTCGAGGGCCTGCCGGTGCGGAGACTGTCGATCCGTCCCGGGTCCCTGCCGGCGCGCCACCTCTACCCGATCCGGGCTCCGAGAGGGCGCCGCGACGCGCTGCGCGAGCACCTCGCTCGACGCGGCGTCGAGACGGGCATCCACTATCCCGTCCCGCTCCACCTCCAGCCCGCGTACGCGTTTCTCGGCCATCGGGCCGGCGACTTTCCGGTGTCCGAGGAGGCGTGCGCGAGCGTGCTCTCGCTTCCGATCCACGCGCGGCTGTCCGATGACGACGTCGAGCTCGTCGTCGACGCCGTGCGCGGCTTCGACTTCGGCGTCGTGGAGGGCGCCGGCGCATGAGCCGTTCGCTCGTCTCGGTCGTCGTGCCCGTCTACTTCAACGCGGGCAGCCTTCCGGCTCTCGCGGAGCGGCTGCGCGCGGTCGCCGCGTCCGCGGACTTCGACCTCGAGGCGATCTTCGTCGACGACGGGTCGAAGGACGAGTCGTGGGAGCGCATCGGCGAGATCGTGCGGGCGTGGCCCGCCGCGCGGGGCGTCCGGCTGACGCGCAACTTCGGCTCGCAGATGGCGATCGTCGCGGGCCTGACGGAGGCGCGCGGCGAGGCGGCCGCGGTCCTCTCCGCGGACCTGCAGGAGCCGCCCGAGCTCCTTCCCGAGATGGTGGCGGCGTGGCGCCGCGGCGCGGCGGCGGTCCTGGCGGTGCGGCGCAGCCGGCCCGAGGCGCTGCCCTCGCGCGCCGCGTCGAGCCTCTACTACCGGACGCTCAAGCGGCTCGCCTTCTCCGAGATGCCGGCGGGCGGCTTCGACTGCTTCCTCGTCTCGCGGCCCGCGATCGACTTCCTGCGCGACAGCCGCGAGGTGCACACGTCGCTGCCGGGCCTCCTGCTCTGGAGCGGCTTCGCCGCGGCGCTCGTCCCCTACGACCGCGTCGAGCGCGCGGAAGGCGAGTCGCGCTGGACGCTCGCGAAGAAGATCAAGTACTTCATCGACTCGGTGATCTCCTTCTCGTACGCGCCGCTGCGCGCGATGTCGCTGGCGGGAGCCGCGCTGGCGGTCGCCGCCTTCGCGTATGCCGTCTTCCTCATCGTCTACAAGGTCGTCCACGGCCAGCCGATGCAGGGCTGGACGTCGCTCATGGTCGCCCTCGCGTTCTTCTCGGGAGTCCAGCTGCTCTCGCTCGGCATCCTCGGCGAATACCTATGGCGGACGCTGGACGCGGCGAGGGCGCGGAGGGGGTTCCTGGTCTGGGAGAGGACGAAGGGCCGTGAGCCGTAAGCATTAGCTCTCGCTAATGCATCATTTTTCGTCCAACGACTCCCGCACGGCTTTCGCCACGCGCTCGACCTCGGCGTCCGTCAGCTCCGCGAACATCGGGAGGGCGAGCACCTCTCGCGAGGCGCGCTCGGCCTCGGGAAAGTCGCCCTCGCGTCCGCCGAGATCGGCGAAGCACTCCTGGAGGTGGAGCGGCACCGGGTAGAAGACGGAGGTCGCGACGCGGCGCTCCGTCAGACGCTTTCGTACGGCGTCCCGGTTCCGGACTCGCACGACGTACTGGTGGTAGACGTGCTCGCGGCCCGGGCCCTCGACGGGAAGGCCGATCCTCTCGTCTCCACCGAGAAGCGCTCCGTATCGCGCCGCGATCGCGCGGCGTCTCGTGTTCCAGCCGTCGAGGCGCGGCAGCTTGACGGACAGGACGGCCGATTGGATCGCGTCCATGCGGAAGTTCCCACCGACCCGCTCGTGGTGGTACGTCGCGAGGCCGCCGTGCACGCGCAGGATGCGGACCAGCTCCGCCAGGGCGTCGTCGTCCGTCGTCACCGCGCCGGCGTCGCCGGCGGCGCCGAGGTTCTTCGTCGGGTAGAAGGAGAAGGCGGCGAGCGTCCCGAGCGCGCCGGCCGCGCGGCCGCCGTACGTCGCGCCGATCGCCTGGCAGGCGTCCTCGAGCACGGGGACGCCGCGGCGGCGGGAGATCTCGGCGATCTCCGCCATGTCCGCGCACTGGCCGTACAGGTAGACGGGCTCGACGGCCTTCGTGCGCGGGGTGATCGCGGCTTCGAGTCGATCGGGGTCGAGGCAGTAGGTCTCCGGATCGATGTCGACGAACACGGGCTTCGCGCCGAGACGGGCGACCGCCGCCGCGGACGCGAAGAACGAGAACGGCGACGTGACGACCTCGTCTCCGGGCCCGATGCCCAGGGCCATCAGCGCGACGAGCAGCGCGTCGGTTCCGGATGAGACGCCGATCGCGTGCCGGACTCCGAGGCGCTGCGCGAGCGTTTGCTCGAACGCGTCGAGTGCCGGACCGAGGACGAAGTGGCCGGAGGCGAAGACGCCGGCGACCGCACGATCGATCTCGTCCTTCAACGCGCCGTCGTACCGCGTCAGGTCGAGGAGCGGGACGGCGGGCGGCGCGGTCACGGCGCGGATTGTACCGGCGGACGGGAAACGGCGGGACGGCAGGGCCTCCGCCGCGCCCTTCGAGTCGCCCATGGGCCCGGGCCCCGGCCGAGGAGAGATCGCCCCGCGTAATGCCGCCCGGCCCAGGGCCGTAATCCTCCACGGAGGTGAGAATTGAAAGCCGCCATTCAAATCCTGGTGCTCGGCGTTCGATTCGCGCTGACCCCCGCCGTCGCGGCCGCGCCTCTCCCCCTGCCGGACTACAGCGGCGTCTGGACCATCGACCGGGAGCTGAGCGATGACCCGTCCCAGGCGCTCAAGGAGTGGCGAGACTCGTCTTCGCCACCTTCATCGTCCGGAGGCTCGCACGGGCACGGGCGCGGCCACGGACACGGCGGCGGCGGAGGCGGCTCCGCGGGGGACGACGCGCAGGCGCAAAGCGCGGATCCGCGCGGGTTCGCGGCGCTCGACACCCTGACGATCCGCCACAGCGAGCCGGAGATCACGATCGTCGACGCGACCGGTCGCGAGCGCCGCCTGACGACGGATGGCAAGAAGATCGAGGAGGAGCACTCTCACGGCGGCACGACGAAGGTGAGCGCCGCGTGGACGGAGGAGGGACGGCTCCAGATCGTCTCGGTGCCGGAGCATGGCCCGAAGTGGACGGAGACGTTCGCGATCGCGGCGGACCGGTCGCAGCTGATCGTCACGACGAAGATCGAGCGCTCGCACGGCACGCCGCTGACCATCCGCCGCGTCTACGACTCGCCTGCGTCCACCAGGCCCGCCGCGCCCCCGGATCCCGCGCCACCCGCCGGCGAGCCCGACGACGATTCCGTGTCGGCGCGACGCTGAAGGATTCTCGACCCCGGTTTAGGGCGGACGGCTCACGTCCTGGCTCTCAAGGCTTCCGTCTCAACAGGTGTGCCGTGAACCCGTCCGACCGGTCGTCGGGCAGGATGCGGAAGCGGTCTCCCTCGATCCGGGCCGCGAGCGCGGCCGCAGGCGGCTCGATCGGCGCGCGCTCCAGTGACGCATCGCCGGCGAGGACCCGCGCGACGACCCGCTCGTTCTCCTCCTCCTCGAGGCTGCAGGTCGCGTAGAGGAGCAGGCCGCCCGGGGCGAGCAGCCGCGCCGCCGACGCGAGCCACTCCTCCTGCGACCGCGCGAGCCGCTCGATCGCCCCCGGCGTGACGCGGTAGCGGATCTCGGGGTTCTTGCGAAGGGTGCCCGTGCCGCTGCACGGCGCGTCGAGGAGGACGCGGTCGAAGCGGCGCTCCGGCAGCGGCGGGCGCGAGACGTCCGCGGCGACGGACGCGAGACCTCGCAGCTCGAGGCGGCGCGCGTTTTCGGAAACCCTCCCGAGCCGGGCGGGAGAGACGTCGAGCGCGATGGCGATCCGCGCGCGCCCGTGCGCGAGCGCCGACATTGACTTGCCGCCGGGGGCCGCCGCGAGGTCGACGAGGAGGTCGGCCGCCGGCAGGAGCAGCGGCAGCACCTGCGAGCCGACGTCCTGCACGGAATACGCGCCCGACGCCAGCAGCTCCGACCGGAGTGGATTGCCCGACAGCACGGTGAGGGCGCGGGGCGCCAGCGGAGACGGCTCGGTCTCGACGCCCTCGCGGGCGAGCGCCGCTCGGGCGCCCTCTCGGGTTCCGCCGCGCGGCCCCACGAGGAGGTCGAGGCGGGGCGCCTCGTTGTCCGCCTCGAGGAGGCGGCGCGTCTCGTGGGGACCGAACCGCGCGAGCCACCGCTCGACCAGGAAAAGCGGGTGCGAGTAGAAGGCCGCGAGCCGGGAGGCCCGGCCGGCGCCGTCGGCCTCACCCGGAGCCGAGGGCGGCGGCAACAGCAGGATGCCCCGCAGGACCCCGTTGACGAGCCGCGCGGCTCCCTCGCCGCCGCTGTCGCGAGCGTGGTCGACCGCCTCGCTGACGGCGGCGTACGGCGGTACTCGGTCGAGGTGGCGGAGCTGGTACAGCGCGACCTCCAGGATCTCGCGCAGGTTTGGCGCGAGCTTCGGCAGCGGCACGCGGCTGACCGCGCCGATCTCCTCGTCGAGCGCGGACTTCCAGCGCAGCACGCCGAGGAGCAGCTCACGCAACAGGTCGGCGTCGCGAGGCTCGAGGCCGCGCCCGAGCTCGCCGGCCACGGGCGCCGCGAGACGCCCGCCCTCGAGGACGCGGCGGATTCCCTCGACCGCGCGGCGTCGCGCCGTCGGCGGCGCGCTGCTATGTCGCGCCGTCAGCGGCGCGCTGACATGTCGCGCCGTCTGCGGCGCGCGGCCCTTTCGCGCCGTCTGCGGCGCGCTGTCACTTCGCGCCGGCGGGCGAGGGCCGCGTGGGCCCTTCCGCGTCATTCGTCCCCGAAGCGAGCCGGCAATCGCGCCCCCGCCGCGAACTGCATGCCGCTCACCGGTCCGCGGCCGGCTCGCTGCAGGCGGAGGATGCGGAGGACGGTTCCTCCTCCGACCGAGGCGAGGAGATCCGCTCCTTCGCGGTACACCGTTCCCGGCGGATGGCCCGCGTCGGCTCCCGCCTCCGCATCGCCCTC
>Ga0070665_100006238_pt1 | contig 12199 bp, 9 predicted proteins | sample KBSS13metaG_FD_65862 | JGI IMG/M metagenome (GOLD analysis project Ga0070665, IMG submission 65862) | Switchgrass rhizosphere microbial communities from Kellogg Biological Station, Michigan, USA - KBS S1-3 metaG | ecosystem: Host-associated > Plants > Roots > Rhizosphere > Soil ...
CACCGATACGAATGCCGCTCGCGGTCTGCTGGATGCCACGCAGTGCCTGAATTTTTCGCAAGCCGACGAGAACTGTCGGATCCACGAGCTCCGCGTTCAACATGGCTACCAGAGTCGCACCGCCGGCGAGACAGCGAGCATCGTCGCAGTTCGCAAGGGCGGCGAGCGCTTCGTCGAGGGTGTCCGGTTCGAGATATTTCATCGGCTTTCGACGAGATATTTCATCAACTTCACGATCATAGCAGTGACGACACCAAACGCAACGCCGTGCCGCAGGAGATTGCGTTTCATATAGTTATGGGAGGCTGCTGTGTCAGTTATGGACGTTGCAATGGAGTCGGGTTGCGGTTGAATCGGGGCCGGTGTCCTGTAACCATGGCTGCGGTGAGCCCGAACTCAATCTGGAATCTGCATGAAAATCGAGAAGACTTTTACAATCAGCGCCCCGCAGGCGCAGGTGTGGGCGTTCATTACCGACCCGCAAAAAGTTGCACAGTGCATTCCGGGCTGCGAGGGCGCCGAGGAGAAGGCTCCGGGCAGGTATACCGCCGCCATCCTCGTCAAGGTCGGCCCGATCCGCACCACTTTCGAGCTCGATATTGAGCAAACTGAACGACGCCCCCCGGAGTTTGCGGCTTATCTCAGCAAGGGCGGGGAAGGCAGCCGTGCAAGCCGCATCAGCGCAGTCAGCACGCTGGCACTGAAGTCCGAGTCCGCCAACACCACGGAGGTCACCTACACATCGGACATCAACATCACCGGCCGTCTCGGCAAGTTCGGCAGCGGCATGATGCAGAAAATCGCCGATGGTATCGGCGAGGAGTTTGTCGCTGAACTGAAGGGGAGACTGGAGACCCCCGCAGTGCCCGAAGCCACCCCATAACCGCCCGCTGCTGTCCTATAAGCGCTGAAGCGAGCCTGTAAGCGTCCCCAGCTCCCCCTGATGCCGCGGTCCCGCGCCGTGGCGTCATCCCCTTAGATGAGTTCCAGACGGTCAACTCTACTCACAGTTATGGGAGCCCAAAGCAATTTTCGAGTTGGCTTCTGAAGATCACATGCTAGCTTTGTTCCACTCGGGGGGGCATTTGTGCGCGACTGCGCTCTTCTAAAGATGTGCGATGCGCGTCCATAACATCAGGAGAAGAACATGACGGGGGAATCTCGCCTGCGGCTGAGCGTGATGACCGCACTTTTGGCGGCAACGGCGGCCTCTGCGGCCGTGGCACAAGATACCGCAGACGCGGCTCGGGGAGCTGCACGGGCGGATAGCACACCACAACCGGAAGAGGTCGTCGTGACCGGTTCGCGCATCGCGCGCCAGGATTACGAAGCCAACACTCCGATTGTAACCTTGGGGGCCGACGCCATTAAGCAATCCGGCGAAGTTTCGCTGGAGATGGCACTCCAGCAACTGCCGCAGTTCATGGCGGATATGAATGCGACGGATCCGCTGCTGAGCAATGGCGGCCGGGCGCAGGTCAATTTGCGCGGACTGGGCGCGAACCGCACCCTGGTGTTGCTCGATGGCCGGCGGATGCAATTTTCAGACCCTACCGGCGTCATCGACCTCAACACCATCCCCTCCACGATGATTCAATCCGTCGAAATCATCAGTGGCGGCGCTTCAGCGGTCTACGGCTCGGACGCGGTTGCGGGCGTCGTCAACTTCAAGACCCGGGACCATTTCCAGGGTGTCGAGATCGATGGCCAATGGGGGCAGTCGACCAGGGGAGACGCCGGCCAGGAACAAGTCGCCGTGACCATGGGCGGCAATTTCAATGACGACCGGGGCAATGCCGTCATTTCCCTGAATTTCATGAAGCGCGATCTGATTCGTGAGAACTCGCGCCCCTTTTTCGCCAACGCCAACCCGCAGGCGGTATTGCCAACGGGCTCCTACCAGGTGGATGCAAACAACCTGCCGAGCCAGGCGGCAGTGGACGGGGTTTTTTCCCAGTACGGCGTGGCACCCGGGACAGTTCTGCGCACCCGGAACCTGGGATTCAATGACTATGGCGGTTCCGATCCGATCACACTGTTCCCCCTGACGGGCAACATTGTGAACTACAAGGGCCCCGGCCGACCGTACATCATCCAGACACCGACGTCGTTGACGTCCGCGGCTGGACAGTACATCTCGTTGGTCCAGCCATTGGACCGTTACGATGTCTACGGGAAACTGAACTACAAACTGACCGACAACATCACCGCTTACTCGCAATTTTACTTTGCGCAGAATGACGTCGCGACTACCGCGGGCCCCACTACGCTCACGGCGCAGATCTCCCCCACGAATCCGTTTGTGCCCGCCGATCTCAAGCCCATTCTGGCTTCACGGCCCAATCCCAATGCGCCGTTTACTTTCAGTCAGATTGCCGGCGAATTTGGCATGAGGGAGTTTGGGTATCGGTACACGACGTATCAGATGCTGGCGGGCTTGAAGGGTGGTTTCGAGGTTCTTGGACGGCGCTGGAATTGGGATGTGTATGGTTCGACCGGAACAACGACCGACATATTCGGGACCTCAGCGAGCACGGACCAGAACGTCGTCAACCAGCTCACTTTGGCGGCAGATGGTGGCGCATCCCAGGGCTGTGCCTTCAATCCATTCGGCTACAACAACGCCATTACCCAGACCTTCCAGCTCTCGCCTGGCTGCCTGAAGCTACTGTCGCGTCAACCGAAAGACGAGACGGATCTGTCGCAGAAGGAAGTCCTCGGCTCCCTGGGAGGTTCGGTATTGAAATTGCCGGCCGGCGATCTGCAGATTTCGGCCACAGCCGGGTTCAGGCGTTATGGATACGAGTTCAGGCCGGATGCGCTGGGATTTGCCGAGTTGCCGCAGGGAGGCACCAATTTCGCGGTGTATACCAATGCGAGCGACTCGGTCAAAGAGACGTCCCTCGAAGCTGAGGTGCCCATCCTCAAGGATGAGCCTTTCGCGAAAGTGTTGAATATCAACGTGGCCGGGCGGTATTCCGACTACAAGAGCACGGGCGGAACCACGACCTATAAGGCGGACATGGAGTGGGCACCCATCGATCCAGTGCGCTTTCGTGGAGGCTATGAGCGCGCACTGCGTGCGCCGAATCCGGCGGAGCTCTACGGCGCTGCTACGCAGGTACAAACTACCGTGGGTTCGCCTCCCGCTGCCGGAGATCCCTGCGACGTTCGCAGCGCGCCGCGTAATGGTGCAAATGCCGCTCAGCTTCGCGCGCTATGCATTGCGACGGGAGTCCCTGCAACGCTGGTCGACAGCTATCAGTTCACGAGGACGACCGCTCCCGCCTTCACATCCGGCAATCCGAATGTGAAGCCGGAAATCGCCAACACCTATACGTTCGGCGGTGTCTGGTCGCAGGAGTTCGGCGGGCTGAATGTGCGAACTTCGGTCGACTGGTACAACATCGAGGTCAAACAGGCGATCACCACGATCCCTCTGCAGAGCATCATCAACAGTTGCTACAACCTCAACGGCGGAAATCCGAGCTACAGCGCAACCAACTTCTACTGCGGGCTGACGGGACGCAACCTGAGTGACGGTACGATCACGAATGTGCTGTTGTCCAACCAGAACGTCGGCGGCTTCCGCACCAAGGGTGTCGATCTGGAAACTGACCTGCGCTATCCGCTGCCGGTCGGATCGCTCTTGTTTAATGGCACACTGAGCTACGTGTATAACTGGGAGATTCAGCTTCTCCCCGGTACGCCGTGGCAAAATGTCAATGGCGAGATTGTCCCTACCGTCAGCACGCTGCAGCCATCGACACCCAAGCTGAGGGGTCTGTTCAGACCCAGTTATGAAATGGGGTCGTTCCGTATCGGCGCGCGGATTCAATACATCTCCTCCATGGTCGATCCGACGTATCTCGTGAACCCGGCCACGGCCCTGGCAGGGGTTCCCGCGTACTTCTACTACGGTCTGGATGCAAACTACCGGTTCCGCTCGTTCGATATACGCGCCGGAGTCGACAATCTTGCGGACAAGGGCCCCCCTGTAGTGAGAGGTACGCCCAGCGTCACCAGCCCAACCATGTATGACACCATTGGGAGACGGTATTACATTGGCGCAACACTCTCCTTTTAGAGTGGCGCGCCGGTGGTTTCGATGAGTCGGCCGCGGCAGCCGCGGCTCATGGTGCGGCGGCAATTCCTCGCATTAATGAGCGCGCTGGGTGGCTCGATGGCGAGCGGCTGGCCGACCGCCCCCGCCTGGGGGCGAGACCGTGGGGCAGCGGGCAGGAAGCCGTTGCCCCAACTCAACGTGCGCGAGGTACTCGCCGGGTTGGCGGCCCGGCAGTTCTCGGTTCCGGAGTATGTGGATGAGTTGCTGGCGTGGCAGGCCCGGTGGAAGCCGATAAACGCATTCATTGCGCAGGATGTTGGCGCTGTCCGCGCAGCCGCAACTCGCGCGGATACACTCAACCGTAAGAAGTTTCCGATCGCCGGCGTTCCGATTGTCATGAAGGACAATATTGACGCGCTCGGCTATGCGACCACCGCCGGCTCACCGGGCTTGCTGAAGCATCATCCCCGCGCCAACGCGCCGATGCTGCAGCACGTGCTCGATCATGGCGCCATTGTGATGGGCAAAGTTGGCTTACACGAGCTTGCGGCCGGCGGAACGTGTGCCAACCTGACATTCGGGCAGGTTCGAAATCCCTACAATCCAGCAATGGTGCCCGGTGGCAGCAGCGGCGGCACAGCGGCAGCAGTTGCCGCGCGCCTCGTCCCGGCGGGCCTCGGCACCGATACCGGCGGATCGGTTCGCGAGCCTGCGTCGTTTTGCGGAGTGGTCGGCTTTCGCCCGACGGCAGGTCGCTATTGCGTGGCCGGCGTGGTGCCACGTGCGCTCAGCCACGATTCAATCGGGTGGATGGCGCGGACATCCGCTGACATAGCGTTGTTGGACTCGTGCAGCGGCTCCCCCTTGCCCCGGGTTGATTCGATTTCACTGCGGGGGCTGAGACTCGGTGTGCCGCGCGCGTACTTCTACGAGGACCTGAATCCTGAAGTGGCCCCGGTAATCGAGGCTGCTCTCGAGCGCCTGCGCCAGGCCGGTGCGCAGCTCATTGAGGTTGATTTTGCCGATCTGCGCGAGCTGCGCAAGAAAATCACGGGTCCCTCGCAAGGAGCTTACGCGCGCGACCTGCGCGACTATCTGCGCGACTCCGGCGCGGACGTCAGCGTCGATTCAGTCATCCATGCGGTGTCCGAACCGCAGCTCAGGACTAACTTTGAACGGTCACTGGCGGCCATTGACGACGCTGCAGAGCCCTACGATCCCGCCAGGGATGAGGGCTTGCAAGCCTATCGCCGCGCGTATGCCGGGTACTTCCAGAGCAATCGGCTGGCGGCGGCGATCATTCCCACCACGCCGGATATTGCATTTCCGGTTCCAGCCGATCCGGCCAACAGCCGGGCGCCGAGCTCCGGTGTTCGCAACACCGGACCCACCGCCACGGCCGGTTTTCCCGGCTTGTCGATTCCGGCAGGGCTGAGCTCAACCGGGTTGCCGGTGGGAATCGAATTCGATGGGCCGCCCCATTCGGACGCCCTGTTGTTCGCCATCGGCTCTGCATTTGAAAGCATCACCGAGCCGCTGCCGCCCCCTGTTGCGCCTGCAGTCAACACTGCTCGCGCCAATCCGTCGCTTGTCAAATCAGCATGAGGACGCCATGACCGCTACCTCCCGGGGAAGACTGCATCGATGGGCGACCGCCGCCATGACCGTGGCTTTCACGTTGGCCCTGAGCTCAGTGGGAGTAGCCAAAGACACGGTCATTCATGCCGGCCGACTGATTGACGGTGTTTCGAAGCAGCCGCGATCGAAGGTCTCCATAGTGATCTCGAACGATCGGATCACTTCGGTACAGGATGGGTTTGTGACCCCCGCCGGCGCGGAGGTGATCGATCTGTCCGGTTCCACCGTGCTTCCCGGCCTGATTGATGATCACCAGCACATCGGCTTGGGTACGCCCCTGGCGGCTACCAACGTGAGTTTGCTCGCGCGCAGCGAAGCTGACGAAACCCTGAAAATGGCGGCGAATGCGCAGGTCATTTTGCAACAAGGCTTCACTTCGATTCGCGTTCCCGGGGCATCCGACGGTGTGGATATCGCCCTGAAGCGGGCGATCAACAGCGGCTACGTGATCGGGCCCAGAATGTGGGTTGCCAGTGTGCCCATCTGCCCGACTGCCGGCCACTGCGACGGCCGTACCACGCGAGACTTCGACGCAGAGGATCTCAACGTAAAATATAACTATGTCGACAGCCCGGAGGAGGCGGTCAAGGCAGTACGGCTCAATAAGCTGCGCGGAGCTGATTTCATCAAAATCATGCCGAGCGGAGGCGCCGGCAGCGTCGGCGATGATCCCAAACGTCAGCTGATGACGAACGATGAGCTCAAAGCGGCCATCGACACTGCGCATTCCCTCGGCCTCAAGGTAGCGGGCCACATCATGGGGAATGAGGCCATCAACAACTCGATTCGCCTGGGGATTGATTCCGTCGAGCATGGCTCCTACGGCGACGCGGCCTCATACAAGCTGTACAAAGAACACGGCGCGTATCTCGTTCCGACGCTCGCGCGCTCTGCCCGCGGGGAAGAGCTCGTGCAGGCGCATCCTGAGTCCATGGACCCATACCAGGTGAAAAAGCGCCACGAGGTGCACATGGTCCATCAGACGAATTTCACCAATGCCTACAAAGCGGGGGTGAAGATCGCCTTTGGTACCGATTTGAACGTGTATGACAACATTCCGAAGTACCGGCTGCTGGCGGTCGAGTTCGAATACATGGTGCAGGATGGCATGCCGCCCATGGAGTGCATCATCGCGGCCACCTCCAGCGCCGCCGATTTGATTGGCGACACCGAGAATATCGGCTCGATCCGCCCGGGTCGCTACGCGGACGTGGTGGCGGTCTCCGGCGATCCCCTGCAGGACATCAAGGAGCTGCAGAAAATACAGTTCGTAATGAAGGGCGGTGTTGTATATCGTCGGGATGGTCAATCTACCGTCATTGGCATGAAGTAATCGCTACCGCGCTGGATCACTATGACAAGACTGTCGCATCGCATCTCGACCCTGACGCCCTCCACGATCCTCACGACGATCATGGTCCTGGAAGAGCTGCGCGCACAAGGCAAACAAGTCATCGAGCTGGTTGGGGGAGAACCCGATTACGACACGCCGGAAACCGGTAAGGAAGCGGGGATTGCCGCGATTCGAGCCAATCGAACCCGCTATCCGCCCACAGACGGCCTGGCCGAGTTGCGCCGCGCACTGTCGCTCAAGCTTCAGCAGGAGAATGGACTCACCTACACACCGAAGCAGATCCTCGTCGCCAGCGGAACCAAGCCGCTCATCACCGCCGCGCTGATGGCGCTTGCCGATCCCGGGGATGAAGTCATTGTTCCAGTCCCCTATTGGGTGTCCTATCCCGAGATGGGCCGCCTGGCAGGACTCACGCCGGTCCTGGTGACTTGTCCGGCGTCAAACGGGTTTCATTTGCGGCCGGAAGATCTGCAAGCCGCGATTACACCGCGCACCCGGGTGTTGCTTCTGAACTCGCCGAACAATCCAACCGGAGCTGTCTACAGCGAAGCTCAGCAACGAGCGCTCCTCGAGGTGGTGAAAAAGTACCCGCAGCTGTGGGTCATCACCGACGAGATTTACGAAGACATCTGTTACACCGGGTCCCGTCCCGTGTCGTTTGCCACGCTCGATTCGAAAGTGGCCGAGCGTGTAATTACGGTTAATGGCTTCTCCAAAGGATATGCCATGGCCGGTTGGCGAGTGGGCTATGCGGCGGGCCCCACCGATGCCATCAAAGCCATCCTGGGCGCGGTTGGGCACATGAGCAATGGGGGCAGCACGATTTCGCAACACGCCGCCCTGGGCGCGCTGACGGGCGACCGGTCATTCCTGAAAATCAATGAGCGCGAATATCGTGAGCGCCGCGATCTCGCGGTCGACGCCATCAACCAGATGCCCGGCCTGTCCTGCCAGCGGCCGGATGGCGGGTTCTTTATCTGGGGCGACTGTTCCGGCGTGATCGGTCGGCGCACTCCCGGCGGCGAGATCATCCAAACAGACGCGGATTTCGTTTTGGGTGTCTTGCGTCATGCCAATGTGGCACTGCTGGCGGGCGCACCCTTCGGCATGGCTCCGTATTTTCGCTTGTCCTATTCGATCTCCCTGGAGCTGCTCGCCAAGGGAATGCACCGCATGAAAGCCTTTTGCGAATCGCTCACGTGACCACCCAACCCGTCCATCCGCTCGCGACCCTCGCGGGACCTGCACCGAGCGGAGCTGCCATTATCGAGGCCCTGAAGCAAGCGAAGATCGGCACCGTGTTGTCCGTGCCCGATATCGTGACCAGCGCCGGCCTGTTGTTTCCGATAGCCAGCGACAACAGTTTTCGTCTGATCCGCGTCTGCAAGGAGGACGAGGCCGTTGGAATCTGCGCCGGCCTGTCTTACAGCGCGCAGCGCGCGGTACTGCTGATTCAGTACACCGGACTTCTCGATTCCATCAACGCCGTGCGCGCCGTGGCGGTGGGCTACAAGATGCCGATGGTCTTCATGGTCGGCCTGCTGGAAAAGGAACCGGGTGTTCCGCCCAAACAGTCGGCGCTCTATGGGATCCGCATTGTCGAGCCCATTCTCGAGGCCATGGGAATCGAACATCATCTGATTGAGACTCAGTCGGATGTTGTGAAGATCCGGCCGGCGATTGAAACTGCCTATGCGTCGTCCCGGCCCACGGTCCTGCTGATCGGACAAAGGCCGCTCGTATCATGATGAAGCGCGATGAGTGCCTGCGAGCGCTGGCGAGACATTGTCCGGATGACATTGTGGTTGCGGTCTACAGCTCGGCATTTGACTGGGTGCGTATCCGGCCGCATGACTTGAACTACTTCGCGGTGGGCGCGATGGGATTGGCTTCCTCGCACGGCCTGGGCCTGGCGCTGGGCCAGCCTGGCCGCAAGGTCATTGTGCTGGACGGCGATGGGAGCCTGCTCATGAATCTCGGAAGCCTCGTCACAGTAGCCGCCGTCGCGCCGCGTAATTTCTATCACTTCGTTTGCGAAAACGGGACGTATGAGGCCAATGGCTCGCATCCGATCCCGGCGCGTGACAAGGTTGATTTCAGCGGACTCGCCCGCGCCGCGGGTTACGCCCGGGTTCATCAGTTCAATGAGCTTGCCAGCTTCGAGCGCAATGTTGCCGCCGTGCTGGCCGAACCCGGCCCTGTGTTCGTGGACCTGAAATTGGTTCCCGGGGAGCCCGCGCCTGCGGACTATGATGCGCTCTATGCAGCCTCCCGCCGCGACGCCTTCAGACAGGCGTTGGGCCGGGCACGATGACCCTTCTTCGGGACCAATACAACATGTCATCCAGCGAAGCGCAGATTAACGAGCTGCGGGCACCGGGCGAGCTGAAGGAAGTTCGCTGGGCGATCATCTCCTGTTCACTGGGACAGTTGTTTGAAGTTTTCGACTTCCTGATCTTCGGCCTGTTTGCCGCCCAGATCGGGCGCGCGTTTTTCCCGAACGCCGATCCCATCATCTCGCTTCTGAGCAGTCTGGCGACATTCGGCGCAGGATTTCTGATGCGGCCGCTGGGCGCGTTGGTACTGGGCTACTTCGGCGACCGATACGGGCGCAAACATGCTTTGGCAGCGTCCATTGCGTTGATGGCCGCTGCCAGCGGCTTCACCGGTCTCGTGCCGTCCTACGCCTCCATTGGCATTACCGGCACGATTCTGTTGGTGGCCTGCAGGTTGCTGCAGGGATTTTCCATGGGCGGTGAATGGGGCGGGGCGGCCACCTTCCTGTCCGAACACGCCCCGGCCGCCCGCCGGGGCCTGGTGGGAAGCTTTCAAGCCATCGGCGGCGGGATCGCGGCTCTCATTGCGAGTCTGACAGCGGCTGTGATGCACTCCACGCTCGATGATGCGGCTCTGAACGCCTGGGGTTGGCGTGTTCCGTTCATAGTTGGATCATTCCTGGGGCCGTTTGCCCTGTACCTGCGCACGCGAGTGAAGGAGACGCCCGCTTTCACCAAGGTGATGACTGCACACGAAGTGACCAGGGTGCCGTTAAAGGACGTGTTCACTCAGTATGGCGGCGCGGTCGCTACGGCCATCGGCATCAGCGCCATCAGCGTCACGTTGCAGTATATGTATGTTGTCTTTCTGCCGCAGTACGCCACCCAAACGCTGAAAATAGACCAGCAGGCCGCGTTCTACACATCCGCCATAGGCAGTGTCATCAATATCTCGCTACTGCCGGTCATGGGCGCATTGTCGGATCGCATCGGCCGGCGAGTGATGATTGTCGGCTGTGCGTTCCTGAGCCTCACCACAACGTACCCGCTGTTCCTGCTGCTGGTGCATTTCCCGACCGCGAGCGGCCTGCTGGCCGTGCAGCTTGCGTCCAACATCATTCAACCGGTCTTCACCGGCACCATCACGGCGGTACTCGCAGAGTTGTTTGTTACGAAAGTGCGCTATACGGCGTTGTCTCTGAGCTACGCCATCTCCGTGATCACGTTCGGCGGATTTTCGCCGTTCATTGCAACCTATCTGGTGCGCACGACGGGCAATCTGCTATCGCCGGCTTACCTGGTCATGGCAGTGGCACTGATCAGCTGTGTGGCGGCGATGTTTGTCAAGGAGCGCGGCAACACCGAGCTCACGTAGGAAGGGGATGCACCGCGCCGCTGCGGCTCCGGGACAGACGATCTTTGAAGTGGGCCTCCCATCCACCCTGCTGAATGATGTGCAGCAGAGCTTCATCCAGCGGCCGATAGGTATGCGTTGAGTTGCCGCGTGTGTGGTTGGTCAGTCTGCCGGTCCTGAAGTCAATTTCAATGTCCTCACCGGTCTGTACGGTCGCGGTGATACCTGCGCATTCCGGCAGGATCAGCACTCCGGCACTGATGCAATTGCGCAGGCTGCTGCGCGGAATGGATTCGACTGCCACTGACAGTCCGAGACCCTTGAGAGCGAAGAACGCCTGGATGTGGGCATTGCCCTGAGCAAAGCGTCGCCCGGCAATCACCAGATCGCCGGGAGCCGCCTTCTTGGGAAATTCGGGGTCCAGACCGATCATGCAATGATCTTTCAGGATCTCGGGCCTCTGTTCGCGCGCCGGTACAAAGTGAAAGGGAATCATGTCTCCGTCGTTGCACACGTTGTCGCCGAAGAGCCAGCATCGGCCCCGGCGTACGAAGTCAGTATTGGAATCGGTCATGATGCCTCCTCAGGCGAGCTCGCGCGGGTCGGTGATGCGGCCGGTGATTGCCGAAGCTGCCACTGCCGCGGGGGAGGCGAGATAGATCTCGCTTTCGCGCGCGCCGAGCCGCCCTGGATCGTTGCGAGTGCCCGTGTTGATTGATACCTCGCCGCGTCCCAGGGCCCCAATCCGCCCGGCGGCACAGGGCCCGCAGCCGGGAGCCGTGATAACCGCGCCCGCGGAGGCGAAAATGTCGATCAGGCCCTGTGCGATGGCGGCGCGCAGGATTGCTTGCGTACCCGGCGTGATGAAGAGGCGCACCCCGGATTCAATCTTGCGCCCCTTCAGATAGCGCGCTGCCTCTTGCAGGTCGGTCAGCGATCCTGATGCGCACGAGCCGACAAATGCGTGTTGGATGGGCTTGCCGGCGACGGCGCTGATTGGCACGACCCGGTCTGGAATGGGTGGCACGGCCACATAGGGCTCGATTGTTGTGAGGTCGTACTCGGCTGAATGCACGAAGGGCGCATCGGAGTCGCTGCAGGGCAACTCGAAATCACGGTCCACGCGCCCGGACAGATATTCGCGCACCACTGCGTCGGGCTCGCAGAGGACGGATTTGGCGCCTATCTCAATCGGAGTGTTGCAGAGAGTGAAGCGCTCGTCGACGCTGATGTGCTCCATTGCGGGACCGGAGAACTCGACCACGGTGTAGTTCACGAGCTCCGCGTCGAGATCCGCTATCAGCTTCTGTGCGAAGTCGCGGATGAGCACGCCAGGAGTCAGGCGGCCGTGAAGCCGTATCTGGATGGTGCCCGGCACCCGGATCCAGACCGAGCCCAGGGCCATCACTTCCACGATCTCATTGAGCATCGGGAAACCGAGCGCGCCGACAGCGCCGTAGTTGGGCACATGCGTGTCGTAAGCTTCGACAAACATGCCGGGCGTCACGAAG
>Ga0070665_100006241_pt1 | contig 12194 bp, 8 predicted proteins | sample KBSS13metaG_FD_65862 | JGI IMG/M metagenome (GOLD analysis project Ga0070665, IMG submission 65862) | Switchgrass rhizosphere microbial communities from Kellogg Biological Station, Michigan, USA - KBS S1-3 metaG | ecosystem: Host-associated > Plants > Roots > Rhizosphere > Soil ...
GCCGACGATGCCGTGCCGCCGGGCTCCGTGCCGGGCGATCCGGTGCGCGCCTGATGCGGCGCGCCCTTCTGGCGGCAGGCGCGCTGGTGGCAGCAGCTTTCCTGCCCGGCCTCGTCGCCGCGCAGGACGTCGGCCTCAGCCCGACGCTGGCCAACATCAAGCGCAGCAACGTGGTGCGGCTGGGCTATCGCGAGGCCTCGCCGCCCTTCTCCTTCCTCGACCAGGCCAACCGGCCGATCGGCTACAGCCTCGAGCTGTGCGAGGCGATCGTCGAGGAGATCGGCGTCGAGGTCGATTCGGCGGAGCTCAAGATCGAGTATGTGAAAGTGACGCCGGAGACCCGTATCCCCCGGCTCATCGACAAGACGATCGACCTCGAATGCGGCTCGACCACCGCCAACGCCGAGCGGCGCAAGCGCGTCGCCTTCTCGCCGCTGATGTTCGTCGCCGGCACCAGGCTGATGGTGCCCAAGGCGGCGAAGGTTTCGGGCATCGCCGACCTCAAGGGCAAGTCGATCGTCGTCACCAAAGGCACGACCAACGAGCAGGCGATCGCTGCAGCCGACAAGAAGTTCTCGCTCGACCTCAAGATCGTCACCGCCGACGATCACGAGCAGTCGTACCAGATGCTGGCCGACGGCAAGGTCGATGCCTTCGCCACCGACGACGTCCTGCTCTACGGCCTGATCGCGCGGCACAAGGCGCAGGACAGGCTCAAGGTGGTCGGGGACCTGCTGTCCTACGATCCTTACGGCATCATGTTCCGCAAGGACGAGCCCCAGTTCGCCGCCATCGTCGAGCGGACCTTCCGCAAGCTCGCCACCAACCGCGATCTCGTGCCGCTCTATCAAAAATGGTTTGTCGCCCGCCTGCCGACCGGCGAAAGGATGAATATCGCCCTCTCGCCGCAGCTCGAGGAGAGCTTCAAGGTGCTCGACGCCAGCCAGTGATCAAAGCGCTGGGAGCGCGGCTCTCCAGAGCTGCTCTTCTTCGGATTCGCCATATCCCATGAGCGGCTCTGGAGAGCCGCGCTCCCAGTCAAGACTCGCGTGAGGCAGTGGCACCGGTGTAGCCTTTCCCGAAAAAGGGAAAGGAAACGTGTTGAGACTGTGGGTGATGGCGGCGCTCTTCGCTGCGGCGCTGCCGACGGCTACCCGCGCTGCCGATCCGGAATTCAATCCCGACAACAGCCCGGTGAAGATCGTGGTCGGCTTCCAGCCCGGCGGCATCGGCGACACGGTCGCGCGGCTGTTCTCCGATGCCGTCCAGAAGCGGCTCGACCGGCGCGTGGTCGTCGAAAACCGCAGCGGCGCCAACGGCATGATCGCGTTCGAGGCTGCTGCCCGTGGCAAGGCCGACGGCATCGCGTTGGTGCAATGCACGACCGGCCCGATGGGCGTCAGCCCGGTGCTGCCCGGCCTCGTGCTGCCGATCGACATGAACAAGGACCTCCAGCCGGTCGCGCGCTTCGTGCAGGCGAACTGGGGCATCGCGGTGCCGAAGGACTCGCCCTACAAGACCCTTGCCGAGCTGATCGCCGACGCGAAGAAGAAGCCCGGCACGCTGAACTATGGACATTCCGGCATCGGCTCGCTGCAGCACCTCGCCGCCGAATGGCTCGCTGTGAAGGCCGGCATCAGGATGCAGGGCATCGCCTATCGCGGCACCGGCCCGGCCGTGCTCGAGCTGATGGGCGGGCGCATCGACCTCGTCGTCACCAGCCTGGGCGACTTCTCCGGCCAGGCCAAGGCCGGACAACTCCGCGTGCTGACCCTGATCGACGATATCGGCTCGCCGCAATTCCCCGACGCGCCGCAGGCCTCGGCCACGGTGCCGGGCTATGCCGTCACCGGCTGGGTCGGCGTCTGCGGCCCGCGCGGCCTGCCGGCATCGGCGATCCGCTGGTGGGAGAAGGCGACGGAATCGGCGCTCACCGATCCTGACCTGCAGAAGCGTCTGCCGGATTTCGGCCTCACGCCAGGCTACGAAGGCGCCGAGGCGTTCGCGAAAACCATCACGGCCGAGCAGGCGCGCTGGAAGGCCGTGATCGACGCCAACAACATCCGCGCGGAATAGGAGGTCGTCATGCGCAACAGCCGAATAGAGGTGCGGCCAGTCTCCGGCGCCGGCGGCGCGGAGATCTTCGGCGTCGATGTCGCCGAGGATCTCGACGACGGCACGGTGGGCGAGATCCGAGACGCGCTGAACGAGCACTGCGTCGTGTTCTTCCGCGACCAGGAAATCGACGTGGCGCAGCAAAAGCGATTCGCGCGCAAGTTCGGCGAGATCTTCCTCCATCCCAACTTCAAGACCGTCATGGAGGATCCGGAAGTGGTGATGGTCCGCCGCGAGCCGGGCGACCTCTCTTATGTCGGCGAGGACTGGCATACCGACACGACGATGTGTGCCGAGCCGCCGATGGGTGCGATCCTCTACGGCATCGACGTGCCGCCGTACGGCGGCGACACCATGTTCGCCAACCAGTACCTCGCCTACGAGGCGCTCTCGCCGACGATGAAGAGGTTGCTCGAGGGCCTGCGCGCCGTGCACAGCGACATCGGCATCGCCGGTCCGCAGGCCAGCCGCAACAAGCTGCGCTCGACCAAGAATCGCGACGACGACGGCTGGCGCGAGACGCGCAGCACCCATCCGATCGTGCGCACCAATCCCGAGACCGGCCGCAAGTGCCTGTTCGTCAACGCGTCCTATACGATCGGTATCGAGGGCATGACCGCAGCCGAAGGCAAGGCGCTGCTCGACTTCCTGCTCGAGCATGGCCACCGGCCGGAGTTCACCTTCCGCTTCCGCTGGCAGAAGGGCTCGATCGCCTTCTGGGACAATCGCAGCACCAAGCACATCGCCCTCGGCGACACCGGCCCCTTCCGCCGCCTGATGCGCCGCATCCAGGTCAGCGGGATCGTGCCGGTCTGAGCAGCACTTTCCTCCCTGCGCGCCAGCGCGGGGAGGTGGCGCGGTAATCCGCGACGGAGGGGTCATGAGCACCAGTCGCATTGCTCATGACCCCTCCGCCCGCGGTTACGCGGGCACCTCCCCTTCGCGGAATCCGCGAAGGGGAGGAAAGCTTATCGTCAGTTCAGCCGCTCGAGCTTGGTCACTTCCTGCGGCGGCAGCTCGGAGAGATAGAGATTGCCGTCGGCGTCGCCGCTCAGGCCGTGCGCGCCGTTGATCGCGCCGCGGCAGCGGCCGACCAGCTTGCCGTCGAGCGTGAGCAGGCTGATGCGCGGGATCTGGTCGGTCACGAACACCAGGTCGCGGTCGTCGATCCAGATCTGCATCGGATGATAGAAGTCGCCCCATTCGGCGACGAAGTTCCCGTCGCGGTCGAACACCTGCACGCGGTTGTTCTCGCGGTCGGCGACCAGCACGCGGCCGCGACTGTCGACGGCGATGGCGTGCGGCGTCGTGAAGGCGCCGGGTCCGGTACCCTGTCCGCCCCAGGTGCGGATCAGGCTGCCGTCGGCCGCGAAACGATGGACGCTCGAATTGCCGTAACCGTCGGCAACGTAGATCTCGCCGTCGGGCGCCTGCGCCGCCGCCGTCGGATGGTTGAACGGCGCGTCGAGCGACGGCCAGTGCCGCCTGCCGAGCGCTTGCACGACCTTGCCGTCCTTGTCGAAGCGCAACACCTGATGGGCGTCGCGGTCGGCGACCAGGATGCCGCCATCGGCCGATGCGTTGATGTAGTGCGGTTCAGCCAGCGTGCCCTCGCCCCATGCCCCGATCTGCCGGCCGTCGCGGTCGAACACCAGCACCGGCTGGTCCGCCCCGCGTTGCGCGACATGGACGTGGCCCGCGCCGTCGACCATCAGGTCGGACAGGAAGCCGAAGCCCTGGCCTTCCGGCCTGGCCCACTTGCGATGGATGGCGTATCGGCGATCGCCGAGGATCACGGTGTAGCGTTCGTCGGACATCACTTGCGCACCTTCATTTGGGCACCTCGCCGGACGCGGTCCTGTCGGAAGCATACAGATAGCTGCGGATCTTCCAGGCGCCGCCCTCGCGCCGGAAGACGACGAGCTGGTTGAACGAGTTCTGCGTCTCGGCGCCGGTCGCCAACACCTTGACCGTGCCGGTCGACAGCGCACGAGCCCAGCCGAGATCGCCCGACTGCTCGGCCTCCTGCAGCCTGAACGTCAAGCCGACCTTCAGCGTGGCGAAGACGGACTTGTAGGACGCCCGCAAGGCGTCCTGCCCGACCGCGGCCTTCATGCCCTCGCGCATGAATACGCCATCGGGGCTGAAAAGGCCGACCAGCGTCTCGACGTCGTTGGCGTCGAGCGCGACCGAATAGGTCTCGAGGATCTTCTGGAATTCCGGCACGCCCTGCGCCCGGGCCCCGCCTGCGACCATGATGAGCAAGGCAGCGCAACACAGGACATGACGTGTGAAAGACAGGCGCATGGTCCGGTTCCTCCAGGCGACGACGCCACATAGGCAGGGAACGTGCCAACGGGCAAGATGGGCGCATGTCCGACCCTCTCTCGCCCGACCGCCTCGTGCTGCACGGCAGCTTCACCTCCAGCTCGTCCTACAAGCCGATGCTGTTCCTCGCCCTGGCCGGACTGCCGTTCTCCTTCCGCACGGTCAATCTCAAGAACGGCGTGCAGAAGCAGCCCGAGCATCTCGCGATCAACCGCTACGGCCAGGTGCCGGTGCTGCGTCACCGCGGGCTGACGCTGGTCATGTCGAACGTGATCCTCGACTATCTCGCGCGCACGACGGGCAAGTTCGAGGCCGACACCGAGCAGGACCGCATCCACGCCCGCGAATGGCTGTCGTGGGAGAACGATGCCATCACCAATGTGGCGCGCGTTCGCCACTTCGCGCGCTTCCGGCCCGATGTCTCGCAGGACATCGTGAACTTCTTCCGTCCCGGCGCCGAGGCCGCGCTCGACTTCATCGACAAGTCTCTGGCGGGCCGCCAATGGCTGGTGGGCGATCACTGCACCATCGCCGATCTCGGCTGCTTCGGCCGCCTGGTGTTCATGGCCGAGGGTGGTATGTCGCTCGATAACCGCCCGCATGCGGCGGCGTGGCGCGAACGCATCATGGCAATGCCGGGCTTCGCCCTGCCCTACGACCTGATCCCCAAGAAGGACGCCGAGTTCGGCTGATTGATCGATCTTCCGCTGGCGCACGAGTCCCCAGAGCCGCTGGGGGCGCGCCACTCCAGTGACGCGTCATTCAGTTTGCGGCACACCCGGTGTCATCCCGAGCGCAGCGAGGGACCTATGGCAACGGCAACCATAGGTCCCTCGCTGCGCTCGGGATGACACCCTTAGTGAGGCGACCTCATGCTCTTTCCAACCCAGTTTCTTTTTTGGTGGCGCGCCCCCAGCGAGCCCGACCGGCTCCAGAACTCACAATCACTCGGGGCGATGGAGTTGCTCGCCGTGACCGTCAGTAGTCCCACTCCATCTTGACCCCGACCTTGCCGGTCGAGTCGGCGCCGATGTCACCCTGGATCTTGGTGTGGGGCAGCACCTCGATCTCGACCACGCCGCGGCTCGAATCGGCCGAGGCCCCTTGCCGGGCGCCGACATAGACGCCGGGAGCCACGTAGCGGCCGCCCTCGACCGTGGTCGTGGCGCCAGAGCCGCTGCTCGAGTTGATCGAAAGCTGGTCGAGGCCCAGCCCGCCGCGCAGCCTGCCCAGGAAGCCGCCGCCGACGGGTTGCTTGCCGGTCAGCTCGGCCAGCGCCTGCGCCGCGTTGAGCAGCTCGAACGGGCTCAGGCCCGACGCGGGCTTGCCGAACAGCAGCAGCGCCATCGCCTCGTCCTGCGGCAAGGTCGGCGAGGAGGTGAGCTCGATCTTCGGCGCACGCGCCGACCCGCTGATATTGACCTCGATCGTCGTGCCCTGCACGGTGGTCGTGGCGACGAAGTCGAGCAGCGGATCGATGGTCGTGGCGCTGACCAGAGAGACGTTGCCGCGTGTGAAGCTGAGGCGGTGACCGACGAGGTTGAAGTCGCCGCGCCGCAACGTGAGGTTGCCCAGCACCGCGGGGGCCGAGGGATCGCCGGTGACGGTGAACTGCCCGCCGACCTCGGCATTGAGGCCGCGACCGCGCACGAACACGGCCTGGGGCGCCTGCACCGTGAGATTGAGCCGCACGCCGTTCGCCGGCGGCGGTGGCGTGGGTCCGACGGGCACCGGGGGCGGCGGAGGCGCTGGCGGTGCGGCGGCGGCACCGGACGCACCCGTGCCGTTGATCTCGCGCACTGCCACGGTCGGAAAGGAGGCGGCCTGCGACGCGCCGATCGAGATCTCCGCGCGGTCGATCGTGATCGGTCCGGATACATCGAAGCCGTTGAGCGAGGAGCCCACGACCTTGACGTTCGCCGACGCCGTGGCGAGCAGGTCGGGCCGGTTGGCGACCAGCGCCCTCTGCGCGGTGACCGCGAGATCGACCGGGAAGGCCTGGGCCGGATCGAGCCCTACCGTGCCGGTCGCGGAAAGGCTGCCGTTACCCGAAGTCTGGAAGTTCAGGCGCTGGAGATGCAGCATATCGCCCTGCAGCACCATCAGGGCCTCGCCGCCGGTCAATCGCATGCCGGCGTCGGGCAGGGAAACCGTTGCCTTGGCCAGCGCGATCGTGCCGCTGCCAGTCACGGCGTTGTTGGCGATGTTCAGCGTCAGGTCGGGACGCAGGGTGCCGGTGACGTTGCGCACCGCCAGGCCGAGCGCCGGCGAGAACGGCGCGAGCTCGGCCGTGCCCGCGATCTGCACGGTCGCCGTGTTCTGGGCCAGCGCCGCCCGGCCCCTGATGCTCAGATTGGCGGCCGCGCCTGCCGAGAGGCGGGCATCGACCGAGGCCTGCTGGTCGGCCATCGACGCGCTGCCCTGAAGGGCGAGCGCGGGCAGCAGGGCCGTCTCCGGCCGCCTGATGCGCAGGCCATTGGCCGCGTAGGTCGCCTGCACCTTCGGATTGGCGAGCGCGCCGGTGACGCGGGCCCTGGTCTGCAAGGTGCCTTCGAGGCCGGTGCCCGGCGCGAAGGCATCGACCAGCGCGAGCGGCAGGCCCGTGATGTCGACGGTGAGATCGCTGGCAGCGGGGTCGACAACGCCGTTGACCGCGAGACGGCCGCCGCCCAGCCGGAATGCCGCCGGCTCGACCGTCACCCGCTGGCCCGCGACCGTGAGGCGCGCCGGGGAATTGAGCGCCAGCGGGATGCCCTTGTAGCGGCCGTCGAAGCGCTGCAGCCCGACACGGATTTCGCCCGGTGTCGGCTCGATCTTCGCCGCGAGGCTCGCGGTGGTGATCGGACCAGTGACCCCCAACTTCACGTCGAACGCCTTGAGATCGCCCTTCACCGTGGCGTTCGCACGGCCGATGTCGGACACGCCGCTCAGGCCTTCGGCCTTGATCGTGGCATCGGTCGCAGCCGTGCCCATCGGATCGCTTACCGTGGCATCGATCTGCAGCGCGCCGACGCCGGTCGTGCCGCTGCGCAGCTTGTCGCCGCGCAGGGCGATCTTGACCTTGCCGGCATTGTCCGGCTCGGTCGCAATATCGAGGTCGAGCGCGCCGGCCAGCGCGGTGCCGAGCAGCGGCGCGAGATCCTCGAGCCGCGTCATCTTGAGACGGCCCCGGCCCGTCGCGCCCTTGGGCGTCACGGTGAGCCCGGAGACGTCGACCGAGGCGCTGGCCCAGCCGCCCTGCAGCCTGGGCACCTGCACGCCACCGTCGGCGTTGCGCGCGAACTCCCCGTCGAGCTTCAAGGGCTGGTTGGCGAGATCGCCGTCGGCCTTGAGCCGGCCGCGCACCGCCTGGCCGTCCAGCGTAGTGTCGAGCACCAGTCCCAACTTCTTCGACGAGATGCTGCCCCGGCTGAGATCGGTCAGGTCGACGGAGAATTGCAGGTCGCCGCCGGTCGGCGTCAGCAGCACCTTGCCCTTGGCCGAGGCCGCGCCGCCGACATCCTCCTGCAGCAGGCCGAGCTTCGGCAGGGCGAGGGTCATGTCGATCTGGCCGGTCCGCTGCCGGCCGCTGCCCGACATCTCGAAGGTGAAACCGGGGCTCGCCATCGCGACCTTGTCGAGCCGCCACGCCTCGCCGGCCTGCAGGCCGGCATTGCCGCTCAGCTTGATCGTCTCGCGCAGCAGGCCGGGCGGCGCGCCCTCCAGCGCAAGCTGGTCGAGCATGCCCTGCCAGCCCACCTTCTGGCCGTCCTTGTCGCTCTGCGCCGTCAGCTCGAGATGGCCCTTGCCGTTCAACTTCATGCCCGCGAGCCCCTCGAAGGCCGAAAGGTCGGCGAGATCGATCGTGACCTTGCCGTCGGCGGCCTGGGTCGATGGCATGAAACTGCCGCCACCCTTGAGCGCGGCGAGCGGCGTGGTGGCATCGAATGCCTCGACGCCCAAGCGGCCGTTGGCGTCCAGGCCGAGCTTGGCCGAAATATCGACACGGCCCGGCGGCGGCGCGCGCTCGCCGAGCATCGGCAAGGCAACATCGTCGGCCGAGCCCTTGAGCGTCGCCGTGGCCTGGGGCTTGTTCGAGAGGCCCGATCCCGTCGCCTGGACATCGAGCTTCAGGTTGCGCCACTTCACGCCGCCCGCGAGATCGCTCAAGGGTCCCGCTTCGGCCGCCTGCAGGTTGGCAGTCGCCTCAAGCTTGTCGGCGGCCGTGTCGTAGCGCGCCGTCGCATCGAGCTGCGCCGGACCAACTTTCAGCGCCGCCTGCTTCACGATCAGCAGGCCGGCATCGTCGAACGTGGCCTCGCCGGTGAGCGTCGCCGGCGTGCGCAGCAGGCGGGCGATCGGGCTGTCCGGCAGGCCCGGACCGACGGCGCTGAATTGCAGCGCGAGAGCGGTCGCCGTGCCGTCGCGATGCCAGCGGGCAGTGCCGTTCGAGGTGACCGCGTCGCCGGCAGCGGCGGTGAGCTCGGCGGTACCGTCGGCACGATCACCCTTCGCGGTCAGCTTGAGCGACATGCCGTCGAGATCGGGACGGCCGATCATCGCCGCGACGACCCCGCCCCTGGACGATTCCTCCGCCACGATCTGGCCGTCGACGGAAAAACGGTCGAGGCTGAAGCCCAGATCGGCCGACAGATGCGCCGCCGGACCGTCGCTGCGCGTCATGTCGAGCTTCACACGGCTCGGCGTGCCGTCGGCCGTCACCAGGCCGGAGCCGTCGAGCTTCCAGTGCGAGTCGACACCGCCCAACTCCGCGCCGACATGCAAATCGGCGACCGACAGCGAGCGGAGATCGACGCCGAGCGGCACCCTGATGCTGTTGTCCGTGACGGCGGTCTTCGTGCTTTCGTCCGAAGGCTGCGGCGGCCGCAATACCTCGACCTGCCGCGCCGAGATTTCCTCGACCCTGACGCGGCCGGTGAACAGCGAGGCGAACGACCAGTTGACGCGTGCGTCGGTCACGCTCAGCCACACGCCCTTCTTGTCGCGCAATTCGACTTTCGCGACGCGCACATCGACCGGAATGAAGCCGCTGATCCCCTCGACCTTGATCGAATCGGATGATGCGATGGCGGCCACCAGCGCCGTACCCGGCGGGGTCTGCAGGCCGGCGAACAGACCTGCGGCGACGACGACCACGCCGCCGGCAGTCCATGCGAGGACGCGTCCCCAGCGCATCAGAAAGCCTGCCCGATGCTGACATAGATGCCGAACGGGGCATCGCCGTCGCGCTTGTTGAGCGGGATGCCGACGTCGAGGCGTGCGGGGCCGAAGTCCGTATAGTAGCGCACACCCGCACCGGTGCCGATGCGCGGCGCAAACTGCGAGAAGTTGGGGATAGTGTCGGTATAGGCACTGCCGGTGTCGACGAAGGCCACGGCGCCGAACGACTTGCCGATGCGCTGGCGGAACTCGACGCTGCCCTCGATCACGCTCGCGCCGCCCAGGGGATTGTTCCAGGCATCGCGCGGCCCCGCGCTCTGAAAGGCGAAGCCGCGCACCGAGCCGCCGCCGCCGGCGTAGAACAGCTTGTCGAACGGAATGTGGTCGGCGGTGCCGCCGGGCATGGTGCCGAACGACGCGCGGCCGGCCAGCACTGACCGGCCGTCGCCACTCACGTTCAGGTAGGCCGTGCCGGTCAGGCGGGCGATCAGGAAGGGGTCGCTGGGGTTGGTGAGGTCGTAGTAGGGCGTCAGATTCAGGGTGAGGCGGTAACCCTTGGTCGGGTCTACCTCGCTGTCGGCCTCGTTGAGGATCACCTGCATCGGCATGCCGATCAGCTTGTAGTAGCCCGTGATGCCGTAGCGCGTGATCTGCGAAACTTCGCCGGTGAGGCCGACCCTGGCCCGCCAGTGCGGATTGAAGATGCGATCGAGCCCCACGCCGAAGCTTACGGCCTTCTTGGTATAGGCGTCGTAGATCTCGTTCACCGCCGCCGCGTTCGCTGTGGCGTCCTGCTGCTTCAGCCACCAGTCGGGCTTGCGAAAGTCGATCTTGAAGCCGTAGCCGAAGTCCTGCGAGATGTTGCCCTCGCCGATGTTGTTGACCTCCGCAGAGAGCTTGAGGCTTTCGGCCTGGCCGAACAGGTTGCGGTGCGTCCAGTAGCCATTCACGGCGAAACCGCGAATGGTCTCGTAGCTGAGGCCGAAACCGATCGTGCGCGGTACCCGGTCCGTGAGTTCGACGTCGATCGGCAGCTCTCCCCTGTCGTTGAGCGCCGTAGCCGGCTTGACGCGCACCGAATTGAACACGCCGAGCGCCGTCAGGCGGTCGCGCAACTCGTTGACCTTGGCCCGGGTGTAGGGATCGCCCTCCTCGTACGGTACGCGGCGCTGCAGGTAGGTCGTGTCGACCTTCTCGGTGCCGGAAAAGGTGACTCGGCCCATGCGCGCTTCCGGCCCCGGCTCGACGACGAAGGTGACCTTGGCCTCCTGCGTGGCGTGATCGATCAGCACCTCGCGCCGCGCGATTTTGGCCAGGGCGTAGCCATGGTCCTTCACCTGGCCGAGGATCTGGTCTTCCGTCGCCAGGATGAGCGATGCGTCGGCCGGCCCGCCCGGCCCGAGGACCAGCTTGCTGCGGTCGAGGCCAGGATAGCCGACGATGTCGGGCGGTCCCTGGATGGCGAGATCGGTGACGCGATAGACCGGCCCGGTCGCGACATCGAACACGAAGTGCGTCTTGTCGGCCTCGGGGGTCCGGTCGATCGCATCGAGCGCCGCGGCGTCCTCAACCGACTGGTTGGCGACCGTGGCGGTGATGCGCGCGTCGTAATAGCCGCGCGAGCGCAGCGCGTTCGCCAATCGTTGCCGGCGTGCCTGAGCGCCCTGCAGCAAGGCGAGGCTGTCGCCGGTCAGGGGCTGATCCTTGTCGAGGCCCTCGATGAGGGCTTTCAGCTCCTCCGCCATCCGTTCGTCGCCGGTGACCGTGAGGGCGAGATCGCCCGTGCGTGCCTGGGCGACGGCCAGCAAGAGGCCAAGCACAGCCATAGCGGCCGGCAGACGCCAGAACCACATCATCTTGGGACTAGTACCAGACACCATGACAACAATGTGCAGAATTAACGCCCAAAAGGGCAGTGGGATGCATCAGCCGACACGCATTAGTCGCAAGCGCGGATCGAGCAGGTCGCGCAACCCGTCGCCCAGCATGTTGAGCCCCAGAACGGCCAAAGCAACGGCCAATCCCGGCCAAAGCGCCAGTTCGGGGGCCTGGAAGATGTAGGTCTGCGCATCGCGCAGCATGCGGCCCCAGGACGGAACAGGCGGCTGCGCCCCCAGCCCGAGGTAGGACAGGCCGGCCTCCGCCAGGATCGCGACGGCGAACTGGATGGTCGCCTGCACGATCAGCACGCTGGCGATATTGGGCAGGACATGGCGCCAGGTGATGCCGAACGGCCCCTGCCCCAGCGCCGTAGCGGCCCGCACGAAGTCGCGGCTCCACATCGCCAGCGCGGCTCCGCGCGTCACCCGTGCGAATACAGGAATGTTGAAGATGGCGATGGCCAGGATCGCATTGCGCGCGCTGGCGCCCAGCACCGAGGTGATCAGGATGGCAATCAGCACCGCGGGAAACGCGGAGATCAGGTCCGAGGTGCGAGACAGCGCCTCGTCGACCCAGCCGCCGCGCGCGGCAGCCCAGGCGCCAAGCGCCACGCCCAGCGACATGCCGATCGCCACGGCGATCAGCCCGACCGTGATCGAGGTTTGCGCCCCCACCATGATTCGCGACAGCACATCGCGGCCGAGATGGTC
>Ga0070665_100006244_pt1 | contig 12193 bp, 13 predicted proteins | sample KBSS13metaG_FD_65862 | JGI IMG/M metagenome (GOLD analysis project Ga0070665, IMG submission 65862) | Switchgrass rhizosphere microbial communities from Kellogg Biological Station, Michigan, USA - KBS S1-3 metaG | ecosystem: Host-associated > Plants > Roots > Rhizosphere > Soil ...
TGCAGTTCGGCCTCGTAGCTCTGCTCGACGCCGAGCTTGCCGATGTACTGCGTGCCGCGGTAGTTGGCCTCGTCCTCGGAATCGTCGATCTTTTCCTTCTCGGCCTCGTTGATGCGCCCGATGTAGCCGATCAGGTGGCTTCCGACCTCGCCGAGCGGGTAGTTGCGGAACAGCCGCGCCTTGATGTCGACGCCGGGGTAGCGGAAGCGCTGCGCCGTGAAGCGCGCGACCTCGTCGTCGCTGAGCTTGCTGCGGATCGGCAGCGACTCCATGCTCTTGCTGTTCTCTTCGAGCAGCCGCTTGAAGCGCTTGCGATCGCGCGGCTGGATGTCGACGATCGCGGCCAGCCGATCGATCGTGGCCTCGAGATCGTCGACCTTGGTCGGCGTGATCTCCAGCGTGTAGGCGGAGTAGTTGTTGGCCAGCACGATGCCGTTGCGGTCCAGGATCAGGCCGCGGTTCGGCACGATCGGCACGACGGTGATGCGGTTGTTCTCCGCCTGCGTCATCAGCTCTTCGTGCTTGTAGATCTGCAGGTAGACGAGGCGGGCGCCGAGCAGCCCGAACGCGAACAGCACGAACGCAGCAGCAGCAGCCAGGCGCATCCGAAAGCGCCCAACTTCCTGCTCGACGTTCTTTAGCTCAGTCACAGGGGCCGATTTTCATCCCGATCGGGCGCTCTGCGTTGCGGAGCGAGTAACAGCCACGTTGCAATCGGCCACAGCAGGGCCTCGAACACCGGCGCCAGCAGCACCTGCCAGCCCGGAAACATCCCGCCGGCGATCATCCGCACGACCAGCGAGACGGCGTGCGCGGCGAGGAACAGCGGCAGGATCTGCACCGCCTGCGATGGCACGGTGAACCACAGCAGCCTGCGGTGGATCGTGATCGCGAAGAAGCTCAGCAGCGTGTAGGCCAGCGCGTGCTGGCCGAGCACGGCACCGTCGTGCACGTCCATGACCAGACCGAAGAAGAACGCCAGGCCGACGCCGACGCGCCGCGACTGGTGCACGTTCCAGAACACCAGCACCAACGCGACGAAATCGGGCATCAGCGGCGTGCGTCCGAGGGGAATCAGGTTGATCGCGAACGCGATCAGCAGCGTCGCGGCGACGAAGAGCGGGTTGACGGGCAGCAGCAGTTGACCCGAGGCGCGCGGCATGATCATGACGTGCGCCCTTGTGGACCTTCGCGGGGCATGATCATTTGCGCGACCCTCCCCTCTTCGGCGCCGACGCCTTCCCTTCTTCGGCCGGCGGCTCCGGCCGGGCCGGCATCTGCGCGCCGACCGGCTCCAGCACGAGCACGTGGCGCACGCCGTCCGGGTGCGAGACGGGCGTCAGCATGATGCGGGCGAAGCCGGCATCGCTCTTGCGGTCGACGCTCACGACCTTGGCCACCGGCAGGCCGGCCGGATAGACGCCGTCGACGCCGGAGGTCCCCAGCAGGTCGCCGACCTGGACGTCGGCGTTGCCCGCCATGAAGCGCATCTCCATGCCGCCGCCGGTCGTCGCCGCGCTGCCGAACGCCGCGCCGCGCGCCTGCGTGCGGGTGTTGAGCACCGGGATCGCGGCATCCTTGTCGATCAGCAGCGTCACTTCGCTGGACAGCGGGAACACGCGCGTGACCTGACCGAGCACGCCGGACTCGTTGATCACCGGCGAGGCGAGCAGCACGTTGTTGGTCGCACCGCGGTCGATGATGACCTTGCGCGAATAGGGATCCGACGCTTCGTACAGCACCTGCGCCGACTGCGACTTGACGCTCAGGCCGGGGCGCAAGTCGAGCAGTGCACGCAAGCGGGCGTTCTCGACCAGCAATTGCTCGACGCGCAATGCCCGCTCGGACTGGCGCGCCAGATCCCTCCGGGCGGCCTCCTCGCCCTGGACCGCGCTCCTCAGGCCCTGCGCATAGTCGCCCGCATCCATCACCGCCTGCACCGGCACGAGCAGAACCTGCTGGGGGTAGTACAGCACCGTGGCCATCACGGCGCGAAGCTGCTTGATGATCGTGAAACGGTTGTCGGCGACCATCAGGAACAACGCCAGGGCAGAGCACAGCACCAGCTTGGTCAGTGCCGACGGCCCCTGCCGGAAAAACGGCGGCGGCGTGCGATCGATGGTGCCGATGGACATGGATTACCACGCAGCGAGGCGACACCGAAGGGTCGCCCGGCCGTTCACCTCATTCGGAGGTGAAGATCGATCCGAGCCGCTCCATGCGCTCCAGCGCCATGCCGCAGCCACGCACCACGCAGGTCAGCGGATCCTCGGCGACCAGCACCGGCAGGCCGGTTTCCTCGGAGAGCAGCCGGTCGAGGTCGCGCAACAGCGCGCCACCGCCGGTCAGCATCATGCCGCGCTCGGCGATGTCGGCGCCCAGTTCGGGCGGCGTCTGCTCGAGCGCGTTCTTCACCGCCGAAACCATCTGATTCAACGGGTCGGTCAGCGCCTCCAGGATTTCGTTGGACGAGATCGTGAAGCTTCGCGGGACGCCTTCGGACAGGTTGCGGCCCTTGACCTCCATCTCCTTGACTTCGGAGCCGGGGAAGGCGCTGCCGATGCTCTTCTTGATCGCCTCGGCCGTCGGCTCGCCGATCAGCATGCCGTAGTTGCGGCGGATGTAGTTGATGATCGACTCGTCGAACTTGTCGCCGCCCACGCGGATCGAGCCCTTGTAGACCATGCCTCCGAGCGAGATCACGCCGACCTCGGTCGTGCCGCCGCCGATGTCGACGACCATCGAGCCGCTCGCCTCGGACACGGGCAAGCCGGCGCCGATCGCCGCGGCCATCGGCTCCTCGATCAGGTACACGTCGCTAGCGCCGGCGCCCAGCGCCGATTCGCGGATTGCGCGCCGCTCGACCTGGGTCGACCCGCAGGGGACGCAGATGATGATGCGCGGGCTCGGGCGCAAGACGGACCGCGGATGGACCATCTTGATGAACTGCTTGAGCATCTGCTCGGTGACGGTGAAGTCGGCGATCACGCCGTCCTTCATGGGGCGGATCGCCTCGATGTTGCCGGGCACCTTGCCCAGCATCGCCTTGGCTTCGGCGCCGACCGCCTGGATCGTCTTTTTGCCGTTGGGGCCGCCTTCATGGCGAATGGCGACGACCGACGGCTCATCGAGCACGATGCCTTTGCCACGCACGTAGATCAGCGTGTTGGCGGTGCCGAGGTCGATGGCCAGATCAGTCGAGAAGTAGCGCCGAAAGGATCCGAACATGGTGTGTGGGCTGATGACTCGTCACGCAGCCTGCAGGCAACGAAGCAGGCGCAGCACTGAGGGGCGGGTCGTATCCGTTGATGGACTGTTGTTGGTACGCCCGTTGGGAGCAGCCCGGCCGATGTCAATCGAATAGTCAATCAATTGATGATCTGCCCGGGCTCGAAGGGCTTGTGGATAACCGGGGATAATACCCCAAGCCCTGCGGCTTCCAACACTAGATCCTCGCGCTCTCCCAATGGCACTGACCCCCGACGACGTGAGCCGCATCGCCCAATTGGCGCGGCTCGAACTGCCCAGCAGCGAACAGACCGCGATGCTGACGCAGCTCAACGGCTTCTTCCGCATCGTCGAGCAGATGAGCGCGGTCGACACCAGCGGCGTCGAGCCGCTGTACACGCCGCTGTCGGCGGTGCAGGAAGTCGCCCTGCGCCTGCGCGACGACGCGGTGACCGAGACCGACCAGCGGGCCGCGAATCAACAGAGCGCGCCGGCGGTGGAGGACGGCCTGTTCCTCGTGCCGAAGGTGATCGGATCGTGACGGCGTTGCATCAGATGGGCGTGGCCGACCTCGGTCGAGCGCTGGCAGCGAAGGACGTTTCGAGCGTGGAGGCCACGACACATTTGCTCGCACGCCTTGCGTCCCATCACCAACTCGGCGTGGTACTGCACGCGGACGAAGCGCACGCCTTGGCGCAGGCGCGCGACGCCGACGCGCGTCGCGCGGCCGGAGAAACCGGCGCGCTGCTCGGCGTGCCGCTGGCGCACAAGGACATCTTCGTGACGCGCGAGCTGCCGACGACGGCCGGCTCGAAGATCCTCGCGGGCTACCGCAGCCCGTTCGATGCGACGGTGGTCGCGCGGCTGGCCGCGAGCGGCACCGTCACCCTGGCCAAGCTCAACTGCGACGAGTTCGCGATGGGCTCGAGCAACGAGAACTCGGCCTACGAGCCTGTCCGCAACCCATGGGATACGGCGCGTGTGCCCGGCGGTTCGTCCGGCGGCTCGGCGGCCGCCGTGGCCGCGCGCCTGATGCCCGCCGCGACCGGCACCGACACCGGCGGCTCGATCCGCCAGCCTGCGAGCTTCACCGGCATCACCGGCATCAAGCCGACCTACGGCGTGTGCTCGCGCTTCGGCATGATCGCGTTCGCTTCGAGCCTCGACCAGGCCGGGCCGCTCGCGCGCAGCGCCGAGGACTGCGCGCTGCTGCTCTCGGCAATGAGCGGCTTCGACGAACGCGACTCGACGAGCGCACCGCGCCCGCCGCAGGACTATGCCGCCGCGATGCGCGCGCCGCGCGCCGGCGCGACGCCATCGCAGCCCTTGAAAGGCCTGCGCATCGGGCTCCCGCGCGAGTTCTTCCCTGCTGCGCTCGCCACCGACGTGAACGGTGCCGTGCGCGCCGCGCTCGCCGAGTTCGAAAAGCTCGGCGCAACGCTCGTCGACGTGTCCTTGCCGCGCACGGAGCTCTCGATCCCTGTCTACTACATCATCGCGCCGGCCGAGGCGAGCTCGAACCTGAGCCGCTTCGACGGCGTGCGCTACGGCCACCGCGCCGCGCACTACGCGAACCTCGAGGAGATGTACAAGAAGAGCCGCAGCGAGGGCTTCGGCCCCGAGGTCAAACGCCGGATCATGATCGGCACCTACGTGCTGTCGCACGGCTACTACGATGCCTACTATTTGCAGGCGCAGAAGCTGCGCCGCATGATCGCCGACGATTTCCAGGCCTGCTTTCGCCGCTGCGACCTGATCGCCGGGCCGGTCGCGCCGACCATCGCGTGGAAGCTTGGCGACAAGAGCGCCGACCCGGTCGCAGCCTACCTCGCCGACATCTTCACGCTGCCCGCGAGCCTCGCCGGCCTGCCCGGCATGAGCCTGCCGGCCGGCTTCGGGGAAGCCTCGATGCCGGTCGGGCTGCAGCTGATCGGCAACTACTTCGAAGAAGGTGCGCTGCTGCACGCCGCGCACGCCTTCCAGCAAGCCACCGACTGGCACCGACGCGCCCCGGCCGGCTATCAATAGAGACATGAGCAAACCTGCCCTCATCCGCGGCTACGAAGTCGTCATCGGCATCGAGACCCACGCGCAGCTCTCGACCCGCAGCAAGATCTTCAGCGGCTCGTCGACCGCGTTCGGCGCGGATCCGAATACCCAGGCCTCGCCGGTCGACCTCGCGCTGCCCGGCACGCTGCCGGTGATGAACCGCGGCGCGGTCGAGCGCGCGATCCGCTTCGGTCTGGCGGTGAACGCGAAGATCGCGGAGCTGTCGATCTTCGCACGCAAGAACTACTTCTACCCTGATCTGCCCAAGGGCTACCAAATCAGCCAGTACGAGACGCCCGTGGTGCAAGGCGGCGCGGTCGAGTACTACGTCGATGGCGACAAGCATCTCGTGCATCTGACGAGGGCTCATCTCGAGGAAGACGCAGGCAAATCGCTGCACGAGGACTACCAGGGCCAAAGCGGGATCGACCTGAACCGCGCGGGCACGCCGCTGCTGGAGATCGTCACCGAGCCCGACATGCGCTCGAGCCGCGAGGCGGTCGAGTATGCCAAGGCGCTGCACCGGATCGTCACCTGGATCGACATCTGCGACGGCAACATGCAGGAAGGATCGTTCCGCTGCGACGCCAACGTCTCGGTGCGCCGTCCCGGCGCGCTGTTCGGCACCCGGCGCGAGATCAAGAACCTGAACAGCTTCAAGTTCATGCAGCAGGCGATCGACTTCGAAGTGCAGTGGCAGATCGACCTGCTCGAAGACGGCGGCGCGGTGCAGCAGGCGACCGTCCTGTTCGATCCCGACACCGGCGAGACGCGCGCGATGCGCACCAAGGAAGACGCGCACGACTACCGCTACTTCCCCGATCCGGACCTGCCGCCGCTCGTGATCGCGCCGACGTGGATCGACGAGGTCCGCGCCCAGATGCCCGAATTGCCGAGCGTGATGGCGGCGCGCTTCGAACGCGATTACGCGCTGGCCGCCTACGACGCGACGCTGATGACGCAGAGCAAAGCCTTCGCCGCGTTCTTCGAAGCTGCGGCGAAGGCGAGCGGCCAGCCGAAGTTGGTCGCGAACTGGCTGATGGGAGAGGTCTCGCGCCGCTTGAACGCCGCGGAGTCGACGATCGAAGACAGCCCGGTCTCGGCCGCGCAGCTGGCCGCGCTGATCACGCGCATCGCGGACGGCACGATCTCGAACAACGGCGCGAAGCAGGTCTTCGACGCGCTCTGGACTGGCGAAGGACACGACGTCGACGCCGTCATCGCCGCGAAGGGCCTGAAGCAGATGAGCGACAGCGGCGAGCTCGAGCGCATCGTCGACGAGGTGCTCGCCGCGAACGCGAAGTCGGTCGATGAATACCGGGCCGGCAAGGACAAAGCCTTCAACGCGCTGGTCGGCCAGGCGATGAAGGCGACGAAGGGCAAGGGCAACCCGGCCCAGGTCAACGAACTGCTGAAGAAGAAGCTCGGCGGCTGAGCCCGGGGCTATCGCCTATTTCTTGACCGCGGATGCGGAGGCCTGCACCTTGGCGGCCACAGGCGTCGAAGGGGCCGGCAGCGCGCCCAGGGAACCCGGCGACGCGCCGGCCCACAGCTTTCTGAGCCGCTCGAGCTCTGCGTCGAAGTTCTGGTCGATGCGCACCGACTCGAGCTTCTGGTTCTGCACCAGCACGCGCTGGGCCTCGACCGCGGTGTCGTTCGCGTCGAGCTGGGCCTTCAGCTTGGCGGGCAGCGGCTTGCCGACATAGAACTCGGCCTCGTCGGTGAGCGGCTTGCGCTCCTTCGCGAGCGCCGCGAGCCGCGTCTCCGACACCTTCAGCGAGGCGTTGATGTCGTCCAGCGCCTTGGCGCGTGCCTTGTTGTGCGCCGCTTCGTTGGGAAAGCGGTTCATCAGATTGCGGTCGCTGCGGATGGCCTCGCGCTTGCGCGCCTCGCGGGCCTCGATTTCCTTCGCCTCTGCCTCGGCGATAGCGCGTTGGTCGGCCGTCAGCGTCGGTCCGATCATCTTGCGCACCGAGCCGTCGCTGTTCAACACCCGCTGCTCGCGGTCGCTGCACTCGGGGATCAGGCGATCGGACGTCAGCTTCTTGCCCGCAGCGTTGACGCAGGTATAGATCAACGGTTGCGGCGCAGTGGCCTGCGCCCATGCCGAAGCGTCGGCACACACGCCGAGCGCGGCGACCAGGACCCTCACAGTTGCGCCTCTCATCGTCGTCACACTCCGTAGCGTTCGCGATAGGTCATCACACGCGCGTGGTGCGCGCCCAGGGCCGGGTCGGCATTGGACTCGAGGTACGCCAGCAGATCGGCAAGCGTGGCGATGGCGATCACAGGCAAGCCATAGGCGCGCTCGAAGTCCTCAACGGCTGAGTGTGCCGAGAGGTTGTCGTCGTTGCCGCCTCGCTCCATGCGGTCCAGCGCAATCAACACGGCAGCAGGTTCGGCGCCCGCGGCGCGAATCATGTCCACCGATTCTCGCTTGGAGGCGCCATCGGTGATCACGTCGTCGACGATCACCACACGCCCGCGCATCGGCGCGCCCACGAGCGTGCCGCCTTCGCCATGCGCCTTGGCCTCCTTGCGATTGAAGGCGAAGGGGGCGTTGCGGCCCAACCGGGCCAGTTCGACCGCAGAGGCCGCGGCAAGCGTGATGCCCTTGTAGGCCGGCCCGAACAGCATGTCGAACCGAACGCCGGAAGCGAGCAGACGTCGCGCATAGAATTCTGCGAGGCGCGCCAGTTTGGCACCGTCGTCGAACAGGGCCGAGTTGAAGAAGTATGGTGAGAGCCGCCCGGCCTTGGTCTTGAACTCACCGAACCGCAGCACCCCGGCCTCCAGCGCGAACTTCACGAAGTCCTGCGCAAGTGCATCGGGGGTGGGGTTCGTGCTGCTCATGCGGAAAGTCCTGTCTTGTTCCGTCTTGTCTCGTTGAATCTGAATGGCATCCGCTCCGCCGCTGCCAAGGGCTTTGAAGCATGGGCGCAGAACGTGGCCGCCGATTGTATGGGGGTGCAGGAAATCAAGGCCCAGGCCGACACCGTCGTCGGACGGTTCGAGCATATCGGCAGGTTGAAGGGGCATTTTCACTACGCCGCGAAGAAAGGCTATTCAGGCGTGGGCTTGTACGCACGCAAGAAGCCGACGGCGGTGATCACCGGAATCGGCAACCGCGAATTCGACGACGAGGGCCGCTACGTCGAGGCGCGCTTCGACAACGCCCGCCGGCGTCTGAGCATCATCAGCTGCTACTTTCCGAGCGGCTCCAGCGGCGAGGAGCGGCAGCAGGCCAAGTTTCGCTTTCTCGCGCTGATGGCGCCCTACCTGAAACGGCTTGCGGCCGAGCGCGAGTTCATCCTGGTGGGCGACATCAACATCGCCCACAAGGAAATCGACCTGAAGAACTGGCGCGGCAACCGCAAGAACAGCGGCTTTCTGCCCGAGGAGCGGACATGGATGACGCACCTGCTCGAGGAGATCGGCCTCGTCGACGTGTTCCGCCAGCTCAACCCGCACCCCGAGCAATACACCTGGTGGAGCAACCGCGGCCAGGCATGGGCCAAGAATGTCGGCTGGCGCATCGACTATCACCTCGCCACGCCCGGCGTCGCCAAGCACGCGCGCGCCGAGCACATCTATCTGGAACAGCGATTCTCCGATCACGCGCCGCTGGTGATCGACTACGACTTCACTCTTTGACTTGAGAGGCCCCACGCCATGACGCTAGACGTGATCGACATCGAGACCGCGCCGAACCCGACGGCCAGCATCATCATCCTGCACGGCCTGGGCGCCGACGGCAACGACTTCGTCCCCGTGGCGCAGGAGTTCGATCTGGACGCGGTCGGGCCGGTGCGATACGTCTTTCCGCACGGCCCGACACGGCCGGTGACGATCAACGGCGGCTACGTGATGCGCGCCTGGTACGACGTCCTGGGCACCGATCTCGTCCGACGCGAGGACGAGGCGGGGTTGCGCCAGTCGCAGGGCCTGGTCGAGGCGCTGATCGAACGCGAGCGCGCGCGCGGCATCGCCGCATCACGCATCGTGCTCGGCGGCTTCTCGCAGGGCTGTGCGATGACGCTGATGACGGGCTTGCGCTATCGCGAACGGCTGGCCGGGCTGCTCGGCATGTCCGGCTACCTGCCGCTGGCCGCGACCACCGAGGCCGAGCACAGCGTAGCCAACGCCGGTGTGCCGGTCTTCCTCGGCCACGGGCGTCAGGATCCGGTGATCGCGATCGAACGTGCGATCGCGTCCCGCGACGCGCTGGTCGCCCTCGGCTACCCGGTCGAATGGCACGACTATCCGATGCCGCATTCGGTCAGCGCGCAGGAGATTGCGGACATCAATCGCTGGCTGCTGAAAATTCTCGCTCCGGCGTGAAAGCGCTGCATCTTTCCCACATCGAGGGGAAAAGAGTGTGAATTGTTCACACAGTTGACTGGACATATTCACCACTTTCGACAGGGGGCGTGACCTAGCCTTGATGCGTCACCGGCCAACCGCCGGGCTGACGACACCAAGGGGAACGGTCATGTTCGCAACTGCCAACGCTGAGCACCTGAGCCCAGGCAACGCGGCGATCCATGCTGTCGCGGTGCACGGGTACAACGGCCCGGATCGACGCGTCGCCACAAGGCGCGATTGGCTCGCGGCGGTGCTCGATGAACTGGACTATGGACTGCTGCTGGTGACCGAGTTCGGCCACGTGACGCAAGCCAACCATGTCGCGCACGGCGAGCTCGACAGCGAGCACCCGCTGCAGCTGCTGGGCCGCGAGCTGCGCGCGCGACACGCGCATGATGTGCTCCCGCTGCACACTGCGTTGCAGAACGCGGCCCACCGCGGCATGCGCAAGCTGCTGACCCTGGGCGACAGCGCCCAGCGGGTCAGTGTGTCGGTCGTGCCACTGGGCGTCGACCACTCGCGCAGCGAAGCGAGCACCTTGCTGATCCTCGGCAAGCGGCAAATGTGCGAATCGCTGTCGGTGCAGGGATACGCCCGCAGCCACGGCCTCACGCCGGCCGAGACGCGCGTGCTTGCCGCGCTTTGCCAAGGCGTGCCGCCGACCGAAGTCGCCGCCCAGCTCGGGGTTGGCATCGCCACCGTGCGGTCGCAGATCGGCAGCATCCGCCAGAAAACCGGCGCCGACAGCATCCGGTCGCTGGTGCGTCAGGTCGCCGTGTTGCCGCCGTTGATGGGGGTGCTGCGTCACGCGATGGCCGCGTGACGCTAGGATGCGCGGAAGCGGGCCGGCCCTCAATGGGCCGTGCCGCTTCGACGCATGCCGAACACGACCGCCCCCCTGCCCTCGACTGACCGATACGCGATCCTGAGTCCGATGCTGCGACTGCTCGCCGAGCGCGGCGTCGTCAAGCAATTCCGCAAGGGACAGCGCTTCATCGAAGAGGGTGACAACGGGGACACGCTGTACATCATCACGAAGGGGCGTTTGCGCGCCTACGCGCGTGGCGACAGCGGCCGCGAGATCACCTATGGCACGTACGGCCCGGGCGAATACATCGGCGAGATGAGTCTCGACGGCGGACTACGCTCGGCGCATGTCGAGGCCCTCGAGGCGGCCGAGTGCGTGCAGATCACGCGCCACACGCTGCTGCTGCACATCCGCGAGCATCCCGAGTTCGCGCTCGAGCTGATCTCCAAGGTGATCAGGCGCGCGCGTGCGGCGACACTGAGCGCGAAGCAAATGGCGCTCAACGATGCGTACGGGCGCCTGGTCTCGCTGCTGAATTCGCTCGCACAGCCGCAAGCCGACGGCTCCATCGGCATCGTCGAACGCCTCACGCACCAGGAGATCGCCAATCGCCTCGGATGTTCGCGCGAGATGGTCAGTCGCTTGATGAAAGACCTCGAGCGCGGCGGCTACGTCAGCGCCTCGCCGGGCCTGCTGCGCATCGTCAAGGCGCTTCCTTCGCGCTGGTAGAGAACGGCCGAGGGGCGATACGCCTGCGGCATCTCCTTCGAGCTGTGGATGCACGCGAGCGCAAGTCATCAAGCCATTCGATGCCGCAGCAGCGCCGGCGATCTACCTTTGTTGCCATCGGCGCCACCGCGCGCCGACACCATCGAAGGCCGCCATGAACCACTGTCCCCGCCCTCGCCGTGCGTTCGTCCCGCTCGTCGTCCTCGGTTCGCTGCTTTGGGCCGCGTTGATCCTTGCCCGCGGCGACGAAACGGATGACCTTCCTCAATCGATGGGATGCGCCGACCCCGATGCTGCGCCACTCTCCATGCTCATCCCCCGACTCGGCCCGTGCCGGTTGGAACGCCCCTTCAACCCATCCATCCCAAGGAGACACCACCATGACACACACCATGCAGATCAATCGCCCGTTTAGCCGCCACCTCGTCCACTCGACCGCCGCGCCGCCCGGTTCTGCCGCTACTGGAGCCCCACATCATGCATCGTCGCAACCCGCACCATCGTCTTCAGCGTCATGAGCGCGCCCCCGAACCGCACTTGCGGATCGGCTACCCACTTGCCCGCTTCGCGCTGGGCGTCACTGTCGCCGTCGCCATGGTCGGCGCCGGCGCGTTCGTCTTCGGCCCGTTCTCGGATCTGAGCGAACAGCAGCTCGCCGCCGGGCCGCATGCGGCCGGCCCCGACAACGCCCCCGCCCCCATCGTCTATGCCCGCACCGGCCGCGCCTGGCGTGCCGACGCGCAGCAGCGCGTTACTGCGGCCGCCTCCGCACCGATCGCGCGGGTCGCACGGGAGGGGCGCCCGGGCGAGAACGAGCGGCGCTGACGACGGCCTGGCGGCTCAGTCGCGGCCACCCATCGGCTCGTAGCGCACCGCGGGCCGCGGTGCGCGCGCGTACAGCGGCTCGACCTGCGGCAGCGCGCGCTCGATGTCGCGGATGCGCGTCGGGTTCGACGGGTGCGTCGAGAGCCACTGCGGCGGAGCGCCCTTGGCAGCGGCGCCCATCTTGTTCCA
>Ga0070665_100006246_pt1 | contig 12188 bp, 16 predicted proteins | sample KBSS13metaG_FD_65862 | JGI IMG/M metagenome (GOLD analysis project Ga0070665, IMG submission 65862) | Switchgrass rhizosphere microbial communities from Kellogg Biological Station, Michigan, USA - KBS S1-3 metaG | ecosystem: Host-associated > Plants > Roots > Rhizosphere > Soil ...
GCCGACGATGCCATGTTGAACGCGCTGGTGCCGCGTGCCGACGTGGTGATCGACTGCAGCGACAACTACGCGACACGCCATGCGGTCAACCGCGCCTGTGTCGCGCACCGGCGGCCGCTGGTGGCCGGTGCCGCAATCCGGTTCGATGGCCAGTTGGCCGTGTTCGACGCGCGCGACGCCGCCTCGCCCTGCTATGCCTGCCTGTTTCCGCCCGACGCCGACCTCGAGGAAACCCGCTGCGCGGTGCTGGGCGTGTTTGCCCCGGTGGTCGGCACCATCGGCACCTTGCAGGCGCACGAGGCGCTCAAGCTGCTGTCGGGCATCGGCAGCGCGCTAGTGGGCCGGCTCTTGATGTTCGACGGGCGCGCCACCCGCTTCGATCATTTGCAGATCGCGCGCAGTCCGACCTGCCCGGTGTGTGCCCGGTCCGGCAGTTGAGCCGCCGCCCCGATTAGGGTCGTGCCGCCTTGGCCGATGCCGCGCCCTTGGCGGCCGCGGCCGCGATCGGCTGCTTCGCACGCTCCAGCGCGGCGCGGCAGTCGGCGTCCTGGCCTGGCCCGGTCTCGACGGTGGCCAACAGCGCCAGCAGTGGGTTGATGGCGCCCAGCGCCAGGGCCGCGATGCCTCTGCTGGCCAGCGGAATGACTTCGACGCCGGCTTTGGGTGCCCCGAACTGGCCCTTGATGACCAGCGGGCCGCGCAGCGACAGGATGCTCATGTCCTTGGGCTCGGGCCGCACCACGAAGTCGAGCGACTCGTCGCGCAGATTGGCATGGCCGGACGCGTAGAACACCGTGTCGTCGGTGTCGAAGACCAGGCTGCGGCCAATCATGTTGCCCTTGTCGACGTCGAAGGCCATGGCGGCGCAGCGCAGCTCGACGTTGTTGTCACCGCGCAGCAAAAACTTGATCACCTCGGCGCCATCGAGCCCCATGAATTCGAGCAGCAAGTTGCTGAAGCGTCCACGCCCGGTGATTGCCGCCACGTCCCCCGATGCGCTGCCGAGCCAACTGGCCACCGAGTTGCCGCGGCCCGACAGATTGATGCGCCCATCGAGGTTGCTGAAACTGGTCTTCATCGTCTCGACCTTGGGGATCAACCGGTTCAACTGCAGCGCGCGCACATCCAGGGTGGCGCGAACATCCGCTGGATTCTGCTGCGCGTCGATGCGCACCGTGCCGGCCACTTTGCCGCCGGCCACGCCCAGATCGAGCGGAGCCAGGGTCAGCACACGGTCGGCCAGTTTGACCTGGACGCTGCCGCGGTCGAGCGGTACGTCGCGCACGTTTTTGATGCGGTCGGCGGTGTACTTGACGTCGGCGTCCATCGCGCGCAGGCGCTCGAAATCGAGGGTTGCCGTGGGCAGTACTTTGGCTGCGGGGCCCCGCGTGCGCCGCACCTGCTCGACGCTGGGCGGCGCCTCCACACCCTCGATCGCCTTGGCCGAGCGAGCCGTCGGCGGCAAGCCGATCAGCGGGCCGAGGTCGTCCATGTCCATTACCGCCGAGCGCAGGTCACCGGAGAGGTGCGGTACCTTGGGCGCCTGGTCGAAGCGCATGTCGCCGCCGATGTCCGACAGGCCGAGCCGGCCTTTCATGGCGCTCACTTCCCACAACTTGGCGCGCTTGCGCAACTGGCCCGCCAGCGAATACGGCGAGGTCTGGGGCAGCGCCACGCCCAGCAGCGGGTACAGGTCGCCGAGCGTTCGGCCCTTGATCTCGAACTTGGCGTCGATGCCGTCCAGCCCTTCGAGTTCGGCAACGCTGCCCGACGCCTTGAGTTGCGTGTGCCCGGCCGACGCGTCGATCTCGATCGGAAACGGCGGCTGCCCGACAGCGTTGAGTTGCAGCACGTTGCCCGTCCGCCCCGACGCCTTGAGCAACTGGCGCTGGTACTGGCCCTCGATGCGGAACGCCAGCGGCATCGCACCGCGCTGGCTGTCGAAGTCGAAGTCGGCCCGCAGGTCGACACCGAGATAAGGCGCAAGAAAGGTCAGCGCGCCGCTGTCGATCTGCACCATGCCGATGGTCGGGACCGTGCCGCTGTCGGCTGTGTCCTTGCCGAGGGCCCAGGTGCGGCGTCCGTCCTCCTCCATCTGCAGTCCCAGCGAGGGTGAGACCAGCACCAGGCGTGGAATCACCACCTTGCGCGCCAGCAGCGGCCACAGCCGAATGTCGACCTCCGCGCTCTTGGCACGCAGCAGGTACGGTTCCCTGGCCCAGTCGGGGTTGGCGAAGTCGATGCCGTCCAGCAGCACCGTGGCACCGCGCAAGCCCCATCGCACGTCGAGCCTGCGGGTGATCTCGAAGTGGCGCCCGGTTTGCTCACTCACGTAGCGGTTCACTGGCCCGCGAAGTACATCCCACGGGAAGAATACGACCACGACCACCAGGATGCCGGCCAGCAGCACCAGTGCCGCGGCCAACCGCGTCCAGAATGCGCGTCGGCCGATCGGCGCGCCGGGAGATGCAGATGCAGCGGCAGTCATGGTGCCCACGCTAGGCGCGGCGCGGCGCGCCTGGAGTCGTCCGCAAGGGCCGTGCGGTGTGCGCACCCGGGCAGCGCCCGTTGTCAGGCAGGGGAATGCGATGGCGTCGGACCGCTCCTACGCGGGTTCGCCCTGCCAGCTTGCAATCGGCACGCTGCACAGGCCGCTAACATCCGCCATGTTTTCACCCCTACAGCGGGTGGAGACCCCACAGAGGAGCTGTCTCCCGGGATGGACGCCAGACTTAAAACCTACATCGTCGAAGACAACCCCACCATTCGCGAAAACCTCATCGGAACGCTGGAGGAGTTGACCTTCATCAGCGCGGTTGGCTTTGCCGAAACCGAGGCCGATGCGCGTCGCTGGCTGCGTGACAACGGCGACGAGTGGGAGCTGGCGATCGTCGACCTGTTCCTGAAGCAAGGCAGCGGCCTGGGCGTGCTGCAAGCCTGCAGCGCCCGCAAACCGAACCAGAAAGTCGTGGTGCTGAGCAACTACGCCACGCCCGACATCCGCAAGCGCTGCGCCCAACTTGGCGTGGATGCGGTGTTCGACAAGTCCAACGAGATCGACGCGCTGCTGGACTTCTGCATCCGCCAGGCCTCCGACCGCGAACCCCAAACCACCGGGTACTGAACCGGCAGGATCAGTCGATCAGTTTGTTCTTGAGCGCGTAGTACGTCAGGTCGCTGTTGGAGGAGAGGTTCATCTTCTCCATCAGCCGCGTGCGGTAGGTGCTGACCGTCTTGACCGACAGCGACAGCGTCTTGGCGATGTCGCCGGCAGTTTCGCCCTTGGCCAGCTTCAGGAACACCTGGAACTCGCGTTCCGACAGTTGCTCGTGCGGGGCGGCATCGTCCTTGCGGTCGAGCTGTCGGGCCAGCAGTTCGGCCACGGCCGGCGTGATGTAGCGCCGGCCCAGCGCGATCGTCCGGATGGCGTTGACGATCTCGATCGGATCGCATTCCTTGTTGAGGTAGCCGCTCGCGCCCTGACGGATCAGGTTCATCGCGTAGTGTTCTTCCGGGTAGCCCGAAAGAATCAGGATGCCGACATCCGGCGCCTTGGCGCGGATCATCGCCAGTGCGTCGATGCCGCTCTGACCGGGCATCGACAAGTCCATCACCAGCACGTCGAGGTCGGTGGTGCGCACCAGTTCGATGGCTTCGCGGCCGCTGGCCGCTTCGCCCGCCACGCGCAGGTCGACATGCTCGGAGAAGAACTGGCGCAATCCGGAGCGCACGATGGCGTGGTCGTCCACAATGCCGATCTTGATCATCTGATACCTTCGTCGTTGTGTTGGGGCCTTCTACAGGCGCGATCTGCTTACCCTGACGCTCAGATTATTCACGACTTTCCTTGCAGGCCAAGCGGCCTTGTCTGACTTGATGCGCTGGCTCTCTCTTCATCGAATGACCTACGGCCTGCTGCTGTCGATGCTCGCTGCACTGGCGCTGGTGGGGATCAACGAGACGAGCTACCGCGAATCGACGCGCGCGCTGGCCGACATCGTCGAGGCACAGCGCATGCGCGGGACCCTCAACGCGCTGGTGCAAAGCGTGCTGGACGCCGAGACTGGACAGCGCGGCTTTCTGCTGACCGGCGATGCGCGCTACCGTGAGCCGTACGACCGTGCCGTCGCTGGCATCAGCGGCCAATTGGCCGCGCTGCGCGCGCTCTACGGCAATCGGCCCGTGGAGCAAGAGCGGCTGTCGGCGCTCAGCGAGCACGTGTCGCGCAAGATGAGCGAGCTCGATGTGTCGATCCGACTGCGGCAGACGCAAAACGAGGAAGCCTGGAAGTTCGTGCTCAACACCGAGGTCGGCCGCGAGGAGATGGACACCATCCGCAACCAGGCGCAGCAGCTCATTGTCTTGAGCACCCAGACGCTGGAAGACGGCCAGATGAAGATTGCCAAGGCCTTGCAGTTTTCGCGGCTGGGCATTGCACTCGTTGCGCTGGCGGGCCTGGGCGCATTCGTGCTGTACCTGCGCCAGACCCAGGCCTTGCGGGCCGCGGGCGAGCGCCAGCAGGAAGCGCTGCAGCGCGAGCGCAACATGCTGGAGATGCAGGTGCGCGAACGCACGGCCAGCCTGGCCGAGCTGGCCACCCACCTGCAGGACGTGCGCGAAACCGAGCGCGGTTACCTGGCACGTGAGCTGCACGACGAACTCGGGTCCCTGCTGACGGCGGCCAAGCTGGATGCGGCACGACTGAAGTCGCGCCTGACGGACTCACCCGATGCGGCGCAACGTCTGCAGCATCTGACCGAACTGCTCAACAGCGGCATTGCGTTGAAGCGGCGCATCATCGAAGACCTGCGGCCCTCGTCGCTGTCGAACCTGGGCCTGGTGGCGTCACTGGAAATCCTGGGGCGCGAGTTCGCCGATCGCTCCGGCATGCAGATCGAGATGCTGCTCGAACCCGTGACGCTCGACGAAGCGCGCCAGCTCACCGTCTACCGCATGGTGCAGGAAAGCCTGACCAACATCGGCAAGTACGCGCAAGCCAGCGAAGCGACCATCGTGCTCAAGAACTACGGCGCGCACGTCGAGGTGGAGATCAGCGACAACGGCGTCGGCTTCGACACCTTGCACACCCGCCCCTCGGCGCACGGCCTGGCCGGCATGCGGCATCGCGTCGAGGCCGCCGGCGGCAAGCTGACCGTCTCTTCCACGGTCGGCCAGGGCACGCGGCTGAGCGCGATCGTGCCGACGGCCGTTGCGACCGACAGCACTGCGGGCACGCCGACGCTGATCGCCCCGCCTCACTGACCCTGCATGGACCGCCGTGAGCAGGCGCGCGCAGGCACGCCGGGCCGATCGGCCCTCTCCTACGGCCCGTCCCCGCCAGCACTGACACCTTGCGCCGCCGCTCCGGGCCACACTGAGTGCACCTGTCCGAGGAGTTCCCCATGCTGCACTACACCGTCGTCTTCCTGGTCATCGCGCTGATTGCCGCGGTCTTCGGATTTGGTGGCATCGCCGCCAGCGCCGTGGGCATCGCCAAGATCCTGTTCTTCGTATTCGCCGTGCTGGCCATCGCCAGCTTTCTGGCGGGCTTGATGCGGCGAGGCTAGCGTCAGTAGGATGCACAGGCGACCATCACATTCACACATCGAAAGGAAGACTACATGAGCACCACCCCCAAGAGCGCCTCGCAACTGACCGAGGAAGCGCGCCAGACCGCAAACGACGCCATCGAGTCGACTCGCGCCTATGCGCAAAACGCCGTGAATGCCGCCGGGGAACGCGTGCGCGATCTTCGCGGCACGGTGGAGCCGGCGGTCGAGCAGTTGGCCTCGCGCGTACAACAGGCCGTTCAGCGGGGCCTGGAAGCCGCGTCGCGCAGCAGCACCAAGGCTTCGCGCCAGATCGAGCAGGCGGCCGAAGTCACCGGCAAGTACATTGCCGACCAGCCGATGCGCTCGGTGCTGGTGGCGGCCGCTGCCGGCGCGGCCATCACGGCGCTGATCGTGCTGGCCAGCCGCCGCCGCGACGATTACTGAAACCCAGCCAAAACCGTCCCGGCACCGGCGCCATGCTCCATCCGATCTACGGCACGGTGCTCGGGCACCCCGAACTGGTAGGCGATCACATCGCCAACTATGGCGCGCTGATTCGGGAGGAAGTGGCCACTGCCAGTCGCGGCATGGTGGCCCGGCTGGTGGCCGGTGTGGTCGCCGCCGTGAGTGCCATGCTGGCACTGGGGCTGATCGGCATCGCCGCCATGATGGGCGCGCTGCATGGCTTTCATTGGGCCCTGGTCGCGGTGCCCGGCATTGCCGTGGTGATTGCCGCGCTGTGCGGCTACATCGCGTCGAGGCCCTCGCAATTTCACCCCTTCACCGATCTGCGCTCGCAGGTCGAAGCCGATTTGCACGCCTTGCGATTGGCCACGGCATCACGCCAGGCGCGCTGAACTCGGCAGCGGACGCGAGCGGGCTGGAAACAAGAGCCAACCCCACCACGAAAGGACCCACGACATGAACACGCAAACCCTCGAACGCCCCGAGCGCCTTGCACTCGACCAGAAGGCGATCGACGCGGCCGCGCAGAGCCTCGACGACGGCGCGGTCACCCCCAGCTACGGGCCGTACCGCGACGACATCGTGAAGCTGCTGAACGACGCCCTGGCCACCGAGCTGGTTTGCGTGCTGCGCTACAAGCGCCACTACTTCACGGCCACCGGCGCGGCATCGCCGGCGATCGCCGACGAGTTTCTGGTGCACGCGAACGAAGAGTCCGCGCATGCCGACAAAATCGCAGAGCGCATCGTGCAGCTGGGCGGCGAGCCCGACTTCAACCCCACCACCTTGCTGGACCGCAGCCATGCGCAGTACGACGCGTCACTCGACCTGCAAGCGCAGGTGCGCGCCAATCTGGTGGCCGAGCGCATCGCGATCGAGTCGTACCGCCAGATGATCGTGCTGATCGGCGACAAGGATCCGACCACGCGGCGCATGCTGGAGGAAATTCTGTCCGACGAAGAAGAACATGCGGACGAACTGAAGGACTGGCTCGGCCACTGAGCCGGCGCAGCCAAGAAAAAGCCCGGGATTCCCGGGCTTTTTTCAATGGGCCACAAATGGCGGCTCAGATCACATCGTCTTGACTTCGAGCTTGTTCTCGACCGTGCTCACGCCCTTGACCGAGCGCGCGATTTCTTCGGCGCGCGCCTTGGCTGCGGCGGTCGGCGCCGGGCCGTTGAGCATGACCTTGCCGCCCTTGGTGTCGACGTCGATCTTGATCGCGCTGAGCTCCGAGTCCTTGGCCAGGCCGGCACTGACGGATGCGGTGATCTGGGCGTCGTCGATCTTCTCGCCCATCGTGGCGGCGCCTTGCTCGGTCTTGGCCTTCGCGTCGCTGGCCATCTGTTCGGTCTTGGCGACGCCCGAGTCGACCTTCTCGCCAGCAGTGCGGTTGTCGTTCTTGTTGCAGGCCGTGAGCGTCAGGGCCAGCAGGCCCGCGATCAAGGCCGCAGTGCGTTGGTTCGTCATGGTGGTCATAGCTTGTCCGCTCCCGACTTGATGGCGTCCTTGACCTTTTCTTTGGCATCGCCGTAGCCGGTTTGCACCTTGCCCGACGCCTGATCGGCCAAGCCTTCGCCTTCGAGCTTTTCACTGCCCGTGACGCGGCCGGCGACTTCCTTCACTTTGCCTTTGGCCTGATCGACGCGGCCTTCGACTTGATCCTTGTTCATAACTGTTCCTTCCGGTGATGGGTTGAGTGGAAGTGGCCGTGTTGCGCCACTGGAGTCAACTTAGCCTCCGCGAGCCGGTCCCCGCCGGCGCCCCGGGCTTGAACGCCTGTAGGAAAAACCACCCTCAGGCCGTCGCTATCCAGCCCTCGATCGGATCGATGCCGACCGGCAATCCAAAGCCTGGACCGGCGCTATCGGCGCGAGCAGCGCACCAGGCCGCCTGCACCAGGCAGAGCACGGCATCCAGCCGATCACCGCTGGCATCGGCGACGAGCGTCGCGCGCTGCCCCGTCGTGAGCGCGAGACGCAGGCCGAGTCGCGTCGCGCCCTGCCCCAGCGCCTCCAGCAACGCGACGCGCGCCGCGGTGCGCTCGGGCGTCTGCAGCGCCACGGCGTCGTTCTTGTAGCTGCGCCGACCGATCAGCTCACGCGCCAACAGGCCGGGATAGGCCTCCAGCGCAATCCGGTCTGACTCGCTCGCCGCAGGCCGGTGCAAGCCCGGAAGACACGCGCCGGCGGCAATCAGCCGCGGCACGCCCGCCTGCAGCATGTAGGCGACGGGCGGGTTGACCCACTTCATCGACGGGCTGGAGCCAGCCGGGCCATCCGTCGCGCGGTGCGCGAACTTGCCGCCGACCGGCCGCGCGGCACAGAAGGCCGCGAACGCGGTACGGATGTCGTGCCGGCTCAGACTGGCGTAGTGCGCGATCAGCGCCGGCCACTGCCGCGGCCATCCCAGCGTGTCGACCAGTTCGCGCGGCAAGCCGAACGGGAAGTCGAAGCCGCCGATCCAGTGCGGCGTGGTCGCCAGCCACCGGCCCCAGTCATCGAGCGTCGTGAAGGCCTCCAGGCCGGTGAGCGTGACGACGTCCCCCGCTGCGCAACCGAGCGCGACCACGATCGGCTTGCGCCGGCTCGGGCTGCTCGAAAAATCGCACCCCAACAGCAACGTCATGGCAGCACCGGTGCGGCCTACCCGATCGCCAGCGCGATCACGCCGACCGCGATGAACACCGCGCCGACCAGCCGCAGCAGGCGATCGCCTTCGCGCAGCAGGTGGCCGCCCAGCAGCGCGGCAAACAACATCGACACCTCGCGTGCCGGCGCGACGTGCGAGATCGGCGCCTGCTGCACCGCATACAGCACCAGCACGTACGAGACCGGACTGATGACCGCGACCAGCAGCGCATATTTCCACTGCGCACGCCAGGCCTGCGCCGTGGCCGCGCGGTCGCGCAGGCCGGCGGGCACCAGCAACAGCACGCGCACGAAGTTGCCGAAATAGTCGAGCAGGATCGGCGACATCGCCAGCATCTTCACGGCGTAGCTGTCGACCACGGTGTAGCTGGCGATGAAAGCGCCGGTGAGCACGCCGTAGCGGATGCCCTTGTAAACGCGCTGGCGCTGCGCCGGGTCTTGTGTGTTCTTCCAGAGCCGCGGACCGCCCGCCACCAGAAACACACCCAGCACCACGCCCGCGATGCCGGCAAAGCCGAGCGCCGTGATGTGCTCCTCCAGAAAGACGATCGCCACGAACGACGACAGCAATGGCCCGGAACCGCGAGCCAAGGGGTACACCACGGTCAGGTCGGCCTTGCGGTAGCCGCGCAGCAAGGTCACGTAGTACACGACGTGCAACACGCCGCTGGCAACCACGAAAGCCCACTCGACGGGGCCCCATGTCGGCACCACGGACCAGCCAAACCAGAGACCGACGGGTGCCCACACCAGCATCAGGAAGACGCCGCTCTGCAGCGCAAAACGTGCGTCGCCGTTGGCCTTCTTGGCGGCGATGTTCCAGCTGGCGTGAATGAAGCCGGCGAGCAGGATCAGCGCAAAGGCCGAGAGCGGCACTCGCGCGTACTTACGAGCGCCCGACGATGGCGGCTGTCGCCATCAGCTCTTCGAGCAGCGCGAGGGAAACCGTGCCCGACACGGCATACGGATCGAGCTCGGGCTTTTCCGAGTACTTGAGCACCACCGCGGCGTTGAGCTTGGACAGGTTGACCTGCCCCATCGTCCAGCCACCGAAGCGGCGCTCGAGGATTTCTTCGTAGTGCAGCAGCACCACGTCCTTGTGGCGCGCGTCGCGCAGGATGTGGCCGTACAAATCGTTGATGGCGTTGCGGCCGCCTTCGATCGCCTGCAGGAAGGTGCCGCCGCCGTAGCAAAGAATGCCGGTGATGCCGCTGGCCGGGTTGTGCGAGCGCGACTGCGCCAGGATGGCGTCGACCGCCGGCTTGCTGGTGTCGACCGCGCGGCTGACGTAGAGAAGGCGGACGAGCATGTCAGTGCCCGCCCGGCCGCCCGAAGGGCACTGAGCGCCCCCTTGGGGGGCAGCGATACGCGAAGCGATGAGCGTGGGGGCTTTGCATGTCAGTTCTTTCGAGGCATTAGCGACAGGAACTCGCGGCGCAGCGCCGAGTTTTTGAGGAACACGCCGCGCATGACGGAATTGATCATCTTGCTGTCCATTTCCTTGACGCCGCGCCACTGCATGCAGAAATGTTCGGCCTCCATCACCAGCGCAAGACCATCCGGCTGTGTCTTTTCCATGATGAGGTCGGCCAGCTGCACGACCGCCTCTTCCTGAATCTGCGGGCGGCCCATGACCCATTCGGCCAGACGTGCGTACTTGGACAGACCGATCACGTTGGTGTGCTCGTTGGGCATCACGCCGATCCACAGCTTGCCGATGATCGGGCAGAAGTGGTGCGAGCAGGCGCTGCGGATCGTGATCGGGCCGACGATCATCAACTCGTTCAGGCGCTCGGCATTGGGAAATTCGGTGATCGACGGGCCCGGCACGTAGCGTCCGCGGAACACCTCGTTGACGTACATCTTGGCCACGCGGCGCGCGGTGTTATCGGTGTTGTGATCGCTCTCGATGTCGATCACCAGGCTGTCGAGCACGGCCTTCATCTTGACTTCGACTTCGTCGAGCAGCGCTTCCAGCTCGCCGGGCTGGATGAACTCGGCGATGTTGTCGTTGGCGTGAAAGCGCTGGCGCGCGGCTTTCAGCCGCTCGCGGATCTTCACGGAGACGGGCGTGCCCTCGTCGTCCGCGCCGCCCTCGGGGCCAGGGGTTGTCTCGATTTTTTTCAGCATGCGGTCGATCCTAACAACGGGGTCTTCAGGCAAATGCAAACTCGGCGACCAGCGGCAGATGGTCCGACATGCGGCCCCAGATGCGGCCGCGCGGCACTTCGGTCGACACCGGCCGCAAGTGCCGGGCATAAACGAAATCCAGCTGCGCCAGCGGCAAGCGCGACGGGTAGGTCAGGCAGCGCGAATGCGTCAGGTCGGCCAGGCCCATCGAGTTCATCGCGCTGCGCATGCGAGCGCCCCAGTCGTTGAAGTCGCCCGCCACCACCACGGGCTCTTGCGGCGGCACCTCGCGTTCGATGAACTCCTTCAACTGCGCGATCTGGCGTACCCGGCTTCCCTTGATGAGGCCCAGATGCACCACGATCGCATGCACCGGCTGGCCGCCGATCTCGATTTCGACATGCAGCAGGCCGCGCTGCTCGAAGCGGTGATCCGACATGTCTTCGTGCCGGTGCCGCACCACCGGCCAGCGCGTGAGCAGCGCATTGCCGTGCTCGCCGTGGCGCGTGGTGGCGTTGGTTTCGTACACCGCCTGATAGCCCTCGGGCGCCAGAAAGTCGGCCTGCGGCATCTCGGGCCAGCGCGCAAAGCGTTGCGCCGCCTGCCGATTCACCTTGCGCACTTCCTGCAGGCAGATGAGGTCGGCATCGAGCTGCTCCATCGCGTGGCCCAGGTTGTGGATCTCCAGCCGGCGCGTCGGCCCCAGACCCTGCACACCCTTGTGGATGTTGTAGGTCGCGACCCGAAGGGTGTTCGCCTGGATGCTCATCGCGCAAATTCTGGCAGCAACAGGATGGCTTCGGCGTTCGAGGGTGAAAAGCAGGCATCGGCCGCTTCGCGGTAGGGCAGCCATTGCCATGCGGTGTGTTCACGCGGGTCGAGGGTCGGCGGCTTCGCCTCGGGGACGCACAATCCGAACAGGCGCTCGGTGTTGCGCGTCACGCCCGGCGCGTAACGGTGTTGCCAGCGAGGATAGATGTCGTAGACGTTGTCGAGTTGCCAGTCGCGCAACTGTGCCGACAGCGCGCTGCCGGCACCGCAGTCGATGCCGGTTTCTTCCATCACCTCGCGCGCCGCAGTGAGGGCCAACGGCTCGTCGACATGGTCCTTGCTGCCGGTGACCGACTGCCAGAAACCCGGCGCATCCGCGCGCTCGATCAGCAACACCTCGAGCGCCGGCGTGTAGATCACCACCAGCACCGACTCGGGGATCTTGAAGGGACGCGCGTTCACGAGGCGCCCCGTCGCCGATCGCTCAGGCCGCCGGCGCGGTGTTGCGCAGCTTGATGTGCAGCTCGCGCAGCTGCTTCTCGTCGACCGGGCTCGGCGCCTGCGTCAGCAGGTCTTGCGCGCGCTGGGTCTTGGGGAAGGCGATCACGTCGCGGATCGA
>Ga0070665_100006251_pt1 | contig 12182 bp, 11 predicted proteins | sample KBSS13metaG_FD_65862 | JGI IMG/M metagenome (GOLD analysis project Ga0070665, IMG submission 65862) | Switchgrass rhizosphere microbial communities from Kellogg Biological Station, Michigan, USA - KBS S1-3 metaG | ecosystem: Host-associated > Plants > Roots > Rhizosphere > Soil ...
AGGTGGCCGGCGCCATCACCCCCGTCCCCGGCGGCGTCGGCCCGATGACCATCGCCTGCCTGCTGCAGAACACGGTGACGGCGACCAAGCTGAAGCACGGTCTCTGAGTCCAGGCGTACCGCCATGATCGACAAGCTCGATTTCCTCCTGGCGCTGGCGCGGGAGAAGCATTTCGGGCGGGCTGCCGAGAGTTGTGGCGTCACCCAGCCGACGCTCTCGGCCGGGATCAAGCAGCTCGAAGACACGCTGGGCGTGCTGCTGGTCAATCGCGGCTCGCGCTTCCAGAGCTTCACCCAGGAAGGCGAGCGGGTGCTCGACTGGGCGCGGCGGATCGTCGGCGACACGCGGGCGATGCGGGACGAGGTGCGGGCGCTGAAGCGCGGCGACCTGGTCGGCCACCTGCGCATCGCCGTGATCCCGACCGCGCTCGCCATGGTCTCGGCGCTGACCACGCCCTATCGCGCCAAGCACCCCGGTGTGCGCTTCACTATCCTGTCACGCACCTCAGTCGAGACGCTGCGGCAGCTCGAAAATCTCGAGGTCGATGCCGGCATCACCTATCTCGACAACGAGCCGCTGGGCCGGGTGCGCACCGTGCCGCTCTATTCAGAGGCCTATTGCCTGCTGACCGCGGCGGAGAGCCCGCTCGGCCATCGCGAGAAGGTCACCTGGGCGGAGGTCGGCCATATCCCGCTCTGCCTGCTGACGCCGGACATGCAGAACCGCCGCATCATCGACAGCCTGCTCGCCCAGGCGGGCCACGAGCATCTGGCCCCGACGCTCGAATCCAACTCGATGATCGTCCTGTTCTCCCATATTCGCACCCGGCAATGGGCAACGGTGATGCCGATCCGCCTCGTCGAGACGCTGGGGCTGGACGAAGTCACCCGCGCCATCCCGATCGTCGAACCCACCGCCATCCACACAATCGGCCTCGTCGTGCCGAACCGTGACGTAACATCGCCACTGGCGGCAGCGCTGATCACCGAAGCGCTGGAAGTCGCGGTGACATTGGAACCTAGATAGAAAATACTGTCTGCCAGGTGGTTGTGCCGTAAGCAGACCATCTCAGACACATTTCGGGCCGCTTTCGTTAGGTGGGTGAATAGCCCGGCCGACGGAGTTTTGCCGATCGTGCATTCATCGCGCCAGCGCCGCCTGGCCCGATCGTGGTCTCGAAGCTGCGCAGTCGCTTATAGACCGACAGCAATTCCACGATCGTGGTCCATGAGTTGACCAGGTACTGAAATGACGACCGCACTTGGTCGAAGGCATTCAATATTTGATTCAAAAGTCCGAGCGTAATCTTCCCCGCCACAATCGTCGGCGCCAAGACAATATAGGGAAATATATTATCAACCTGGATATAAATTATCCTGCCGATATTAAAATACATATAATGAAAATATAATCTGAAGTAATTTCGCCGAACATCAGAGAATAGTTGCTTTACAGTCGGCGGCTGAGCGCGGGCGGAATCATCCTCACCATAGACAAGCTCCTTCCGAAACGCTGCCTCCACGCGCTGATTTCGGAATTCCAGCCCCGGAAGCTTGATGCCAATCATGGCCAGGAAGGCCGTGCCGAACATCGACCAGACTATTGCGACGACAACCAAGGCGTGGGGCACGGGACCAAACAGGGGCAGTTCCGTCACATCGACCGAGAGCCTCATCAGCACAGGCAGGAATGCGATCAGCGTCAAAACTGAGTTGATCAGGCTTACACCGAGATCCTCTACGGTGCTGGAGAACCGCATCGTGTCCTCTTGAATGCGCTGGGAGGCCCCCTCTGTCCCCCGCAATGTCGGCCAATGCATCAGGTAATAATCATTCATCGCCGTTCGCCAGCGAAACACATAGTGACTGACGAAGAAGCGCGTCAGCACGCCGACCATCACCGCCACAAAAGCGATGTCGGCGAACGTGAGGAGTTGCAGGTAGAACTGCGCCAGGGTCACATGCCCGGTGCCGGCGAGCGCCTTCTGCACAAGGTCATAGAAAGGGCCGTACCACGCATTGACGGCGACGCTGACCTGGACTTGCAGATAGGTCACGAACAGGATCAGGGCTGATCCCCAAATCGACCAGCGGCTCCATGGATGCGGGGCATAAAGCCGCCAGAAGGCGGCGAAGGCCCCGACTGCCCCTAGATAATAGAGATAGAACCATAAGAACGGCTTCGACCAGAATATGGAAACGCCGACAATTGGCGGCTGGCCCAAAGGCGCCTGCGGCAGGCCAATAAACACGCCCCAGTCCCTGGCCGCGAAGATCCAGAGCGCAACCGTCAATGCAATCCAGGCAACAACCGACACCAGGAAAAATCGGGGCCGCGGAAAAAAAGAAGCGAACACTGCAAAGTCCCCCTGGCGAGTACTCGCGGCGATCAAAACATGTCAGACCATGGAGGAAGCCAGACGGACTGCACGCTTGGATTGGCTACGGCACTTGAGGAAGATGGGGGTTACCGCCTCAATGGAAACTCAACGTAGTATTAACAAATTTTTTAATATGAACGGCGCCACGAAGCCTAATCGAGCCGCTGCTTGGAGTTAGCAGGCGTAGAAGATTAGCGTCGAATGAAAAGGCCTTGAATCAATAGATATCTTCTATCGATCAACGAAAGGGCCGCATTGATTAACACTGCGCTAGCGCCCAAATCTCAGACCAGAACGATTGCAATATCCTATCGAGGCGAAAATGCCGTTCGAGGCCTGGGAAGAGCAGCGGGCGCGGGACATTGTCGCCGCACATGCCGGTGAAGCCGGCGCGACGCTGCCTATCCTTCATGCCCTGCAGGAGGTCTTCGGTTGCGTGCCGGAGGCGGCGGTGCCACTCATCGCCGACGCGCTCAACCTGTCGCGGGCCGAGGTGCATGGCACCATCACTTTCTATCACGATTTCCGCCGGGAGACGCCGGGCCGGCATGTGTTGAAGCTGTGTCGGGCCGAGGCCTGCCAGTCGATGGGCGGCGATGCGCTCGGCGCGCGCGCCTGTGCCAGGCTGGGCGTCGATTGGGGCGGCACGACGCATGACGGGCGGGTGACGCTCGATGCTGTGTTCTGCCTCGGCCTGTGCGCCACCGCCCCGTCGGCGATGATCGACGGAAAGCCGGTCGGGCGGCTCACCGAGGCGCGCCTCGACAAGATGATCGAGGCGGCGCTGTGACGGCCAGGCTCTATATTCCCAAGGATTCCGCCGCCGTCGCGGTTGGCGCCGATGATGTCGCCCAGACCTTTGCCGCCCGTGGCATCGATGCCGTCCGCACCGGCTCGCGCGGGCTTTACTGGCTCGAGCCGACGATCGAAGTCGAGACGCCGGAGGGGCGCATCGCCTACGGCCCGGTCGCGGCGGAGGATGTCGAGGGCCTGCTGGCGGCCGGCGTCATGGAGGGCGGCGAGCACAGGCTGCGCCTCGGCAAGCCGGAGGAAATTCCGTTCCTGAAGCGCCAGACCCGCCTCACCTTCGCCCGCTGCGGCATCGTCGATCCGCTGTCGCTGGCGGATTATCGGGCGCATGGCGGCTATAAGGGCCTTGAGCGGGCGCTGACGATGCGGCCCGTGGCCGTCGTCGAAGAGGTCACCCAGTCCGGCCTGCGCGGCCGCGGCGGCGCCGGTTTTCCGACCGGCATTAAATGGAAGACCGTCCTCGATACACCTAGCGACCAAAAATACATCGTCTGCAATGCCGACGAGGGCGATTCGGGCACCTTCTCGGACCGCATGATCATGGAGGGCGATCCCTTCGTCCTGATCGAGGGCATGACCATCGCCGGGATCGCCACCGGCGCGACCGACGGCTTCATCTATATCCGCTCCGAATATCCCGCGGCGGTCGAGACGATGGAGGCGGCGATCCGGGTGGCGCGCGAGGCGGGCCATCTGGGTGCAAATGTGCTGGGCTCGGCCTACGCATTCGACCTCACCGTCCGGGTCGGCGCCGGCGCCTATGTCTGCGGCGAGGAGACGTCGCTGCTGGAAAGCCTGGAGGGCCGGCGCGGACAGGTTCGCGCCAAGCCGCCCCTGCCCGCCATCAAGGGCCTATTCGGCAAGCCGACCGTCATCAACAACGTGATCTCGCTGGCCACCGTGCCGATCATTTTGGCCCAAGGCGCCGCCTTCTATCGCGATTTCGGCATGGGCCGGTCGCGCGGCACGATGCCGATCCAGCTGGCCGGCAACGTCAAACATGGCGGGCTGTTCGAGGCTGGGTTCGGCATCACGCTGGGCGAACTGGTCGATGAGATCGGCGGTGGCACGGCCTCGGGTCGAGCGGTCCGTGCTGTCCAAGTCGGGGGCCCTCTAGGGGCTTATTTTCCGCGCGATCTGTTCGACACGCCGTTCGATTACGAGGCCTTCGCCGCCCGCGACGGGCTGATCGGCCATGGCGGCATCGTGGTGTTCGACGACACGGTCGACATGCTGAAACAGGCGCGCTTCGCCATGGAGTTCTGCGCCATCGAATCCTGCGGCAAGTGCACGCCCTGCCGCATCGGCTCGACCCGCGGGGTCGAGGTGCTGGACCGGATCGCCGCCGGCGAAAAGATCAATGCGAATACCGCGCTGATCGAGGACCTTTGCAACACGCTGAAGTTCGGATCGCTCTGTGCACTCGGCGGATTCACCCCATATCCAGTGATGAGCGCGCTCACCTACTTCCCGGAAGATTTCACGGGCCCCCAGACCCTGGCGGCGGCGTGAGGAGGCTCAAATGGGCTTGATCAAGGAAACCGATTACGGCACCCCGGCGGCCAGGTCCGCCAGGCAGGTGACGCTGACCATCGACGGCAAGCCGGTGACGGTGCCGGAAGGCACGTCGCTGATGCGCGCGGCAATGGAGGCCGGCGTCGAAGTACCGAAGCTGTGCGCCACCGATTCCATCGATGCCTTCGGCTCCTGCCGCCTCTGCCTGGTCGAGATCGACGGCCGGCCCGGCACACCTGCCTCCTGCACCACGCCGGTCGCCGAGGGCCTTTCGGTCAAAACCCAGACCGAACGGTTGAAGCAGATCCGCCGCGGCGTGATGGAGCTCTATATCTCCGACCACCCGCTCGACTGCCTGACCTGCGCCGCCAACGGCGATTGCGAGCTGCAGGACATGGCCGGCGCAGTCGGCCTGCGCGAAGTCCGCTATGGCTATGCCGGCGAAAACCATCTGGAAGAAGCCAAGGACGAGTCCAACCCGTACTTCACCTATGACCCTTCCAAATGCATCGTCTGCTCACGCTGTGTCCGCGCCTGCGAGGAGGTGCAAGGCACCTTCGCGCTGACGATCGAGGGGCGCGGCTTCGACAGCCGGGTCTCGCCCGGCATGCATGAGAGCTTCCTCAACTCCGAATGCGTTTCCTGCGGCGCCTGCGTCCAGGCCTGTCCGACCGCGACCCTGACCGAGAAGTCGGTGATCGAGATCGGCCAGCCTGAGCATTCGGTGATCACCACCTGCGCCTATTGCGGCGTCGGCTGCACCTTCAAGGCTGAAATGCGGGGCAACGAAGTCGTCCGCATGGTGCCGTACAAGGACGGCAAGGCCAATCACGGCCATTCCTGCGTCAAGGGCCGCTTCGCCTGGGGCTATACCACCCACCGTGACCGTATCCTCAACCCGATGGTGCGGGAGAAGATCAGCGATCCCTGGCGCGAGGTTTCGTGGGACGAGGCGATCGCCCATGTCGCCTCCGAGTTCAAGCGCATCCAGGGCCAGTACGGCCGCAACTCCATCGGCGGCATCACCTCCTCGCGCTGCACCAATGAGGAGACCTATCTGGTGCAGAAGCTGGTCCGCGCCGGCTTCGGCAATAACAATGTCGATACCTGCGCCCGGGTCTGCCACTCACCCACCGGCTACGGCCTCCGCGAAACCTTCGGCACCTCGGCCGGCACGCAGGATTTCGATTCCGTCACCGACGCCGACGTGATCATGGTGATCGGCGCCAACCCGACCGACGCCCACCCCGTCTTCGCCTCGCAGATGAAGAAGCGGCTGCGCGCCGGCGCCCGGCTGATCGTCGTCGATCCCCGCCGCATCGACCTGGTGCGCATGCCGCATGTCGAGGCGGAACATCACCTCCAGCTTCGCCCCGGCACCAATGTCGCGGTGATGACCGCCATTGCCCATGTCGTCGTGACGGAGGGGCTGGCGAACGAAGATTTCGTCCGCGAGCGTTGCGACTGGGATGAGTTCCAGGATTGGGCCGCTTTCGTCGCCGAACCGCGCCACAGCCCGGAGGCGGTGGCCGAGATCACCGGCGTGCCGGCCGAGACGCTGCGCGCCGCCGCCCGGCTCTATGCCACTGGCGGTAATGCCGCGATCTATTACGGGCTGGGCGTCACCGAGCACAGCCAGGGCACCACCACGGTCATCGCGATGGCCAACCTGGCAATGGCGACCGGCAATATCGGCCGCCGCGGCGTGGGTGTGAACCCGCTGAGGGGCCAGAACAACGTCCAGGGCTCGTGCGACATGGGCTCGTTCCCGCACGAATTCACCGGCTATCGCCATGTCGCCACCGACGCCGTCCGGGAGGTGTTCGAGGCGTTCTGGAACGTGGCCCTAGACCCCGAGCCCGGCCTGCGCATCCCCAACATGCTGGACGCCGCCGTCGATGGCAGCTTCAAGGCGATCTATATCGAGGGCGAGGATATCGCTCAGTCCGACCCCGACACGCAGCATGTCGTCGCCGGGCTGGAGGCGATGGAATTTGTCGTTGTCCAGGACCTGTTCCTGAACGAGACCGCCAATTTCGCCCATGTCTTCCTGCCCGGCTCGACCTTCCTGGAAAAGGACGGGACCTTCACCAACGCCGAGCGCCGTCTCGGCCTGGTCCGCAAGGTGATGCCGTCGCGCTCCGGCATGGCGGACTGGGAGATCACTATGGCGATCTCGAACGCCATGGGCTTCCCGATGAACTACACCCACCCGTCCGAGATCATGGACGAGATCGCGGCGCTGACCCCGACCTTCGCCGGCGTGTCGTTCGAGAAGCTGGATCGGCTAGGCTCAGTCCAATGGCCGTGCAACGATGCCGCGCCGGAAGGCACCCCGATCATGCATGTCGACCGCTTCGTACGCGGCAAAGGCCATTTCGTGCTGACCGAATATGTCGCCACCGACGAGCGCACCGGCCCGCGCTTCCCGCTGCTGCTGACCACCGGGCGAATCCTCAGCCAGTACAATGTCGGCGCCCAGACGCGGCGCACCGGCAATACCATCTGGCACACGGAAGACGTGCTGGAGATCCACCCGCACGACGCCGAGCAGCGGGGCATCCGCGACCGCGACTGGGTCCGGCTGCAAAGCCGCTCCGGCTCCACCTCGCTGCGCGCCAAGATCACCGAGCGGGTGGCGCCGGGCGTGGTCTATACCACCTTCCACCACCCCGAGACCCAGGCCAATGTCGTCACCACCGACTATTCCGACTGGGCGACCAACTGCCCCGAATACAAGGTGACGGCAGTGCAGGTCGCGCTCTCCAACGGCCCGACCGAGTGGCAAGAGCACTACGAGGAGCTGAGCGAAGCCAACCGCCACATCGCCGAGGCCGCCGAATGAGGCGCAAGGCCCCAAGGACGCCCCCAAGGACGCCTAGTGCCCGCGTGCCGGAGATCGCGGTCGCGGACGGCGCAACACGCAAAGGCCACCGCATCGTGCCGGAGGAAACCCCGGTCGCCCTGACCTATAACCGCCTGTCCCATGCGGTGATGATGGCGACCCCTTCCGACCTGGAGGATTTCGCCGTCGGCTTCAGCCTAGCTGAACGCATCGTCGACCGCGCCGATGAGATCGAGCAGCTGGATGTCGTCGAGCGCGATATCGGCATCGAGCTCCGCATGTGGATCGGCAAGGACCGGATCGACGTCTATTCCGACCGCCGCCGCAACCTCGCCGGCCCAACCGGCTGCGGCCTGTGCGGAATGGAAAGCCTGGAGGAGACGGTGCGGGCCGCACCGCGGGTCTGCGCCAGCCTCACCGCCACGCCTGACGTGATCTCCGATGCCGTCGCGGCAATGCCTCCTGGCCAGAAACTGAACCACGAGACCCGCGCCGTCCACGCCGCTGCCTTCTGGATGCCGGATCGCGGCATCGTCGCGCTGCGCGAGGATGTCGGCCGCCACAACGCGCTCGACAAGCTGGCCGGGGCGCTGGCCCGCCAGGGTATTGCTGGAGCGGACGGCATCGTGCTGCTGACCAGCCGCGTTTCGGTCGAGATGGTGCAAAAGACCGCGATCATCGGCGCCGGGATTCTGGTCGCCGTCTCAGCCCCCACCGCGCTTGCCATCCGCACCGCCGAGGCCGCCGGCATCACGCTCATCGCCGTCGCCCGCGGCCGCGATTTCGAAATCTTCACCCATCCCGGCCGTGTCGCCGACGCCGAGGTCCGCCATGTCGCCTGACCGCCTGATCTATATGGCCAACCAGATCGGCGATTTCTTCGTAAGCCAGCACGGCAAGGACCCGGCGATCGGCATCGCCGACCACCTGAAGAAGTTCTGGGACCCGCGCATGCGCAAGGCGATCATCGCCCATGCCGCGGAGGGCGGCGTGGGGCTGAAACCGGATGTGCTGAGGGCGGTGCAGGCGCTGGGGCAATAGCACGGCCCAGACCGGACTATGACGGCATGTAATCCCCGCCGCCGATCGACAGCAGCTGGCCGGTGATGTGGCGGGCGGCCTCCGAGGCGAAATAGACAGCGGCGTTGGCGATGTCGCTGGGGCGGCCCAACTGCTTCAGCGGCTGGCCGCCGCTGTTGAACAGCTGACCGGACTTCTCGTACTCGGCATTGAAGCTCTCCGGCGTGCCGAAGGCGCTGAGCCGGGTCCAGAAGCTGCCGGTCGAGGTCTTGTCCGAGCTTTCCGGCACGATCCAGCCCGGTGCGATCGTGTTCACCCGCACGTTATGCTCGCCGAGATCGGCCGCCAGCGCCTTGGTGAGCGCCAGGACGAAACCTTTGCAGCCGGCATAGATCGGGTCGGCCCGCCCGGCCATGCCCGAGAGCGCCGCGTTCGAGGCGATATTGACGATCGCACCGCTGCGCCGCGCGATCATTCCGGCGCCGACCGATTGCATCATGTTAACGGTGCCGTAGACATTGAGGCGGACCGTCCAGTCTACGATCTCGTCCGTCAGGTCGGGCAGCCGGGCCATGCCGACGCCGCCGCCGGCATTGTGGATCAGCACGTCGACCGGGCCGAACTCGGCGATCACCTGCTCGACCGCGCGGTCGACCGAGGCGCGGTCGGTGATGTCGGTGCGGATATCGATCAGCCGACCGGCGCCGCGCGATTTCGGCGGCGCGACCGCGGGGGCGTGATCCAGGATCGCGACATTGGCGTCGCGCTCGGAAAAGGCATCGACCAGCCCCTGCCCAATGCCACCATTGCCGCCGGTGACGATGACCGTCTTGCCCGCGAACCAGAACTGATCGTTGAACGCACTCATGCCTTGTCCTCCCGTTTCGAGAAAACATATCGAAGAAAATGTTTTCTCGAAACGGGAAAGATTCAGGCAGCCTCTTTTTCCGACGGCGTCCGAACCACCTGGCGCGCAACCGCCTCATTCAGCGCGAGCAACGGCACTACGAATTCGGGATACAAACAGCCTGCGGCAAACGCGAAGCTATTGAGAATGCGGCTCATCAGGGACGGCATCCTCGGCGGCACACGCCGCGGGAACGCGATGATCACGGCGGATCGTAACGGCGTTCTCTTCCGGTCGGCGGCCCAGGTGGCGACATTATCGCCGTGCGGGTCATTCTGGTCAGGCATCGATTTCTCCCATGTGCTTGGATGGGGAAATCCTGGCCGGCGCGTGTTACGGCATCATCTCGATGACGGACGATCGGGTTACGATTGTAGCCGGGCTCAAAACCGCTCGACCGGCATGGCGAAGATATAGCCGACGCCGCGCTGGGTCTGGATGATGCGTGGCGCGGCGGGATCGGTCTCCAGCTTGCGTCGGAGCCGCAGAACCTGAACGTCGATGGAGCGGTCGAACACGTCCTCATGGATACGGCTTGCCTGCAGCAGCTGCTCGCGGGTCAGCGTGCGCTGAGGCGCCTCGACGAAGGCGACCAGCAAATCGTATTCGCCGTTGGTCAGCGGCACCTCGGTGCCGTCCGGATCCTGCAGGCGACGATTGCGGCATTCCAGCCGCCATCCGCCGAACTGGTATCCGCCGGGCCGGGGATCGCGGACGCGGGCCGCTCGCCCCATCTCATGCCGCCTCAGGATCGCCCGGATGCGCGCCAGCAGCTCCCTGAGGCCGAACGGCTTGGTGACGTAATCGTCGGCGCCGAGCTCGAGGCCGACCACCCGGTCGATTTCGTCGCGCCGTTGGCCGGTCATCAGAATGACCGGAACGTCGGATCGGGTCCGAATCTCCCGCAGGACATCGAGGCCGTCATGCTCACCCAGCACCAGGTCCAGCACGATGAGGCTCGGCTCGGCCGCCGCGAGATAACGGTGGAGCTCGTATCGGGACCCGGCCGCATCCGCCAGCACGTTGCTTTCCTCGAAATAATTGAGGATCATTTCCCGCATCGTCGGGTCGTCATCTGCCACGAGTATTCTGCCGATCTTACCTCCGTCATCGTCCATCTGGCCGCCTGGAAAGGCTGCGGGTTTAGGGGAGCGAAACCCTCTCTCGCTAGTATTCATCATTGCTTCCCAAAAATTCACAGAATTTAATAAAATCTTCCTGGACCCCCGAATCCAAGTGACATAAAAAATTCTGAATTCATTGAGGCGCCATGCCCATTGCGTTGATAGGCAGGCGATCACATCTGAAGCTCTGCTTCATGGCCTGGGCGAAATAGCGCTAGGCCGAATCTTCGGTTGGTAGTGACAAAGTCGATTTCCTTCGTTCTTCCGGCAAAGTCAATGCCCGGAGCGAGTTTCACTACTCGACAGCAAATTCGGGAACGATCTGTGGCGTGTATTGGCCGATGGTTCCGGCGTCAGGGACCGACGAATTACGAAATGCTACCAAATAGCAGGTAGATGAACACTCGCTCAAGAAAGCATGTTGGGACCGATATCGTATGCCAGGCTCATGTTTGAATAGGCCTTTCCAGAAACTTGCTGTTGCTTCCAGAGGAACGCCGTGATGTCGGAGCTCGACGATATTCGCGCCATTGTCGCCGTGATCAATGACGGCACCCTGTCCAAGGCCGCACGCCATCTCGGTATTTCCAAGTCGATCGTCAGCCGCCGGGTAGCACGGCTGGAGGCGGATCTGGGTACCCGTCTGCTGCACCGGACAACGCACGGGATCAGTCCCACCGAGGCAGGCATCGAATTCAAGGAGCGCGGCGAGCGTATCCTGGCTGAACTGGCCGAGGCGCGCGACGCCGTCGCCCGCCATCACGGCGACTTGGCCGGACGGCTGAGAGTAGCATTGCCGCTGTCATTCGGTATCCGCTACATCACGCCGCTGCTGGCCAAGCTGGCGGCCGACAATCCCCGGCTGGAGATCGAGGCGTCCTACAGCGACCGCCACATCGATCTGGTGCGCGAGCATTTCGACGCTGCCGTCTGGCTGGGCACCCTCAGGGATTCGGCCCTGGTGTCCCGCCGCCTCGCGCCACTCCATGTCACGATAGCCGCCAGCCCGGCCTATCTCGCACGGCACGGCACGCCGCAAGCGCCTGCCGACCTTCTAGCGCATGAATGTCTTATCTATCTGGGGCCGCATGGACGGTCGCAATGGCCGTTCCAGGTCGGCCGCCGGCGAGTGACGATCACGCCCGACGGCCGCTTCTTCGCCGACAATGCCGAGGGATTGCTGAAGGCAGCCGAATGCGGCCTCGGCATCGCCGCGATACCGACCTATCTGGCGGCCGAACGCATCGCGGCGGGACGCCTTGTTCCGTTGCTGACCGAATTCACGTTCACGGGACGGGCCGTTTACATTGTTCGCCCGCCGGGCGCCTATGTTTCCGCCAAGGTCCGCGCCCTGATCGATCTGCTGGCAGAGTCCTTTGCCCATGACCCGATCTGGGACTGCACGACCGACAATCCGAGAAACGTGCGCACACGCCGGCCCGCCGCGGTCGGCTGATAAAGCTGAAATCGATGCAAGAAAATTCGCATAGTTTCAGCAGCCCTCCTTAGATTTCATTGCTGGGGTCGGCCCGTTACAGATGTGACCCGAATTCGCGGGACTGAAATTTCCATGTAATTCCC
>Ga0070665_100006253_pt1 | contig 12181 bp, 11 predicted proteins | sample KBSS13metaG_FD_65862 | JGI IMG/M metagenome (GOLD analysis project Ga0070665, IMG submission 65862) | Switchgrass rhizosphere microbial communities from Kellogg Biological Station, Michigan, USA - KBS S1-3 metaG | ecosystem: Host-associated > Plants > Roots > Rhizosphere > Soil ...
GAGGCCGGCCCCGGCGTGACGCTGGCGGCGACCCGCGCCTGGGCCGACGGCGACGTCCGCGGCGCCCTCGACAACGAGCGGACCTACGAACGCTGCATCGCGCTCGTGCCCGGCGCCCAGGGTTTCGACACCAAGACCAAGACCGACCAGGTGGCCGCCATCGAAAGGGCCCTGAAGATCCCCGGCCACGCCATCGCCGTGGTTCCGCTCAGGCCTTTGCTAAGCCAGGGCGGCGTGCTGGACCGCCTGCGAGCCGACGGCTTCGAGGTGAAGACGCCAGGCGAGGACGAGTAGCGGTCAGGGCGGTCCGAAGAGCGCCAGACAGAAGTTCTCGTAGCTGTCGAGGACCTTGGGATCCTCCTTCACGATCTGGACCACCTGGCGGGGGATCAGCTTGAGGTGATCCTGCATGGCCTCGCCGCTCCCGCCGCGCGACGCACCGAAGGCCCGGAAGATCGCGTAGGACTTCTGCTCGAAAGCGGGGAAGTCCAGCTTGTCCGGTCCCTGGGCGTAGGCGGCCACGGCAGTTTCGTAGAAGCGATGGATGTGCGGGTCGTCGATCCAGGCCTGCGCCTCGTTGCCCTGCAGGTTGGCGGTTTTGGTGGGCGGGGCCGCGGCGGCCTTCTCGGCGGGGGGATGCGCCAAAGCGGTCGATCCCAGCGCCAGAGCGGTCAGGAGGCCCGCAGCGAGCCGGCCGGCGGGGTGTCGTTTCATGTGGCTCTCCTCTTTGGGCATGCCGCTCCCGACCCCGGAACGCGGTTGTCGCGACCGGATCAGGCTGCTAGGTCATGCCAAGAATGACTGACATAATGTAAAAGATCTTATACATCATGTCCAGCCTGTTTCCCATCGAGGCCCGCCATGTCCTTCCGCGAGAAGTCCGCCTGGATCACCCTGGTCACGGTGCTGGTGTGTTTCGGCGCCTACTTCGGCGCGATCGCGACGGGCCTGGTCAGCGCCCGCGGCTTCGACACCCTGCACCTGCTGTTGGCGTGCGTGGTCGGGTTGGTCCTGCTGCAGGTGGCGCTGACGGTGATCGCGGCGGCCACGACGCCGAAGGATGGGCGCGCGCCGAGGGACGAGCGCGAGACGCTGATCCAGCTGCGCTCGCAAAGTCTCGGCTACTCGGTGCTGGTGCTGCTGGTCCTGGCGCTCTTCATCCCCGGGCACCTGGGGCACACGGTCATCGACATGATGAACTTCGCCCTGCTCGACGTGGTGCTGGCCGTGCTGACCGTCGCCGTGGCGCAGATCGTCATGTTCCGGCGCGGAGCCTGAGGTGGACGCCAAGCGGCTGCCCATCGCCAACCAGATCCGCCGGCTGCGCTTCGAGCACGGCGAGATGACGCAATCCGAGCTCGCCGAGAAGATCGGCATGACCCGCCAGACGGTCGCCGCCGTCGAGGCCGGCAAGTACTCGCCTTCGCTGGAGGCGGCCTTCCGCATCGCCCACGTGTTCGGGGCGACGCTGGACGACGTGTTTCAGTGGGAAGGGCCCTAGAGCCCCGGCAGCTTGATCTTCTTGGACTGCTCGCGCTGGATCACGACGGGCTTGCCGCCGGTGAGCTTGGCGATGCGTTCCTGCTCGGCGGCCGGGTCGATCGGCGCGGCGGTGTCGTCGGCCACGGCGGCAGGGGTGGCCGCGTCGGCGGGGGTCTTGTCCGAGCGCCAGAACATCACCTTGTCGGCGAAGCTCTTTTCCTTGTGGGCCACGTCGCCGAACTCGTCGTCGACCACATAGCGGATCAGCGGGTCGGCCTTGTCGGCGCCGGCCTTGGCGACCAGCAGCTTCTCGCCGTCGGTGCGGCCCTCGGCCTCGCGGGCGCCCAGCAGCGCGTTGCGCGCGGCGCTTTCCGGTTGCAGTTCCTGCGGGCGCGGCTTGCCGGGGGCCGGCGGGCGCAGCGCGTAGTCGGGCGGCACCACCAGCGGGGCCTTGGTCACCACGCGGAACTCGTCGGGCGTCACCTTGGTCATGCCCAGCGACTTGCGCGTCGACTGGCAGGCCGTGAGGCCGACGGCCGCGACCAGGACCGTGGCGACGATCACTCGGTTGACGCTCATTAGACCAAAGCTCCTAAAGCCGCCCCCGGCCGCGAAGGGAGAGTGGATAGCGCAATCGAAGCGGCCCGCCAACGACGCGTTAGGCCGCATCTCCCGCAACCTTCGACGCCTTTTCCTGACGATCCTGCAACAGCATGTCGATAAGGAGGCAGGCGATGCCGACGTTGATCGCCGCGTCGGCCACGTTGAACACCCACGGAAAGTGCAGGCGGCTGACGTCGATGAAGTCGGCCACCGCGCCGAAACGGACGCGGTCGATGGCGTTGCCGACCGCGCCGCCGATCAGGAAACCCAGGGCCGTGCCGAATAGCGGCCGCTCGGTCTTGCGCACCCAGCCGATCAGGACGATCGCCACGATCAGCGAGAAGGCGACGAAGGCCCAGCGGGCGAGGTCGTGGTTGGCCGTGAGCAGGCCGAAGCTGACGCCGTGATTCCAGACCCCGGTCAGGTGCAGGGGACCGCCGATCGGGATCGACTGGCCTTCCTGGAGCTTGAGCACCGAAAGGATCCAGTATTTCGAGGCCTGGTCGGCCACGATCACGAGGGCGGCGAGGATGAAGGCCATCCAGCCCGGCCGGGTCACGCTCTTCATGCCGGCACCTTGCCGTGCACCGCGTCCCAGGCCGCGACGGCGTCGGCGTCGCGCAGGGAGAGGTCGGGGTAGCGGGGATCGGAGCCTACTTCCGGCAGGATGCGCCAGGACCGGGCGCACTTCTTGCCCTCGGCCCGCAGCGGCTCGACCACAACACCCTCGACCTCGGGCAGGCTGAAGGCGCCGGCCGGCCCTGCTCCGGCGACCAGCGTCGCCTGGCTGGTGCGGAAGACCTCGGCGGCGTCGAGATCGGCGAAGGCCGCCATCAGGTCAGGGTCGTCGATGTAGACCTTCGGTGCGGCTTCCAGCGCGGCGCCCAGGCGCTTCTCGCGGCGCTCGATCTCCAGCGCGCCGGTGACCACCGAGGTGACCGCCTGGACCTTGGCCCAGCGGGCGGCTTCCTCGTCGTTGCGCCAGGCGCCCGGGGTTTCCGGGATCACCCGCAGGCTGTTGGAGACCGCGTCGGGATGCCGTGTCAGCCAGGCTTCCTCGGTGGTGAACGGCATCAGCGGCGAGAGCCAGGCGGTCAAGCGCTCGAAGACCGCGGCCATCACCGTGCGCGCGGCGCGGCGGCGGACGCTCTCGGGACGGTCGCAGTAGAGGGCGTCGCGGCGGATGTCGAAGAACAGCGACGAAAGCTCGACCTGGGAGCATTCGGTGACGGGGCGGACCACGTCCTGGAACAGGAAACCGCGGTAGGCGGTGCGGACCTCGATATCCAGCTCCCAGAGCCGGTGCAGGATGAAGCGCTCCAGCGGCGGCATCTGCTCCAGCGGCACGGCCTCGGCGTCGCTGTAGCCCTCCAGCGCGCCCAGCAGGTAGCGCACCGTGTTGCGGAGCTTGCGATAGGCGTCGGAGGTGGTCTGCAGGACCGTCTTGCCGATCCGGCTATCGTCCGAATAGTCGATCATCGCGGCCCAGAGCCGGATGATCTCGGCGCCGCTCTCGCGGATCACCACCTCGGGGTCGACGGTGTTGCCTTTGGACTTCGACATCTTCTCGCCGTTCTCATCCATGGTGAAGCCATGGGTGAGGATCGCGTCAAAGGGCGCGCGGCCACGCGTGCCGGAGCTTTCGAGCAGGGACGACTGGAACCAGCCGCGATGCTGGTCGGAGCCTTCCAGGTAGAGGTCGGCCGGCCAGTGGGTGTTGGGCCGGTTTTCCAGGGTGAAGGCGTGGGTCGAGCCGGAATCGAACCAGACGTCGAGGATGTCTTCCACCTTCTCGTACCGCTCGGGGTCGTGGTTCCCCAGGAAGTCGGTGACCGGGCGGTTGAACCAGGCGTCGGCGCCCTCTTCGTCGATCAGCTCGACGATTCGGCGGTTCACCTCGTCGTCGTGCAGCGGCTGGTTCGTCTCCTTGTCGACGAACATGGCGAGCGGCGCGCCCCAGGCGCGCTGGCGGCTGATCAGCCAGTCGGGACGGCTCTCGACCATGGAGCGGATGCGGTTCTTGCCGGCCGCCGGATAGAAGGTCGTGGCCTCGATGGCGTCGAGCGCGGTCTCCCGCAGCGAACGGCCGCCGTGCGCCGTGTCCTCCAGCGGCTCGTCCATGCGGATGAACCACTGCGGGGTGTTGCGGAAGATCACCGGCGCCTTGGAGCGCCAGGAGTGCGGATAGGAGTGCTCCAGACGGCCGCGGGCCAAGAGGGCGCCGGCCTCGATCAGCTTGTCGATCACCGCGTTGTTGGCCGGTCCGAACTTGCCGGCCTTCTTGCCCTCGGTCTCCAGCACCTTCAGGCCGCCGAACAGGGGCACGTGGTCGTAGTAGGCGCCGTCGGCGTCGACGGTCTCGGGGATCTCGCGGTGGCCGTGCGCCATCCAGACCACATAGTCGTCGGCGCCGTGGCCAGGGGCGGTGTGCACGAAGCCCGTGCCCGCGTCATCGGTGACGTGATCGCCGGCCAGCATCGGCACCTGGAAGCCGTAGTGGGTGTCGAGCGCGGCCAGAGGATGGGCCAGCACCATGCCCTGGCAGTCGACGGCCTCTATCTTGCGATATTTGGCGACCTTGGCGGCGGCCATGACGTCGGCGGCGAGCTTTTCGGCCAGGATCAGCCGGTCGCCCGGCCTGGCCCAGGGTTCGAAGGCGAGGTCGGTCTCCATCGCCTCGACCTGGTAGACCGCATAGGCGATCTGCTCGTTGTAGCTGACGGCGCGGTTGGCCGGGATGGTCCAGGGCGTTGTGGTCCAGATGACCACGCTGGCGTTTCGGACCGCGTCGGAGCCTTCCACCACGGGGAACTTCACCCAGACGGTCGGCGAGACGTGGTCGTGGTACTCGACCTCGGCGTCGGCGAGCGCGGTGCGCTCCACCGGGCTCCACATCACCGGCTTGGAGCCGCGGTAGAGCTGGCCGGAGGCCACGAACTTGTGGAACTCGGCGACGATGGCCGCCTCGCTCGAATAGTCCATGGTCGCATAGCGGTGCTCCCAGTCGCCGAGCACGCCCAGGCGCTTGAAGCCGTCCATCTGGACGTTGATCCAGTGGGCGGCGTACTCGCGGCAGCGGGTGCGGAATTCGGCCTTGGAGACCTCGTCCTTGCGCCGACCCTGGCCGCGCAGCTCCTCCTCGATCTTCCACTCGATCGGCAGGCCGTGGCAGTCCCAGCCGGGGACGTAGTCGACGTCGTAGCCCAGCAGGAACCGCGAGCGGACGACGAAGTCCTTCAGGGTCTTCTGCAGCGCGTGGCCGATGTGGATCGCGCCGTTGGCGTAGGGCGGGCCGTCGTGCAGCACGAAAAGCGGCGCGCCGGCCTCCTGCCGCGCCTTGCGGATGGCGTTGTAGAGGTCGATCTCCGCCCAACGCGCCAGGATCTGCGGCTCCTTCTGCGGCAGGCCTGCGCGCATGGGGAAGGGCGTGTCGGGGAGGAAGACGGTTTCGCGGTAATCGCGCGAAGGCTTTTCGGCGTCGTCGGCCATAGAACTTTCCAGGCTGGTCCGGAGGTTACGGGGTGCGGGGATAACCCGGCGCGCGCGCAGACAATCTCGTCCGACGGTCACGCCGGGCGGATAATTCGCGAGCTCGTCCGAACCGAATTCATGCGCGAGGCTCTAACAGACCCAACCCGCAGCGTCATCCCCGGGCTTGCGGACTGTGCAATGGAATGGCGTCTTATCGGCGTGGTGGTTGTGCGTAGGGGTATCCGGATGAGTTCGAGTTTTCGATCGATGGCGTCGGCGTTCGTCGCCGCCTTGCTCGCGGTGGTCGCCCTCGTCCCAGCCGCGCAGGCGGCCCCGGTGGTCGAGGGGCCGGACAAGGGGACGCTGATCATCGCCGGCGGCGGCCAGCTCGGGCCGGAGATCGTCGGGCGGTTCATCGCGCTTGCGGGCGGACCCAAGGCGCAGATCGTGGTGATCCCGACGGCCGGCGAGGACGCGACCTATGGCCCCGACTGCGACTGCCTGAAGATGTTCAAGGCGTTGGGCGCGACCCACCTGACCGTGCTGCACACCAAGGACCGGCAGGAGGCCGATAGCGAGGCCTTCGTCAGCCCGCTCAAGGCGGCGACGGCGGTGTGGCTGGTCGGCGGGCGGCAATGGCGTCTGGTGGACTCCTATCTCGGGACCCGCACCGAAGCCGAAATCAAGAAGGTCCTGGCGCGCGGCGGCGTGGTCGGCGGCACCTCGGCCGGCGCCTCGATCCAGGCCTCCTACATGGTGCGCGGCGCCCGCTCGGGGAACGAGATCATCATGGCGCCAGGCTATGAGCAGGGCTTCGGCCTGATGCGTGGCGTGGCCATCGACCAGCACGTGACGGCGCGGCATCGCGAGGGGGACCTCGACGCGGTGGTCGTGAAGCACCCCGACCTCTTGGGCATCGGTATCGACCAGTCTACGGCTATCGAGGTGAAGCACGGCGGGTTCGGCGTGATCGGCGCCGGCCACGTCTTCATCCACGACGGCAAGGAACAGCCTAACGGCGGGCACTACTACCTGCTGAAAGCCGGCGACCGCTTCGACCTCGGCCGGCTGGGTCCCTCGACCCAGGCGGATCGCTAGTCGAAGTCGGGGGTCAGCAGGTCGCGAGCGGCCTGGGCGTCGCGCATCACCTGGGCGGTCATGACGTCGAGGCTCTCGAATTTCTCTTCGGGGCGCAGGAAGGCCACGAGGTCCGTCTCGATGACCTGGTCGTAGATGTCCTCGTCGAAGTCGAAGAGCCAGACTTCCAGGAGGGGGATGGTGACGCCGTCCACAGTCGGATTGACCCCGATGTTGGCGACCCCCGGGATCTCGCGGCCGTCGGGCAGGCGGGTGCGCGTGGCGTAGACCCCGAACCGCGGCGTCACGTAGTCGGCCAGCGGGATGTTGGCGGTCGGGAAGCCCAACTTGCGGCCGAGCTGGCGGCCGCGCTGCACCGCGCCCTCGATGGCGAAGGGTCGGCCGAGGATCGCCCCGGCGACCTCCGGATGGCCTTCGCGAAGCGCCTCGCGCACGGCGGTGGAGGAAAACTTCTCGCCCTCGCCGTCCGCCACGGGCTCGGCGACGGAGACGCCGAAGCCCATCTCCCCGCCATAGGCGCGCATGGCCTCCGGGCTGCCGGTGCGGTCCTTGCCGAAGGAGTTGTCGAAGCCGACCGCGACGTGGCGTGCGCCCAGGCCCTGGTGCAGCACGCGGGCCGCGAACTCGCGGTCGGTCATGTTGGCGAGCTCAGGGTCGAGCGGCAGCACGTAGAGGATGTCGACGCCCAGCGCCTCGAGCGCACGCGCCTGCTGGTCGGGCTTCATCAGCCGGAACGCCGGCTCGTTGGGGCGGAAATAGACCCGCGGATGCGGATCGAAGGTGATGACTCCAAGCGGGGCTGCGAGCTCGCCCGCCGCCTTGGCGGCGAGCGCGATCACCCGCTGGTGGCCGCGGTGGACCCCGTCGAAGCTGCCCATGGCCAGGGCCGCCCCGCGATCGCCCGCCTGCAGGTCCTTCCAGCCTCTGATGACCCGAAGCCGCCTCATCCGTCCCTGCGCGGCACCATGATCAGCGCCTCCCCGTCGACCACGGTCTTGCCGTTGACCTGGCAGATGGTCTCCAGGGTGGCGTGGCCCTTGCCGGCGTCCAGGGCCTTCACGGTGACGATGGCGGTTACGGGATCGCCGATCTTCACAGGCCGGCGGAAGCGCAGCGACTGCGAAAGGTAGATGGCGCCGGGGCCCGGCAGCCGGGTTCCCAACACCGCCGAGATGTAGGCTGCCGCCAGCATGCCGTGCGCGATCCGACCGCCGAAAGTGGTGGTCCGGGCATAGGCCTCGTCCAGGTGAACGGGATTGGTGTCGCCGGAGACCTCAGCGAAGGCCTCGATGTCGGCGGCGCCGACCACTCGGGTGACCTCGGCGCGCTGGCCGACGCTCAATTCGTCGAAGTAGAGACCCTGCACCAATCGCTCCCCGCTGCTCGTCCGTTCCACTTAGCGACGAAAGTCGGAAGTCACCAGACCAGGTCGGCCATGGCCCACGTGGCGGTAAGGCCGTCCTGGCGCAGCAGGTCCGTGACGGCCGCGGTGTTGAGCACCCCGTGCGGGCCGATGGTCTCGCCGCCATGGATGCCGCTGGCGATGAACAGGACGTCGACGTTGCGGGCGTTGGCGCCCCGTATGTCGGTGGGCAGGCCGTCGCCGATGCAGAGCACGCGCCTGGGATCCAGCGGCCCGCCCAGCTTCTCGACGGCCAGTTTCAGGCAGATCTCATAGATCGCCGGATAGGGCTTGCCGGCCATGGTCACCTTGCCGCCGAGGCTCTCGTAGAGCTGGGCGAGCGCGCCGCCGCAGTAGATCAACCGGTCTCCCCTCTGAACTACGATGTCTGGGTTGGCGCAGATCAGCTCAAGCCCGCGCTCGATGCAGGCCTCGAAGCGGTCACGATAGTCGGTGGGTTCGTCATTCTCATCGTCATAGGGGCCGGTGACGGAGACGAATTTGGCGTCTTCGAGCTCGGAGAACTCCAGGCCGAGACCTTCGTAGAGGGGTTCGTCGCGCGGCGGCCCGATGGTCCAGACCGGCCCCGGCGCGCGCTCGGCCAGCAGCACGCGAGTGGCGTCGCCCGAGGTGACGATCTCGCTCCAGGCCTCGCGCGGCACGCCCAGTCCGTCGAGCTGCTCGATCACCGGCCCACGCGGGCGCGGCGAATTGGAGATCAGGATCACCGGCCCGACCTCGGCGCGGTACTTCGCGAGCGCCGCACAAGCCGCCGGGAAGTGCTCGCGGCCGTTGTGGATCACTCCCCAGACGTCGCAGAGCAGGACGTCATAGTTGGGCGCGATGTCGGCGAAATGGGTGGCGGTCTTGGGCGCGGTCATGGGCCCGGGCGGTAGCGGCGCGGGCGCGCGGGGTCAATGCGGTCCGAGGTCGGTCTGCCGGCCGCGGCTCACTTTGCCAAGGCCAACATGCGATCGGCGATTACGTTGGCGCTCTCTTGAAGCAGAGCAGTCCGAAAGCTCAGGTCCGGGTGGCCGCGGCGTTGGAACGTCACCTTCTCAACAACTACCTCAGGCGTCCTGAACCAACTTGACCAGGTGCCAGCATCAAGCGTCTGCGTCGCCGCGGAGGCGGTTATTCCAGTATCCAACGCGAGGCGTTTCGACCGGAACGGATAGTTGAGCACCAACTCGTCGCCGATCTTGGCGATGGCCACTCCGCGGTTAATGGCAAAGGTTGCGGCGAGCGCTAGTGACGTGATCAGACCCAAAGCAGCTGCGACGACAGCTCCTGGAAAGAGCCATGCATATCGTCCCTCGGGAGGAACCCACCCGCGCGATGCGCCGTCTACCAGCGTCCAACCACATACGGATGCCACTCCGACGGCCCAGCCGAGAACCTTCAACGCCGAGTATCTCGCTATGACGTGACGCTCTTCGGGATGATCACTCATGGGTCAAAGCGGACCTGGCTTTGCTCAAGTCGTCAATCAGCCGAACGCAGCCCGGCGCGGCGCGGCTAGCGGGTGCAGGAAGGCCGGCGGCGGGTCACTTTCGGCGAGGACGGCGTCCTTGATGGCGCGGGGTTCGCCGAACAGGTGGCCCTGGCCGAAGCTGACGTTGAGCTCGAGGATGTCGATCACCTGGCGCTCGTTCTCGACCTTCTCGACGATCACGTCGACGCCGTAGCGGCGGGTGAGCGCGGTGAAGTCCTCGGCGGCGAGGTCCGGTTGCGAGCGCAGGATGAGCCGGCCGTCCATTTCGGTCAGTTCGTCGATCAGCTTCTCGGCGCCGATCTTCAGGAACTTCACGTCGGAGCGCGCCAGGTCCTGCAGGTCGATGTCGAGGTCGGTGACCTTGTCGAGGCTGAAGCGGAAGCCGAGGTCGGCCAGCTTGCCCATGTTGCGGGCCTCGATCGAGCCGCGGGCGTCGAACGCCTGTTGCCCGATCTCGAAGATCAGGGCCCCGGCCAGATCGCGGTTGGCGGTCAGGAGGTCCAGGAACTGCGGGAAGAAGGTCTCGTCGGCGAGGCTGGCCATCGAGATGTTGCAGAAGATGCCGATCCGCCGGCTCTGTTTGGCCAGGCGACGCACGATCTGCACGCAGCGGAACAGCAACAGGTTGTCGATGGCGGTGATCAGGCCGCCGGGCTCGGCCACCGCCAGGTATTCCGCCGGCATCATCACCCGGCCGGTCTCGTCGCGCAGCCGCGAGTAGCTCTCGTAGAAGACCGTCCGGCGCTGCGGCAGGCCCATGATCGGCTGCAGGTAGAGGTCGACGCGGTTCTCGGCGAGGGCCGAGCGCACGGTCTCCAGGAGCGCCGGCGACTGGCGAAGGTCGGCATGTATCTGCGACGGGAAGGGCGCGGGCGCGGTACCGTGCTCGTCGAGCCGGTGCTGCATGCGCTGGACGAGGTCTTCCAGCATGTGGACCTCGTCGATCAGCTCCTCGGAGCGGCGCTGGTCCTCGTCGGCGTTCTCGATGACGCTGGAGAGCCGCGCGTCGAGGCGCTCGACCTGGTCGATAAGGATGACGTGGGCCTCGCGGACCGCGGCGATCTCGCCCTTGATGGCTCCGGTCTCCAGGGCGCGCTCGATCAGCCCGTGGAAGGCGAAGCACAGGCCGAGGCCGCCAACCAAGGCGGCGACGCCGGCGCCCCATCCGCCGCCGTTGCGCCAAAGCGTCAGCGCCACGATCAGCGACAGGCAGAGGTAGGTTGCGCAGAGCAGCGCGAGGGTTAGCCGTCGCATGGTCCCGCTATCCGAATCACTGAGGAGTATCCGACGCGGGAACCGGCAAAGTCGAATGATTAACCGTCGCAGTAGGGCGGTGCGGCGGAATGCCGGTGGCGTGGAGGTCATTTTTATATTATCAGCGTTAACCTATCGAAGCCCGCAAAGCCGGGCGCGAACCAAGGGCGGCAGATGGCGACTGAACATTTCGACGTGCTGATCGTCGGCGCGGGGCTCTCGGGCATCGGCGCCGGATATCACCTGCAGACCCTGTCGCCGGACCGCAGCTACGTGATCCTGGAAGGCCGCGACGCCATCGGCGGCACCTGGGACCTGTTCCGCTATCCGGGCATCCGCTCCGACAGCGACATGTACACCCTGGGCTATTCCTTCAAGCCGTGGACGGAAGCCAAGGCCATCGCCGACGGCCCCTCGATCCTGAAGTACGTGCGCGAGACCGCCCGCGACTACGGGATCGACCAGCACATCCGCTACGGCCACCAGGTGAAGGCCGCGTCCTGGTCGAGCGAGGACGCCTGCTGGACCGTCGAGGCGGTGCAGGGCGGCAAGACCGTGCGGATCACCGCCAACTTCCTGTTCCTCTGCGGCGGCTACTATTCCTACGAGGGCGGCTACACGCCGGACTTCCCGGGCGTCGACAAGTTCAAGGGCAAGCTGGTCCACCCGCAGAAGTGGCCGGAAAACCTCGACTACGCGGGCAAGAACGTCGTGGTGATCGGCTCCGGCGCGACGGCGGTGACGCTGGTGCCGGCCATGGCCAAGACCGCCGGCCACGTCACCATGCTGCAGCGCTCGCCGACCTATGTGGTCTCGCGCCCTGCCGAGGACGCCATGGCCAACAAGCTGCGCCAGTGGCTGCCGGCCAAGCTCGCCTATTCGATCATCCGTTGGCGGAATGTGCTGTTCGGCATGTATTTCTTCCGCATCGCGCGGACCAAGCCCGAGCAGGTGAAGCGGAACATCATCGGCATGGTCCGCCAGCAGCTCGGCCCCGACTACGACGTCGCCAAGCACTTCACCCCGACCTACAACCCCTGGGACCAGCGCCTGTGCCTGGTGCCCGACTCCGACCTCTTCGAGGCGATCAAGGCCGACACCGCCTCGGTGGTCACCGACCACATCGAGAGTTTCACGCCGACCGGCATCAAGCTGAAGTCCGGCGAGGAGCTGGCGGCCGACGTCGTCGTCTCGGCGACGGGCCTCAGGCTGGAGGTGCTGAACGGCATCAAGTTCACCGTCGACGGCCGCGCCGTCGATGCCAGCCAGACCATGGGCTACAAGGGCATGATGTACGACGGGGTGCCGAATCTCGCCTCGTCCTTCGGCTACACCAACGCCTCCTGGACGCTGAAGTGCGACCTGACCTGCGAGTA
>Ga0070665_100006254_pt1 | contig 12179 bp, 8 predicted proteins | sample KBSS13metaG_FD_65862 | JGI IMG/M metagenome (GOLD analysis project Ga0070665, IMG submission 65862) | Switchgrass rhizosphere microbial communities from Kellogg Biological Station, Michigan, USA - KBS S1-3 metaG | ecosystem: Host-associated > Plants > Roots > Rhizosphere > Soil ...
GTCGATACTGCCGGCACCCTGGCCAAAGGCGCCGAGTTGCTTATAAAAGAAGGCGCCGTGCGTGTTTTTGCCTGCGCCACTCATGCCGTTCTCTCCGGTCCGGCAAATGAGCGTCTTGATGAGTCACCGATCGAAAAATTGATCGTCACCAATTCCATACCGCACGACACCGCCAATCTTTCCGACAAAGTGGTGATGCTCTCGGTGGCTAAGTTGTTGGGAGAGGCCATTCATCGCATTCACGACGACTCGTCAGTGAGTGAGATGTTTGCATGAGCTTGGTTCTTGAGAGCTTTCCTGTGGGACCTTTGGGTTGCAATTGCTCAATTGTCGGATGCACGGAAACTAAAGAAGCGGCCGTGGTTGATCCCGGCGGCGACGTTGATGAAATAATTGAACGCCTCAAGAAACACGGTCTGACAGTCAAATATTTGCTGCATACGCATGCTCATTTTGATCACATCATCGGATCGCGCGGCATGCGCGAAAAAACCGGCGCTCTCATTTGTCTCAACAAAGAAGATCAATTTCTCTACGATAAACTGACTCAGCAAGCCGGTATGTTTGGTTTTGCCGCCGATGAACCTTTGCCCGTCGATAGATTTATCGAGGACGAAGAACAATTTGATATCGGCAAAATGACGGCCTCTGTTATTCACACACCCGGCCATACGCCTGGGTCCTGTTGCTTTTCACTGGAAGAAAAAGAGAGCGTACTGTTCTCGGGAGACACTCTCTTCAACCGATCCATTGGTCGCACCGATCTCTGGGGCGGTTCTTTTGAGCAAATAATCAATTCCATTTCCACTCGTTTATTCAAACTCGACGACAGCACCAGAGTCATAGCCGGTCACGGGCCGGATACCGACATCTACAGCGAAAAGAAGAAGAATCCATTTTTCCAATAAATTTCATCGTCCCAATTGAAGGTAAGAGTTTTGACAGCTAAAAAAACAGAAGAACTGGATTTTTCTCCTTTCAATGCTGAAGACGTACTCTCCGCACTGTGCAAGGTGTTGCGCACCACCAGAGCGATTTCATTCAGTTACGCCGGTGATATTCAAAGTGTAGTTGAGCGTATCGGCCGGGTATTTCACGCCGAACTTTGCCTCATGTTTGTGGCCGGTAAAAGTCAGGACCATGTCGAGATATTTGAATATCTCGGTCCTGGAGCCGAATCGGTTTCGCATACATTTGCCGGAGCGCGCGGACAGGCCCTGGCAATTGAGCTAATTGGTCTGGACGGCGATATCAATACGGTGGAAGACGCACCCAATGCCAAGGCGCTCAGTGGCGGCTATTTCCTGCCTTTAAAAATTCGCGGCGACAGTCACGGCGACGGCAAAGAAAAACGCGCCGGTCTTTTGTATCTGAAAGATGGCCCGCTCAGCCGCTGGAATAAACTGGTGCTGGAAAGTTTTGTCGTCGTTGCCGACCATCTGGCCCGACTGGCGCAAATTGAGCAGATATCGAGCACTCTGCGTGAGCAGGAGTCCGAATGCAAGGTGACCGGATTTTTGCATCGCAAATTTGCCGTCGAATTTGCTCAAAAAGAACTGGCGCGTGCTGAATTTTTCGGTGACCAGGCCAGTTTGATGCTGGTCGATCTGGATCTGGGCGGACGCTCGCCCGATGTTTATGGCACCAGCCTTGGTGAGTCGGTAATCAAAACCGTGGCCTCGGCAATTGCTACCAATGTGCGAAATGTCGATGTTTGCGGTCGTGTGGGACTGGATGAGTTTCTGGTTTTTTGTCCTCGCCTGGAGCAGTCGGAGGCCACTAAACTGGCCGATTATCTGGTTAAGCGCATCAATGAGAGCTTGATGAATCTGACCAAAAACGGCGACCAGAAAGCTGAAGTCGGCATCTTCGTGCCGACCACGGCCAGTATAGGACTGGCTCACAGCCGTAAGGGTGAAAGTTTTGAAGTGCTTTATTCGGCCGCCCAGGAAAGTTTAAATGCCGCCAGGCAGAGCGGCGGCAATTCGGTCAAATGTCTCTAAATGCCTGAATTTAAAGAATTGTCTCCTGACAACAATTAAGGAAAATTGTCGCGGGCGATGTAGTTTAATGCCGGCCTGCTAGTATTTTTATTGTAGGCAGCAAAATGCCTTGTCAGGGCTTTTATAATTACGGTGTTACCTGAGGCGGGCAAAATAATGAGAAATCAAAAGTTGAACGGCAAAAAGCTAATCGGTCTGGGTTTAAGCCTGGCCTGCGCAGTGAGCCTCTATTCAGCGGGCTCTGCCCTGGCTGAAAGCGAAGCCGGATTTATTATGGTTGGCGGCGGTGATAGTGAGTCTGGTGGCGTCTGGGGCAACGGCTCCGAATCCGAGAGCGGCGGCCCCACACAGAGCGGTGCTGAATCCGAAACCGGCGGTGTCAGACAGAGCGGCGCCGAATCCGAATCGGGCGGTGTCTTCAGTTCGGGCGCTGAGTCCGAATCCGGTGGATTGTCCGGCAGTACTTCGGAAAGTGGCGGTCTGTCCAGTGTCGGCAACGTCTACGTGCCAAACTATGGTGTCAAGAATTATTCCTGGTAGTTGGAAAGTCGAATAAAAGACGCATCGCAATCGTCAGGTCTGAGTCAAAAAATAAGCCCGCTTCCCGATGGTGGAAGCGGGCTATTTATTTGTCTTGATTTGCTTGGCCAGTTAGTTGTTGGATTTTTCCGGTCTGGAATAACCCAATTTGGCTGCTTTTTCACTGTCTTCAGCGGCCATATGGCGGTAGAGTTCGGCTCGGTTGTAATAGGCGGCACCGAGCTTGGGATCGAGTTCCAGAGCCTTGTTGATATCGGCCAGAGCCAGATCCATTTTTTTCAAGTGCATGTAAGCGTGACCGCGGTTGGCAAAGGCACGAGCCAGTTTGGGATCGAGTGAAATAGCCTTGTCGCAATCAACGACGGCCTTGTCGTATTCCTTGGTGGCAATCATGGCGTGGGCACGGTTGACATAGGAGACAGCCATGTCCGGTTTCAGTTCGATTGCTTTATTGGCATCATCAATTGCTTCTTTGTGCCGACCCAATTTATTGAGGGCATGCGAACGGTTGACAAAGGCGATGTGCAATTTGGGAGAAAGCTTGAGTGCTTCATCACAATCAGCCAGCGCTTTAGCGTGTTGATTCAAATGCAGTTCTGCCCAGGCTCGGTTGACATAAGCGACATCGAGTTTGGGATTGAGTTCGACTGCTTTATTGCAATCTTCAAGCGCGGCCTTATAGTTACGCTCGGTCATGTGAATGCCGGCGCGATTGGCATAGGCTCTTGCGTACTTTGGATTTTCCTGTATGGCTTCGTTAAACTTAGCCAGAGCTTCCTGCGGCTTGTCGGCTTTCATCAATGCGACGCCTTCGACATTGGCAGCGAAAGCCTTGGCATTGACTTTACCCTTGGCACCAGCACTGGGCGCCGTTTTAGCGTGCTTGTCTGCCGCCGCCATGGCTTGCAATGGACTTACGAGCGAAATGCACAAAGCAGTCAGCGCGATCTTGGCAATTGATCCCATCGGAACCTCCTCAATTAAGCTCCGTTGATTATCTCACAAGCTGAGCGCCAATTTTACTGGCCCGCGGGCTTATCTTTAGCCGGTTCGATATTGGCCGTGGCCGCTTTCTTTTCTACTTCCGGTTTCTTTTCTTCTTCCGGTTTTGCCGCAGTTTTCTTTTCCTGCTCGGCGGCTTTCAAGAATTCGTCCGAAAGCTTGATATCGGCTTTTTTGCGCTTGTCCTTCACCCAGTTGATTTCAGCCAACTGTTTATTCTGCGGCTCAATCACCTGTTTCAGGACCGTTTTGACCTCTTCAAAGGGCAAAACACCCTCAGGCTGTTTGTCGACTAGCTTGACAATGTGCCAGCCGAAGGCGGTGTGAACCAATTCGGGGGCGACTTGACCTGGTTTGAGATTCTTGACGGCATCGCAAAGTTTATCTTTGTCCGATTCGCCGCCGTCCGACCCCTTTACTTTCAATGACAGATCGAGCCATCCAATGTCTCCGCCTGTTTTGGCGGCGCGTGCCTGGACATCATCGCTTTCGCGGTCGGCCAGTACTCTGAAGTCCTGCCCGGACAGCGCCTTCTTCAAAATCGCCTGTGCTTTATTGAACTGTATGGCTTGCAGCAGTTTTTCTTCCTTGTCAAGCTCGTCCGGGGTGATGTTTGGTTTCTGTCTCTTGATTTGAGTGCGCACACTCTCGAGCGGAGGATTGTCGAAACTGGGCGCGGCTATGACGATGTGGCTGAGGCGCACGCGATCGCCGTGTTTGAAGCCTTCCTTGCTTTTCTCGTACTGTTCTTTAAGCTCGGCATCGGAGACGGGAGCGTCCTTGTCGATTTTAGCCATCATCAATTGCATCAGTTCTTGATTGATGATTTCTTCTTTGATTTGTTCTTCGGTTTCGTTACTGTTGCGTACAGCCTGGGCGTATTGTTTTGAATGTTTGACTTCGATGTAATGATTCATCGCTAGTCTATAGAAGCCCTGCTTGCGTGCCTCTTGCAGAAGCAATTCGCGGTTGATCATTTCGCTGAGGAGCTGAGATTCGATCAGTTTGGTACCGGTTTTAAAAGCCAGCCCCAGCATCAAAACCTGTTCGTTAAACTGCTTCTCGGTCAGTTTTTTATCTTTGAGAAACTGGGCAAAACTTTTCCCTTCCAGTGCTTCCTTGCGCCGCGCCGTTTCCAGAAGTTTTTTGTGTTCATCGTCGGTGAGCTGTACACCGAGAGCGCGAGCATTACCCAGCAGTTCGTTTACTTTTTGCGGCTGGGTGGTCAGTATCGCCTGCAGTGACAAAATTGCCTGGCGAAATTCTTTTTTGAATATTTCAACAGTCAGCGGTGTGCCGTTGACTGTACAAATTACCAAGGAGTCTTTGAGCTTGCTTAAACTGATGTCGCCCAGGGCGGCAAGTTGCGGCAGGTCGGCCAGTTCGGGCGGGCCTTTGGCGGCATTGTTTTCGGTAAGCCCACTTTTAGTACCATCGGCGGTGCCGGTTTTGCCGGCCTCGGAGCCGGTGCCCGGTGTGCTGGGGGTGGTGGGAGCTGCGCCTTTTTTCTCTCCGCTGTTGTTTTTGTCACCGGCCTTAGGCGCTTCGCAAGCGGTCAAACCGACTGTCGAAGCCAGTAAAAGACTGAGTGTCTTGAGCGTGACGTCGGTTTTGAGACTGAGCTTTTTCACTGAATTCTCCAAGAGATTTGTTGTAGGTGATCAGGCTGGTTTGACTTGTGAACTGCTGACTATTGCTCCCAATAATTCTTCCAGTAGGCTGAGCTGGTCTTCCGGCTCGTCTCCCTGAGATTTTACGAGAATGTATGGGCTTGAGCCCTGACCGCCGGCAATGCCAGGTTTGTAGGTGGTGCGACTGGCCAGATGTTTGGGCAGTCTGTTCTGCATGGGCAGCCATTGTTGCAGGCGGAAAGGCACATACAATCTGACCCCCTGCAGGTCGGGCTTGATAGACTGGACATTGGCGTGGCTGGCCAGTAGGCGCAGTCTGACGACCTTGATCAGCTGTTCGGTTTCTCGCGGTATGGTGCCGAAGCGATCTTTCCATTCTTCTTCCAACAGTGCCAGATCGGAGGCCGAGCGCACGTCGGCCAGACGTTTGTATTCGATCAATCTCTGGCCGCCGTCTTCGATATACGACTCCGGTATGTAAGCTGTGACGTTGATGTCCACCGCCGCTTCCGCTTCCTGTTCGACAATTTCGCCCTTCAGTTCGGCCACGGACTCTTCCAGCAGCTTGCAATAAAGTTCGAAGCCTACCGAAATCATATGACCGTGTTGTTCGGCGCCCAGGATATTACCCACGCCTCTGATTTCCATATCGCGCAGGGCGATTTGATAACCGGATCCAAGTGAGGTGAATTCGCGTATGGCTTTCAGTCTGCCCTGAGCCTGCTCGGATAAGACTTTGGCCGGTGTATAGAGACAATAGGCATAGGCCTGCACCGCCGAACGGCCGACACGTCCGCGCAGCTGATACATCTGGGCCAGACCCAGTTTGTCTGCGTCGTTGATGATGATGGTGTTGACGTTTGTTATGTCCAGACCAGATTCAATAATTGTCGTGCAAACCAGAACGTCAAACTCATGCGATAAGAAGGAGAGCATGACGTTTTCCAGATCGCGCTCATTCATCTGACCGTGACCGATGGCAATGCGTGCTTCGGGCACCAGTTGCTTAACTTCATAGGCAATCTGTTCGATATTTTCGACCCGGTTGTGGACAAAATAAACCTGGCCGCCACGCTCCATTTCGTGCAAAATTGCGGTGCGCACAAGAGGCAATTTGTACTCACCCACGAATGTTTTGATCGGTGCGCGGTTAATTGGTGCCGTGTTTATTTGCGACATGTCCCTGGCGCCGGAGAGAGCCATATAGAGGGTTCTGGGAATTGGTGTGGCGGACATTGTTATGACGTCCACCATGACGCGCAGCTGCTTCAATTTTTCTTTGTGGGCCACACCGAAGCGCTGCTCTTCGTCGATTACAACCAGGCCAAGATCTTTGAAAGCAATATCTTTTTGCAACATGCGGTGCGTGCCGACCACTACGTCACACTCGCCGGTGGCCAGTCGACGCGCCACTTCTCTTTGTTCTTTGGCGGTGCGGAAGCGGCTCAGAAGACCGACTTTAATAGGATATGCGGCAAAGCGCTCGGACATATTATTGTAGTGCTGCTGGGCCAGAATAGTCGTCGGCACCAGTACGGCCACTTGTTTGCCCGACATGACCGATTTGAAAATACCGCGGATGGCCACTTCAGTTTTGCCGAAGCCCACGTCGCCGCATATGAGGCGGTCGGCCGGTTTGCCCGATTCAAGATCGGCTTTGACGTCGACAATGGCCTGCCACTGGTCGGGTGTTTCCTCAAAAGGAAAGGCTTCTTCCATTTCATACTGCCACGGTGTATCGGGCACGCACTGGAATCCTTCTTGTTTGGCTCGCATGGCATAAAGATTGACCAGATCTTCGGCTACGGCCTTGACCGATTTTTTGACCCGGCGTTTGGTCGATTCCCATTCCGCTCCGCCAAGACGCGACAGCCTGGGCGGTGCCTCTCCGGCTCCGCGATAACGCGACAACAGATTGATCTGATCTACGGGCACATATAAACGGTCATCGCCCGTGTATTGCACGGTCAAATATTCGCGCATCTGCGTGTCCACTGTAATGCGCTGCACGCCAATAAATTGGCCGATGCCGTGCTTCATATGGACGACATAGTCGCCGATTTTCAGGTCGGCCACCGAGGTGAAGCGATCGTAGCTCTTTTCGGCAATCGGTCGTCTGTAGACAGTCGGTTTGCGCTTCAGGCCAAACATTTCAGCGTCGGTTACGCAGACAAACTGCGCGTCGGAGAGGCGGAAACCGTGAGTGAAACCATGGCGGCAAACCCAGACCGGATGCTGATCTCCCTGACTACGCGCACTCGAGACCGCGGGCAGGGCAAAGGGATCGTCGAGATTGAGCGGATTGGGCAGAGCTCTGGAGACGGCATCAGATTTTACGCCGCCCTCTTTTTTGCCCTTACCGTTTGTAGGATTGCCGTTATCCTTATTGCCGTTTTTCTCGTCGGTCTTGTTCAGGTCAATATGGGTTTCGCTGTTGGCATCGGCGCCACTGAGATACTCGGCGTTGATGTCCCATTCTTTTAAGATGCCCAGAATACGCTGGGGCTGCTCGGTTGAAATCAGTACGTGCAAGCCTTCTTTGCGCCATTGCCTGACTTTTTCGGCCAGCAGTTCGATCTGATTGCCGAATCTTTCCACCGGCTGACAATCGAAATGCACAAGAGCCTGGGCCGCCAGCTCGGACGATAGTGTTTCTTCTTCCAGAGCAATTGGCAAAGTAGAGACAAAAACGCGCTGATGTTTTTTCAGAGCCTGGGCCGCCTCTTTGCCGGTGGCATGCAGAGCTCGGGGCAGAGGCAGGAGTCGTCCTGTTTCAAGACCTTCTTTTTGTGCCGCCGCCAGGCGATCTTCATATGATGTCAGGGCGGCAAAAAGTGAATCCCATTCATCCAGGACAATAAGACTGTTGTCCGAGATGTAATCGCAGATGGTGGCAAACTCATCATGCACATAAGGGGCGTAGTATTCGACAGATTCGGGATAGCGTCCCGATGCCAGCGCGTCCAGGTCGCCTTCCATTACCGAACGAATAGTGTCCGCCGCCTGGTCCGAGAGTTGCTGGCAGGTGGCGTCGGTAACGGCGCGCAGTTTTTCTACGAGTGCTTCCCGCTCGCCGTCGTCGCCGTGCAATATGATCCACCAGCGCGGTGGAATATGGCATGATTGCTGGGGTTCAATCGATCTCTGGGAGTCGATATTGAAGACTCTTATTGATTCAATTTCTTCGCCGAAGAGTTCTATACGCACCGGCGGTCCGTAGGAGGGAAAGATATCGACGATATCGCCCCTGATACTGAACTCACCACGCAGAGTAACGAGAGCCTCGCGCGAATAACCAAGATTGGCCATGCGGCGAGCCACTTCCTGAGTATCGATCGATTCGCCCACGGTAAAAGTAAGTGTATTGTCGGTTAGAGTTTTAGGCGACAAAACTCTCTGTGTCAGAGCCCGGGCGCTGACGACAGCGATAAAAGGTTGTTCGGCTTTGTCCAGGCAATGGCTCAAAACTTCCAGCTGAGCGGCGATATTGTCAGGGCTGGAGAGCACTTGCTCGTAAGGCGAGACTTCTGAAGAAGGGAAGAGATAGACCGGATACTTACTGAGATTGCTCAGCTCCTGGTGGTAGCGGGCACCGGTGTGATTGTCCTGCACGACGATAAAAATCGGTCTTTTGGTCTCGTGCGACAGTACCGACAAAACCAGTGTCTTGGCCGAATCAGTCAGGCCGACAAGGTTTAGCTCCGAGCCGCTTCCGCGAGCGGTGCGCGACAGTAACTTGGCGTACTGCGGGCAATGTAAAAAAAGCTGATGCAGATTTACTGCGAGGTTGGCGTTGCGCATCGTTTAGTTTGAGGATTCCAATTTAGCGTCGGGCGTCAGGTGAATTGTCTATTTTATCATTCCTGGGAAAAGCGCGACCATCCGTGTAAAGGCCTCTAAAGCCTCTTAGTTCTTGTATTATTGATAAAGCTAGAATTGCCCGAGTTGTAAGCATCGATATGTAAACTAGCTATCTTGGAATACTTAGTCTTTTGTTGGGCTAGATCTTGGTCAAGTGTAAATCGGCTCTCATATCCTGCAGATTGGCTCTCCTGCTTGCTTCCACTGGCATGGCCGCGGCGCTCGCGCTGGCTTCGGTTGTCTCAGCCGCACCTGCCGCCGCCGAAAGTCATTACAAGCCCGAGACCATGACCCATATGCAAGCCGGGGTCAAGCTCTTGCGCGAACACCAATTGCCACAGGCGCGCCAGGAATTCGAGCAGGTCGTCAAGATGGAGCCCAATTTACCCGACGCCTACAACAACATGGGGCTCACGTATGCCTATGAAAACAATGTAGCCAAGGCGCAACAGTGCTATCGCAAAGCTCTGGACATTGAGCCGCTCTACGCTCCGGCCCTGAATAATCTTGGTCTCATTCTCTATAGCAGCGGCCATCCCAAAGACGCACTCTATTACTGGAAACTTTGTTTGAAAGTCTCCAATTCGTCCGAACCGGATCTCTACTACTACATCGCCAATGCCCTGCGTGATACAGGGGCAAAAGCCGAGGCCCGCGAAAATTATTTAACGGCCATCAAGCTGGATCACAATAACGCCGCCGCATACAGCGGTCTGGCCGCACTGGATCTGAACGAGGGGCGCCTGGACGATGCTCTTTCCGAAGTGAAAAAATCAATCAGTCTCAAAAATGATTCGGCTTTCAGTTATTACCATCTGGGTTTGATTGAAGAACGGCGCAACAACATACCGGCGGCCCTGCAGGCCTTTGAGACAAGTTTGCTGCATGAATCGGTGCCCAAATACAAAAATGAAACAAGGGCTCGCATAGCCAGACTTAAAGCCGGCGGTACCAGCCGCCCGACCGCTTCTTCGCCCGAAACCGACAGCGTGAAGGCACGCGCTCTGGTTGCCCTCAGTCGCCATGAATGGCCCGAAGCTCGGGCCGACCTGGAAAGCCTTGTAAAAGGCGGCTGCGCCGAAGATCCCATAGTCTGGAACAACCTCGGTCTGGCCCTGGCCGGCGAATCTCAAAATTCCAAGGCGGTTGACGCTTACCGCAAGGCATTACTCCTGCGTCATGACGGCTTCGCCGAGGCGCAATACAACCTGGGCATGGTTTTGCGCCACATGGGAGACAATTTAGGAGCGGAAGCGGCTTTTCGCAAAGCCATTGACGATTCATCCCGGGAGCATAAAACAAACCCCCTTTCGCAGAACATGCTGGGCATAATCCTGCGTGAGCGCGGCGATTTCGACGGCGCCGACAAGGCTTTCCGCCGGGCCATCATTCAGGCCGGCAACGAGTTGCCCGTGGCGCATTACAATCTGGCACTGCTTCTTGAGCATAATGAGCACAGTCGCGACGCCATCAGCGAATATCGCACTTATCTGAGACTGGCTCCCCATGGCAAAAATGCCGGTTCGGCCAAAATCCGTCTCAAGCGTCTTACCGGCGCCTGACCGGAGTCTAGGTCCAACCGCAGTTTAAGTCCGACCGCAGTTTCAGTCCGATCGGAAATTATGTCCGACCGTGTGACCATGTCTTAACTATTGAGCCGCGGTTGTCAACGGATATTGATTGTCTATAGTAAAATGACTTTTCCGCAATTTGTATTTGAGTTTCACCCAGTAGTTGTAAGTATCAGCCGTGCCAAGCATAGAAAAAATAAGTAAAACCGATGAAAGCGGCGTCAACGAAATGCCGATGCCGGAAGCCGCCGAAATTGAGGCTATCTGCAAAGTCGCTTCGGCACGCACAGTCTCGCCGGTGCCGGCCAATAAAACTCGTGTGGCCGTGCTTATGAGCGGTGGAGTCGATTCCAGCGCTACGGCATTGCTCATGCAAAAGGCCGGCTATGACGTCATCGGAGTTACTGGCTGGCTGATCAAGTCAGGCAGCCGCTGCTGCGATACCGGCATGATCGATGCAGCGCGCGTTTGTGAGCAACTGGGCATCGAGCACCACGCCGTCGATCTGCGCGAAATGTTCAAAAACGAAATCATCGATCAATTTCATCAGTCCTACGCTAGGGCCAAGACGCCCTTGCCCTGCAGTTTGTGCAATACCCTGGTGAAATGGGGAGCGCTCCTGCGCTACGGCAAAAAAATTCTCAACGCTTCTTATATAGCTACCGGTCACTATGCCCGGGTGGTGGAAACCGAACACGGCACCAGGCTGGCTAAAGCAAAAGACGAGAGAAAAGATCAATCATATGTGCTCTGGGGTCTGACCATGGAACAGGTCAAATCCACACTTTTGCCCCTTGGTGAATTTACCAAGGATGAAATTAGAGAAATTGCCACCGAAGGCGGTCTGGTTACGGCCAATCGCCCCGACAGTCAGGACCTTTGCTTCATCCCTCGAGGCACTACGACGCAGCAATATCTCAGTAATTTTCTCAATGTTGAACCGGGACCGATCATTCACACGGTCAGCGGTGAGATTTTGGGCGAGCATCAAGGCACTTTCAATTACACCATTGGACAGAGAAAAGGTATCGGCATATCATCCAACGATCCGCTCTATGTCACCTCTGTGGATCCCGAACTGCGCGTTGTCTATGTCGGACCGAAAGAAGCTTTATTGCGCCGCGAATTGACAGCCTCGTTTACAAACTGGATTTTAGAGTCACCACCTGTAGAACCATTTAGAGCGCTGGCAAAAATTCGCTACAACAGCAAAGCTGCGCTGGCTGAAGTTACGCCCCTGCCAGACAATAAAGTGCAGGTAGTATTCGATGAGCCGCAACCGGCAATTACACCGGGCCAGGTGCTTGGCATATACGACCTGGGCGATCAGTATATTTTGGGCGGCGGTTGGATCGACTAGTTAAATGGTCGTTTGAAGCAGCTCTTGAAATTTTCGTTGCTTCGATTGCGCCCTTCTCTTATAATTTCTAAAGGCGCCATCTGCGGTGCCCGAGAATTACCACACCTACAGTCGGGGACACCAGGCTTGCCGAGCAATTCCGCATTTATTTCACTGACGACCATACTGACAATGGCATGCAGCTGCCTCTTGATGTTCTCCCCGGCAGCCG
>Ga0070665_100006256_pt1 | contig 12177 bp, 6 predicted proteins | sample KBSS13metaG_FD_65862 | JGI IMG/M metagenome (GOLD analysis project Ga0070665, IMG submission 65862) | Switchgrass rhizosphere microbial communities from Kellogg Biological Station, Michigan, USA - KBS S1-3 metaG | ecosystem: Host-associated > Plants > Roots > Rhizosphere > Soil ...
CTGCTGGTCGGCCAGACGGCGACCTCCAACTTCACTCTGACTCCCGGCGCGGCATCGCAGACGGTCGAAGTCGAGGCTGTCAACCCGCTGGTCGACGTGATGAAGACAAGCGTGAGCGCTGAAATCACGCCGGCCGAAGTGCAGAACCTGCCGATGGTTGGGCAGGATGCTGCTGACCTCGCGTATCTGGTACCCGGCGTCAAGCAGACCGACTCTTACGATCCAACGAAGAATCGCTACGCAATTCTCTCTGTGAACGGCGACGGCGGACGTAACGTGAACGTGACCGTGAACGGAATCGACAACAAGGACAATACCGTCGGCGGCATGGTGATGCAGCTTCCGCTGGAAGCAGTGGAGGAATATCACATCAGCACCCAGCGCTTCTCGGCTGAGAATGGCCGATCGGAAGGCGCAGCAATCAATATCATCACGAAGCGCGGCACAAACCAGTTCCACGGCACTGGTGTAGGCTTCTTCCGTGACACTGCCCTGAATACGGATGAGAAGGATCCGGATGGAGCCGGCGGTTACACGAAGTCGCATCCGGATTACACGCGCCAGCAGTTTGGCGGATCAATTGGCGGTCCAGTCAAGAAAGATAAAGGATTTCTGTTCTTCGCAATCAACCGTGAGCGCGAGCATCAGGCGCAGGCTGAAGACACGAATGCGTACGCGGAACTCGTTGCAGCACAACCGTTCTTCGGGGACTTGGATAAGCCCTCGGCGACGATCCCGCGCCCCTTCTACGAGACTCGTTATAACGGTCGAGCAGACTGGCTCTTCAGCAAGCGGCAGAGTGCCTATGTCAGCTACTCCTCGCAGGCAAACAACAGCTTGAATGATCAGTCGGACGGCACAGGCGATCTGAACAACGGCAACTTCACCGTCAACCACCTTCAGATTGCGAACTTCACGTTAAGCTCGATCCTCTCCGATACTACCGTCAACCAGTTCACTGCAGGTTGGCAGTACTGGAATAACCTCATCGACAGCAGCGTGAAAACGCCGCTGGTGACATTCCCAGACGCGACCTTCGGCACAAACACCAACGTTCCGCAGCAGTCGTTTCAGCGCAAATGGCAGTTCAAAGACGACTTCTCCAAGGCTATTGGCAAGCACACGCTCAAGGCTGGTGTTGACTATATCTGGAACCCAGTCGAGGGTGGCTTCTTCGAGTTCAACTCAACCCTGGAAGTCGACTTCGCCGACAATCCATCCGTGATTACGAGCGATCCCGTCACTTACCCGAACGGCTTCAAGACGGCCGGAGCAGTAACGGGGATGTCGATCTCGAATGGCGATCCTACATTCATCGTTGCCACCAAGCAGCTTGGTTTCTACGCTCAGGACGATTGGAAGGCATCCCGCCGCCTGACGCTAAGCCTTGGCCTTCGTTGGGACAAAGACTTCAACATGATCGGCGGATCGGATATCCAAGACAGCCGCACGTACCTCGATCTGAAGATCTTGAACAATCCGGTTTCCAATCCCTACGTCGACAGGATCGCAAAGGACGACGACCTGGACTTCAGCCCGCGCGTTGGCTTCGCCTACGACATGAGCGGCAAGGGCAATCACGTTCTTCGCGGCGGATACGGACTGTACTACGGAAACGTGTTCCAGAATATCCCTCTCTTCATGGAGCAGATGTCGAACAAAACGGTCTTCGCGACTGTTCTCAGCCTTTCGGCTCCGGAAGATCCGGTCCCGGGTACCGGAAAAGCTCTTGGCGAGTGGGAGTATGGCAACGACCCGTTCCCGACCATCCCGGAGCCTGCCACCCAGTTGCCTGATGGAAACATCGGTCGACTCATCGATCCTGATTACCGCAACCCGGTGACACAGGAATTCAACCTTGGGTACACCTGGGCACTCAATCAAAACACCGCATTCGAAGCTGAGTACACCCATGTGCTCGGCCTGCATGGGAACAAGACTCTCAACCGGGACCAGAAGATTCCGGACGGCGGAGCATGCTGCGTCCGTCCCCTGGATGCTCCATACCTTGCTTCGTCGATCCCCGACCGCCGGCCAAACAGCGTTCGGGTCGATTCAGCAATAGGACGCGAGCACTATGACGGAATTAACTTCAGCCTTCGAGAACGCATGAATCGCTTCACGCTCCAGGCGAACTACACGCTTGCCTGGGCCTACGGGTACGGAACGGGTGGTGGTTCTTTCCGCAACTACCCGAAGCTTTCGACTGCTCCGTTTGCAAGCTGGGAGTGGGGTCCGTCCCCGAACGACGAGCGTCACCACATCAGTGTGGCTGGTGTAGTCGATCTGCCGAAGGGTTTCCAGATCTCGCCCATCCTTCAATACGGCTCGGCGCGTCCGTTTGACGTTACGAACTCCAGCAACACACTCAACACAGGTGGAGGCACAGCCGTTGGAGTGGTTGTACCATCCTCTGATCCGAAAAATTACACCGCTTTTGCTGGCGATAACGGAGGGGCTCAAGATTGCTTCTACGGCACCAACAATGTTGCCGCCAGCTGCACGATCGCGAAGTATGATCCACTTCGCGGTGACCCGTTCTTCGAACTAGATGCCCGCCTTGGCAAGAGCATCAAATTTGGGGACAGGGCCAATCTGCAGCTGATCGCCGAGGCGTTCAACCTGACGAACCGTGCGAACTACGGAAACAACTACCAAGGCAGCATCGCATCAGGCAGCTTCAACAAGCCAATCGGGTTCCTTGCGCCGAGTTCGGTAATTATCCCTCGCGCAACCTGGGGCGAGCTTGGTTTCCGGTTCACCTTCTAACTGAAGTCAAACCTCACTCGAAGGGCTGGCATTCGCCAGCTCTTCTCTTTTGCCCAGGCAAATTGCCCACTGTTACGGAAGGTATGTCTCAGGCGATTCTTGAGTGGCATTCGTCACTTCACAAATCGAAGAAGCCGCTATACTGGAGGCACTCAAGCCCTTTCAATCCTCAAGTTGTGGTGGTACAGATCTTTGTCTTTACTGAAGAGAAGCTGGAAGTTTGCGGATGTGGCGGTGCTGTGTGCGCTGGCAGCTTTGCTGGTTGTAAACAGCGGATTCGCCGTACGTTGCGGTGTGGAACAGCACCAGATGAACCGCCTGATACAGCACGCGCAGCAGCGCCGGCAGGCCTGCCTCGCCCTAGGATTGCTGTGGGAGGCGAACGACCAGGACCGCCAATATAAGCCGGGCACAAGCGCCGGAACGATTGCCACGGTCGGCCCCATTTCAGGATTTGTGATGGATGTGACTGAGAATGAATTCGGGCACGCCGAGGGCCGCTGCCACGCAATCAATGCCAGTTACAGCGAGCTGATCGCCGAGTATCGATAGAGATTCAACCGGGGGTGGTGCGGGCGCGACGAATGGGTCGCGCCCGCGGCGTCTTCAGGGCATCGATTGTCGATGGGCGTGTCTGTTGGAGCGGCTAAGCACGATGTGATTCACTGAATGGTAGCTGTCTCCAAATGATGCTTTCATTCAGGAGAATCGATCAAAAATGAGAATCTTGCAGAGACTTCCCCTCCCTGCCCTGGTGATCCTGTCTGTAGTTGCCGCCGCAGCTATGTGCGCTCAGGAAGCGCCAACCGTGCCACAGCCGCCAGCGCCGGAATTCGTTCCTGCGCACTACACAAAGTATGAATTCCGGATACCGATGCGCGACGGTAAACGGCTGTTCACCGCGGTCTACGTGCCGAAGCTGGGTGCGTTCAAGGAGTCGGGACCTTATCCGTTCCTCATGGATCGGACGCCGTACAGCGTGTCTCCTTACGGGGAAGATCAGTATCCAAAGCACCTTGGCCCGTCAGAAGAATTCGAGAAGGGCGCATACATCTTCGTCTATCAGGACGTGCGCGGACGCTACATGAGCGAAGGTGACTTTGTGGAAATGCGTCCGCACATCGACAACAAAAAAGGAACACAGGATGTCGATGATGCTTCAGACACGTATGACACCATCGAGTTCTTGCTTAAGCATGTGTCGAATAACAATGGCAAAGTGGGGATCTGGGGTATTTCGTATCCTGGCTTTTACACGTCCGCCTCAATGATCGATTCGCATCCCGCGCTGGTCGCGGCCAGTCCGCAGGCTCCCATGACGGACTTGTTCCTCGGAGATGATGCGTATCACGGCGGGGCCTTTATGTTGTCGGCGAACTTCGGGTTCTATGCGTACTTTCGTCCGCAGGAAGGACCTCAAAAGCCGAAGCAGGGAGCACCGTTCGATTTCGGGACGCCCGACACTTACGACTTCTATCTGAAAGCCGGCAATCTCGCGAATCTTGAAAAGCAATATCTGAAAGGTTCCAACTGGCTCTTCAATGACCAGATGAAGCACACGAGCTACGACGAGTACTGGAAGGCGCGTGATCTGTCACCACACATGAAGAACATCAAGTGTGCAGTGCTGGTGGTGGGCGGGTGGTTCGATGCGGAAGACTTGAGTGGACCGTACCGGACGTTTTACGCAACGTCGAAGTTCAATCCCGAAACACCAACGACGCTGGTGGAAGGTCCGTGGGTGCATGGCGGCTGGGCTCGCGGAGAAGGGTCGCACCTCGGCGATGTGCGGTTTGGATCGAACACGAGCGAGTACTTCCGGCAGCAAATTCAGTTCCCTTTCTTCGAACATTATCTGAAGGGAAAAGGCGAGGCTCCGCCCAAGGCGATCGTCTTCGAGACAGGCAGTAACACCTGGCGGCACTTTGACCAGTGGCCGCCCAAGCAAGCCACCCCCAGAACGCTGTTCTTCCATACCGGCGGAAAGCTCAGCTTCGAGGCGCCCACGGAAGTGCAAAGCCGTGATGGTTACGAGAGCGATCCAAACCACCCTGTCCCCTTCGTCGGCTATACGACGAACACAGTCCCGCAGCGCTACATGGTCGACGATCAGCGCTTTGCGAGTTCGCGGACCGATGTGTTGACCTATGAGACCGAGCCGCTCGAAGAAGATGTGACGATTGCGGGGCCGGTCTCGCCAAAACTGAAGGTTTCAAGTTCGAGCACGGATTCGGATTTTGATGTGAAGTTGATCGACGTGTATCCGGGAGACTATCCGAATCCAGAGGAAGAGGGCAGGGCGAATAAGCGAATCCTGGAAGCTCCTCCCCTGCTGATGGGCGGGTATCAGCAATTGCTGAGGGGCGAGCCGTTTCGGGCGAAGTTTCGCAACAGCTGGGAGAAGCCGGAGCCTCTTGTGCCAGAGAAAGTGACGGATATCAACTTCTCGATGCCGGATCTGTTTCACACCTTCCGCCGCGGTCACCGCATCATGGTGCAGGTGCAGAGTTCATGGTTCCCGCTCACAGATCGGAATCCCCAGGTATTTACTGACATTCCGAATGCACCGCCCGATCAGTTCACCAAGGCGACGGAGCAGGTCTATCACCAGAAGGATGCGGCTTCAGGAGTTGAAGTGCTGGTGATGCCAAAGATGTAAAAAGGCACACTGAACCACAACAAGCAGTAAGTACTTCTGATGTGACCGTCTCGTTTGTGATCAGTCGGCATGGGCTGCTAAAGTTCGTTGTCGCTGTTTTCAAGCTGATATCGTGAGGTGTTTCATGAGTCTTTCATTCCGATGTAAACCGATCCTGATTGCGGCGGCGCTGCTAGCCGTATGCCCTGCCATTCGTGCTGAAGAAGGCATGTGGACGTTCGATAACCCGCCACTGAAGCAGTTGGCGGCGAAGTATAACTTTCATCCGTCGCAAGCCTGGCTTGATCACCTGAGGCTTTCGAGTGTCCGCCTCAACGATGGCGGTTCAGGTTCATTTGTCAGCCAGGACGGACTGCTGCTCACCAATCATCACGTAGCCCGCGGACAATTGCAGAAGAACTCGACGGCGGAGCACGATTATCTTCGCGATGGGTTTTACGCGTCAAATGCAGACCAGGAAATGAAGTCGCCCGATCTTGAGATCAATGTGCTCGTCGGCATGCAGGACGTGACGGCCCGGGTACAAGGCGCAGCCAAAGGCATCAAGGACGAAAAACAGGCGCTGAGTGCCCGTGAAGCGCAGATTGCAGCGATCACGAAGGAAAGCAAGGACAAGACGGGATACCGCTCCGACGTCGTCACGTTCTACAGCGGCGGAGAATACTGGCTTTATCAATACAAGGTGTTCACCGATGTGCGGCTAGTGTTTGCGCCCGAACAGCAGGCAGCGTTCTTCGGCGGAGATCCAGACAACTTCACCTATCCGCGCTACGACCTGGATATGGCGATCTTCCGCGTATATGAAAACGGCAAGCCGATCCATTGCGACAACTATCTGAAATGGAGCGCCAAAGGAGCGGCTCCCGGCGAGCTTATATTCATTTCGGGCCATCCCGGATCTACTTCCCGCCAGGACACGATGGCTGAGTTGACGCTGGAGCGTGACGTCGTCGAGCCGGCGGTCACGGAATATCTAAAGCGGCGTCTGGCTGCGGCACAGACCTATGCGGCGCAAGGCCCGGAGCAGGCGCGGCAAGTCGGAAGCACGATCTTCGGAATACAAAACAGCCTGAAAGTCTACATTGGGCGCACGGAGGCTCTTGCGGACAAAAGCCTGATCGCGAAGAAGCAAGGAGAAGAGGATGACTTCCGGCGGAAGATCAATGCAAACTCCGAGTGGAAGAAAGAGTACGGAAACGTCTGGGACATCATCGCTAAAGCTGAGGAGCAGGTAAAGCCAGAGGTTCGCAATCAGTTATTCCGCCGGACTGATAGCCGGCTGTTCGCGATCGCTATGCAGCTCGTGCAGTATGCGGCAGAAATCAAAAAACCGGATGGCGAGCGTCTGCCGCAATTTCACGACGCAAACCTGCAGTCGCTGAAGTTTCAGATGCTGTCGCCGGCGCCGATTACGATCCAGACAGAGAAGCTGTTCATGAAGTCTGCGCTGAATCTTGCACAGGAGAAACTCGGAAAGACTGATCCATATGTGCAGGCGGTTTTACAGAATGGAGCCGTGGACTCAAGTGTTGATTCCCTGATTGATGGAACGAAGCTCGGCGATGTTGCCGCGCGGCAGACGCTGATCGATGGAGGCGAGGCCGCTATCGCTGCTTCTACTGACCCAATGATTATTGCGGCTCGACGCGTCGATCCGATACTGCGGGAAACGCAGCGGAGGATGCGCGATACGGTGGGGAGCATTTTGACTCCGGCGGGCGAAAAGCTTGGGAAGGCGCGCTTCCTGGTATACGGGAAGGACGTTTATCCCGACGCTACATTCACGCTCCGCCTGAGCTACGGCACGGTGGATGGGTATGCGTACAACGGCACAGTCGCGCCACCGATTACGACGTTCTATGGCCTGTATGATCGCGCCGACAGCTTTGGCAACAAGCCGCCATTCGATCTGACTCCGAAGGAACAGGCGGCGTTGGGCAAGCTCGATCTTGCAACTCCGCTCGACTTTGTTTCTACCGGAGACATCATCGGCGGTAATTCTGGTTCTCCCGTCGTCAATCGCGATGGCGAGTTGGTAGGGCTGATCTTCGATGGCAACATAGAGTCTCTAGCCGGCGACTTCGTCTATGACGGATCGAAAAATCGCGCGGTATCGGTGCACTCTGCGGGAATGATTGAAGGGCTGCGCAAGCTGTACGGCGCCAATGCTCTGGCGGATGAACTTGAGGGGAAGAAGTAGCATCAACTCAACATTCATCGCAGATCGAGGGGAGCCTGTCGGCTCCCCTTCTGTTTTCAGAAATGGAACTCCTGCTTGGATCTCGAGTGTGGCTCTTGCCCTAGACCGATCGCAGGAATGAGTAGCCCCATGGACAGAAGGCCTGCGGGAATGACCAGCATGCCGGTGCGAATACTGGCCGTGTGTGACGATACAAAACCGGCAATCCACGGGAGAACGGAACCGCCGAAACCGGCAGTGAATAGTATCCAGCGAGAGTTCGCGGTTTGTTTTGACCTCGCGAAGAATCCGGAGAGCACGAGCGGATAAGTCGGAGCCAGCGAGACGCCCATCAAAAACATTGCAAGATTTCGAAGCGCTACATTCGGTGCGAACTCAAGCCCAAGCGCTGAGAGAACTCCTGAAGCGATCACGATTCTGAGAATCTGCATGGGCTTCACATAAAGAAGGAGAAGTGACGAAAGTCCGCGTGATGAAAGAAAGCCCGCCCAATAGAAAGACGTAGTCGCCGCTGCCAGCGCGAGTCCGCGATCCTCAGTTCGCAGCGCGTATGTGGGGAGCCAGGTGGCAACGGTGTTCTCAATGCCAACCTGCAGAAATGCAGCAAAGGCAAAGATAAGTATCAGGCGGAGGGCCTTGTCCGATTCTTTGGTCTCAGTGAGATGAGCGGGCTCTGGGCCGTCACGAAGCACTGCAACGCAAGCTACGGCCGCACACGCCGCTGCGACCGCGAAAAGATTGTAGGCAATGCGGTAATCGTGATGCGCCAGAACGCGTGCGGCGATCAGCGGAGCTGCCAGCGCGCCAATGCTCCACGAGAAGTTGAGGATGGTAAGTAACGGCGCGCAGCGGTCAGGAAATGTTCGGCCCGTAAAGAGCGTAACGGCCGACATAGGAACACCCACACTGATACCGAGCAAAAAGAAAAGTGGCTCGAGAAGAGCGCGGGGGCTGAGAGCGACCGCAACACAGGCGACTGCCATTCCAGCAAACCCGATGGCCATGGTGCGCGCGTAATTCCGCCGGCAAAGCAGAGCTCCAATCGAAGTCCCCGCAAAGTAGAGGAGAAACAGCAGGCCGGAGCTTGAGTCGCTCAGGTGAAAGCGAGAAGCCAGGGAAGGCAGGAGAGCCCCTCCTGCGACGTGAAGCACTCCCGTAAGCGCAAAGACAGCATGAAGCGTAGCGATACTTCGAGCCGAAGAATGCCTGATTTCTGAATCCATCGGATCAGGTTCGCCGTGCTCTGGTCTTTCGGGGATTCGGCGGGCATGTCGACTCGCGAATGATCAGTTCCGGATGAATAGGAACAAAGTCCGGGAATGTCGCCTGTCCGCGAATTCGTTGCAGCAGAATTCGTGCCGCGGTCGTGCCCATCTGGTGGAGTGGCTGGCGAATTGTAGTCAGACTTGGATTGTGAAATGCCGCGCTCTCGATGTCGTCGAAACCAACAATCGAAACATCGGTCGGAACTTGCAGTCCGTGATTCATAAGCGCGCGGATTGCGCCGATCGCGGCAATGTCGTTGTAGCAGACCAGCGCCGTGAAATCACCGCCGCGCTGGATCAACTCATTTGTCGGCTCGAATCCAAGTTCGGGGGTCGACACCCGGAGTTTGAGTTGAACGGTGAATTCCGGATGTATTTGAAGTTTGAGATCCCTCGCGACGTTCATCAGGCATTCCCAGCGATCATCCGCATCGGAGCTGTGGCTGCCTCCGCGCATGAAGGCGATCTTTCTGTGTCCCAGTTGATAGAGATGCCGAAGCGCCAGTTCCGCCGCTCGTTTCTGATCCAGAACGACGTTAGTGACACCCTCGATCTTCTGGTGACCTGCCACTGCAACGGCGGGGAGAGATCCAACGCTCTTCTCAAGGGTGGTATCGATGAAGATGAAGCCCTCGACGGACCGGTCCATGAAAAGACGCGGATACTCCTCGATCAGATCTGGCTTGCGGCGGTGGCTGGCGGTGAGATAGAAGTAGCCCTCTTCGATGAGGTGCTCCTCAACTCCGCTCAAAACCTGCGAGGCATAGCTATCGCTTAGTTCGGGGACAAGTACACCCACTGTAAAGGTCTGGCGCTTCCGCAAAGACCGAGCAAAGAAACTGGGCCGGTAGTCGAATTTGGCGGCAGCGTCGACGACGCGGTCTCGCGTCTCCTGGGGAATGGATCGCACGCCCGGGGCATTGTTCAGAACCAGGGAGATGGTGGCCGGCGAGAGGTTGAGATACTCCCCGAGCGTCCGAAGACTAATGGGTTGTCCGGGCTGAGGAGCCGCACCTAGCTTGATTCTCTTGGGCATGCACTCAATGTTGTAACACTACGGGCCTTTGGTCCGCTCTACCCAACCGTCAAGTCGCGCTGCTGGGCGTCAAGGAACTCCGCTATGAGGGAGAATTCCACGGCTTACGGTAAACTGAAGATGCTTCCCGCCTCGCGGAGGGATGGGTGAGCGGTTGAAACCGGCGGTCTTGAAAACCGTTGTACTCGAAAGGGTACCGGGGGTTCGAATCCCTCTCCCTCCGCCATCTTCTATCTATTGAAGTCCAAACCTCTCCATCGTAGACATTGAATTCGCGCTATCTCGCCGAAATCCGACGATTCTTTTGGACTCTGTTCAATCTCTGTCCACGGCTGTCCAAGATTGACCAGGGTATCGGCGGGGGTATCAAAGTTCGAATCCCAGTTTCGACCGGGGGTATCGGCGTCAGTGGGTAAATCTCACGAAAGACAAGAGATGGAGATCCACAAACTCAGCGACGCAAAAGTGAAGAACGCCAAACCACTCTCGAAAGATTACAGACTCAGCGACGAGACGATCCAGGTATTGAAGCTGCTGCAATCGATCACAGGTGAGAGCAAGTATCTGGTTCCGGGGCAGGGCCCGAAAAACCGACCCTGAGCAACGGAACAATCCGAATGGCTTTGCAGAGAATGGGCTACAAAGACGTGATGACGGGACACGGGTTCGTGGACCACCCTCACCTATCCGAGAGGCGACTTCATAGCCCGGTGGCTAAAAGCCCGTTTCCGAGTCCCAATCGTCTATAGCTGACAATGCGATTCAAGAAGATTACAGCAATGCATTAGGCCAGGATGATCTTTCGCGCCTCCGCCTCCGGATCATCCACCATCCGGCACTGGTTATCGAAGATCATCGTGTTGTTCTTCTCAGGATCCGACGGCGCCCACTTCAACTCCGGACTGCTCGGATCTCCCATGGCTGCAAACTTTGCCCATGCCGACGCCATCTTTTTCGCCAGCGCCTGCGCCTCCGGAGTATTCCCCGTTCCCTGCTCGCACCGCTTCGTGTTGTCGAAGCAGAACTGAAGCTCGGCTGTATGCCAAGCGCCCGCCACTCCATCCAGAATCTGCGTCTGCCAGGTGAAGTACCACGCGTAAACCGGCGCTGCCTTCAGCTCATGCTTCAACCGCGCCATCTTAACCACGTTGTTCCGCATCGACAAACCATTCAACCCCGGCCTGCCGCCGCACATATATGACAACGTCTGGATTTTCTTCTGCGGATAAGCCTTCTTCAAAGCTGCAACTACGGCGGTCGCCTTCTCCGCGCCGTACATCTTTGTGAGGTTCGCTCGCCACTCCTCTTCCGTCGGACGCTGTGACATCTGATTTCCTTCTTCGCTCACCGAACCCACCAGCATCGGCACATTCTTCGAAATCTCTGGCGCCGCATCAAAGAACGACCTCATATTCACGATCTTTCCGTCAACACACGGTGACCAACCTACCCGGGGAGTGCCCGGAGTTCCCGGCCCCATCATTGGCGGCCCTGGAGGATTGATCTTCGCCGCTGCCGCATTCCCGGCCGCGAACAGCTTCGCCCACTCCATCTTTTGCAGAGACCCGATGTCATTCGGAGCAAGCCCGAGTTCCTTCATCGTTTGCCGCGCGAGTTCCTTCTGCTGATCCCTGCTTGGAATGTTGCCGCCGCCCCCCGACTGCGCCGAAGCACGATGAATTAACCCCACCGCCGAGGGCATGCCCATCAGCGTTGTCACCTTCGACCCGCCGCCCGACTGCCCATAAATCATCACGCGATCGGGATCGCCGCCGAAGTTCTCGATATTCTCATGAACCCACTTCAGCGCCGCCACAAGGTCCGTCATGCCCACATTCGCCGAGTCCTGATACGCAGAGCCGCCAATTTCCGCCGCATCGAAGAACCCAAGAATATTCAGCCGATGATTCACCGACACCTGCACCACGTCGTGGTGCCGGGCCATCTGCGCGCCCTCGTGCGAAGGCAGCTCATACGACGACCCGAAGCTGAACCCGCCTCCATGCATGTAGAACATCACCGGCCGCTTTCCGGTCAGGCTCGGCGTCCAGATGTTCAACTTCAGCATGTCTTCGCTCTGCCAGCCGTCGTCCCAGTCGAAAAGAAATGTCTGCTCGATCCCGGTCCACGTATGCAGATTCTGCGGACAGTTCGCTCCATACACCAAAGCCGGATACTCATCCGTCCACGGCGCAGGCGGCCTCGCGGGCAGCCACCGATTCTCACCAGCCGTAGTCGCCCCGTACGG
>Ga0070665_100006258_pt1 | contig 12176 bp, 8 predicted proteins | sample KBSS13metaG_FD_65862 | JGI IMG/M metagenome (GOLD analysis project Ga0070665, IMG submission 65862) | Switchgrass rhizosphere microbial communities from Kellogg Biological Station, Michigan, USA - KBS S1-3 metaG | ecosystem: Host-associated > Plants > Roots > Rhizosphere > Soil ...
CGTGACCACCGCCAGCGGCGTGGTTTCAGCCGCACCCGCCGCCACTTTCCGCACCGTGGCGTTCAACTGCACGGCGCGGTCCTTGGGGATCACCACGGCCAGCGCGCCGGTGGCATCCGCAGTGCGCAGGCAGGCACCCAGGTTGTGCGGATCCTGCACGCCGTCGAGCACCAGCACGAAAGGTTTGGCGTTGCTGCTCTCCTGCGCCTGCGCGATCGCGGCGACCAGTTCCTCTTCGCGCCACGGCGGCAGCGGTTGCACGTCGACGTACACGCCCTGGTGCACGGCGTCACCGAACAACTGCTTGAACGTCGCCGGCGGCGCGCGCTTCACGGTCTTGCCGGCCTTCTGCGCCAGCGACTGCAACTCCGCGACGCGCGGCTCGGCGCGCCCTTCCGCGATGGTGACTCCCGTGACGCGCGCCGCATGTCGCGTCAGCAGCGCGCGCACGGCGTGTAGCCCGTAGACCTTCTCCGTCAAACTACTTCTCCCGGCCGTTCTTCCTGCTGGAGGACCTGCCGCCGCGTTGTGGCGATTTGTAGGGTGATCTCTGCGGCCGGCGCTCCGCGCCCTGCTCCACTTCGACCAGCGCCAGGTCCACCAGGCCCTCGATCGGGTTCACGCTGGTGACGATGACGTGCACGCGCGTGCCCATGCCGAGCCGGCGTTTGCTGGCCCTGCCCACCCAGGCGCGACCACCCGGCTCCATCTGGTACTCGTCGTCACGCAGGTTGTCGATGTGCAGCAGCCCGTCCGTGCCCACGGCGGTGAGCTGCACGAACGCGCCGAACTCCACCACCGTCGTGATCAACCCCTCGAAGGTCTGGCCGATGCGGTCGCGCAGGTACACGCACTTCAGCCAGGCCGACACATATCTATCGGACTCGTCGGCGCGCTTTTCGAGGCCCGTGAGCTCGGCGCCGGCCAGCGCCAGCTGGGCGCCGTCGTAACGCACGCCGTAGGCATCCGAGCTCGACAGCAACGCGCGCAGCGTGCGATGCACGACCAGATCCGGATAACGCCGGATCGGTGAAGTGAAGTGCGCGTAGTGCCTCAGCGCCAGGCCGAAGTGCCCGATGTTCTGCGGCTGGTAGACGGCCTGCTGCATGGAGCGCACCACCAGCGATTCCAGGAACGGACGCTGCTGGTCGTTCGGGAAACGATCGGTGATGGCGCGGAAATCCTTCGGTTGCACGTCTTCCGGCATCTCGGCGGCGACGCCGAGCGCGTTCAGCGTCTCCAGCAGCACGTTGATCTTCTTGTCTTCCGGCTTGCCGTGCACGCGGTACAAGGTACCGACGCCGCGTTTTTCCAGCTCGTGCGCCACGGCCACGTTCGCCAGGATCATGCACTCCTCGATGAGCTTGTGCGCCTCGTTGCGTTGATAGAGGAACACGCGCTGGATGCGGCCGGCGGCGTCGATGTCGAACTCGGCCTCGGCGGCATCGAATTCGAGCGCGCCGCGCTTGTGGCGCGCCTTCAGCAGCGCGCGGTACACGTCCACCAGCGGCAGTAGTTTGTCCACCAGCGGGCCGAGCTCGGCGCGCGCCTCGGGCCGGCTCTCGATCAGGGCCGCGAATGCCTGGTCGTAGGTGAGTCGCGCGGCCGAGCGCATGACCGCCGGATAGAAGTGCGCATCCACCAGCACGCCCTGCTTCGAGACGATCATGTCGGCGGCGAAACACAGGCGGTCGACCTTCGGCTGCAGCGAGCACAACACGTTCGACAACTCGAACGGCAGCATCGGGATCACGCGGGTCGGGAAGTACACCGAGGTGCCACGCTCGCGCGCGCTGGCATCCAGCGCGGTGCCGCGGCGCACGTAGTAACTCACGTCGGCGATGGCCACGATGACGCGGAAGCCCTTCGGATGCGGCTCGGCGTACACCGCGTCGTCGAAATCCTTGGCGTCCTCGCCATCGATGGTGACCAGCGGAATGTCGCGCAGGTCGAGCCGCTGGGCGGCCTCGCCCGGATCCACGGCGCTGCCATAGGCCCGGGCCTCCTGCACGGCCTCGGGCGAAAACTCGCGTGGCAGGTCGAAGCGCGCGATGGCCGCCTCGCTGGCGAGCTCGACGGGTTGTTCGGGGTCCAGGCGCCGCGTGATCCGCGCCTGCGGGCTCGAGCCCTGCCCCGCGTATCGCGTGACCGCCGCGATGACCCAGTCGCCATGGCGGGCGCCGTTGAGGTCGGCGGGCAACACCAGGCAACGCAGTCCGATGCGCCGGTCCGCGGCGGTGACGAAACCGGTGCGTCCGTGGATCTCGACCGTGCCGACGAAGGCCTTGGTGGCGTGTTCGAGGATTTTCTCGAGTTTGCCCGAGTAGCGGCCGTCCCGGCCGCGTTCCACCGCCACGCGCACGCGGTCGCCGTGCATCACGCCCATCATTTCGCGGGGCGGCAGGAATACCGAGTCTTCCTGGCCTTCCACGCGTACGAAGCCGAAACCGGCGCGGTTGGCGCTGACCACGCCCTCGGCCGTATGCGGCATGGGCCGGAGGGACGCCTGCGATGCAGACCGCGCGGGGCGCGGACGTTCACGGCGTGCGGCCGGATGCCGCGAGCCTTTCTTGTTTCTCAAATGTGTTCTTCCTTGGGAGTTTGGCGGGGGATTCTACGCGCCGCCGCGCGCGCCTCGTGGATTGTTCCGATAGACAGGGGCCGACCGATGCGCCCACGCTTGCCACGCACGGAGGTGTGTCATGGCCAAATTCTCCGCAATGGGTTACCTGCTGGCGGGCGTCTTGTTTGCCGCGAACGCCATGGGCGCCGACCTCACGCTGTACACCGACGACGACTACCAGGGCCGGGCCTTGGGCGTGGTCATCGATGAGCGCACCCTCGGCGTGCTGAACTTCGACAAGCGGGCCTCGTCGGTGGTGGTCGAGAACAGCGCCTGGATCCTGTGCACCGGCGAGGAATACACCGGGCAGTGCATCACGCTCGAACCCGGCCGGTATGCATCGCTGCAGGCGCTCGGCCTCGACAATGCCGTCACCTCGGTGCGGCGCCGCGATGCGGTCAGCGTCGGTGTCTTCAAGGATCGCGCCGCCCCGAACAGCAGCCCGGCCGACGCCGCGGGCATCGTGCTGTACGCCAGCAAGGACTATCGCGGCCCCTCGCACAGCGTCGACCGGCCCCGCAGCGACCTGCGCGTGGAATCGCTGCAAGCCGAGGCCACCTCGGCGGTGATCGCCAGCGGCAAGTGGGAGTTGTGCGAAGACGCGGAATTCCGAGGTCCCTGCGTGACGCTCGGACCTGGCAAGTACCCGTCACTGGGCGAATTCGGACTCAAGTACGGCGCGGTCTCGGTGCGGCGCGCCGCACAGCCCCAGGACGTCAAACCTCCGGGAAATTGACAGCCCGGGGCGCGCTCCGTACATTGCGCCGCTCTTCGCACCCCTGCCCGGGTGGCGGAATTGGTAGACGCACTAGTTTCAGGTACTAGCGAGTAACATCGTGGAGGTTCGAGTCCTCTCCCGGGCACCAATAAAAACAATGCCTTGACGCCTGAAGGCGCGGCATCGGCTGATGGTCCCATGCCGGGCCTGACGCTTCCCGTGTGAGCCTCACCGCATGCGCGTGCGGCTTGCCCTGATCCTGTTGCTGGCGGCACTCGCATCGACCTCGCCAGCCCAGATTCCGGGACTGTCCAAGTCCACGGATGCCCCCGCCCCCGAGACGCCCACCGATCCGCTGGGACGATCGACTCCGCGCGGCACCATCGTCGCCTTCTCGCGCGCCGTCGATCGCGAGGATTTCAACAACGCCGCCTTGTACCTGCAGCTCGACAACGTGCTGCGGCCGAACGCGGCGGTCCTGGCGAGCGAACTCGCCAAGCTCATCGATCGCGAGCTGCACGAATCCCTGGGCCGCATCAGTGATGAGCCGGCGGGTGATCTCGAAGACGGACTGGCTCCCGATCGCGAACAGATCGGGCCCATGATCATCGAAGGCCAGCCACGCTTTCTCACGCTGGCGCGCGTCAAGAACGCCGAGAAAATCGATATCTGGCTGATCTCCGCCGACACGCTGCGCGAAGTACCCGCGTTGGTGAGCGCCGCCGGCCGGACCTGGATCGAACGCCACATGCCGCGCGCGCTGCAGGCGCACGACGTCCTCGGTCTGTCGCTGGCCCACTGGATCGTGCTCATCACCATCCTGCTGTTGACTCTCGGTGCTCTCGCGCTCATCGCGTTCATCGTTCGCCGGATTGCACCGCGCGTGGTGAGTGACCCGGTCAAGCGCCGCCATTGGGATGCCTGGTTCGACGCCACGCATCGCCCGGCCATTGTCGTGCTGACCTTGATCATCCAGTTCCTCGCCATTCCACCGCTCGGCTTTCCGCTGACCTTCCGCGTCGTCTACGCGCGCATCGGCCTGGTGGTGCTGGCACTGGCGCTGGCCTGGTTGTTGAAACGCGTGATCACGCTGATGTTCGCGCAGGCGCGCACGCTGGTTCGTGGCAAGGACCGCGCCAGCACGCAGTCGCTGATGCTGCTGGCGGAACGGCTGATCCAGGCGCTGCTCATCGTCATGACCATCATCATGGTGCTGATCCTGCTCGGCGTGGAGAGCAAGACGGCGCTGGCCGCGCTCGGCGTGGGTGGCGTGGCGCTGGCGTTCGGCGCGCAGAAGACCGTGGAAAACCTGCTCGGCGGCATCTTCCTGCTGAGCGACAAGGCGCTGGCCGTGGGCGACTACTGCACCATCGGCAACCAGTCCGGCACGGTGGAGGACGTCACCTTGCGCTCGGTGCGCCTGCGCACCCCGGCGCAGACGCTGGTGTCGCTGCCGGCCGGCTCGCTGGCGCAGACCGGCATCGAGAACTACGCCACCCGCCGCAAGCAGCTCATACTAACTACCCTGAGGCTGCGCTACGGCACCAGCGTCGCGCAGCTCGAGCAGATCCTCGCGGGCATTCGCGCCCTGCTCGAGGCCAGCCCGGCGATCGGCCAGGGCGACGCATACATCCGGCTGGTGAACTTCGGCGCCGCGGCCATCGAGCTCGAGTTGTACGCCTACGTGCTGACGCCGGACGCCGAACAGTTCCGCGCGCATCGCGAAAAGCTGCTGCTCGAGATCGCCACGCTGATCGAAGCGACCGGCAGCGCGCTGGCACCCACCACCTTCGTCAACCTCGAGCGACGCGCGGATTGATTCCGGCGCATGGTGCAGGCGCGTATGCTGGTGCGCATGTCTCAAATGGAACCCTCGTTCTCCATCGCCGTCTCCATCGCCTTGGGCATCGGGCTCGCCGCCGCCGTGGGCTTCCGCGTATTCCTGCCCCTGCTGGTCGCGGCGGTCGCGGCCTACACCGGCCACCTGCACCTCGACGACAGGTTCGCGTGGCTGGGCTCGATGACCGCCATCATCATGTTCGGCGTGGCCGCGGTGGTCGAAGTGGCGGCTTACTACATTCCCGCGGTCGACAACCTGCTGGATACGGTGACCGCGCCGCTGGCGCTGGTCGCGGGCACGGTGGTGTCCGCCGCCGTGATCACCGACATGCCGCCCTTGATCAAGTGGAGCACCGCGATCATTGCGGGTGGCGGGGTCGCCGCCGTCACGCAGGGCGTGACCACCCTGGTACGCGCGAAGTCGACGGCCTTCACCGCCGGCCTCGGCAACCCGGTGGTCTCCACGGTGGAGATGATCGCGGCCGTGGTCATCTCGCTGCTGGCGCTGCTCGCACCGCTGGCGGCGCTGGCCCTGGTGGTCGCCATCTGCTGGGTCACGGTGCGCACGGTGCGCAAATTCCTGCGCTCCGATCGCGCCGCAAAGCAGCGGACGCTGCCTCCTACGCCATAAGGCCGACTGGTCGCGCGCGCCGGGCCGCGTAGATTGCTCGGCTCATTCCAGGAGGATCCGTCATGCAATGCCGCAAACTACTGCTCGCCTTCGTGTTCGGGCTGCCGTTCACCGCCACGGCTGTCGCGGGCGATCCGATCAACACCGACGCGCTGATGTCGACCGCGAAGAGCGCCGCCTCGGGCTCGCTCACCGGGCTGCTCAGCAAGAACCTGGGCGTCACGCAGAACCAGGCCGAGGGCGGCGTGGGCTCCATGCTCAAGCTGGCGCAGGAGAAACTCTCGGCCGGTGACTTCGACATGGTGGCCAAGGCCGTGCCCGGCGCGCAGAAATACCTCGACAAGGCCAGGAGCCTGGGCGCCTACACCGGCGCGGTGAACAACGCCGCCGGCCTGAACGGCGCATTGGCCAGGCTCGGCATTCCGCCGGAAACCTCGGCCAAATTCATGCCGATGGTGACCAACTACGTCGGCAAGGTCGGCGGGCCCAAGGTCGGAGCACTGCTCAAGAGCGCGCTCGCTAGTTAGGCGTGTCGCCCTCCGGCGGCTCGGAATTGATCACGTCGAGCTGCGGTCCGCTGGTGGCCGGCGTGATCAACTCGTCGGTCACCAGCACGGTGTCGCCGGGCACCATCAGGCTGCTGACCTGGGCAATGAACGCCGGCGGGATCTCGATGCGCTGCGCCAGCGAGGCATCGGGCTCCGCGCCGCTGCGATTGCCGTAGCCGGCGATGTCCACCTCGACCCATCGCTGCGTGTCACGGCGCGGGTTGAAGCGCTGCGGCGTCTGCGCTGCGCCTTCGACCATCAACAACACGTGCGTGCCGATGGGTTCGCTGCCATGGAACACCACGCGCGCGCGGCCGATCTCGACGCCCGCGCGATACACCACGAGACGGCCGCTCTGCCGGCTCAGCACCGCGCTCAGCGGTCCTTCCGGTGCCGCCTCCGGCTGCCAGCGCATCGATTCGGTGGTCAGCAGCGGCAACGTCGTCGCCGGCTCGCCCGTGGGATTCACCGGCGCGAGGAATCCCGGATAGGCCGCCTGCGCCAGCTCACCGCGCTCGCTGGCCACCACTACCGTCATGCCGGTGGAAGTGACTTCGAAGAGCCGCCGCGCGAATTCACTGGGCAGGCGGATGCAGCCATGTGACGCCGGGTATCCCGGCAGGCCGCCCGCGTGCAGCGCGATGCCGCCCCAGGTGAGCCGCTGCATGTACGGCATGGGCGCGTTGTCATAGATGTTGGAGAAGTGATCCTTGTTCTTCTGCAGGATGGTGAACACGCCGGTGGGGGTTTCATGTCCCTTCTTGCCGGTGCTCACGGTGGAGACTCCGGTCAACACGCCATTGCGGTACACGTAGGCGCGTTGCTCGTCGATCGACACCACCATCAGCAACGGGCCGCTGCGCGCGACGTCGCCGAACCAGATGAACTCGCCCTGCTTCAGCTCCGCGAAAGGGGTATCGGCGGGGCGTGATTCCTTGGCGCCCCAGAACGGCATCTTGGCCGCCCAGGCCACGCAGGCCATGCCCACCAGCAGCGCGACGCCGAGCATCCGTGCCGTACCCATCACCCTCACGGCTTGGTCTCTTGCTGCCGTTCGTAACGTTCCTTGACCTTGTCTCGCGTCTCGTCGCGCAGCTCGCGCCACTCGGCCTTCTGGGACGCGTCGAGCACGCCCTCGACCTGCTCGTTGAAAGTCCTGGCATCGGCCTTGGCGGCCTGCAGTACTTCCCGCTTCCCGGTGCTCGATGCCGCGGCCTCGAGTTTCGAACGTGTTTCGTACAGCTGCTGCTCGCGCTGCTGGAACATCGGCCTGAGCTTCGCCTCCTGCTCGGGCGTCAGGTGCAGGCGGTTGCGCACCACGTCGATGGAAGGAACCGAATCCCGCAGTGTCTGGTTCTGCGCGAAGCCCGGCGTGGCCAGCAGCGCGCACAACACCAATCCCATGAGCTTGAATCGCATGCGTGCAAGATGCGCAGGGCCTGCCGACACCTCAATCGGACGTTGGTATTACCCGCGTTGTAGGCAAATGCCGACGCCGCCCGGCCCGCGGGCACGCGAATGGCGCGCGCACCGTACACTGTCGCGCCCTAACAGCCTGTCCAGGAGCCCGGATATGTCCGTACCTCATTCGCGCCTGCCCGGCCTGCTGATCGCGTTGTTCCTGAGCGTGGCGGCCCTGGCCGACTCGCCGCCCGGCACCGACGCCCGTGACGCCGCGTTGCTCGCGCGCATGACGACGAAGGAGAAGATCAACCAGCTCATGCTGCTCAGCAAGGGCACGATGACCGGGCCGGATTCCGCGGGCCGGCCGAACATGTCGGCCGAGGAGCTCGCGCGCAGCGGCATCGGCTTCCAGATGTCGGCCTTCGAGTTCTCGGCCAAGGACATCAACCGCATCCAGCGCATCGCGTTGAAGGAATCGCGGCTCGGCATCCCCGTGGTGTTCGCCACCGACATCATCCACGGCTACTGGACCACCTTCCCGGTGCCGCTCGGGCTCGCGGCCACGTTCGACGCCGAGGACGCGCGCACCACCGCGCGAGTCGGCGGGCTCGAGGGCTATTCGCACGGCCAGCGCTGGACCTTTGCGCCCATGGTGGATCATCCGGCGGATCCGCGTTGGGGCCGCGTGGTCGAGACTTTCGGCGAATCACCACTGGTGTCGAGTCACTACGCCGTCGCCACCATCGAAGGGTTTCATCGCTCGCTTGCCGATCTGCCGAATTCTCCGGCGCCGAAGGACTTCGGCGTCGCGAGCTGCCTCAAACATTACATCGGCTACGGCGGCGTGCAGGCCGGCAAGGACTACGCCTATACCGACCTGACCGAGCGCACGCTGCGCCAGTACCACCTGCCGCCGTACATCGCCGGCATCCAGGCCGGCGCGCCCTCGGTGATGCCGGCCTTCAACACCGGTCCCGGCGGCGTCCCGATGTCGGCCAACAAGCGCTGGCTGCAGGACGTGCTGCGCGGCGAGCTGGGTTTCGAAGGTGTGCTGGTCTCCGACTACGCGGGCATCACCGAGATGCGCAACCACGGCACCGTCGCCGACGACCTCGACGCCGCGGTCAAGGCGCTGCGCGACGGCACCATGACCATCGACATGGAAGACGGCGTCTACTACGCGCAGCTCGAGAAGGCGATCGCGAACGGACGGGTGGGCGTCGAACAGCTCGATCGCGAAGTGCTGCGCGCCCTCGCCTTCAAACGCAAGCTCGGCTTGTTCGAAAAGCCGTACGTGCCCGAGGACCTGGAAAAGCGCGTGCGCGTCTCGAAGGAAAATCGCGCCGCGGCGCGCGAGGTGGCGCGCAAGTCCATCGTGTTGCTGAAGAACGATGCGCAGCTGCTGCCGCTCGAAAAGCCGCGCCGCATCCTGGTCACCGGCCCGCTGGCCGATGCTGCTGGCGACCTGCTCGGACCCTGGCACGCGCGCGGCGAGGCGAAGGACGCGGTGTCGGTGTTGAACGCGCTGCGTGAACGAGCTGCCGCGGCGAAGAATGGCACCACCATCGACTATGCCGAAGGCGCCCTGCTGGACGAACGCGGCAATGCCGCTGGCGACGACACGGCGCGTATTGCCGCGGCCGTGGCCAAGGCGCGCGACAGCGATCTCATCATCGCGGTACTGGGAGAACGCGAGCGGCAGAGTGGCGAGGCCAACAACCGCGCGCATCTCGATCTGCCGGGCGCGCAACAGGCGCTCGTCGACGCGCTCGCGGGCACACGCAAGCCCGTCGTCGTGGTGCTGCTCACCGGCCGCGCGCTCGCGGTGCCGGAGCTGGTGAAGGATTCCGGCGCGCTGCTGCATGCGTTCTTCCCCGGCATCGAAGGCGGCCACGCGATTGCCGACGTGCTGTTCGGTGACTACAACCCGGGCGGCAAGCAGCCCGTCACCTGGCCGCGCAGCGTCGGGCAGATCCCGATTCATCACTACGATCCGCCCAACGGCCGTCCCAACATCCCCGAACGCGGCGACTACAAGGCGCACTGGCTCGACGAGCCGGATGAACCGCTGTTCGAGTTCGGCTTCGGGCTGTCGTACAGCAAGTTCACGCTCGAAGGGCTCGAGCTGCCGCAACGCGTGGGCCGCGATGGCAACTTCACCGTACGCGCGCGGCTGACCAACACCTCGGATCGCGCTGGTGACGAAGTGCCCCAGCTGTACGCGCGGCCGCGCGTCGCGAGCGCCGTGGCCGGCAAGCAGCTCATCGCTTACCGGCGCGTGCATCTTGCGGCGCACGAATCCCGGGTCGTCGAGTTCACGCTGCCGACCAGTGCGCTCATGACGCTCGATCCGCAGGATCGCTGGGTGCTCGAGCCCGGCACCTTCGAGATCACGCTGGGCACCAGTGCGCGCGGCGGTCTCGCCGGCACGTTCGAGCTCGATGCCACACCCCGCGCCGCAGCACGCGGCGTCGCGAACCGCTGACGGCCTAACAACTTTCGCGCGGCGTCCGACTACGCCGCATGCACTCCGGCGCGTAGTCCTACGCGCCGCGCCCGGATGTAACGAGATTCCCGCGCGCGTCGGTGCAAGAATCCTTTCCAAGGAAGCGTGTCTTGCTTGTGCACGCTGCGCCGCCGCGACGGGGGATTCCATTGCGCCGCACAGCGCTGCCGTGACTCGCTAGCAACAGTTCGCGAGAGGGATTTCCATGAACCATTTCCAGCGTTCGATTCTCGGCGCCGCGATCGCAGCCGTGCTGACCCCGGCCATCGTCCAGGCGCAGTCGGCCGACGCCACGCTGCGCGGCAAGGCGCCTGCCGACACCGACGTGACGGCGAAGAACGTCGCCACCGGTTTCACGCGCCGCGCGCACACCGGCGCCGACGGCAGCTACACCATCGCGGGCCTGCCACCCGGCACCTATCGCGTCGAGGCCGGCGGCATCCAGCAGGTGGTCACGCTGAGCGTGGCCACGGTCGCCACGCTGAATCTGGGCGGTGAGCAAGTCGCCGAAGTCGCCCCACCTGCCGACGAAGTCACGCAGGAAGTGGTTGTCACGGGACGCCGGCTCACCGAGGTGAAGACCTCGGAAGTCGCCAACGTGGTCTCGACGCACCAGATCGAGACCGTGCCGCAGATGACGCGCAATTTTCTCGAATTCGCGGACACCGTGCCGGGCGTGTCGTTCCAGGTGGATTCCAAGGGCCGGACGCTGATCAACTCCGGCGCGCAGAACCGCAATGGCATCAACGTCTATATCGACGGCGTCGGCCAGAAGGGCTACGTGAAGTCCGGCCTCAGCGGCCAGACCGGCGACACCCAGGGCAATCCCTTCCCGCAGCTCGCGATCGGCGAATACAAGGTCATCACCTCCAACTACAAGGCGGAGTACGACCAGATTTCGAGCGCGGCCATCACGGCCATCACGCGTTCGGGCACCAACGAATTCCGGGGCGAGGCCTTCGGCACCTACACCGCCGACAACTGGCGGGCGCGCACGCCCGCCGAGCGTGCCTCGGATACCAAGACGCCCTCCGAGTCCAAGGAATACGGCGTCGCGTTTGGCGGCCCCCTGATCGAGGACAAGCTTCATTTCTTCCTGACTTACGAGGCCAAGCGCTACATCACGCCGGTCACCGTGGCCGTCGACCACACGCCGCCGCCCGCGGTGCTGGCGAACCTGCCCGCCGATGCCGTCGCGCAGCTCGGTCCCGCCTCCATCGCCTTCGACGAGGACCTCTATTTCGGCAAGCTGGATTGGGAGCCCACGGACGTCGATCGTTTCGACTTCACGGCGAAATTCCGCCGCGAGAACAGCGAGGGCGACCAGGCCGGCATCGGCGTCGCGCAGTCGGCCGCCATCAACACCACCAACAACGAGGACCGCTACGAGTTGTCGTGGAAACGCAATGGCAATGGCTGGCTCAACGAGGTGCAGCTGGGCTACGAAAAGGCTCCCTATCTACCGGAGTTGCGCACCTCGGACACGAATGGCGCGGTGTACACGTTCATCGACAACGGCGCCAACGATCAGAACATGCTGGTCACGAATGGCGCCGATCCGCGCGCTTCCCAGGTCAAGACCCAGAAGGGCTGGTCGGCTGCCGACGTCATCACGTTCACGGACATCGGCTGGATCACCGGCGATCACACCATCAAGGTCGGCGTGAAGTACAAGGACATGGACCTGATCGCCACGGATTCGATCCCGGGGCGACCGGTGTTCTACTACGACGTATCCGCCGCGGGCGCCGCGACCGTTCCGTGGAAAACCGTATTCGCCCTGCCGCTGGAGGGCTACGGCACCACGATCACCACCAACGACAAGCAGTTCGGCGTATTCGCCCAGGACGACTGGGCGGTCAACGACCACCTCACGCTGAACCTAGGCCTGCGCTGGGACGTCGAAT
>Ga0070665_100006259_pt1 | contig 12176 bp, 17 predicted proteins | sample KBSS13metaG_FD_65862 | JGI IMG/M metagenome (GOLD analysis project Ga0070665, IMG submission 65862) | Switchgrass rhizosphere microbial communities from Kellogg Biological Station, Michigan, USA - KBS S1-3 metaG | ecosystem: Host-associated > Plants > Roots > Rhizosphere > Soil ...
ATGAGGCAGGCATATCGATTGCTACACTTGAATTGCTGGCGGACGCTGATGCCTTTCGTTCCATCAGGCTTGATCGCAGGCAGGCATTGTGGGAGATATCGGCATTAAAAGATAAGCCTGCTGGATTGTTTGTCCATCAACCATCAGACAGCGTGTATGAAAATCAGGTCGAATTGCCGCATATGTCGGCGGCAGAACATGTAGTACAGGACTATATGGCTGTGGGCTTGTCATTAAAAGCACACCCGGTTAGTTTCCTGCGGCCACGCCTCGATCAATTGCAGGTGACGACTACTGGTACCCTCAACAATTTCAAGAATGGTGACAAAATAAAGGTAGCGGGATTAGTAACCGTAAGGCAACGACCGGGCACTGCGAAAGGCGTGATGTTCATCACCATTGAAGATGAAACCGGCTTCGCCAACATTGTGGTCTGGGTAAAGGTTTTTGATGCCTATCGCAAAGAGATACTGCAAGGCCATTTGCTCATGGTGGAAGGGACATTGCAAATTGAAGGTGAAGTAATTCACGTAGTCGCAAAACGCTGCTTTGACTTGTCCCGTTTGTTGCAGCAACTACCTAAAGCGAACCGATTGGATGAAGGCGAAATAACGAAAGAAAATAAAAGTACCGCCCCGCCTAATGTCCAGGGCGACCTATTTGCTGTTTCAAGAAACTTCAGGTAAATGCTCCTTAAACAACAAGTTCAATAGCCGGAAGGTTATCGTAGGTGAACGGCTCTGTCGGATCAAGTTTTCCTAAAAAATCACTTGCAACCGTACATGCCGACATTTCCTGGTAAGGGTACTGAGTCGCGGCAATCTCGAGGATTTCCTGCTCGCTCAGATCTTCACTTATCCAACGCCAGGCCAGTTCATCGCTGAGAATGGTAGGCATGCGTTCTTTGGAATTGTGAACCTGCTTCATGAGCGGATTGGCAACGGCGGTTACCAGTGCAACTGTATTGGCCATTTCACCGGTCTCCTTATCCGTCCAGGGATTCCATATTGCCGCCATATAGAAATATTCATGTTCACGCAAGCTCACGTAGTATGGATATTTATCCGGCGTCTTTAATTTTTCTCCGGTCTTCTTATTGGTCCGATACACGTGCCGCCAATCGAAATAGCCGCTCGAAAGTACCAGGCAACGGCGATTTTTTGCCGCATCGTAGAACATAGACCGGCGACCACTTCGCTCGCTTACAAACAGGTTTTCTGACTTCGCGTTGAGTTGAGGCTGGCCCGGTACATATTTACCATTCGTATCTTTATAACCCTTACGCATGCGGTTTACTTCTTCCCGCGTATTTAAATAATTAGGGATAAAGCCCCACTCCATCTGCACAATATCGAAGTTTGTATTGCCCTCAGTAGCCACCACTACTGCTACAGGAGTGTCGGTAAACCCACTGATCACACCCTTGTTTAAAAAATCATAGTTTTTTGTAGCCCTTTCAAGGGCCATTAACCGGATAAATTCTTCCCTGCTAACTTTTTGACCGTTATAATAACACATATGCCTATTTTTCTAAGTTATCAATGATCGCACCAATTTCTTCGGCTTCTCTTTGCATCCCCTGTGGAATAGATGTCCAGAACTCTTTACCGCCGCTTTTCAATGCCCGCGTTAAAACAAGCGGCTTTTTCTCAGGGGACGAAGAGACATAATATACTTCTGCACCCTTAACACTGCGCTTACCTATTTTCACGCGGTGGCCCCGGTAAATGGCCTCCCAATCCATATTTTCCTTTTCCATAACAGGTAATTCTAAAATACGAAAAAAAAAAATAAATAGACCCTCGCATTGCTATTATATTTGCGCATGGAAACAGCATTTATTATTGAGACCGAAAACTATAGGTTCCAGTTCCTTTCTATGAACGCAAAACGGGCGCAGCTGTTTCAGGTTTATGTAGATTATCAGGGTCAAAAACGACGCTTTCACTTTAAAGAAGACGGCAACGGTGCTTTTGTGTTTGCCATGAGAGAGGATTGCCCTCCGGAGATTTTAAGGCATGAGCAGGAACTTTCTGACCATATAGCTGAACTTGCTAAACAAGTCTAAAAAAACACACTATTTGTAGCGCAGGCCGTTTCCTTTCAGGCCGCGCTTTTCGCTGCAATCTTCGCTGAAGGATTTCCACTTCAATCGCTAACGGGTAGAAGGTCCTAATCCTGTATTCAATTTTTCAATCGAAACGGACAAAAAGGGCAGCGAAGTTTGTGTCCGTATTACTTCCCTTCATCCAGGTTGCCAAAAGACTACGGCATAATGTAAAAGCTCGTTCCTCACTTTTCCACCCTTCGGGACTTATTCCGTTTCCTTTTGGCCTCTTTGCGGACACACTTCCTGTGCTTTCTTTTTTTCCGTTTTTTCTTTTGAAAAATGGCTTTTCGGGGAAAGGGGCGAGAAAGAGAGTAAACAAACAAATTATTCACTTTTTAATCGCAAGCAAAATGCAACAGATCACAGGAAGAGTAACAGCAGATGCCATCGTAAAAACTTTAGATGGCGGTAAGGAGGTAGTCAGCTTCAGCATTGCCGACAACGAAACTTACAAACCCAAAGGACAGGACGAGCCTGTACAAATTTCTACCTTTTTTAATTGCTCCTATTGGGCGCACACGGGCGTGGCCAAAGTATTGCGCAAAGGTGCAGTCGTTCAGGTGAACGGTCGTGTCAGTGCAAGACCTTACAGCACCAACACAGGCGATGCAGCAGCCTCTTTGAATTTACATGCCAACCGTATCGAGGTATTGGCCTATTCAAATGACAAGGGCAACGATACGGCAAAAGACAAAAAGAAAGGCCAACAAAATACGCCCGCCTCAAAGGCTGACGAGGAAACAAAGGACGACCTGCCGTTTTAAAACGACTGATAAATAACCCGATTATTCATTTCAAAATTCAAACAAGATGTCACACGATATAAATTTCAATGAGCATACAGGGAAACACAGTATTTTCAGTGTACAACAAAAGGCATGGCATGGCCTTGGGCAAATCGTCAGCGATTACCCTACCAGCCAGGAAGCCATTCAACATGCGGGGCTTGATTACGAAGTAGCTAAGGCTCCGTTATTCACTACTGGACATGGGCTTTCAATTGGGGAAGATGGAATGGTTCAATCCAATACTACCCTTTCTGTTCCTGATTATTTTGCAACCATCAGAACTGATAACAATGCCGTTTTAGGCGTTGTGGGTAAGGATTACGAGGTTGTTCAAAATCGTGATGCGTTCAGCTTCTTTGACAGTATCGTCGGCGGGGATGGTATCTTCTACGAGACCGCAGGGGCTTTGGGAAAGGGAGAACGCATCTTTATTACGGCTAAACTCCCCGACTATATCAGGGTGGGCGCAGACGACCTGATTGAGAAATATTTGTTTCTCTCTACTTCACATGATGGCAGTGGCAGCATAACAGCAGCTTTCACGCCTATAAGGATTGTTTGCGCAAATACGCTTAGTGCTGCCATGCACAATAAGTCCAACACCATGCGCATACGCCATACCTCCAATGCAAAGCAGCGTTTGGAAGATGCACACAAGCTGATGGGTATCTCCAGTAAACTGAGCCTGCAAATGGAGGCTTTGTTCAATTCGTGGTCAAAAATCTGCATCACAGATAAAGAGGTGAAGCAATTAGTGCAGGCTGCATTAGTACCCAATAAGGAGGTATTGCAAAAACTAAGGGAGGGGGACGAAGATGAACTATCCACCTGCTTTATCAATATGTGCGATACTGCTTTCGAATATGCCATGAGCAACGAAACGCAGCAAATGCCCACAACCAAAGGCACGCTGTTTGGCGCTTATAACGGGGTGACGGGCTATTTCCAGAACGTTCGCAGGTACAAAAATGATGAAGCCAAAGTGAAGTCCATCCTCCTGGGCGGCACTGCCAGTATCCGCACACAGGCTGCATTCAATCTCTGTACAGGCTTCGCAAAGAACGGCGCGGAAATATTCAAGTTCAATTGACAACCCGATGCAGGGGCAATGCCCCTGCATCGTTTAAACTTCCATCATGAAACCGATAGACGAATTAACCAATATAGAAAAGGGCAAACTTTTATTCCAGTTATTCCCGAACGAGATACCCGCATTTATAGATTTTCTCGCTGCCATGTGTGAGACGAGCATTGAAAACGAGCAAGAGGACAGGGCTGCATGGAGCAACGGGCTGATTACCTATGATTTTTGGCTGGCACAGATTGTACAGGTACAACAGCATATCACAAAATATGGCGCAGGACTGAAACTGAATGAGCGCCTGTTTTCCGAAGTGTTGTTCGCGGGCTATCCTGCCATGTTTACGGTGCATTGCCTAAGCGTTTGCACCACGATTAAAAAACATCCCAACAAAAAATTCAGTCAAACCATTGATTTATTATTTAACCCTTAATCCAAATACGCATGAATTTCTTTCAATCCATCATAGCCCTGCAGGTTGCAGGGGACTGGAAAATAAATATCGCCAAAGACGGCTCGGACAAACTGATCGTATCGGTACTGTTCTACAACGAACAGGTCGGGGACGATGCCCGAAAAATCATACCGCCCATCTTATTGAAAGGCACTGCCGAGGAATTGGACGAGGGCTTTTTTAACGCTATCGAACAGCCTGTAAAAGAAACAGCAGCCCTATTTTTAAACATGGAGCAGTTCTTAAAACAAAAGGAACAGGCGAAAATCCAATCCCAAATGGAAAAGGACAAAAACGAGAAAGCGGAAAAAGAGCGTAAGGAAAAGCAAAAACGCTGTGAGGAAGCCTTGAAAAAAGCAGAGGAACTGGAAGCGGAGGGCAAGTTCAGGGACGCATGGATGAAAGTGCCCGACCCTGCCGATCACCCTGAACAGGCGGAGGCTTTAAAGCAGCGCAAATCGGAGCTTGCACAAAAATTTGCTCCTGACCTTTTTAATGTTGACGCTAAATAAAACGATCATGTTAGTAACAAGCAGACTACAGCGGGTATTCCTTTTCAAGGATAAGGAACAGGAGATAAGGCTTGCCGACCCATCGGGCAGCTATAGCCCCGAAATGGCGCTCAACTTCTATGCGCAGACCTACCCGATACTGACCACAGCAAAAATAGAAGGCCCTGAAATCGTAGATGATGAAATTACCTATCGATTTATTTCCACCATCGGCACAAAAGGTTAAAACAATGAAATCAATTAATAACACGGGCAGGGTAATCCTGCCCAAAACGAAACGGCAATGGCAACTATATCAGCAGTTAGCACAATGGGCAGAAAACCTCGACAGGCGACAGGACGCAGCACAAATAAAAAAAGACAGGAGACGGGCTACCCCTCCCGACTTGCTGCCAATGGTTTTTTGAAGCAGGCGTTTTTGCCGCTTTATGAGTGTGGCCAATATTTGCCCGAACAAGGCAAGGTGGAACAGGGACTAAAAGCATCCCTGTCCATCTTGTCCGAAAAAGGAATAGAGGTGATTGTTGATTATAAAAATAAAAATTATCCTTATAACATACTACTGGCGCAGGTAGATTTACAACGACAACTCGAAACAGACAGCGACTGCTATGAACTCATGGTGGCAACAGATGATGCCGACAATATTTTTTTAGCAGGGCGGGAGGTGTACGATACGGGGACAAGTTTTTATTTCATCCCCGTATTTCCGCTGTACCGACTTATAAAACAAAAGAAACACAGGCAATCGGCAGACTTATTATTGTCCGTGTTCGCTTACCTCTATCATATTGTCGGCATACCCTATTACAGGGACAGCCATTCCGCGCTCAACTATTATTATGAAATGACGGAGGAATGGCTGCGTGATGATATAGACAGCTATGACCTTGAAGACCAATACAGGCAGCTATCAGAACTAAACAAGGCGAACTATTTCGGTGACCTGCTTCATCGAAAAATGTACAATAGCATCCATCTGAACAGGATGAGTGAACGGATTGCCTGTTTTAAGGCGCATTGTGACTTTGACCTCGATTGTCTGCACATCGCCCAATCCTTTTACAATTTATCGCAGCAGTTCCCGAATGCGGGTGTATTCGACCATATCTCTGAAATGGATGCTGATATAGATGCTGACGATCAGGTTGTCAGGGCGGAGCAATACATTTCTTTCATTGCCGATAACGAGGGTTGGTTATATGAAAGCATTGCAGACACACTCAATAACGAGTTTAATGAATGCGGCTCTATGGAACAGCCAACCGTAACGGAAATCTTTACAGCGGAGGCTAAGAACAATGCCTCAAACCTTGACTTTGAGAAGCAGCTATTCCCGCTGATAGCTGATTTATGCAGTCTTTTAAATGAAATCAAATGAACGACATAAGCAAATCATTCGGTAGCCTCTACCATCCTTTTAAAGCCATTATCCTTTACAGGGAAAAGCAAGGGGACAAGAAATTGTATGTGGAAAGTTATGACATGAACAACCAGGGTTATCCCATCAATGCCCATCCGCTTAGCGTTAAAGAAGGCATTTCACTTGCGGAAGCTTTATACACTGGCGGGGAACTGGAGCAGCAGTTTTTACAGCCCACGGGCTTACTACCCAAAAACGTTATCTACCTGAAACATGGAAGGCTCGGTTATGCTGTGTGGCATACCCCTGCCATGAGGGTTAACCTGTTATTTAAAGTAGATTTAGGTATACCATCAGGCATCGCAGCTATTCCAGACTTGCTGTGGATGGCTGATGGCGAACGCTTAAATATCTATGCGCTAAAGAAAGGCGCGTCATTGGAACTGGACACCCCACTCTATCATGCACCATTTTTCAATGTCCATCCGAACGGCAATGTTTGTATGGGGACGGTAAACGTAGACATACAATCGCAATGCTCCCTTGAAGTATTGATGCAGCAATGGCAGCACTATTTTTTAAACAGCTATTTCAGTCACCTGATATTGCAAAGCAGTCCTGTAAAAGGCAATATCGTCCAGCTTTGGACAAGCCTTGTCGGTACTAAGAAAACCTTCCCTCAATCACAGCTTGTAAAGAACGGGCGAACCATTAAAAACTTAATCAGATGAACCAGTTACCATGTATCCATTTTACGGACAACTATCTATTACATCCCTACAATCCAGTAACCCTTAACCTGATTGGTGCAGGGGGGACAGGCTCGCAAATGCTCGCAGCGCTTTCAAGGATGAACCATTCTTTGATTGCTTTAGGTCACCCAGGTTTGCAGGTCACGCTCTATGATGATGACAAGGTGTCGGCTGCAAACTTAGGACGCCAACTTTTTGCCGAGTGCGAGATAGGCTTGTATAAATCCGTTGCACTGATCAACAGGCTGAACCGTTTCTTCGGGACAGACTGGAAGGCAGTAACAAAAAGGTTTAGCATGAAAACCCTGCGTAAGGAGCTAAACAACGGCGCTGCCAACATTACCGTAAGTTGTGTCGATACGGTGGCTTCCCGTTACGAGATCGCCAGTGTTTTAAAGGAACATGGCTGTGTCAAAAATGTACGCGATAAAATTTTATACTGGATGGATTGCGGTAATGCGCAATTTACAGGGCAGGTTATTCTTTCCACTTTAATGGAAATAAAACAGCCTGATTCCAAACAATTTTCGCCCGTTGCAGCCCTGCCTTTAGTTACTGATGAATTTAAACTTTTGCTCGATAATGAAGTCGACAACAATGAGCCAAGCTGCTCGCTCGCGGAAGCATTGGAGAAACAGGATTTATATATTAATTCCACCATCGCCAACCTTGCCGGCTCTTTGCTTTGGCAACTATTCAGGGAGGGGATGGTAGAGAACAGGGGCTTCTTTGTGAACCTCCGCGATTTTAGGGTACAGCCTTTAAAGGTAGCCTGACAATGGGAAGCGACCTGTTTCAAGGCGCTTCTTTTCTTTGTCAGACGCAACGGAAAGAAAAGAAGCAAAAGAAAATGCGTTAAGGATTTTATAAACTAAAAGGTTATTTTTCGATTTTTGGTTAAACTTGTAAAAAGGAGACAACGATGGGAATGATGATTTTGGGAGTGCTGGTTTTGCTGATAGGCATAGGACTCCGCTACAGCTATGGGAGAAGCCGCTATAATAAGCGCTTTGAACCGATCAAGGTAGTTTCTTACGAACGGAAAGTAATGTCCGATACGGGTCAGGAATTAAAATTCTTCCTTTACATCGCCTGTATCATTGTTGGGTTGATCCTTTTGACAATGGGTTATATCATCCATAAAGACCCTCATGGGAACGACCTGAAAAGGCCGACCATTTCTGCTGCAATAAAGTCACACTAAACTGTAAGGCCGCCAGCACATCCTGCTGAAGAGCTGGCCTTTCGCAGTGACAGCCAGATACCCGAAAAGGTATCGCTACCCTTTTCCAAAATCCTTTTGCCTTTTCAGCTAACAGGCTGTAAACATTAAAAAAACAAAATTGCCTGACTATTTTTCAATAGAAATTTGCGTTGCATCTTTAATGACGATCTCCGGCTTCCCCTTATACATTTGCTGTACACCCCGCACACATATTCTTTTGCCATTGAAATAATCGACGGGGTTGCCGCCAAATTGTTGACCTACTTTCTTATGGATGACTACCGTTAGTTTTTGATTTGGATAGGCAGCCCCAAGATTTAATAAGGTCATTCCTGAATTTGCAAAATATCGGCCACTATATACTTTATCACAGATCAGGTTCGGGCTATCTACTTTGGCTGTTAAGCGGCCGGATTTATCTGCCTTATAATTCATGAAGATTTCGTTCAGGATAGCGGCCAGCCTGATCCCTGCCCGTTCGATCCTTTCCTCTATTATCGGCAAATGCTGCCTGTAATAATTATCATCAATAGAACGACTATGCATTCCATCTATTTCGGCATATAAACGGCTGCTGATCTGGTAGCTTTCCCATGCCCAATCTAAGGGCGTGCTGTGCTCCCAAGCATTAATTTTCTGTTGGCTCAACTGGTCGTATTGCTCCGCCATTTGCGCCTCGCTCAATCCTTGCCTTTCAATTAGTTTCGTATCCCAAAGACTATGCAGGTTCGTTCCCTTGCCATTGAAATTGACTTGTATCGTGTTGCCGCCCTTTTCTTCTGCCCGGCTAATGTGCATCGGCTGGTGGATGTCACCTACGAAATGGATCAGGAATTTTAGCGCTTCAGTTTTCTGTTCCCTGGCGGCTGCATTATCTCTCAGCACGGCTTCCATTTTGAGGATTTCACTATACACGTTGTCCTGCTCCATGCCTTTTACGGTACTTGTGAACGCCGAATGGTTCAGACCCAAAGGAAGATTTAGGAAATGCCAGGATGCTGTCTTACGATACGAGCTTTGATTTCTTATTTCATCCGCCCAGGTGCTTGCTTCCGCCATGCTTTCACCATTCAGTAAGTCGGCCACCGCAGCCTTTGCTCCGGGATTCAGATGGCGTTGCGCAATGTCGGCAATTGTTCGGTGGCCGGTAACGCCCCAGGAAATAAAAACAAGTGAAAGTATGCAGATGCCAATGCTGGCGATGATCTTTTTCATGCCCAAAGATAAGGCGCCAGTGTTATGGAAGAATTGTGAAAGGACTAAAAAAATAACGCCCCCAATCACTCGCTGAACGGGGGCATTAACCTAAACCTTATCACAATTTGTGTGAGATTTCAAATATAACATTTAGATTGTATATCCAAGCAGGATGTACACTTTGTCACTTGCTGTTTAGACTTTTGAGCTTCTCACTCAATTCGCTGAGTCCCGCTTTTTGCAGGCAGTCCTCTGATATCTTTGAAAGCTCTGCAAAAATCTCTTTTGGAACGTTCGCCAACAGGCCACCCGCTTCCTCATCACCCTTGCCGGTAAGCCCTCGTTGTATTACATTACTGAGCAGCAGCACATGCTTCCTCGACATCTTGAGATCAATCTTCACCATTTCATTCATTCCGGGACTACTCAATACCGTATCAAATACTTTTCCCGCTTCACTTGCTGTTAGCATACCATTTAATTTAAGTGTAACAATATTGTTTTCAGTGCTAATGTAAAGAAGGCATGTACATCCATCTGCAGCTCTTTAAAATTTAAAGGGCTGCGGTCGAAACGGACGGCACTCGGTAATTTCGTATCACAACCGAACGGTGGAGGATGAAGGTGATGAAAGAGAAGTTGAAAGGTGTCTCCTGCAATACAGCAAATCAAATTGACATTGTAAGCTATCTTACAGATTGCGGCTATGAGCCGGTGAAAGTTAGAGGGGAGGACTACTGGTACCTATCCCCATTACGGAATGAAAACACAGCTTCTTTCAAAGTCAATCGGCAGCTTAACAGGTGGTATGATCATGGCATCGGCAAAGGAGGGAAACTGGTCGATTTGGGTATTGCTCTTTTTGACTGCAGTGTCGCCGAATTCCTTGAAAAACTAACTGCATCTGTTTTTTTTCACAAGCCCCCGCAACTTCCTTTTGCGCAAGTTGAAACCACCCCGGCCATCAAGATAACTGAGGTAAAACCGATCCAGTCGCCAGCCTTACTAGCTTACCTCCGTTCAAGGAAAATCAGCATTGAGATAGCCCTTGAATATTGCCACCAGGTCCAGTATTCCATTGGCCCAAAATCCTTTTATGCTTTGGGCTTGCAAAATGATGCGGGAGGCTTTGAGTTGCGCAGCAAATATTTTAAGGGCAGCAGCAGTCCAAAGGATCTCAGGCTGATTAAAAATGGCTTTGACCAGCTTTGTATTTTCGAAGGCTTTTTTGATTTTCTGTCCTTTCTAACCCTAACCAAAAGTCATCAAACCAATGCCGATTATCTTGTCCTCAATAGCCTTTCCTTTTTCGGGAAAGCGCTTCTGCTATCCACCGAATACACTGTAAAACGCCTGTACCTCGACAGGGACAAAGCCGGACAAAATTGCAGTCTCCAGGCCATTGCTTTAAATAAAGATTTTATAGACGAAAGCAAGCTTTATAAAGGCTATAAAGACCTTAATGATTTTCTGGTTTATGAAACAGCAGATTAATAAAGACCCTATCATGGAAAAAGCGAGAAGAATGGTCGAAAGCATTTCCCTTTCATGTGCTTGCCCTAAAGCACCGGAAACCATAATGATGAATAATAATAAAGACCTTAAAATCAATACGACAGTAAAGATTGCTGTGGTTTTTGCAATCGGCCAGATGTACGGTTGTCGGACAACCGGATCTGGCCGCCGTCCACTCGGAACTCGTTGGCGGGATCTGTGAGCGATTTTTTAAGTATTTGAAAGACTTAAGTGAAGATGGAAGGTGATGGAAAAATCAAATAACAACAAAGTAAAACACATCGACGTGCGGGTCTCAGTCGAAGAATACAATAAGATTTACAAGCATTTCAAAGCAACTACTTGTCAGAAGCTAAGCGAATATGCTCGTAAAATATTGCTAAGTAAGCCGGTCATCAGTACCTATCGAAATCAGTCCCTCGATGACTTAATGGCAGAACTGATTAAGCTACGCACAGAATTAAATGCTATTGGGAATAACCTTAACCAGGCGGTAAGAAAGCTCCATTTGCTCAACCAAACAGGACAGTTACAGTCATGGATCATAAGGTATGAAACAGACAATGAACGCCTGTTGCAAACCACTCAAACCATTGAACAACTTATCAATAAAATGGCCGATTTATGGTTGCAATAATCCATGTCAGCAAGCGTTTTCAAAACGTTTTAAACTACAATGAAAAGAAGGTAAGCGAACAGGTCGCGGCTTGCCTTGAGGCCGCGAACTATCCAAAAAATGCAACCGATTTAAGCTTCAGCCAAAAGCTAAAACGCCTGGAAAATCAGGCCAGCCTGAATGAAAGAACGAAGGTAAACTGCGTTCATATCTCTTTGAATTTTGATCCGTCCGAGCAATTTACCGACTCACTTTTAAAAGACATTGCTGCCGAATACATGGATAAAATTGGCTTCGCAGGACAACCTTATTTACTATACCGCCATAACGACGCAGGGCATCCGCATGTCCATATCATAAGTACTAACATCAGGAACGATGGCAAGCGGATAGAGCTGCATAACCTTGGGAAGAACCAGTCCGAAAAAGCACGTAAAGAAATTGAATTGAAGTATGGATTGATGCGTCCCGAGGATAGTAAAAATAAGCAGCGATATGATTTAAACCCGGTGAATGTACAAAAGGTTATGTATGGAAAAGCAGCAACCAAACGGGCGGTGACG
>Ga0070665_100006260_pt1 | contig 12176 bp, 17 predicted proteins | sample KBSS13metaG_FD_65862 | JGI IMG/M metagenome (GOLD analysis project Ga0070665, IMG submission 65862) | Switchgrass rhizosphere microbial communities from Kellogg Biological Station, Michigan, USA - KBS S1-3 metaG | ecosystem: Host-associated > Plants > Roots > Rhizosphere > Soil ...
AGGCTTGTCCGAGCCCCCCTCGCCGGCGCGATGAGGAAACCCATCATCGCCGGCAAAGATCCAACGACAATCCTGCGACCAGCCCGGGCGCGACAAGTTGGTTCGTGAAGTCGCCAGCTGCCGCGGCAGCCGCTCGTTGATATCCTCGATGTAGATCGCCGGAGCGCCCGAGGCGCTCGAATCAAACGCGATCCGCTGTCCATCCGAGCACCAGCTCGGCATATCCGTGAACGGACCGTTGAAGGAAGTCAACCGCAGCGGATCCGCGCCCGCCCCATCGGCCAGCCAGATCTCCGTGCTCCCCGAGCGATTGGATTGAAACGCGATGTGTGAGCCGTCATGCGAATAGCGCGGATTGCGTTGCGCCCGCGTGGAGTAAATCAGCTTCGTAGCCGACATCTCAGGATGCTCCGCCGTCAGATCGACCCGCCAGATATTGGTGATGTTTTGACCGCGTACGTACGCGATATGCGAGCCCCTCGGCGCCACTGCGGGCGCAGAACCATCCTCCCCGAAGGGAAGCTGGCTCAACTGACCCTCCAGAGTCACTTCCCACAACTCCCCACCGGCGCCGGTGTCATTGGAAAAGACGATCCGACGTCCGTCCGCAGCCCAAGCGAGCCCCTGCGGATCTCCCATCATCGAGGTCAGCCGCCGCAAAGACCCATCCGCCAGACCCACTGTATAGATCGTGTACACGCCCCAGCTCGTCGTACAAACAACCGCGAGTTGGGTCCCATCGGGCGAGAACGCGGGCTCCAACTCGTCCAGACATTCGGGTTCCGGCCTCAGCGGCTCACTCTGCAGCGTATCCAGCGACACCAGATGGATGCGCGGCGCGCCAGTCGGCCCGTAGGCCGGATAGGCGATCCGCTTGCCATCCGGTGACCAACTGAGCCGGATCAGATGCCCCACCGCGACGTCTGCGCTGACAACCAACCGCTCGAGTCCCCCGAGCGCCGGAACGACAAAAATCCCGGCGTTGTCGTCCGTCCACCTGACAAAGGCGATCGATCCCCCATCGGGGGACCACGCCGGCACGATGGCTTTTGCCGCAGACCGGGTCAGCCGCAACAGCCGCTCCGACCCGATCTCCTTCACGTAAAGATCATACAGCCGCTCGTCACCGGTCTCGCCATTCCACGCGAAGGCAATATGGCTGCCATCCGGCGAGAAGGTAGGCGCCAGCTCCTGTCCGGGCAGACTTGTAAACGGCACGACTTCACGATGCGGGGGCAGTTCCGACAAACCCGCTGACCTACGTCCCAACGCAAATATTCCGCCCGCGACCAGGGCTAGCGCCGCGAGACCTGCCAGGAGCACCAGCCCTTTCCGCGCGGTACTCACCGGCCGACGAGTTGCGAGCCCGGTCGCTCCCGGCCAAGCCCTATCGTCCTTCGCCTCCAGCTTGCCCCTCGCGGAGGGAGCCACGCTCCCCATCGGATCGGCCCCGTCGGGAGCCGAATCGCCAAAGTGGGAAGGAGTAACCCCCGAGCCTGACCCCGGGCGAACATCCGGGCTTGGATTCCCAGAAACGACGGAACGCTCAGGAGCAACGCCCGGCCCGAGACCCTCCGTTGCTGCCCCTCCCGGGTCGCGCGCCGGATCCCGCTCAACATGACCGATGAAGCGATACCCGCGCCTGGGAAGCGTCTCAATGAACCGCGGCTTCTCCGCCGAATCGTGCAAGGCCTCACGAAGCCGATTAATCGCCGCGTTCAGGCTCTGGTCGTACTCCACGCACGTCCCGTTCGGCCACAACCCGGCCCGCAACTCCTCGCGCGTCACCAGTTGGCCCGGCTTGTCCAGCAACATTGCCAGGACCTGAAACGCCTGATTCGGCAACCGCAGCCTTCGGCCCGCGCGCAGCAATTCGCCAGTGTGCAAGTCCGCTTCAAAGCCATCGAAGCGAATGCGCTGAGGAGCAGAGCTCGAAGAGCTCGGAGATCCTGGGAAACTCATGGGAAGGCCACGAATGGGGCGGTTCTGTCGGCCGCTGAACGCTTCAAATTTCGATTGCCACCAAACACATGCGTGGTGAGGCGAATGTAATGCACGCCTCAGACCGAATCAATTGCGCCCACCGACGCAAATCCACCTGCCATTGAGCCAACCGACCCGCCAGGCGCTCCCAAGTGCCCTCAACCCCACCTCCCCGCTTTCCGCGGAAACTCCGTCCCCCCGAAAGCGCTCCCCAGCGCGATCGGGAGCGCACAACCATGCCTCGCCGGATTAAGTCATCTCCTTGCATGACCTGACCACCCGTCAGCTCACCCTGCTCGTCTATCTCCATGAGATCCGTCATTTGGACGATATAGACGTCTGCCGGGATATCGGAAGGGCTTCCGGTAAATAATCCCATGTCGCGCCCATGCGCCCCGAGGCGGCAGAGCACTCCGCTTCCGGGAAAGGACCCCAGCAGCGAGATGGAAATGTCAGCCAGCAAAGCGCTCCAGGAAATGCAGCAGGCCTACCTCAATCGCCTCATTCCGACGCACCAGGTGCGGCAAGTCAGTTGGTCTGGTGGCTCAACGCAAGTCATCGAAGCCGGCGCCGGGCCAGCGCTCCTGTTGATCCACGGCGGTTTGGGAGAGGCGTTTCAATGGGCTCCCCTGATACCGCTCTTATCGCGCAACCATCGCGTGCTCGCCGTCGACCGACCCGGCCACGGCCTCGCCGATCCCTTCGATTACCACGCGGTCGAGCTGCTGGCCTTTGGCGCCCGCTTCTTCAGCGAAATATTGGACTCCCTCCAACTGAGCTCAGTCCCGCTGATAGGCAACTCAATGGGCGGCTTGTGGGCAACCGGCTGCGCACTCGCGCACCCCGAGCGCGTCTCGCATCTGTTTCTGGTGGGCTCTCCTGCAGGCGTGCAACGCGAGATTCCCATGCAGCTGCGGCTGGCAACGCTACCGATTTTCCGATCGCTCGTAAGGAGCGGAATGAGCCGCCCCACCCGTGAGGGAGTGCGCACATTCTGGAAGTTGCTCGTCGCGCATCCTGAGCGGCTCGACAACGACTTTCTCGATCTCTCCGCGGCCAGTCAGCTCCGCAACCACCCGAGTTGGCTCACGATGCTAGATGCCGCCGTGAATGTGCGCGGAATGAAATCCCACCTTCTGCTGCAGCAACGCTGGTGAGATCTGAAAGTCCCCACCACCTTCATCTGGGGTGACAAGGATGCCTTTTCACCCCTGACTGTGGGCGAAGCAATCGTTTCAACGCATCCCAACATCCGCATGGTTCGTATCCCCGATGCCGGACACGCACCCTGGTTCGACGACGCCAGCAGCGTAGCAAAAGCCCTGGAAAACGGACTCGCCCACTCATCCCCCTGAGCCGGCGACAAGCTGATTTGTAATCAGGGGGTCGGGGATTCGAGTCCCTCTGCCGGCATATCTACCCCTCCCGTGGGTCTCCGCCGAAACCAACACCATCCCCCTGAAAACCCTGGATTTCCCGTGAAATCTGCTGCTGTCAGGTCTCGGGCTGACCATCGACAGGGTACCATAGTCGAGGGTAGATGCTAGGGGTACCCCGGCTACGGCCGATCTCCCGTACCCCACATGCCCACGCTGACAGAAGTGCAGATCCGGGCTGCGAAACCCCGGGAAAAGCCTTATAAGCTGTTCGATAAGCGCGGGTGGTTCCTGCTCGTCACCCGCTTGTGGCGGCTCAGGTATCGGTATGCCCAGGTCGAGAAGCTGCTGTCCCTCGGCGCAGTATGTCCAATTTATTGATTGATACCAAACTTTTCCGCTCGGTATCGAGTGGGACGTCGCAAAGACGAGGCATGTCGCCCAACAATGATGTTGGGCGCACAACGGGTTCATGTACACCCAGCGCACTCACTATTAGGGCGACTACAGAAAACCTCGAAGTCGCTAGAATGGCTACGGCTTGCAAGATCCTGAGCGGAAGACGTCTAGTGGCAATGGTTTAGACAAATACTGCAGGCGAGACGCCGAACCGTCTGGCAAGTGCGCGCGCTTGGCCAGCGTTTATTTCGCGCTTGCCGTTCAGCACCTCGCTGATATTTGACGAAGAGCCAAAAAACTGTACGAGATCTGTTTGGCGCAGGCTGTGTTGCTCCATGAGCAACTGTAGAACTGTCGGCGGCTCTGCATCCGGAATGTCGATATTGCGCTCCTCATAGTCGCGCACGAAAAACGTCGCGATATCGAGCAGGCCCATGAGCGGGTGGGTCTCGCGGTCACGGATCTCCTCGACGAGCTTGTTCATGAGGTTGGCCATAGCTCGATAATGGCGCTCGCTGTCGATCGTGCGGAGCTTAACGGGGGTTCGCGTCTGGAATTCCCGCCAAGCCAGCTTGAGTGCGTCAAGGCTGTGCTTGGCGGTGCGGGGGTGTCGCAGGTGGTCATGACTCGGCATGCTGGGCGAGCTCTTCCCGAACAATATTCCTGACTTCCTCCGCTGTGGCTGGGCGGTCGTTGTTAGCGCCGTACTGGGAAAGAGCCTCGTTAATTAGTGTTTGATAGCCCTTTCCGGTTCTCTCTGATTCGGCCTTGAAACGCTGCAGCGTTTTATTGTCGAGGTAAATGGTGATGCGTGTCTTGCCGGCGTTGGATAGAACAGCGCCGCGCTTACCACGCGAAAAATCATATTCCTTCTTCATAAGCTCTGCGTTCCTTCGGTTCGGCCTTGCGAACCGAGATTAGTCGGACGTCCGCGTCCCGTTGAGTCCAAACGACCACCATTACGGAGCCGAACACGTTCGCTCCGATGGTCACCCACCGAGCCTCGCCCTCGGCGGAGTCGTCTTCGACAGTGATCGCAAGAGTATCTCGGAGGACGCCGTCGCCTTCGGAGAGCGAGACTCCGTGCTTCGCGATATTGGTCGCGTCTTTCCTAGCGTCAAATTCAAGGCTCATATGAGTATATGCATATTGTGCATACGTTGCAAATTGGATTGGTAGGGCTGGTGGCGAGCGGGGGCGTCGGGTCGGCACAGATGCATATATACATCAAGTGGGATGCATGTGTGCCGGGGTACTCAAAATAATTTCCGTCGGCGTTCCTTATCATCTGTTGACTTGGTTACCCGTCCTTTGTTGGTCAATCGCGTACTGAGTTGTCGTGGAAGCTACCGTGTGAGTTCGTGCGTCCGATTTCGCACGTCTTGTTGCACGGGCTTTTTGAGCATGTGTTGCTGTAGATGCTGGACGAGTGCTGTTGCGAGGTGTTCTCTGTCCGTCAATACGCGCGGCAGGTGGCGTGCAAACTGACGTACCTCGCTTACGAGAATTACTTCACCTTGAAAGTCCAGGGAATCGGCGACGTTGAGCTAACCTTGTAGAATGCCCTTTCGGGTTTCCAGCAAGCGACTTCGTGCCGGATCGTGAAATGAGCCGGTTTCTCGCCTAGGTTGATGCCCGTCTCGCATCTGACAGTGAAATCGCGAGCGTCGTCTAAGGTTGCTTCAACGTAGTTATTGCTCAGGGCCCCCATTCCGAGGGCATTGGCATTCCGTTGCTCAGTCAGGACGCGAGGACATGCTGGTCGTGCTCGATTCTCGTGCAAAACCATGGGCTCTCGATCGTGCGGGTCTGCAGGCTACTGAGGCTGTCGCCAACGGCGTACGCTCGGCGAGCCTCACCATGCAAGCAGCAGTCGGATACTTGGGAGTCAGCACTCGAGAACAGGGCCGTAGCCGCGAGTTAGGGCTCGATGCGCAGCGGCATGTGCAGCGGGCCCGTGAGCGCGCATCGAATCGCCATCCGATCTCCGCAACAAGGGGTCCTTCGTCGCCGCCCTGACCATCGCGTGATCGATATTCAATCCCGACCCTCAGGAGGGGGATCAGCGTGCAGCACCGACCTGTGCGAGAGTCTGATCAACGATTTTCGCTACAACCCGATCCTCTTCGTAAAAGCCGTGTAGTATCGAGTTTTTCCAACTTCCCGTCGCCAAGAGAGTTTTCGTGTTGGCGTCGAATACCATAATGTCAAAGCTGCGTAGATACATCTTGATATCCCATCTCCAATCGTCCGCATATCGCACTATCAACTGCGCATCCCCCATCACAGTGCCTTCCGGACCGGCGGAGACTCCCAATCCGTGACGGAGCATTTCCCGCTGAAGCAGAGCGTCCATGTCTGCGCTGCGATCCCCGTGTGTGACTATGAACGCAGTCTGATAGGTAACTCGCTTCGCGGCCGGGTTAAGGACGACGCCGGATGATGTCGCGCATCCTGCCAATGAGACTAGGATGAGAGCTGCTAAAGCGGTCAGGTCTCGACGCATGCGGTTGACCTCGGAATGGGAAAGCACTTTGCGATAATGGACTATACGCTCCGGATCGCCAGCTGCCGTGATTGCCGCCGCAAAGAGGACCTGCAGGCCACTCCATCTGCGGAGCCTCGGGTAATCGCAGTTATGGAAGATTGGCACTCCGAGCGATCGGAGTTCCTTGCCACCCGAGAACGTAATCGATGTCGACTAAATCTATATGCGCCGCCACAGTAGCGGTTACCGCTGAGTTCTGTTTGCTCGGTAGTTTGGATGAGGGCACACCGGGAATATAGTCGGCGTGGAAGGTCAACGCTTGGAGCGGTCCCGTGGGGAGGGGCAGGTAACGGAACCTGAGCCACGTGTCGACCAGAGGCAGATTTTTGTCCAGTACCCTCGTAGTGGCAAGCAAGTAGATTGATCTGCCGATCGTCGTTTTGCAGTGAGCGCGTATTTCGCGAGCTGGTCGTCGCGGGTCCAGGTTCTGCGCGACAGAAGCTCACTGTACTCTGAACCAAACAGCTAGGGATTCTATTCAAGATGCCTCTGGAACTTTGCTTCCGGGGTCGCGAGATTGGCGACCATGCCCTTCAGTTCCTGGCTTTCCGATATTGAACCAACCTAGAGGCCGCGGCGATGTCTCGTAAAGTCTGCTCGCTAGTTTCCTCAAAGGCAGTGGCAAATTCGCTAGTCGTCGGATCTGCTCCCTCAAGTTGTACCAAAATGTTCTTAACGAGATTCAGCTTGTAGTTATCCGCAAGGTTCGGTACCACCTTTATCAGCTCTTCCAGCTTCGCATAATCCTCCCCACGAAGTAAATGCACCTCCCCGAACGACCCCGCACGCACCCGATTGTGCAAATACGATACCTAGGTTTGCGGAGCCAACGCTCGATGTGGCAGCTACGGCTCTCTAGTTGCAGACACCATTCACAAAAATGCTCGCAGTTGTTCGAGAAAACCCGATACTCATCCCTCACCCAAGTGGGTTTAGCTCGAGCGACGATCTCCGCCAGCGTAAATCGCCGGTCAAGTGTGGTTGCACCTAGATATCCCGCCCTTGCGCGAACTCGGAGCGCGATACCTCCGCGGGACTGGGGCCAATTCGACGAAGCAGTGACGTCGGGAGAATTTCTTTTTACCGAAAGCACCTATTGTCGGCGACTCCATGCGCTATCGGGGACGAGGAAAGTCTCCCGAAAGCAACAAACAGAGCCTGCGAGCATGAGGCCGCTGCATTGGCCGCGGAAAAGTGTTGGATTTTAGCCAGGCGCGGACCTGTGGCACTCTTTAGAGTAATCGCACCAAATGACTAGCTGCTTCAATGAGGGCGTAGCTCAACACCAGGGAGGACACCGACGCGATCTCGTACAGTACGTTCGCGATCCTGTCGCCTCAACGAGACCCACGCTCAACAGTATGAAACACATACAAACACACATCGCCAAGATAGCGAACCACCCTCAATGGCTTTAATGAGACCGCGGCCCAACGCCACGGTAGACGAACGCGACATCATAGCCGATCTTGGGCTGGGTCCCGCTTCAATAAAGCCGTGCAGACCTTTGTTGTCAATCGTTCGAGGGAAAGGCTTTTGTTTGTTAAAGATCAATGGATCGACGAGCGATCGCCAGTAATTGTGCCACCCTTGTAACGCCAGCATACAATATTTAACGTACCCTTACCCTCTCATTTCGACATGAAGTGGTAATAGCTCCACTCTCCATTGTATCGCGCTACTTTTCTACGACGTGCCTTTCAGGTAACTTCGATATCGCGACTCTGTTGCATCGACAAGATCAGAGTACGTCCAACACCGAAACTCGAGGCGCGGTATTTCATGCGCTTCTTTAGATCCTCATCGATCCTATTTCCGATCAAATATGCCTCTGTGCTGCGGAATTTCTTATAGTCTTCTGCGATAGCGACATAGGTCTCTAGTTGATTCAAATTATCGGCCGTGAGCGTGTGTTTTGGCCGCTTAAGCTCGATAATGACCAACTTCTCGCCGACCATTCCACAAACAAAATCGGGACGGAGACTTCCGTATCGCTTTCGATCTCTCTTCGCCATCTCCTCCCCTATGAAATGTCGTAAGGTCTCATTCTCCTGGAGCAGCCAATATCGTTCATCGATCAGCCACATCGAGCGCTCGAGGATTCTATGGATCGAATTCGGCCCCCGAATCTCGTAGGTACGATCATCCGTGATCCGTTGCTTAAACAATTCAATGTTGTCGAGTCGCTGCTGAACCTGCCTGGAAACACTTGTGATCTGCTGAAGGGACCAGTCTCCGAGAAGCGTTTCCAAGTCCTCAAGTGCGCGTTTCTTTTGCTTCGGTAGTTCCCTGACAACAGAGAGAAACGCCTCTTTGAAGCCCCGATCCAGCGCTAACGAGGCATCCATAAGTTGCTTCATGATCTGGAGAACGTTTTCTATGTTCTCCTTGCCGATCTTGACTGGGTTAATTGCCTGTGCAATCTGTTTCAGGACTTCGGGGTAGTTGTTTCCAAGCTGCGATAGATCTCGACCAATATCCTTTGCCTCTTTTCCTTGTTTCACCAAATCTATTAGTTGGCGCTTTGTCTTCCAACCGAGGTATGGGCCGAGATCGTTGTTGATGACGTTTGGATCGCATCCCACTGTGCTGCCGATGGAATGTGGAATGAGGCGCGTCCACCTGGCCACCATTTGTTCAGGGTTAGTCGTTGTTGGACGTCACCGAAACGCGGGTTCGTGCGCGTGACCTCTATGCTCACTTGGCGATTGACTGGTCGCTTTGCGATGACCCAGTACGGGGCAAAGCGTATCGAGCGACAGGATGTGCACGCCGTCGCGGTAGAGGCATTTTCCTCTCCACAGCGATTGCAGACCTTTTCTGCGGCTTCTCTCTTGGCCATATTCTTAACAGTAGCATCAGCGGATTCGTTGGCAAGAACGCTTGTTTTGGAGTTAAGGCGGAAACTTTCTCCTAGCCACCGAAGATCTTCGACAGCCAGTGGAGAGCTCTCCGTCCGAACCCCTCTCGCGGACGTTGAGCATTAAAGTGCGCCTCTCTCTCGCGTTGGTCGCGGAGCCGATTGAGTTCGATCTCAGTTTTAGAGAATTTGGAAGCCCACTCGATCCTTCCACTCCTGATGAGGTAGTGTGACTGGCAAGCGAGGCTCCAACTGCCGACTGAGGGATGAAGTGTCACGGTGTTTCCTTGCGTCGTCAGCTGCCAGCCTCCCGGCTTCAAAGGGGTGACGACCTTGTTGCCACAGCCACAACAGCAGAGGTGACTTGCGGTCTTATATTTGCGGGAAATGTAAAGCACTCCCGCCTCAAGGGCTGTCGGGATGAATTCCACGAACTGCGGTCTGAGGCTTTCAATGCGCCTCATAGATGTCCTCGTTCAGCAGCATGTTTGATCCGATGGTGTAGCTGTTGAATCTTTCATATTTCAGATCGAAGTAGAAACCACGCATCTTCTTCCAGCGGATGACAGCTAACACGGCATTGAGGGCATTGAGGTCTGCGATCTGAATATTCTTGTCATACTCATTCTTACCGCCGTCGCCACCGAAGGACATGCGTGCGCGGGCGGTCGCTCGATCGTCTGAGTCGCTCCTCGTCACCCGGAGAATTCCACCGAGAGTCTCATTGTTACAGTAGAGCCCAATCCCCGTGTCTATGAAGGGGCTACCGAATTCTTCTAGTTTCTCTACGACATACTTCTTACCAGATCCCCCATCGATGCACAGGAAGACGCAAGCCATCCCACGTAGCTCTTCGATGTTGCTCGCGTCTAGGTCTGCACCGTGCGCGACAATCCCTTTGTGCATACGCGAATAGGTCTCTTTGAAATACTCCACTTTTAAAAGATGTTTGTGGAGGTCCTGCTTGGACGCTGCGCCCGGCGCACGAAATGCGTTATGCGAGGAGAACTTGTCGCCGTCGAATAAGTGAATTTCCTTGACGGGCGTTTTGGCCATGAAGTCCAACACATAGGATCCTGTCCCACCTAAACCTACGATCCCGATCCTTTCAACGGCGAGCTTCGCAGTGACCATGTTGATATCAACCCGCGCGGAGGCTGTGTCAAGGTAATGAAAGGGAGAGTTATCGTCTTCAGGTTCCACCACTCGGTAGGTCTGGGCGGTGGACAACGGGTCGATATTCGTCGCCTGGCCCGAAAGGATTGCGGCGTAAGTCTTTACTTTTTCGTAGTAGCTCTCGTAATGACCGCGCTGCGGCTTACTGGAGAATGTGAACCGCGAAGTTAACTTTTCACTGATCCGCGTGATCTCTGGCGCCGGACGTATGGCGTCGTACGGGGTTCCGTCGCTCTTACAGGGGCACTGACCGGAAAACTTTATCGTGTGATCTCCTGGCGGTTTCACGATATCGCCGTCCGTATCCAGGTTCGTGATCAACACACCATCACGCAGCACTTCCCTTTTTTCGTTTACGTATGGGATGTCGCGTACAACAAGGTGTGACACGTGAATTTCGATGTTGAACCCCTCATCGCGCAGTCTTCGCAGGGCTGGATTAAGATCGATTAGTTTGTGTGACATCGAAGATCGTTCCATGTTTCTTAATTTCGACCTGCCCGCCCTCGGCCAACGTGCCTTGATGGGGTTTGCTCTGCGCGTGCTCGTATGTGACTGAGAACACGATGTTCGGGTCGGTCGGATGACCGGGAAACGCAATATCGACGATCGCGCTGAACGTTATGATGTTTGTTTGCACGGTGCGCGCACTGCCGTTCACGATTATTTGGTAGTCCTTGTTATCTTGAGTCATGTTTTAATACCTCCACAGCGTCTAATTATTAAGGGCGATGCTGGCCTCGCGCTTTAATCATACACTCCAAGGAAATAACAACAACGGAACGCAGGATAACCGCATGGTATTCTGAGTAACATATGGTATTCTGGGTATCGAGAGTTACTGTGCGTCACCAGTTATGCACACTCTCCTGACTAATGGCAAAACAACAGGCTAAAATAGACAGTAATGACGAGGCGATTGAGCGGGAGATACGGCAAGCGATCGGGAGTCGGATTGCGGAGCTCCGACGTAAGCGGAAACTTAGTGCTCGTCTGGTCGGAGAGAAACTCGGGCTATCTCGTGAAGCAGTCACGCACATCGAGACTGGCAGGAACAACATCACGGCGCTCGCGCTGTGGAAGCTCGCGACCCTGTTCCATTGCGACATCAAGGACTTTTTCCCTGACGTGCCGGACGGATACGGTCTCACAAAGGTCGATACGGATAAGATCGCGCAGGAAGGAGGACTGAGGGCTGCTAATTGGGCACGAGATCTCTTTGGCAGCAGCAATAGATAACCTTATATGATCGTAGAGAAATTAGAATCAGCCGCGGAGCAGCTGCTCGCGAGATTGAACGTCAGAGAAGTGCCGACCCCGATCGAAGAGATTGCGCGCGCCTTGGACATACTTATCAGCAGAGCTCCGAGCGCGGAGTTTTCGGGTCTCCTCATTCGGAAGAATGGTCGCGCGCTCATTGGTGTAAATAGCAGTGAAGCTCCAGTGCGGCAGCGGTTCACAATCGCCCACGAAATAGCGCATTTCATCCTTCATCCTCAAAAGGATGCTTTCGTGGATTTCCGGAAGGAAACAAACGAGGGTGAAGTGAAGCCTCCGCGCGAACGGCACGCAGACATGTTCGCGGCAGCTCTTCTGATGCCTCGCAAGAGCCTGCTGAGGGACTTTCGCCGACTCGCGAAGGATAGCTACACGGAGCAGCAGATTAAACAGATTACGGTCGCGCTGGCTCGGGGGTATGCAGTAAGTGAAGACGCAATGCGTTTTCGACTCATAAACCTCAACTCACTCTTGCGCTGAATTCTTAGCTTTCGGCCTCTACGTGCTCGCCAGCACGATTCACCCCTATAGAGCGTCCGCCGTGAGCGCGATGCTG
>Ga0070665_100006262_pt1 | contig 12170 bp, 13 predicted proteins | sample KBSS13metaG_FD_65862 | JGI IMG/M metagenome (GOLD analysis project Ga0070665, IMG submission 65862) | Switchgrass rhizosphere microbial communities from Kellogg Biological Station, Michigan, USA - KBS S1-3 metaG | ecosystem: Host-associated > Plants > Roots > Rhizosphere > Soil ...
GAGCGGCTTGCGCCCGACCGCGACCAGCACCTTGTCGGCGGGCACGGCGATCTCCTTGCCGTCCGACGTTTCGACCAGCAACGCGTCCTGCTTGGCATTGAGGCCCTTGGCCTTGGCGCCGGTCAGCACCTCGACGCCGAGCTCCGTCAGCCGCTTGGCGACCGGCCGCGTCAGCTCGGCATCGTAGGCCGGCAGGATGCGCGGCAATGCTTCGACGACGGTCACCTTGGCGCCCATCTTGGCGAAGGCGGTGCCGAGCTCCAGCCCGATATAACCGCCGCCGACCACGACCAGTTTCGCCGGCACCTCCGACAGCGCCAACGCATCGGTCGACGAGATCACCGGCCCGCCGAACGGCAGGAACGGCAATTCGACCGGCGCCGAGCCGGTGGCGATCACCACGGTCTCGGCGCGGATGGTCTGCGTGCCGGTCTCGGTTTCCACCTCGACCGTCTTGCCGTCGCGGAATTTTGCCCAGCCATGGACGCTCTTCACCTGCGCCTTCTTGAACAGGCCGGCGACGCCATTGGTCAGGCGCCCGACGATGGCATCCTTCCAGGCGACGGTGCGCTTGAGGTCGATCGCCGGATTAGCGAGCGAGATGCCGAGCGGCGTCTTGCCGGCCGCCATGTGGACGATCTTTTCGTACTCGTCGGCAGCATGGATCAGCGCCTTCGACGGGATGCAGCCGACGGTGAGACAGGTGCCGCCGGGCTTCTTCGCTTCGACCACGACCGTATCGATGCCGAGCTGGCCGGCGCGGATGGCGCAGACATAGCCGCCCGGACCGGCCCCGACGATCAGCAGCTTGCAGGTGATCTCTTTCATAGGCGCGGAGTCTCCTGGCTGCGATCGCGCTCCATGTTGCCCCCCTCTGTCCTGCCGGACATCTCCCCCTCAAGGGGGGAGATTGGTAGGTCGCTATGGTTTCGCCAATCGCCAACGTAGGAGGGCGAGGCGTAGATGCAGGCAATCTCCCCCCTTGAGGGGGAGATGTCCGGCAGGACAGAGGGGGGCGTGAAGGAACGCCGGCGACGCAGGTTCATCATCTCATCCCTCAATGAAAATCAGCGCCGGCGTCTCCAGCAGCGTCTTGATGCGCTGGATGAAGACGGCGGCATCCCAGCCATCGACCACGCGATGATCGAAGCTGGAGGACAGGTTCATCATCTTGCGCGGGATGAACTGGCTGCCGTCCCAGACCGGCCTCACCATCATCTTGTTGACGCCGACGATCGCCACTTCGGGGTGGTTGATGACAGGCGTCGTGGCGACGCCGCCCATGGCGCCGAGCGAGGTGATGGTGATGGTCGAGCCCGACAATTCGTCGCGTGTCGCGCTGCCTGATTTGGCCGCTTCGGCGAGCCGGTTGATCTCGGCCGCGCAATCCCAGAGGTCGCGCGCCTCGGCGTGCTTGACCACCGGCACGACCAGCCCGCCTGGCGTCTGCGCAGCAATGCCGACATGTACGCCGCCATGGCGGTGGACGATGCCGGCCTCGTCGTCGAACAGCGCGTTCAGGCCGGGCTGGTCGGCGATCGCCTTGACCATGGCGCGCACCAGGAACGGCAGCAGCGTCAGCTTGGGACGATCCGCACGCTTTTCCTTGTTGAGCGCGGCGCGCAAGTCCTCGAGCGCCGTGACGTCGACCTCCTCGACATAGGTGATGTGCGGGATGCGCGACTTGGCGAGCGCCATCTTCTCCGCGATTTTCCGGCGCAGCCCGACGATCTTGATGTCCTCGACCGTATCGTTGAGCACGAGGCCCCCTGTTCTGGCGACCTGCGGCCCACGCGTCAGGAACGCGTCGACATCCTCATGAGAGATGCGCCCGGCCGGACCCGAGCCCGCGACCTGGCGCAGGTCGACGCCCGCCTCCCGGGCGCGCAACCGCACGGCCGGCGAGGCCAGCGGCTTCTCGCCCGCCGCTCGCGGCGCACCGGTCGCGGCGGCGGGGCGCACGGGCGTTTTGGCAGGCGCAACGGCAGGCTTCGGCCCCGGTTGAGCGGTCGGCGTGGCCGGCTTTTTCGCCGGCGCCGCCTTCGGCACCTCGGCCTCGGCTGCCGGGCTTTCGCCCTTGGCAGGCTCGGCCTTGGCCGCCGCCGCGTTACCCTCACCCGCCACCTTGAGCCGCACGATCGGCGAGCCGACGGCCAGCGTCTGGCCGATCTCGGCGCCGAGCCACAGCACTTCGCCATCGACCGGCGACGGGATTTCGACCGTCGCCTTGTCGGTCATGACGGCAGCCAGCAGCGCATCCTCGCGCACGAGGTCGCCGACCTTCACGTGCCATTCGACCAGCTCGGCCTCGGCAACGCCTTCGCCCACATCCGGAAGCTTGATGACGTGTTCGCCCATCTCAAGCCTCCATCGTCTCGGTCAGCGCCCGGCCGATGCGGGCGGGTCCGGGGAAATAATCCCATTCCTGGGCGTGCGGGTACGGCGTGTCCCAGCCGGCGACGCGGCCAACCGGGGCCTCCAGGTGATAAAAGCAGTTTTCCTGGACCAGTGCCGACAGCTCGGCGCCGAAGCCCGAGGTCAGCGTCGCCTCGTGCACCACCAGGCAGCGGCCGGTCTTCTTGACCGACGCCACGATGGTGTCGAGGTCGAGTGGCAGCAGCGTGCGCAGATCGATCACCTCGGCGTCGATGCCGGTTTCCTCGGCGGCGGCCTGCGCGACATAGACCATGGTGCCGTAGGCAAGCACGGTGACGGCAGCGCCCGGCCTGCGGATCACCGCCTTGCCGAGCGGGATTGCGTAGTGGCCGTCGGGAACCTCGCTCAATTCGTGCTTCGACCACGGCGTCACCGGGCGGTCGTGATGGCCGTCGAACGGGCCGTTGTAGAGCCGCTTCGGCTCGAGGAAGATGACCGGGTCGGGGTCGTCGATCGCGGCGATCAGCAGGCCCTTGGCGTCATAAGGGTTGGACGGCACCACCACCTTCAGGCCGGATACATGCGTGAACAGCGCTTCCGGGCTCTGGCTGTGGGTCTGGCCGCCAAAAATGCCGCCGCCGGTCGGCATCCGCACCACGATCGGGCAAGTGAAATCGCCATTGGAGCGGTAGCGCAGCCGCGCCGCCTCCGAAACGATCTGGTCGTAGGCCGGGTAGACATAGTCGGCGAACTGCACCTCGACGCACGGCCGCAGCCCGTAAGCCGCCATGCCGATCGCCGCGCCGACGATGCCGGATTCGGAGATCGGCGCATCGAAGCAGCGGCTCTTGCCGTATTTCGCCTGCAGCCCCTGTGTGCAGCGGAAGACGCCACCGAAGAAGCCGACATCCTCGCCGAACACCACCACCTTTTGGTCGCGGCCCATCATGACGTCCATGGCGTCGCGGATCGCCTCGATCATCGTCTTGCGCGGCATGGGCTACACCCCTGCCTGCTGGCGCTGGCGCCTGAGATGCGGTGGCATGTCCTGGTAGACGCCTTCGAACATGTCGCGCACCGACGGCTTGCCGCCGGAATGCAGCGTGCCATGGCTCTCGGCTTCCTTCTGCGCCGAAATCACCGTGTCGAGAATTTCCGCCTCGGCCTGAGCGTGGCGCTCGTCCGACCAGACGCCGCGCAGGATCAGGTGCGCCTTGAGCCTGACGACCGGATCGCCGAGCGGCCAGGCGTCGGATTCGGTTTTTGGGCGGTAGGCGGAGGGATCGTCCGACGTCGAATGCGCGCCGACGCGGTAGGTGACGTATTCGACCAGCGTCGGCCCGAGATTGCGGCGCGCCCGCTCGGCCGCCCATTTGGCCACCGCATGCACGGCGAGATAGTCGTTGCCGTCGACCCTGAGCGACGGGATGCCGAAGCCGAGGCCGCGTGCCGCGAAGGTGCCGGAGCCGCCGCGCGCTATGCCCTGGAAGGTCGAAATCGCCCACTGGTTGTTGACGACGTTGAGGATGACCGGCGCCTTGTAGGTCGATGCAAATACCAGCGCCGCGTGGAAGTCGGACTCGGCGGTCGAGCCGTCGCCGATCCAGGCGGCGGCGATGCGCGTATCGCCCGATATGGCCGACGCCATCGCCCAACCGACGGCCTGGATGTACTGCGTCGCCAGATTGCCGGAGATCGAGAAGAAGCCGTGCTCCTTCGAGGAATACATGACCGGCAGCTGCCGGCCTTTCAGCGGATCGGCCTCGTTGGAAAAGATCTGGTTCATCATGGTGACCATCGGATAGCCGCCGGCGATCAGCAGGCCGGCCTGCCGGTAGGTCGGGAAATTCATGTCGCCGGGCGCCAACGCCTTGCGGAAGGCCGTGCCGACGGCCTCTTCGCCGAGATGCTGCATATAGAACGATGTCTTGCCCTGGCGCTGCGCCATCTGCATGCGGGCGTCGAAGGTCCGTAGCGTCATCATGTGGCGCAGTCCGTCGAGCAGCTCCTGGTCGGAGAGCAGCCCGGCCCAGGGCCCCACGGCCTCGCCGTTACGGTTGAGCACGCGGATGATCGAGAAGGCGAGATCGCGGATGTCGCGGGGATCGACGTCGACCGGCGGGCGCGTCACCGAGCCCGCTTCGGCGATCGGCACGTTGGAGAAATCGGGCTTGCCGCCCGGCCGCACGGCCGGTTCCGGCACGTGCAGGCTCAAGCGCTGGGTCTGGTCCGACATGATCTGCCTCGTGTTGACAACGCGCGCTATCTTCGCCGTTGCGGGCGAGAAAGCCAAGCCATCGCGGCGGCCGAAGTCCCCCTTGCAGCAGGCGCTGTGTTGGTGCCGGGGCGGTTTATTTTGTTTGCGCAGGGAGGCCGCGGCAGTTGCCAGTTCGAGCAAGCGGAAAAGAGTAAACTGTCCCCAGCGCTCTATTCCCTCTCGGCGGTAGGAGATGGCACTGTTGCACTTGCCGGCTAATGGCCCTACCGAAGCGCGGAGCGCGAAAGGAAACAGGATGGCGAAAACCCCGAACTATGATTTCGAACGCAAAGAGCGCGAGCGTCAAAAGGCTCTGAAGAAGCAGGAGAAGCTGGCGGCAAAGGCTGCGGCCAAGGAAAAGTCGAAGCCTGCTGAAGAGGCGGCCAGCGAATCGGCGAAGGATGATCGGCGGCCCTCGTGAGGTGAACACGCTGACAGCGTTCATGCCATAGCGTAGAATGCTGCCATGAACCGAGAGCAAGTCATTGGCAGATTGCGGGAAAATGCCGATGCCATTCGTGGCATGGGCGCAACGGCTTTGTACCTGTTCGGATCGACGATCCGCGAGGACGCGACCACCGAAAGCGACATCGATCTGTTCATTGACTACGACTCCAATCGCTTCTCATTGGTCGATCTCGTCGGCATCAAGCAATTTCTTGAAGAGGCGATGCTGACCGAAGTCGACATCACGACGCGCAACAGCCTGCATCCGATGCTGCGGGACGAAATCGAGCAGTCCGCCGTCCGGGTGTTTTGATGGCTGGCCGGCGCGTCGAGCCGATCCTGGCCGAAATTGTCGAAGCCATGGATGGGATCGAAGCGGCCACCAAGGGCAAATCAATCGCCGAGTTCAAGGCAGACTGGTTGCTGAGGCATGGCGTCCAGCGCGGGATCGAAATCATCTCGGAAGCGGCACGCCACTTTCCCGATGAGCGGCTGATCGTGGCACCTGAGATTCCATGGAAGAAGATTTGAGGGATCGGCAACCTCTTGCGTCACGAGTATCACAAGATTGCGGACGAGATTATTTGGGCCGTCATCCAGGTCGATCTGCCAGGGTTAAGGCTTGCGGTAGAGCGCATTCAGAAATCGCTCGACGCAGGGACTTGAGTATCGGCAGCGTTCCCCCTACCCCCGCCCCATCCGGTTCCAGGCGTCGAGGCCGGCGATCTTGTAAGCTTCGGCGAGCGTCGGGTAGTTGAACGTGTTGTTGACGAAAAAGTCGACCGTGCCGCCGAGGTTGATCACGGCCTGGCCGATATGGATGAGCTCGGTCGCGCCTTCGCCGACGATGTGGGCGCCGAGCAGCCGGCGCGTATCCTGCGCGAAGATCAGCTTCAGGAAGCCGGAATCGACGCCCATGATATGGCCGCGCGAGGTTTCGCGGAACCGCGCCATGCCGACCTCGTAGGGCACGCCGCTTTCGCGCACCTGTTCTTCCGACTGGCCGACAGTCGATATCTCCGGCACGGAATAGATGCCGTATGGAAACGTCTCCGGCGGCGGCGGCAGCAGCACGCCGAAGGCGTGGCAGGCGGCGACGCGCCCCTGCTCCATCGACGTCGAGGCCAGGCTCGGGAAGCCGATGACGTCGCCAGTCGCGTAGATGTGCGGCACGGTGGTCTGGAAAGTCTGCGTGTCGACCTTGATGCGGCCGCGCGGATCGGCCTCGATGCCGACCGTGTCGAGGCCGAGGCTGCCGACATTACCGCTGCGGCCAGCCGCGTAGAGCACGATCTCGGTGCGGATGGTGCGTCCGTCGGCGAGCGTGACCTGGGCGCCACCTCCCGTCGCGGTGATATCCTTGACCGCCGTGCCCAGCCGGATGGTGATGCCGCGGTCGCGCATCTGGTGGATGAAATCATCGACGATCTCGCGGTCGACGAAGTCGAGGATGGTGTTGCGCGCCTCGATCAGCGTTACCGGGACGTCGAGCGCCGAGAAGATGGTGGCATATTCGACGCCGATAACGCCGCCGCCGATCACCGTCAGCGAGCGCGGCAGATGGTCGAGCTCCAGCATCTCGTCGCTGTCGAAGATGTGCTTGTCGTCGAATGGAATATTCGAGGGCCGATGTGGTCTGGTGCCGACCGAGATCAACGCATTGTCGAAGCGCACGTCGCGGTGGGCGCCGCTGTCCTGGGTCATCGTGACCGTGTTGGCGTCCTTGAACACCGCCGTGCCGCGAGCATGGCGCACCGAATTGCGCATGAATTGGTGCTGCAGCACCTCGACCTCATGGTCGAGCGTCTTCTTCAGCCGCTGGATCAAATCCTCGATGGAGATGTCCTGCTTGACGCGGTAGCCACGGCCGTAAAAGCCGCGCTCGCGCCATCCCGACAGATTGAGCACGGTCTCGCGCAGCGTCTTGGAAGGGATGGTCCCGGTGTGCACGGAGACGCCGCCGAGCCGCCTGCCCTTGTCGACGACCAGCACGGATTTGCCAAGCTTCGCCGACTGGATGGCGGCGCGCCGGCCCGAAGGCCCGCTGCCGATCACCAGCATCTCGTAATGTTCCATCGCTCGCCCCTCGTCCATCCCTGCTGCAGCGCAACCAAGCTAGCGCTTTCCGCCCATCAAACTCAACCGATTGAATCGCGCTTTCACGACGCAGCCCGGCTGCCGGTCCGTTCTTGAATTCCGGCCGCAATTCACCATTTTGAATGCAGGCGGGAAATCCTATATCGCCCGCCCATGAAGGAATGACGATGGACAGCTCAGTGCTCGACGGGGAAATCATTGCGCGCAGGCTCGACGACAGCCGCTTCTACGAAGGTGTGCGCTCGCGCCGCATCATGGCGTTTCTCCTCGACTACATCATCGTGGCATTGCTGGTGATCCCCTTTGCGATCCTGGTGTTTTTCCTCGGCCTGCTGACGCTTGGTTTCGGTTGGGTGCTCTACAGCTTCCTGGTGCCCGCTGTCGCGATCCTCTATGTCTGGAACACGCTCGGCGGGCCAAAGCAGGCCACTTCAGGCATGCAGATGATGTCGATCCGCCTCGAGCGGCTCGATGGCGGCCACGTCGACGGCATGCTTGCCGTGGTGCATTCGGTGCTGTTTTGGGCCGGCAACGTGGTGCTGTCGCCGCTGATCCTGCTGGCCACGCTGGTGCTCGACCGCAAGCGCACCGTGCATGATTTGCTGCTCGGGACGGTGGTGGTACGGACGGATCGCTGACTAGTTCGGGCGACCGCCAGGCAACGATACTTCAATATTTTTGGCCTTCGGCCGGGCGTTACGCCGAATTCGGCTGTTGACGTTTTTTTCGGCACGGCCAAGGTATGGTGATTCGTGAAAGCGTAACAAAGGCTCGATGACGCAGCATCCGACCCAGTCGCCGCAATTCTTTCTGACGGCGCCATCGCCCTGCCCCTACATTGACGGGCAGTTCGAGCGGAAGGTGTTTACGCACCTGGTCGGCGACAAGGCGCCTGAACTCAACGACCTCCTGACACAGGGCGGCTTCCGCCGTTCGCAGAACATCGCCTACCGGCCGGCCTGCGAGACCTGCCGGGCCTGCGTGTCCGTGCGCATCCTGGCCGGCGAGTTCAAGGCGTCGCGCAACATGCGCAAGGTGATCGAGCGCAATTCCGACCTGATCGGCGCCATGCACGACGCCGAGCCCTCGACCGAGCAATATTCGCTGTTTCGCTCCTATCTCGACGCCCGCCACCGGCGCGGCGGCATGTCCGACATGACCGTGCTCGACTACGCGATGATGGTCGAGGACACCCATGTCGACACCAAGGTCGTGGAATACCGGCGGCGCGGGCCGGACAGCTTCATCACTGGCAAGGGCCATGGCGAGCTGATCGCTGTGGCGCTCACCGACAAAATGGCCGACGGCCTGTCGATGGTCTATTCCTACTTCAACCCGGAGCATGAGGACCGCTCGCTCGGCACCTTCATGATCCTCGACCACATCGCCCGCGTGCGCGCCGCCGGACTGCCCCATGTCTATCTCGGCTACTGGGTCAACGGCTCGCGCAAGATGAACTATAAGGTCCGCTTCCAGCCGCAGGAGCATCTCGGCCCAAAGGGGTGGGAGCGCTTCGAAGCGCAGGAATAGAAGCGAATCAACCGAACCGGCCCGTATCGTCACGCTGCCGTTGACACCATGACGGAGCGAACGCGGTGCATTCCGCCGAGACCAATCACCGCAAGGGGCTGCTGATCACGGCGATTGGCGGCATTGCGCTCACCGTCGACATCCCGCTGATCCGGCTTGCCGAGGGCGATCCGTGGCCGGTCCTGATGGTCAGAACCGGCACGACATTCCTCGCGGCGCTGGTCATATGGGGCATCTGGCGCGCGCTCAGCCCCAATGCGCCAAGCCTCATTCCGGGCAAACTCGGGGCCGTTGTGGCGATGCTCTACGGGCTGGGATCGATCACCTTCGTCACCGCAGTCTACAACACCTCGACCGCCAATCTGGTGTTCATCCTGGCCTTCAGCACGATGTTTGCCGCGCTGCTCTCCTGGGTCTTCCTCAAGGAGCGCCCACGCCCGGTGACGCTGGTCACCATGGCGGTGATGATCGTCGGCGTGCTGATCATCGTGTTCGACGGGATCGGCACCGACAATTTGTTCGGCGACTTCTTCGCGCTGTGCTCTGCTTTGCTGATCGCCTCGGCGATCACGGTGAGCCGTCACAGCACCAGGGATATGGGCTTCACGGCGCTGATCGGCGTCATCTTCCCGTTCATCATCGCCGCGGTGATCGTCAGCCAGACCGGCTACCGCGTCGAGCAGCCATGGTGGATCATCTTCAACGGCGCCGTCATCATGCCGATCTCGTTCTTCTGCCTGGCCACCGGCCCGAAATATCTGTCGGGAGCGGAAGTCGCCATGTTCTATCTGCTCGAGACGGTGTTCGCGCCGGTCTGGGTGTGGCTGATCTTTTCCGAAACGCCGTCGCGCAACGCCTTGATCGGCGGCACCATACTGATCGTCGCGCTGGTCGCGCATTCGCTGTGGCAGCTCGCCGAAGGCCGCAAGCGCAGGGCGGCGACAGCGGTGCGGCATCCGGCGTAGAATTCGCCCTGCCGGTGCTTTTTCTGAAAAAATCGAGCCGGCCAAGCTATTGTGCTTGCTTCCTTTTTTCGCATCTGCGTTGCGTTATGTTGCAATGCAACAATAAGTTGCTTGTGATCGGCGGCTGACCGGGGCAGTTTCCGCCCAAGCGAAGGCAAGCGGCGGCGCGCCTTCGGCAGAGGACAGCAGTTGACTGAAGCAGTGGCGATCCGGCGGGGGCCGACTTCGCCGGTTGTCGAGCGCGTACAGCGCTCGAGGCTCGCCTACCTTGACGGCTGGCGCGGGCTGTCGATCACGCTGGTGCTGATCGGCCATTTCTTTCCGGTGCCGGGCATCAATCTCGGCCTGCTCGGCGTCGAATTCTTCTTCGTGCTCAGCGGCCGGCTGATGGCCGAGATCCTGTTCATCGAGCGCTATCCGCTGAAGAAATTCTTCAAGAGGCGCTTCTCGCGCATCTACCCTGCCCTGCTGGTCTATGTGCTGGTCACGATGGTGGCGCTGTCCGGCAGCTTCATCGCCTTCAAATGGAAGGCAGCCCTGACCGCGCTGACCTTCACCTACAATTACGCGGCGATCCTGGTCGACCGGGCCGGCGCGCTCGACCACATCTGGTCGCTCTGTGTTGAAGAGCATTCCTACGTCACGCTGGCGGTGATCAGCCTGATCGTTGTCGCCAGGCGCCAATGGCTGGCGCTGCTGCTCGGCGGGCTGGCGGTGCTGGCGATGATCAACGGCGCCATCTCCTATTCGGTGCTCGGGCTCGGCTTCGAAGCGTCGTACTGGCGTACCGACACGCATATCGCCTCGATCCTGCTGTCGGCGCTGGTGTGCTGGCTGAAGCGTGAGGAGCGCTGGCGGCGTTATCTGCAGCCCGACTATGTCGCGCCGCTGGCAACAGTGGCCGGCGCGCTGATGTTCGTCGACTGGGTGCCGTTGCCGCTGCATTACATAATCGGCACGGCGCTGCTGGCGATCGGCGTCAACGCCGTCGACTTCAGTGCGCGGCCGTTTGCGCAAGCGCTGTCGTGGCGGCCGGCCACGCAAATTGGACTGTGGTCCTACTCGCTCTATCTCTGGCAGGAGACGTTCTACAAGTTCGTCTATTTCGACATGAGCCCGGCGCCGCCGATGCTGGCCGCGACCTTCGCCTGCGCGATGGCCAGCTACTACGTCGTCGAAAAACCGTCGCGCGAATGGTTGAACCGCAATTGGTAGCAAATGGAGGGAAACCGACGGCGGCCTCGGCCGCTGCAAACGTGCGTTGGGGTCGGAACGCACCGAACAAAGGTGATCTGGATATGAGTACAGTTCTTGAACACACACCCATGCAGTCAGGTCGATCGGCGCTGCCGGTGCTGGCGCTCGCCGGCGTGCTGCTGGCGCCAGGCGTCGCCGCGGCAGGCGATGGAAAATCGTTCGTCGAAAACTTCGACACGATCGACCAGGGGCGCTGGTACGTTTCCGATGGCTGGAACAACGGCCCGCATCAGAACTGCACGTGGTCGAAAAAGTTGCTCGACGCGAAAGACGGCGTGCTGACGCTGCGCTTCGAGAAAGGCGCGACCAAGGACCGCGACTATGGCTGCGCGGAAATCCAGACCAAGCAGCGCTTTTCCTACGGCACCTACGAGGCGCGCATGAAGACCGATACGGGGTCGGGCCTCAACGCCGCGTTCTTCACCTATATCGGTCCGGCCGACAAGCAGAAGCACGACGAGATCGACTTCGAGGTGCTGACCAAGGACACCTCGAAGGTGCAGGTCAACGCCTACATCTCAGGCAAGGGCAACAATGAGAAGCTGGCCGACGTCAAAGGCGGCGCCGATGGCGGCTTCAACGACTATGCCTTCGTGTGGAAGCCCGATGGGCTGAGCTGGTACGTCAATGGCGAGCTGGTCAACACCATCACCGATCCGGCGAAACTGCCCAGCCATTCGCAAAAGATCTTCTTCAGCCTGTGGGGTAGCGACACGCTCGGCGAGTGGATGGGCGCCTTCGCCGATCCCGGCCGTCCGGTGACGCTTGAGGTCGATCGCGTCGCCTTCACGGCGCTCGGCGATGCCTGCCAGTTCCCGGAATCAGTGGCCTGCAAATCGCAATGAGTTTTGGCCGCAACAACCATTCTGCCATGCAGCATCAGGAGACGATAATCGCATGCCCAATTCAGCCAACCGAGCGACAGGTCCCGTGATGGCGATCAGCGACAGCCCGCTCAGATCGGCCAAGGCCGTGTTGAAGCGCAACCTGCCGGAGCCCATCGTGAAGGCGATCGGCTCGCTGCGCGGGGCGCCGGCCTGGGATCCCTACCAGCCACTCTCGCTCGGCGAAAAGGATCGCCGCGAGGCGGCCGCGCAGTTCGCCAGGATCGACTGGCATCCCCAGGCGCCGCGGCGCGTCATCTATGGCCTGCTGCCGACGGCCGGGCTGAGGAATGTCGGCGATCACGCGCAGGTCGTGGCGATCCAGCGCTGGATCGGCAAGCACTATCCCGGCCTGCC